>Ga0065711_1037494_pt1 | contig 19783 bp, 11 predicted proteins | sample Hoacrofraction12_FD_59098 | JGI IMG/M metagenome (GOLD analysis project Ga0065711, IMG submission 59098) | Hoatzin crop microbial communities from Cojedes, Venezuela - Epithelial fraction 12 v2 (version 2) | ecosystem: Host-associated > Birds > Digestive system > Esophagus > Crop | place... | reverse complement strand
AGAGAGAAAGAGAGAAAGAAAGAAAGAAAGAAAGAAAGAAAGAAAGAAAGAAAGAAAGAAAGAAAGAAAGAAAGAAAGAAAGAAAGAAAGAAAGAAAGAAAGAAAGAAAGAAAGAAAGAAAGAAAGAAAGGAAAGAAAGGGGCCAGTTTTTAAACAGAACCACATGAAGCAGGAGGTATTACCAACATTTCTTCATGAAAGATACTTGAAATCAGATTCTTTATGGAAAACATTTGTTGCAACAACAATCTAAAGAGCAGAGGTAGTAAGAAAAGAGTAACTTGCATAGAAAAAAAAGTACTTTCTAAATATTCATTATGGGAATGGTTTGTCCAGCAATGCGCTTCTGGATTATTCCATAAAAAGGTGTTTTTGTAAGGGAATGACATACATGCTTCTCTATTTCTTTCTGCCTTTTATTTTCACCTTTAGTGAGGTTTAAGTTCCACCAATATATATAGTTTTGTCTAAGTGAGAACTGCATGGTAACATAACCACAAACAATTTAAAACTGATCCTTTCTATTTAAAATCCTGTGTCAAGTCTGAGTTTACCTTTTGCCATCTCCCTTCTGTTCCTGACACACACCATATGTGTTTAATTTGTTTCATTATAATCATAACTTCACTCATGTTAGCATATGGAACAATTCAGTAGAGACAAAAGTTCGTACGTAAAACATATAAAGAAGGAAGTTTCTAGTAGTTCTAAGAACATGTCAGGAAATTAAGTGAATTCAGCTGTGTATGCCAACAGTTTTCCATGTCCCTCTTATCACCCTTTTACCTTCAAAAGTTAGTTATTACTTCAGAAATAATTTAAAATATCTTTTGCTAGAAGGAACCTTTCAGAATATGTCCTCACTAAGCAGTGTTATGTGTAATGTCATAAGCTTACAAAAGAAACACATGTAATGTGAAATTCGGTTGAACAAATAAAAATCTAATAAATGAACTACAATTAAGTGCAAATTTAGGAATTTTCTGAGTTATTTTAATAAATCTTGCCATACTGGTGGCAAGGATTGAAAATCAGATTCAGTATATTTAAACTGATGGAGCAGTTTTGACAGAAAGAGTAGGGTTAAAATATAACCCTGTAGTCACAAAGTAGCTTTTGCATATATGAAAACCACAAAGGTGGAAGACTGGTGGGAAGTGTGCACACTTTCCTTATTCAAGGGGTAGGTCATTTTGTATGCACTGTATATGTCACTTGAAAGAGAGAAAAAATGAGGAACACACTGAAAAAAACGAATGAGAAAAGACATGGAGACAAGTAGGGAAAAATTTATACTCGATCCTATATTATATTAAAAATGTAAATGGTAGTTCATAAATAAACATCCATATCTCTAATGAGGATAGGGTTCTTTGTTTTATCATTCTAGGTTTATGTTTGTATTGACTAATTTTATGCTTTGTTGTGAAACTGCCTTAACTTAGGTCCTTCCTGTTCAGTGCTTGCTTGTGGGCTGAAAGCCACTGTTCTGCCTTTCCTTGTCTTTATTTTCAGAGTCTGCAGACCTGACTCCTCTCCACCATAAGATGGGGCCAGTCCCATTGGAATCAACAAAAGTGCCGTTTAGAATCAGAACCTTCCTTTGTTTCCAGCCTGAAAGCTCATTACACATATAACTGTGCACCATTATCTTCCATCCTTTACTCTCTATCAGTTTGAGCGTCCAAGGTAAAAGTTTTAAGAAAGCCAAGAGCCATTTTAGTAACAAATTATGGCTACCAAGGAAGATTTCAAGTCTCTAATACAAAAATAGATTATAAAAAGTCTTTTAGTTGAGCTGTGCTACATCTCAACTCACGTTGCTTCTTACACCATGTGAGATAAGCTTTGGTTTTCTTCTTATGAATAAAAGCTTAGGGATAAGTTCATCCCAAAAGTAATTCTCAGAAAAAATATGTATCAAATGGTCTTTCTATGTTTCAAGTCATGTTTAAACGTTAATCCATGGCAATGGTAGAAACTTCAGTACTCAAAAGTGTTACCCAAACATAAACTATTTTATTCAAAAGTGGGAGGCCTTGGGTATAGATTAATGACATTACAGAATTTTCCAGTGTGAGAAGTGATTTTGTTTTTGCCTTTCAAAAAAAACAAAACAAGACCCCACCAAATCTTAGACATTCGAGACTGTCAGCAGCATCCTAAAAGGGTTCTGTTTAATCTGGAATCAAAAATGGACTCACAACCTATATCTCACTTCAACATGCCCAGAGAAGAAAGTATCCACCGTTCTACCTTCTCAAGTGTTTCTCAAGTGTTTCCTTGCACATGAAAAACTTTGTAGAATGCTGTTTCCTCGCTAAGAACATATGTTTATCACTTCAGAATTGGATCAGATCTGAAAATCACCATCAAGATAGAAGTGGATTTTAATAGATCATTGAATATAGATGTAAAGCTCTTTTCTAGGATTTATTCCCATAGCAATAGTTCAATTCAACAACAACATACTACACTCAGTCTCTCTGGGTGTCTAGAGGCTATATTGTTCCTATTTAAATTGATTTTGCATTATTTCTTACCCATTGTTTAGCCTGTCAGTGGGAAATAAAATGTCCAGAAATTATCAGGGAAATTGTGACATCAGCTTTTGTATAAAGTGTAGAAGTTGTCTAGTTCTCTTGCACTGTAAAGCAGGCGTTGATTTCTCTAATTCTCAGGAAGAACAACAGCAAAGAACTGAGCAAAAATTAAGTGGGAGCAACACAAACACCACGTGGAGCTGGGACAGTCAGCTTCCTACCTCACTGCCAACTGTCCAGATACCCTACAGCCTGGTGGTCTTGGTCTTTGGGAGGGTGCTACACATTTATGTGCCCTCTTGCCACCAGCTGTGTAAGTCCAGAACAAGCCAGAAACCAGACCAGGAAGTCTCCCTTTGAAATACATTTTCACCTAGGGATTTTTTAGAACAAATGTAGACCCCTCTCCTTCCTTTTCTTATCCTTTCTCCAATGGCATATTTTGTTACAAAAGAAAGATTTCCAAAAGTAAAGAGTAAGCAGGAGACGCTGAACCCTTGATGGAAGTTAGGTAATGACGGTTTCTGCTGCTGTTCTGAGTGGTTTTGTCATACACCTTTACCTTTAGGCTTTCTTGGACTAAGCCTATTACTTCCCCAGAGCTATTTTTGCATGCTGTGATGATCTGTAGCGTCATTCCAAATATGAACGACATATGTATAAAAAAACCCAAAATCTCTTACAGACCTGGCAGCAACAGTTCACATTTGTCAGAGCTTAATTTTTATTATAATATTCCCTATAAATACATTGTGGGGTAAAGTCAGATTTAAGTAAGCCTGATTATGCTCTCAACTGGATGGATACGAACTGGGTTTGACCTGTAAGCGTTATAACTGTACTGAGGCTACGTTGCATCTAAGCTGATACAACACAGGAGAGATGGGAAAGAATTGTGTAACATAAGATGCACTATTACAGTGTCCAGTTACATAGCTGTCCAGCATGGTTCATTATGAATAATGTCTCTGTATGAGATTTCAAACTGCAGGCCAGTAGTTTCTCTAACAATATTTTAGACTATTATAAAAATTTTCAGTTACTGCTCAGAGAACAAAGGAATATTATCTATGACCTCAGCTGCACCCAAAAAATATACTTTCCCCTTTTCCACATGGGCGTGCAAAGGAACATATCTGGTACAACCTGTACTTGTCTCATAACACTTCAGCACAGACTAATTTTCCACAATAAACAAAATGCTTCTTCAAGGCTAGTTAATGCTTCTTCAAGGCTAGTTCCTCACCTGTTTAGGCTGCAAAAAGCCAATTCTAGTCCTTAATTTATAGGGTGGGTTTGTTTAGTTTTTTTGCTAAACTAATATTAATAAAAAAATACTTTTGTCCTAAAAGGTTCGTTTGTAATCCAATGTGCATGATGACACTTTCTGATTACGTTTGTAGGAAAAAAAGGATAGGAACATGTTAATGTACTAAATTAATATTAATGCAGTAAACAGTTGCTGTTTGAATCCTTTCTTAGACAAATCTCTAGTATTATGGAGCCTTCTTATATCCTCAGAGAACAGTAGACAGTATGTGAGATTTGAATGAGACTTCTGAATACATACCTTGTTTTAAAGAAGGGCACTTTGAACACATCTAGTTTGAAGCATACCAGCTTTGAACAGATACGGTTTATTGCAGTTTTTAATGAATACAGCAGTTATAGTCTCAGAAGATGATGTTATTCAACCTAGGAAAACAAAAGCATCGCAGCTGTTTAGAAGGTGGAAGCAAAGCTTTTGGTATTTAGTGTCCCTGGAGACTATGGAAACTGCAAGCTATACATTCTGTTCCCACTGGAATATGGCCTTTTTTATTCTCCTTCCCAAATCACTGTGTGATATTATTATGCATGATGGTATCTTGCCCGAATACAGCTGCATTTTAAGACCATAGGAAGAAATCACCACAAGAATTTATACATAAATTTATTTCACATTCCTATATTGCTTTGACATACCTGTAAAACATAACAGCTATGGACATGTATATTTTGACGCAGACTTTAGCTCATTGCAAGCTCCATAAATGATTTGGCTTACCCACTGATCGTGGTCAATGGATGTTTGCAGCCATGGGAGCAGAGATTTAACACTGCAGAGCAGCTGGACTGCTGACACAGTGGTTGCTGATGCAGACAGAGGTACACTACAAAAGCTTGGCACATCTGATGCTAATTTGGAATTGAACACAGGAACGTGAAAGTCAAAGAGCTACATCTGCTGATGTGTATTTCTGAACATGGCCAGTATCCAATATTTCAGTGGAAAAATAATGAGTAGTTCTGCAAAGTGACAGGTTTCTTCCTAACCTTATGGTAAAAAGCTGGTTTATGACCTGAAGCATGAATATTCTCTCATATAAAGTTATGTACATCAGATGTGAGATGGAGTATTCCATTTATCTACATTAGTTTCAAACTCTTCATTGAGTCCTTTAATCAGATTAATTACAAGGCAAGTTCAAATTTCAGAGTATGCCATTTACTTACCTTGTAGACCAAAGAAAGTTGGGAAGCCTAAGACAGAGTTGCTTTCTGCTTCTCCTAGAGTGCACATGAGTCACTTCAGAGACAAAAAGACAGTAGCAAGATGTTGGCAGAAAAGATAAAATGTCTTTTTTATCCCTATCTGAGAAACTGTGTTTTTTGGTATACCATCCATTGAGCTTGTGAGAATTGGAAGACAAATATAAGACGGATTTGGAAGGACAGTATGCAAAGGCAAAGGCCCAGCAAGCAAGCAAAGACTGACTTTAACAGATAAAAAAATCTGTTTGTTTGTCTCTTTATATTCCCATAGCCTTTTTTTATTTTTATTTTTATTTTTGTTTCTTTTCTTGGATATAACAACTGCTTTCGTGGTAGTTCATTTTCTCTCCCTCCAGACTGCATTGCTGCCAGATGAACAATTACATTGTTTACTGGATTTCGTGTATGCCCATTATTATCCCTCTGACTCTGTCTCCTGGCCTGCAATTATCTGCTAGCTACAGCAATGGCGAGGAACACCCAAAAAGAGACCTGTGAAATCGCACTACCCCTCAGTTAATACATAAAAACAGGAAAAGGAAAAAAAAAAACCTTGTCCCCAAGCAGGAGAAAACAAAACCAACAGGCAATCATGCAACACCTATTCAAAAGTAGCATGCACCAGGAAAATAAATAAATAAACTAATCCCTGTGCCAAGAGCTTGTGCCACTCTAATGGTAACAAAGGAGCTAATGTACATAATAATGAATGCTAAATCCCTTCCCCGTAGTATTTCAAGGAAGAGAACAAAAGTAACTGTACATACGTCAAGCACATGACTGAGAGAAATAACAGCAGCCTCAAATCATTCACTGCTCAAGAGACTGAACTTGTAAATTGGCCATCAGAAAGGTTACAGTGGTGGAAAGCACAGAAGAGAAGAAAAAAGTTGCACCATCAGGGAAGAAAGATAGAAAAATGTTACTATTTAATGAGCAACATCAGTGACTGCCACCATAGAACAGTTAGAGTTATTGCACACATCCAAAAACGTTTTCCACTTCATATATTTCAAAAGTTAACAAAGTAATCACAGACTGAAACACATTCAAATATTCACATAGCATTCCTCTACTTATTGAAGCCGGCATCTTGCTATATTGGCCTTATCAGTTTTGAGGAAGTTGTGTAATTTTTTCTTGACAATGCCATTATAGTTATTTCTCTTTCCTCCTACTGCACCCCTGATGAATTCTGGTGTTGCTTCTAACCTGTGTCAAGCTATAAGCTTACTAGGTGGGAGTGCTTCTTCTCCCAGAGCTACAAGATACCTAGCTCATCAGCTTGAGTTATATGCGTGGTTTAAGTGGAATATATTTGCCAATATTCCTTTTTAAGAATAGCTTTCCTAATGTATTTATACAGTGGTTATAATTTAGAAGTTTCTTCTGTTAAAAAAACCCCAAACAAACAAACAAAAAGTCCCAGTTTGGAAGATACTTCAAGTACTTTCCAAATATTTATTTCCAGTGCTTAGTAGGGATAACTACTGAAACTCATTACTTCATAAGACAGGAAGAACTATTGAGTAAACATATCTGTAGTTAAAAAAGGAAATAGTGTACTCTTCTATTAGCAATGACAACTATGAAACAAATAATGGAGTTGATGAATGAATACTGCAAAATGCTTTCTTTAAAATTAAGATTAATTCACTTAACTTAGGCTGAGTTAGATATCTACCTCGAGTTTTGTGTGTCTTGTTTCACAAACACAGGACATAACTGCCAGCACTTACACCTCAGAGAGCTTCTATCAAGAGAGCACATGGAAAAGACATGAGGTTGGGTTATGAAACTGTTATGAGGAAGCTAACGTATGTCACAGAAACCATGCTTTTCAGGGAAGTTAGACATATATAAAACCATTCTTCAAATTAATTCTTTAAAGTCTAGTTTTGTATTCATCTAGTTTTTGTATTACTCCTGGCCGATGTTTTGTTTTGCCTTTGTAAAATCCTGTCCCCAAAGCACCATCAAATCTGAATTGCGAGAGCATGAAAATTACAAATGAGGCAACTAGTTTGGAGACTGCCACATATGCAGTCTGATGCTCACTTAAACAACTATTTCTTAGTTATTGATACATTCTGGAGCCAAACAGGTGACATTCAAGATACCCTTCCACTTGTCAGTACAAAACTAAAGCGATTTTCTTCCGAAGACCAGTGTTGTGTATTGTTCCATGCCCATGTCACATCACTTTAAAAGCTTGCATAAGAAAACTGAAGTTATAGGCTACTGAAAATCCAAACCCCGTCTCTCCCACTAGTTAACAACCATTACCAGATGTCTGCCAGTGAAACATCAGTCATATAAAACAAGTGCTGCAAACTTCTCAGAAGGTGCACAAACATCAACACTTGCTAGTTCTGTTCCTTAACATCTCATAACATCTCCTCAACAAGCCTCATGATTATCTACTAAAGAATTACTAGGAGAGCCATTACTGTGAGTTCTCAGAGTTTTTATCTTGCATGGGAAACAACTGTTTCTATAGAGGGAGAATACTCAGTTTAAGAGCTAAACGACAAAAAAGAGAAAACCACAAAGGTGTTTTTTTATTCCCAAAATATCCACTAATAGTATCATTACAGTCTGCAACGACACTTATCTTGATTTCATGCTAAAAGAAATGTGCATATGAATTTGTGGGCAGACTTTGGGGAAGGAAATATATCTTAAAGAGATGCTCTTCATCAATACATCTCCTTGTACTGGAGCTGAAGATATCATGCGCTTAATTCAGCTTCTTTTCCATTTCTATATATCAATCCAGCCAGAGACTAAATGGGGTTATAAAGAGCTGATATACCTAATTAGAGCTTACCCAGACATTACAACATTCTTCCCTGTTCCTGCCCTGAATAAATATCCCTTCTCTTCCTCAGGTAAAACCCAGAGTATTCTGAGGATGGGGGTGGAAAAGAAGGGAGAAGAGACAGTAAAAATATATTCATTTCTTTTTCATGCACACATGAACATTTAAAACACTTCACTTTTGAGTGTGTGAGGAGTGGTCAGCAATAAAAATCACTTTCATTTTTCTTTCTCCCAAAATGCAAAATGCTTTGGTTGTTGAGTGTTATTTTCTTTTAAACCAAAAGTTGGAACAAAGGGTGTTTAATTCTTCATTCATAAGAACCGTGATACACTTCTGGCCAATAGCAATAACCACTATTGACATGTTTTCTGAATTGATCGATAGTCAACAATATTCAAATTTACAGATTTCTTCCCTTCCAGACACTCTTTCTAGCTGAAGATTTAAACTCAAATACCTGACATCTATTTACATTCATTTCATAGTCAGAAATCTTGCAAAAATAATAAGAAAAACACTTAAGAGTTGTCTTGTTTTTGAAGGGAGAAATCTCATATCTGGAAGGACAATTAAACAGTTCATAGAGCTGAATGATCACACCACATGAAAGGCATTATGTGTTTTGATCTGATGTCTTTTTTCAAAGCAAAAAGTTTGTTTCTGCGATGCCTCGTGATTTTTGAGAGGGATGGAATCACGTAGGGTGCCAGTTTGCTACACGCTGGGAAAAATCTGCTTGGATAATATGAACACTCACCAGCTTGAAAAGAACAAAGAGGATCTGCCTGCACAAGAAATGAAATAAAACATTTATATTTGTCTTAATGCAAGATAGCTTTTTTCCTCCACAACTACAGTTGAAAATCCAAATAGTCTTCTGTTCAGTTATTAAGAAGGTGCAAAGGGAGGGATCTTATCATAGAATAACAAGCTGCTGTGCCTTGTCTGTGCCACACTAACTGCCTCATATATGCTCTTATCTTGTGGTAAAAGTGAATGCTATAATCACAACGCTGAACTGCAGTTTTATAAATTTAAATTGTATTTCCAAAAACAGCAATGACCTATTTAAGTAGGGTAAATACTTATTTTCTGATGCATTCTTAGCGTAAGTAAGGTAACAAATAACCAACATAAATGCTGTTCAAGTTGCTGGGAGATGAGAACAATGATGGTTTTCTTCCTTGTTTTGGAAAATACCTGGTAGGGTACTTTGATATCACTGCTTGAAGGTATTAGTCATACTTGCAGCCTAAAACCTTTCTGCATCATCGAGCAGACTTCATTTTAGCATGTTTCAAGCCCAGAAACAGCAATAAACTATGAGTGCTTTAAAATATATATATATACATATTTATTATTATTTGAGATGTTTGTCATCATTCAAGTTGAAGATTTTCTGAAAAGGAAAAATAGTAATTGAAACAGGTCACTTACTGTGTTTGCAAGAAAAGCTATACAGGGCTTATTTTGATTTGTTTAGGTTAGTTGGCTGTTGACAAAGCTCCTTGAGAATTCAAAAAAGAGAAAGAGATAGAGAGAACAACAGAAAAATAATTGTTTTAAAGCCAAGGACAAAATATTTAGGTACTATTCTGTTTGTATTTATGAATGACACCATTAGTACTCACCCTGTTCTCACGCCAAGTAGAGCATTAGAGTATAAATTTTGAGCTCAGATGTCCAGAAAAATAACTGAAGAATATACTATCAGCATCAAATCATCTGAAATACTGAGACTTATATTTGTTTCTGTAGACCAAATTTACCAGTTCTTCTGGTCATCTCAGACTATATCAGTTTACCTGCTGGGATGCACTGAAAAGTTTTGTGGAGTTCAGGTCCCACACTCATATCAATCAGGCACCTACTGAAGTATGTTTGTCTGAAAGGAAACCGTAATTTCCTCTCTGCAGATATCAAGAAATAGGATAAAAATTGAGAGCGATGATGGAGAGTAACCAAATCTCAATCCCAAAATGGGATTAGAAGACAGTCACATCTGCTAATACAGATATAGGCATTATTTCCAGGCTAAATAACAATTCAATAGAAAAAATTTATGAATTATTAGTCAACTTCTGAACAACTCTCAAAGTAGGTACACTCTGCAGAGTCTGCACTTTCCCTTAATAATCAAATGTATTCATAAGCATATTTAAAGAAATATAATTTGTTTCAGTTCATGGTGTACTGATAGTAATAAATACTGCAAAGCTCAGCCTTCATAGTCTTCTGTCTTGTGCTGTGTTCTGGTTTCCGCTGGGATAGAATTAATTTTCCTCCCAGTAGCTGCTGTGTTTTGGATTTAGTATGAGAAGAATGTTGATTATACACTGATGTTTTCAGTTGTTGCTAAGAAATCAAGGACTTTTTTCAGTTTCCCATGTTCCACTGATGACCAGGTGTGCAAGAGCTGGGGGGGAGCACAGCCAGGCAGCTGACCCAAGCTGGTCAATGGAAATATTCCATATTATAGATGTCATGCTCAGTGAATAAATGAGGGTTGGCCGGGGGCGGGACCTCTTTTCTGTGAGTTTAAACTTTTTACATTAGTTCGAACTTTTTCTGTGTGTTTGGTGAGCTCAGTGAAATCTGCGAGCTCCGCAAAATCCGCAAGTTCTGTGATTGCTGCACAGGGACTGGCTGTGCAGTCAGCCATCGGGCAGTGAGAAAAACTGTAATGCGTATCACTTGTTTTTGCATATTCACTATTATTATTATTATTCCTTTTTTTGTTGTCTTTTTAAACTCTCTTTCTCTCAACCTGCGAGTTTTACTTTTTGCCCATTCTCGTCCCCATCTCACTGTGGGGAGGGAGAGGTGAGCAAGCTGCTGTCTGGTGCCTAGCTGCTGGCTGCTGGGTTAAACCCCAACATACTGTTAGCACATAGGAAAATTATTATATCCATATGTCAGCTGTAGCACTAAAATTAAGACTTTAATGTCATAGTCAAATTAAAATCTCTTGGATACCTAGAATAAATCAACAGTGCTTAAAAAATGGGTCAAGGAATAAGTCTGAGCACTGGACTCATGACTGTTCATCTTCTTTTATTGCTAGCGCAATTCCTGACTGAGTTTTCGACTCCTCTAGCTAAGTCTAAGACAAATTTTGTATAGATAAAACCAGCCATAAACTATCTACAACGAACCAACCCATGCCATCTAGTCTCCAAACCAGTAAATGGTTCTTGGCCCCCCTTTAAAAGACAATAATAAAAGAAAAAACCGAAAAACTTTGGCCATGTATGTGTTTATAAACACATATGTAGTGTGCCTGTATGTACACACCTGCATTTTCCTCTCTTTCTATGTACGTATATTTCAATTCTTAAATTAAAAACGCCAGATTTACCCCTCTTATTTAACAATAACCAGAGCTGTGTACTGCCTAATGTTGGATAAAGTAAAATTTCAAATTTTTTTAAAGCCTCTGTCTTCTTCCATTTAAGTTGAGGTTCAATAAAATGAAAACCTGACAAATCTGGGAAACAAAAAAAGACAACCTCACAGGGTTTTTTGCCATCCTATTTATTTTTTCTTTCAAAGGTCTTTTTCTCCTCTCCATTTCTAATCAGCAATAAATGCCATACACTAAGATGTATAGTATTCATATACGTGTGCCACTACTCCTAAGCATTTCAGGTGGGGAAGATACACTGCAAAATCAACACCGCAGGAAACACACCTTCTGATCTTTCACTGGATCTGTTTATGTGGACAGAAGCTGTCAGCTATTTGCTTATAAAAATTATTGCTGTGTTCTGCAATTTTACTGTTTTCCTCTCACAAAAAACCCCACGCCTCGGAAGATAAGAAAAATCACATTTCTTTACTTCATTCTTTCTCTTTTTGTTTTTTCACCCCAGTAACAACCAAAAGTCAGGGGCAAAAGAGCAATAGAGGGCACTAAAAATATGTTCTATGTATATTATTTCCTGAGAAAACTAAATCGAAGGAAAGGTATTTTTTTTGTTATTTTTCTGTTCCCCCCTTCCCCCCCCCCCATTGCATTTGTCTGTCTTTATTCATTTAGGGGAAAATGAAGAGGTAGAATCAAGTTATAAGGTTTTTACACACAGTGGTGAGCAAACACGAGATCAGTAGAAGGGCAGAAATATACCTCAGTTTAAAAGAAGTCTCTGTTATTAAAAATCTAGAGGGTGGTGTGGTCTACCTCAGAAACAGAGTCAGCTGAGGTGTCATTAGATATAAATTAACGTTATCAAAATTATCTTTAATTATGTGATTCTGGTTGTATTGAAAAAGAGTAACGACCTTCAGCCCTGAGTTATGCCCACTGAGCATGGAGGTAACACAGCCTTGTGAAGCCCAGGTTTGAAGTTTGTTATTCCATGCAATAAGAATTATTTCTGGCAGCCATATGAGAGGAACTGAGAAATTTCAGTTTCATTTGGCTTTTAGATTTGAGGAAAAAAAAATAAAGACATGGGACTAGGTTATGAGATTTCTGTATAGTTTTAATGATAGAATAAAAGTGTCATTCTCCTTCCGTGTGAAAGTTTTCAGGTTAACCTGGGACTTTGACATTCTGTAGGTATCATTCTTGCAAGGGTATTAAATTTTAAAAGAGCAAAGGTGGGTTGGAGGTGTACTGGACAAAAAAGTTGTTCTTTAATCTGGTATTTCTTCCTGTGTAAGGCTATCTTGATTTGTAAGGCTTTAACGATCCTGTCAGGAAACGGAACATAACATGGCATATATGGGCTGTTTTGAAAGCCATAGCTAATGATTATAGAATTAGCCCGTGTAAAGACCCACAAATACTTGTGCAAACAATTCACTAAACATGCAAAAACAAACAGCTGTGCAAAAGCTGTGGCCTCTTGGTGGCTGGTTTGCAAATGGAAGAGATTTGTTTATTTAACCACATATGTTAGAGGTCAGTCAGCTGAAATAATGTTAAGATATCACCAAAGTCTCTCTGAGAAAAAACATAGTGGAATTCTTTATTGTGCCAATCATTTGTAACCCAATGGACATTGATGTACATGAATATGCTTAATGTAGTCACATCATCTAATTCTATTAATTTTCAGTTGTACTAGCCTAATGATTAAAGTGATAAATATGAGAGTAGCATTTGCAAGACGGATGCTTCAGTAAGAAAGCTTTAGAAAAACTGCCAGCCCATGCAATACACTAATAAGGGGCCACCTGCCTGACTCCCGTGGGCCAGCTGTATGCTCCCGTGATTCTCCAAGGTGGATATGATGTTAATAACATGGCAGAGAGCATGCTGGGGCCATCACACAGAGAGGAGAGCAGTGATCCATGTCTTTGTTGTAGCAGAAAGAAAACAAAATAAGAAAAATGAAGTTTCAAGTCTATGCGAGTGCCCATTCTCACCCTTGACACAGTGCTTGGTGCATTATTCTATATGTTATTCTAGAGCTAATGGGGTTCTTAGAATCCTATTTGCAAATCAACTTTAAGAAAGAAAAATTGCAGGATCCTGAGTATAGTCACATGAGTTGGACGAACCAGTATGGCATTCAGACAGCATTTTAATGCTTGAATTTCATGCTTTTGATACTGTTAGACACCTGCTGCTGCATCAGCAGTTTAAAATGCAAAGGAAGGGGAAATAACATTTTTTTCTTCTTCTGAAAATTGGCTGGTAATGTTGTTCACCTTAGTAACATTTTCTCCATTTGCATCAGCAGACAATTATTTGAGGAAATATCTTTCTCAGCATTCTCTCCTTTTAAAGCCAAAGAAAGGCATTTACTTTTCAAACAGAAGACAAAATATTGTGTCGTGCAGTTCCACTGTAAGGCCTTACAAAGAAATTAATTTGTATTAGAAGCAGGTCATTCAAGGAGTCTTTGCTGGAAATTAACTTTGGAAAATAGCTGTACTATAATTCATTGGAGTTGTTTGTAAGAGATGGAAGAACTATGTTTTGGTGTTTCCACTACCTATGATGGAGGCAGTGGAAACCTCCCAGAGCCAGAGGTCTACGTGAGAACTAGTCTCAATGACAGCTACTGGGACAACACGGGAGGAATGTTTGTCCTCTCCCAGGCCTCTGGAGACCCTTCTCTCACCTGCCATCCTGGCTAATGTCTCAGCCACGGTGACGACTCCCTTATACTCTCTCCATACAATTTCCCCCTAACAACAGAAGACAATAGTGAAGAATATTCCAGTAGCTAAAGTAGTTGTGTTAGATCAGCAAAAGATATGTTATACAAAAGGCTGACCAACTTTTCCTTTTAGGATGGTGCTTGCAGAGTTTCCTTATCCCCTCCTGCAGACAGGGTCTTTATTCAGCTTGAAAATCTCACCGTCACTTACTCACCTGGTAATCAGATGATTATTTGAACGTGAAATACCAGTAGGATTGTGGAAGTACAAGGATAAATTCAGCCATTTTTACAAGGAAAGACTTACACAACCAAAGCTGTTTTCTGACATCTTTAGTTACTACCAAACTGGAAAGGTATTTAATTCTTCCTGTAAAGTAGAAGTATCCCAGTTCTATACATTTTTAATTAAAAAAAAAAAATCAAAACAATAGAAGCAACATACTGAAAGTTGTCTTTTCTCTTTTGCTGGTAGAATGTCAACGTCTCTTCATAGGACTACATGTGCATTCTTACCAAAACTCTTTTTTTCCTAATATACTTAAACCTACCTATTTCTCACAGGCTTAAAGATCAAAGGACCTTTGGAATGGAAGTATCGATGATTTTTCAATTGAATTCAGGAGCATTTTGAAAGATTATGCTAACCTAAGCACTCTGTGCTATATTATAAGACAAATACAGTTCTCCATGAGGAGAGATGTGGGTCAATCAGTAACCTGCCCTCATTCAACATTTTACCCTTTCACTCAAAAAAAAAAACCAACTAAAATACAAGACTGAACACTGGTCTGGATTTTAGTTTCTCTGTGAGTTGAAGAGTAAACAGACACATACACACACTGCCCTCCACTGCCCCTTTTGGCTTGTACCTTATGTGCAGGACAAAGAGGACAAAGTACTTTCATGAGATGTACCTAGGGGTCTCGGTCAAGATTAGCACCTCTTCCTGATAGGCCTTTTCCCCCACTTTGTAGATAAGAAACAGTATTTTCTCTTTGCAATTCATAGAGATGAGACGGACAGACGTTGAGGAAAAAAAAATAAATGAACTCTCTGCTTTACAGAGAACAGAAACAGAAGGAGAGTGATTTATTTCATACTCACTATGACATCTGTAAGGGAAGCAGACAAAACCCACTGAGTTTCAATCCAGTGCTTTTAACACAAGGCAATGAATTCCTGTTTGTGTAGGTTACATAAAAGGTTATGTACAGGCAGTTATATTACACAAGTTTATCAATGTATACACGAGGTACACATTACAAATACCTAAATATACACACAGAGCTCATTTTCCTACATAAAAATATGCAGCCATGTTCTTTCCTGTTAAAATCATGTGTATGCGGTATCAGCTACTTAAATTAGCATTTCAAACCTTAAATAATTCCAATTCCAGACTGCTTCTTTCCAAGAGTAAGGAAAATTGAGAAAACCCCAAAAGGTGAGTTTCATTACATCAGGAAATTCCAAAGATAAAGAGTGATTCATATGTCATACTAAAATTTTAAAATTGCAAGTTTTTAAAGCAGTTAGCCTGATATTCAGCTGTGCTCAAAATACAGCAATGTAATTCAGGACACTCTTCAATATGAAACTGAAAGCTAAAGTGTAAGTGATGTTCCTCAGCTTAATTTAATGGAAGGTAACCTTGCCTATCAAATACTCTGAACAGAACAGACCTTTCTGGTATAGCTACGGTTTCTTCAAGGCCTTTGGCATAACACCTTGATTCAGAACAAAAGGAAGATACATAAAACTTTACCACAGCAGTATTGTAACCATTCCTCAAGTCTAAATTGTAAAAGAAAAAAAAAAAAAACTAAGAAAAAAAGAAAAAATAAAAAAATACATATGCTGAAGGGAGCTCAAAGAATCCTGCAGAGTCCAGTCTGTTCATCAAGTTTAAAGGAAAAGTAAGAAATTATTCAGAGGTTAGCTACAAGTCAGCTTTGGAATGAGATGATAAAATCAAGGAAAGTATGTGCTGGACAAGTTGGTAGGGTGTTTAAGAAAAGACTTAAGGTTTTCCTAGAAGACTGAAATGCAAAAGGTCATGGTTATGACATGTTAATCCTCTGAGTCTATTTTTATCTCATATTATCTGTAGTATCTTCAATATTTCACTTGCTGTGCTATAAGATAATGTTTAAAATCTCATGTTTCAGGTCTTCAGTTAGTTGATTATACTCTTTTTCTTGTGATTGATCAGAAACTGTTTCAGTTAAACCAAAACAACCCCACCAAAACACTTGCCATTAAAACAAGAGATTTTGGATGCCAGCTGAATGTGAAATACCTGTATGACAAGTCATAGAATCATAGAATCATGAAGGTTGGACAAGACCTCTAAGATCAAGTCCAACTGTCAACCCAACACCACCATGCCTGCTAAACCGTGTCCTGAAGCGCCATCGTTAGATTTTGACCCAGCAGGATTCTTACCTCGTGATGTAATGGTATAAACTTGAAAGATGAAGTAGAATGAGGGGAAGTAAAAGGATAAAAAGATGATACTTCTGTTATCAGAGGCATGACGAATGGGCTGACTGCTGGGTCAGTCATACTAATAAACCCTGGTTGTTGCCAGCTGTGACATCTCGTGACATCTCAGCCTGAAAGACTGCATTAGAAATGCATTAAAATGAAAAGAGTCACTTGGCTTGCATGAGCATAATTTAAAAGGCTATGGTATACATGATGTCAGATTAAATGATCGAAAGTTCCCTTAAGCTCTCTTAGATCTTACATACCATATGAGCACTGTAATAAATGTAACTGAAGAAAAAGTTCAATGCATCTTTAAACATTTTAAATATTTCAGGTTTGTGATTGACAGGCTTGCAATTGCCAGTGATACTAATAACTGAAGTAATAGACTTCGTCACATCTTTAAATTACACTCATGGATAAACCACATTTATGAAACTGATGAGTTAAATCATCAATTAATAGATTACCATCACACAAAAACTACAGAATTTGGGTGTTAAATGTACTATAGCAGAAGGCTGTCACAGCACTAATGAGGAGTAACTGATAGAAACCATTTTGTAAGTCTTGGTCAACAGCTTTCCCTTCATATCTGTTTCAGGGCTACACATCATTGGTATACTGACTAGTCCTTTGCCCAAACTCCACTGCTCTCAGCATCGTGTAGTAAGTGGTAGAGATAATATTTAAAGATTCATTCATGAAGTTTTCTTCCTCCAAGGGATATGGGCAATTTTTTTAATCTCCCAGGAGAAACTGATGATGATATTTTTTCAATCTGTGACAAGGTAGGGTTAAACTCTTTTCTCACTGCTGCTTTTCAGAGTATATCTGCTTAAAATGCATAGTAATAGGTAAAGGCTTATGTTACTCAGACTAGGAAGCAGCGACACAGACATATCTATCATTCTTAAGCCAAAGACTGACAGACACAGGAATTAGTCTCGTATTTTCCAAGGGTTGCAGGAAAGAAATCATGCTCAAGGTTTTTGTCTTTTAATTTTGCAGTGAAATCACCTATGAAACTTCAACCACAGTCTATAAGAATGGACACTTGAAATTGCATGTTGTTTAATCTGAAATGGGATTCAACTCATATCAGGAGATCCCAATTGTCAACAACTACTGAAATGAGCTCCACATATTAGTATGTGGCAGGGAGGTGTGGACAGGGAATGAAGCAAGAATTTGCACTGTGATAAACAACAAATAGTACTTGGTGTTCTCAGTTTGGTGAAAAAATCAAGAGATCATAGAATCATAGAATAATTTGGGTTGGAAGGGACCTTTAGAGGTCATCTAGCCCAACCCCCGGGCAGTGAGCAAGGACATCTTCAACTAGATCAGGTTGCTCAGAGCCCTGTCCAACCTGACCTTGAACATTTTCAGGGATGGGACTTCTGCCACCTCTCTGGGTAACCTATGCCAATGTTTGACCACCCTCATCGTAAAGAATTTCTTACTTATATCTAGTCTAAATTTATTTTAATTTAAAACCATTACACCTTGTCTTATCGCAACAGACTCTGCTAAAAAGTCTCCCCCGATCTTTCTTACAAGCCCACTTTGGGTACTCAAAGGCTGCAGTAAGGTCTCCTCGCAGCCTTCTCTTCTCCAGGCTGCAGACCCCCAACTCTCTCAGCCTTTCCTCACAGCTGAGGTGTTGCAGCCCTCTGATCATTTGTGTGGCCTCCTCTGGACCCACCCCAATGGGTCCGTGTCTTTCCTGTGCTGAGGTCTCCAGAGCCGGATGCAGGACTCCAGGTGGAGTCTCACCAGAGCGGAGTAGAGGAGCAGAATCACCTCCATTGACCTGCTGGCCATGCTTCTTTTGATGTGGCCTGGGATATGATTGGCTTTCTGGGCTGAGATGCACAACACAGGACAGCTTACCTATGACACCATTTGCTTTGACCTTTCTACACAGAATAGATGGGATTTTTTTAAACCAAAAAGCACTTTTCAGTTGAATTGAAGAATAAGAGTGAATATCAGTTACTGATTTTAAAAAAGTATATAAAAGAATATAGATTCCAGACAAAGAGTTATTTCTTGATGCCTTGTTATTACCTTTGTTGTCACAAACAGTTATAGAGTTCAGGCAAAGTACCAAACTTAAATGGCAACATGTGGTAGTAATTTTCCCATTGGAAAAGGGAAATCTATTGACCGGTCTTTCTATTCATTTCCATTCTTCCTGTGAACATGGGGAAATCAATCAAGTCCATAAAGAACCATGTTCTGCAAAAAATTAAGATGTGAGGAGATGGTCTCAGCAGAAGTACAAAATGAAACACATTGTAAGAAGAAAATTCATAAAATTTAAGAGGTATAAACATACTTCTCATATCATAGATTTGAAAAAAACATGAATATTGTATATTATAACACGAAGTAGGGGGATAAGAACAGTTTAGTAAATCAATTTTCTCTTTTTGTAGCAAAAAGTATAAACCCCGCTGAGAGAGTTTGAGAGCTGATGTGATGGATCACAGCGTAGTAGCTCTATTATGATTGTATTATGCAAATGTTCTTATGCCGTCTTTTTAAACGTATGTGACAAACACATTTTTGATGATTCACTGTACATAAAGACAGATCCTTGACTTCATGCAACCCCAATGATTTCTGCAAAGAGGTGTTGGTCTATTAAATATATAAATACATCTATTACAAAAAATACTGTTATTTGTAAAAATGTAGGAAAAGGAGGTCCGACAAAACAACAGTAAATATTCTTGAACACTAGCAGCAGATGTTCCTCATTCTTATGTTTGTATAAATAAATACAAAACCAGTAGTACATAAAGCAGAAGTGAGATCACTCTCATACAAAGCTCCAGAATTATCTCTGTTTAGGAAGGAAAAGTAGCTCAACACTACCTCGTGATCAGCAAAGCCCTTTTGAAAAATGAATTGGGTAACCCAATCCAGAACTCATTTGTCTCTCCCAGACCTGAACACCCACTGCTGGGAAAGAGTAGTTAAACATGTTGTCACATTCAGGGAGACCTCACTGGGAAATAAAGTTGTATCAGCCCGAATTCATATTCATAGAATCATAGAATCATAGAATGGTAAAGGTTGGAAGGGACCTTAAAGATCATCTGGTTCCAAACCCCCTGCAATGAGCAGGGACATCTTCCACTAGACCAGGTTGCTCAGAGCTCCATCCAGCCTGGCCTTGAACGCTTCCAGGGAGGGGGCAGCCACAGCTTCTCTGGGCAACCTGTTCCAGTGTTTCACCACCCTCATGGTGAAGAATTTCTTCC
>Ga0065711_1037491_pt1 | contig 19783 bp, 12 predicted proteins | sample Hoacrofraction12_FD_59098 | JGI IMG/M metagenome (GOLD analysis project Ga0065711, IMG submission 59098) | Hoatzin crop microbial communities from Cojedes, Venezuela - Epithelial fraction 12 v2 (version 2) | ecosystem: Host-associated > Birds > Digestive system > Esophagus > Crop | place... | reverse complement strand
AGTCCCATAGACTTCTGTATGTTCAGGATCTGCAGGTGTTCTTGAACCTGATCTTCTCTTGCAGTGGGAGGGACTTTGCTCCCCCAGTCCCTGTCCTGTGGTCCATCCGCTTTATAAGTATGGGAAGAGAAGTTGCCAGTGAAGACTGAGGAAAAAGTTGTGGAGTACCTCAGCCTTTTCCTCCCCTGTTGTAACTTATTTTCTAGTCTTGCTTGTCACAGGGCATACTCTTTCTTTGACCTTCCTATTCTGGCTGACATACCTGTAGAAGCCCTTTTGCTTATTCTTTGCATCCTTTGTGATGTTCAGCTCCAGCTGCTCGTTGGCCTTCCTGACCCCATCTCTGTACAACTGGGCAGCGTCCCTATACTCTTCTCAGATTAATTGTCCCTGCTTCCACTGCCTGCGAGTTTCCTTCTTATCTTTTAGTTTGACCAGTAGATCTCAACTCATCCATGCTGGTTTTTTGCCTTCCTTAATTAGAGCTGCTCTGACCTGTTCTACTGCTAGGATAAAATATTGAAAAAATTTTACAACTTGTCTTTTCTCTTCTTTTTGGATTACTGCTGTTGGTTCTGATAGGGATAGTGATCACCCACATATGAGACACTCTTTGAAATGCATGAACTAGCTGTTATAATCTTTATTTTTGCTCACCTTGGAAGTCATACAGACTACCAAATATACTAGCAACAAGTAATTGGAGGAATTCTATCCTGCTAGTCCTTCCATTGGGCGTTATAACTCAGGTATAGAGGTAACAACTGGTCAGAGAGTAGCTCTACTTGATATCTTTCCCTCCCCTGCAAACAAACAACAGAATTATGCAATTACTTATGTTTAGTACACTGCATATTTCAAGCAGAATTACTTAAATTTAATTTTAAAAATATTTTGCAGATTTAAAATTTAAATATTCAATTTTTAAATTCCCAACCAGCCACTCACTCACCACTCTTTCTCTCCCTTTCCCTCTGCATTTGCTGCTAAGCATGACATCATATGGTACAGAATATCAATTTGGGTCAGGTGTCCCAGCTATGTCCCCTGTTGGCCTCTTGTCAAACCCCAGTTTACTTGCTTTGATTGGGAGCTGGGGAGGAGTAAGAAGGAGACCAAGCTTTGCAAGAACTATTCAGCAATAGACAAAATATTGGGCTATACCAAACACTGTTTTAGCCACAAATCTAAAGCACAACATCATAGGGATTGGTACGAAAAAATTAACTTTGTCCCATCCAGATTGCATACATATGGATGTGGTGGACAGTACTGATCTAATATTCCAAAACCAAGGAATCTCCTAGCAAAGATTTGAGGATTTGTGTGTATTTTTCAATTAATTTTGTTCCATCATGAGGAAAACATGATGGACATTTATCTCAATAAATGAATGCTTAGACTCGTAAGTTGAAGGCTTCAAAGATGCGTAGAATGCAGCCTGAAAAATGTGTGTTTGATTAAAGTTTGGAAAGAAAATGATGAGTACAGACTTCTGCATCCAGAATTTCTTCATTGGCTTTAGAGGAAATGTGTGGACTGATTGATTGACCAGGGCTTAAGGCTGATGAGACTGAAGACAAAAAGTAGAAAACACACATCAGGAAAAGGAGTTATGAAACCCAGACCTTACAATTATCATAAAACAAACAGGGCAGTGACTTCTACAACTCTCTGCAACAGCTCTCTTCACAGCAGAAGACAAGATATGTTTTTAAACTGAAAGAGGGTAGATTTAGATTAAATATAAGAAAAAATTCTTTACTGTGAGGGTGGTGAGGCACTGGAACAGGTTGCCCAGAGAAGTTGTGAATGTCTCCTCCCTGGAAGTGTTCAAGGCCAGGTTGGATGGGGCTTTGAGCAACCTGGTCTAGAGGAAGGTGACCCTGCCCGTGTCAGGGGGGATGGAACTAGATGACCTATAAGGTCCCTTCCAGTGCAACTTATTGTGTGATTCTCTGATTAGCTCTACAATGTATTCTTCTGGAAAAGTTGTAATGCTCATGCCAATGATGATCTTTACATTATTATGGCAAAACTAAACACTGTATGTGCAATTTGATTATATCACATGTTATCGTAACTTTTAACTAAATCTTTAATATGTAATTTGGAAAGCACAAACCCAGGGAAATAATCTCACTAAACTTACCAGATATATTTTCACTTAACTCTGTGACATTTGTAGTGATATATTTATTATTGACATTTAGAGTATCTGATGCACACATTGAAGCTGTTATCATGTGATAAGTAATCATGCACAAAATAATCCTTAGTGTAAAGATTTCACATTGCTGCTGCTTTCTATACTATGAAAAAAATCTAGTGAAACATTGATCATTTTTTTGTTATTATTCTTAACAATAATAATAAACATTTATGCAGTGCTATAACTTGGAGTACTTGGTGTTTAAATATAAATTTGTAATACTTGGGAAATCATCATAACTGAGCGAAATAGGGAAAAGAAGGACAAAAAAGATAAATAAACCATACAAATATTGGCAAATAAAAAAATCTGGTTTTTGATAAAGAGAATAGTCTGGAAAGAGAAAGCATACACACATAGAACTTCTTAGAAGAAAGTAAAATAAAGCCAACGGAGATATTGCTATGATACTACCCACCAGATCAGCTAACTGTAGTTACCTCTCAGAGAAATTCTCTTTACATAGAAGTTTACAAGCCACTGTATTCTCTGGTTTTCGAGATTCTGCCAGAATTCCAGATACCATAGTATATTTGACCTGATGCCAGAAAATTGGGAATATTTCCTGAGATTTCCTATTCACAAAAATAAAAATGTTTGGTTGAAATGCTTAAAATCAAATGCAACACTTTCTAGGAAAAAGGATCACAGAATATAATCCATATGAACACAAATTCTGAAAATATGAAATATTATCAGTTGAGAAATAGATTCTAGATTTGAACCGTGTACTCAGTACATGGTTGTTGCACACATTTAGCAGCTTTACTGATTTTCTTCTTTCAAGTCCAGTAAATCAACAACAAGCAGCATCAGCCTTTCCCAGAGGAAGACAGGAAAAGAGGATTCAGATAAATAATCTCTCACCATCTTGAATGTTTATTTCTAATAACATGCACTTCAATAATAGTCTATTTTTGACTCTGTCTCAAATAACTCACATAAATTGTTGGGGAAGAAACAGCCACTATACCTTTATTAGCCTTATATCCATGCAAGTGGGTGTATACCATATATTAGGACTGAGACATCAGCAGCACTTCAGGCACTGCCAGAATAAAAAACGCATCTGCCATCTTAGTCAGAGGGGACAATTTGTGGATAAAAACAGTTTAATAATCTCAGATAAAGAAGAATGGAAGGAATACTTTTCAGAGCATTTGAAGAACCTGAACAATTCTTTCAGAAAACCTTTACCTAATAACCAGACATCGTTGTGTGCTTGCAAAAACACTGAAGTAGGTTAATTGTTTTGTCTTTTAAGTGAATACAGTGTACGAAAACTTCTGGACCTACAAAATATGAAAAAAATAAGGTTAAGAAACTATTCTCTCCACCACTCTCCATTCTTTGTATGATTAAACAATAATAAGAATAAAAAAAATCCTGAACTTGTAAAATCTTGGGCATTCATGCCTCTTTCTTGCTGCCAGTCCTGTAGAAAATAAGAATTGATCAGATTTTGTAGGATTTTTCTTTAGATGTGGACTGATGAATTAAAGTGTGTAGTAAGAATAAGGAAACATGTTTCTATCTAGAAGACTACTTCTGTGTCAGCTGCCCACTTCTCCCACATCTCAGCACTTTCTGTCAATCAGTGAGCTTTATCTTTTTTCCTACAGAAACAAAGTTTGCTTTTGTTTTTGTGATTTTTTTCCAAACCCTTAGGCTTCACTTTCTCTTTAAGAGGAGAATCATGAGATATAAACTGTTTGACAAGAAAACTCCTTTACCATGACATTGGGTGTTTAAAAAGCAGTTAACTCTTGTGATGAGGTAATTGGGTATAATGTCTACAAGAACAGAACCACATCATCACTCTGACATAAGCTAGAGTCTATTTACTAAACATATTGAGTATAGTGATGGATAACAATATCTAGTTAAGTGTTTTTCTCATACATGGTCATCCTGCATACCACATACTATATCCTACAGCCACAGTTCCTGCCCTTTTAGTCCAGGTTAGACTGACAGTACAGACCCAGGAGCACAGGACTGCTGGAAGTGTCCTAGTCCTGGCTGATGGCCTGGCCTCTGTGTGAAACAGTTCCACCTTGGAATCAGCCTTTGACATGATGTCTGAGGTCCACATATGGTGTGTTGATTTCACCTCCCATTGGGCAACTGTCTTCTCTATTTATGGCATTATAAACCAGAACGTCAGCACAAGCTGCTAACGGCCTTGCTAAGCCTGTAGCCTGAGGCCAAACTCTTTGACACGCTCTATATCCGATGACAAATAGCAGTTGTCACCATTTTCATCAGGCTTTCTCTCACCCACTGGTATCCAGCCTCAAATATATTACAAAAGTATGAAATCAGCGAATGACACATAACATAACAAAGTTTGTCTATTGCTTGTTTGTTTTCTCTGTTTTCTAGCTCACCGTGAACTGATCTAACCAGACTTGGTAAGTTTAGCCAATGTCTCATTTATTTGGGCAGTAATTTAGGTTAGACTGCACACCATGACAATGTTTAAAGTGAAATTTGCTACAACTTTTATAATTGTAAAATAAAATAAATTTTAAAAATGTAAAATAAAATAAATTTTTAAATTAACTTATTAAACAAGCCAGCTATTATATCAAGATTCCTGGTATTCCCTAAAAATAAGCATAAGTCTCAGCCTGAATGGAGGGGAGGTAAGAAAATGCAGCACTATTGCTCTGCATGAAACCACAGGTTTTGGCACAGAAGTGCCCCAATTATGGCCAAACTTTTGATCTTGTTTGTTTTGATAGATATCATAGAAAACAGATTTTCAAATAAAGAAGAAAATAGCTTTAAAAGAGCATAAGAGGAAGCTTAATCAGGAGAAATAAGTTGGCAAGAAGCATAAAGTGATTTTAAAATATGCAAAAATTGAAGACAGATTCTGGCAGTGGGTGCAAGATATTTCTTAGTACTTTGGTACATGATAGAGTGGTATGAACATGTTACACTGTTCTACATATTGACATAGTTTTCCAAATTCAAAGCAGCTTAATTTTCCAATAAATTATTTCAAAGTTCCATAGATAATAAGTTGAAAAAATTGTGAGCCAGCTCAAATTTTGCAGCTACTTTATATGTCACTGTGAAAGTTTTATCTACCAAAAAAATAACTACAGCAGCCGTTATGTAACTACACCTAAAATTAAAAGCTTCAGTCACATATATGACCCATCTATTTTAGGTTTTTACCCACAGAATAGTCGACAGATCAGTTTTATTTATTTTCATAAGTCTACAGAGTAATTGAGCTTTCTTTTAACTTTCAGCTTGTTAAACTAAACATGTAGTTTGACTTCCATATTGAGGCCCATTCTTACAGCATAAATTTCTATATGTATTTGAATATTCACTCAGTTTCTTCTATAATCTCTATGAGAACTATTTCAACAATGATCTTTTGTTTCATCCTTTATTTTCAAAATATGTTTAAGTCTCTTTCCAGATCTTTGGTTCATACTTATATCTGCTTAAATTAAAAAAAAGAAAAACTACCTTTTCCAAAAAAATCTCTTTACATTACTGATTTAATAGTTGTTAAATTCTAAAGAATCTATTACAATGTTTATGAATTGTATGTGAGCAGAATTAGAAGTGATATTTAGTTCTGATGTAAAATGCAGTCTCACGTACATTACATCTCATTTCAATACCTCATTATATTTCATACAGAAAGTGTAAATATATATAAGATCCATGCATCTTTAGTATCAGTGCAAGTGGATTTTACTCCTATAATGAGATTTGCCTGTTTCCGCTTTTTGAGGGAGGCAATATTTTTCTTCCAACACTCAATAACATAAAAGAGATTCAGTCACCTTGTTGTCAAAATGTCCTGTGGCCATTGTTAGCAATAATTTAGGCTTTCTACTGTCTATCTTAGGATATTGATTTACGAATGATTTCAACATCATTTACCTCCAAGATTATTAAACATCCAGACTGTCAGAAATTCAAAAACAAACAAAAAACCCCAGGTAATCCTACCTTTGGCACGATGATGCTGCAGCTCCTGTTCAACCTATGCAGGCTCCCTAAATAAGATAGGAAAATAATTATTACACCTTAGATATGCTAAATCTTCCCCAAAGCTTTACAGTTCTCAGCTTCTCATTTTTATAATCCTTTCTTCTGGCAGTGTGTAGATTTTAAATAACTTTGTGATTTTGCTTGTATTCCCAGTAATAACTCTTCACATCCACTTTAAGTATTATGGGATTTCAGCCCTTCTTTATGTGTGACACCTCTTGCAAAAAAAGAAAAAAAATAGAGCTCTCAGAAACTTTGTTCGTTACCTTGGAGTTCTCTCCCTGCCGGCTGTAAGTATTATCTGTTACAGTGAACGATCTTAAAGTCATCCACTATAAACTCAAATGGCTTCAGACTTCTTGTAACATGAAAGCAACTTCCTGGTAGTTTGTTTGGGACAGACTGAACCCATTTATTAGAATTGATTCTGGGTTTAGCTAAAGGTATATCACAATAGCTTGTATGCACTCTACTGCATTTTCTATTTATGTGAACAAATATATAACGTGTTATGCATTTGTTGAGATACTTAGCTACTCTGCTTGCTATTGTTTAAGTTCTGCTATTATGAAGAAAGAAATCTGCAATTGGAAATCACCACCAAGAAGTTACAAACATGAAAGAGGTAGTGAGCAGACCTTCACTTCCATTGAGAGAGATACTAATTTGTTTCTTCTGCACCAGAAGTGCCACTGAGGTAAATATCAGAAGCAGAATGTTTTGTACTTTCTTTTTAAAATCAAGTATCTTCTTTTGCAAACATGTGTACAATCCATCAAGGAACAGATAAGACACAATAGATTCCCATGACTGTATTGATTTGCTTGGACTACAAATGTCAAACAAATCACTGACGAGGTTAGTGAAATTAAATAAAATATCAAATGCTGATTTTACTTAGTTTTGTGCATACAGTGTTCTTCGTCAAAAACACTATGTTGCATACCAGTGAATAGAGAAAAAAATGCTTTCAGTGAATGCACAGAGTATCGAGAATGGACAGCTGCACAGAGAAGGCAGAGAGCTGCTTAATTACTAGAAATGACTGTTGAATCCCTATCAAGGAGTCTTGAAAGCAGAATAATATACTTTTGAGTTCAAGGACAAGTAGTAACAAATTATGTCAATCTAAATACTGATCTACTTCAGCCCCTTGGCATCTCCTGTTTTACTTTGGTTTCTAAATGAAGACACAAACACCTGTTCTTGCAGCAGGTGGTATTTGTTTATTATAGCTCTTCCTGCTGAGTTTTAATTAACCTTCAGCTGCAGAATCCAGAGGAAGTAACAGTTTATAATACCAGATTTTCATGTATCAGCAATATTGGTCCAGAAAAAAATTTTCGTACTTCATTACCATCATATGTTACCAATCATGCAATTTCCTTCTCACAATCCAAGCTGCTGATTTAAGAGTGAATTCATTTATAATTCTACTGAACGAAGTTTTGAACATTGTGCCCTGATGGTAATATGCGATTATGTCTCTTATTTCAAAGTTCCAAATTTTTGGAAGAAGATTCCCAAACCTCTGCCAATTTGTACTCCTGCCTTTCCTTACTTGGAAAAGTGTTGTTCAGGGAGAATCAAGAAGCTCAAAAAAGAAGTAAAGGAACAAATTAACAATGTGTAAATCCTTCCATTCAGGTTCAATTGAAAGAAGAAAAAAGCACCCATGGGACAGGAGAAGTAGGGTAAAAACTTTCTATACAGAACTGTAAGGTAAGAATGCAGAAACAATTATATGGAGACATTACTAAGAAATTCTTCCAATATATTTAGACACATGTCCTGGGTTTGGCCAGGACAGGGTTAATTTTCACCGAATTCCAGGAAAGGGCACAGCGGGGGGGCTGACCCCACCTGGCCAAACAGAGCAGGGTATTCCATACCATGTGCTGTCATGCTGGGTTCCGGGGGGGTGGGGAGCTGGGGGGTGGGAACTCACTAGCAGCTCAGGAGGTCACAGCGGTGGTTCAGTCCGAGAGAGCGGTTCTGTTCTACAGGTTTGTTTTGTATATTCCCCTTTTCTGTATCTTTGTTGTTCCTGTTCCCTTTGCTTGCTGTTCTGTTAAACTGCCCTTATCCCGACCCACCAGTTTTCTGTCTGTTCTTTTCATTCTCCCCTGCACCCCGGCGGGGGAAGGGACGGCCACGTGACGCTTTTGTTGACGGCTGCAGCCAAAACCAGAACAACACATTTTAATGATTTGATCCTTATTAAACAGCATCTTCTATTCACGATCAGCATGGAATGTTACTTAGTTGTATTTATTTGGTGTTATTATTACAATGAAGTCATGGGCTTCAGACTGCTAGATGCTGCACAAAAACGTATTAATTTTGCTTGATATCGAAGGAACTATTCAGTAAGGCTTACAGAATTAAAAAATATTAAAAATACAGGAAGAAAAAGGTTGAAAAAAGTGAGATTTTAGAGTGTGTAATGATGGATACTTGTTTCAGTGCATCAGTTCAACTTTTAACTTTTGTTTCTGTATTTTCAATTGCAAGTGATGTTTTAAGGAAGCAGCTGAAAAAGAAAAAGAAAAAAAAATGCTTAGTCTGGGCTTTTGAGAACTCCTTTTATGAGGAGAAAAGGAAGAAAGTACCCCACTTCAAAACCAGTTAGAATGAATACAAGAAAATTCTCTTGCAGATAAAATTGCATTCCTAGTCTAAGCTGGACTTCTGTGCTATCAAGCAAAGAAAGCTTCAGTGTCTTCTGTAGGAGAGAGATATGATTATACCATGTCAGGAGTTTCTACTTCTGTAACTGGCTTTTACAACTGTAAAATATCATCTCTTCAAACAGATGGCATAATCTCCTTGTAATAAAAGAAATCAGACTGACAAAAGAACATATGGTAAGAATAGCATGAGAAAGGCAGGAGACTATCATGACATTGTAAAGTTTACACGCCATGTGTATGTCATAAGCAGTAAACTCAAGCCTTGTTAAACTGTCCAGGTGAAGCTGAAAGATGAAATATCATACAATCCCTGTGATGTCTCATGGACCGTGTTTTGATATCATCTCACAGGCTAATTGATGATGTGCTTAGAAAGGCAAACACTAGCTTACTTCACATCACAGAAACATGAGATACAAAACACATTGGAAATCAGCCTATGAGATTCACCCTCATAGTCAAGGTGTATCTATACAAGTTTTCTGAATTCACATCAGAAATGCATTTGTTAAACAAGTTTTCTCTTCATTTCTCCTTACTGGGTTTGGCTTTCTGCTTTAGAATAAACAAACTAGATTCCTTCCAGATGTAACTCAACTGACAGATAGGCTCCAGAAGCAGATCTAATGATCACAGGTTGTCAGCTGCTTAAACTAGCCTGAATTAAAATCCTCTGAATTACACCCAGTGCAGACATTGGCTTTCAGCAGCAACAGAATGTCTCCTACTGCTGGAGGTAATTTAAACAAACCCAGGGCGTTGTGGGGGATAGTGTCAAAGGTCTTACAGAAGTCCAGATAGATGAAACCCATAGCTCTTCCCTTGTCCATTGACGCAGTCACTCCATCATAGAAAGCCACTAAACTGTTCAGGTAGGACATGCCCTTGGTGAAGCGTGCTGGCTGTCTTCAATCATCTCCCTGTCCTCCATGTACCTTAGCATAGCTTCTAGGAGGATGTGTTCCATGATCTTCCCAGGCACAGAGGGGAGGCTGACAGGTCGGTAGTTCCCGGGGTCGTCCTTTCTACCCTCTTTAACAATGGGTGCAATGTTTACCATCTTGCAGTCACCAAGGACTTCACATGACTGCCATGAATTCTCAAATATTGTGGAGAGTGGCTTGGCAACTACATCAGCCAGTTCCCTCAGGACTCTGGGACGCATCTCATCAAGTCCCATAGACTTCTGTATGTTCAGGATCTGCAGGTGTTCTTGAACCTGATCTTCTCTTGCAGTGGGAGGGACTTTGCTCCCCCAGTCCCTGTCCTGTGGTCCATCCACTTTATAAGTATGGGAAGAGAAGCTGCCAGTGAAGACTGAGGCAAAAAGTTGTGGAGTACCTCAGCCTTCTCCTCCTCTGTTGATATTAGGATACTGTTGTTGGATGATGTTGATACTGTTGATCCTCACTTGAAGAGATGCTCTGGCTGTATCCAAACTGTGTATTGTACTACTTCTGTTGCTATTTCATAGTTTAAGTACGTGAACGTTTTTTCTGTGTGCAAAAGTCAGAGTTTTCTCTTAGTGAGATGAAATAGGTGATCAATAGGTGTCAGTAAGACAGGAGAAACCCCTCCATCATTGTTAGTGATATAAAATGGATCTCATGGGGTTCTCTCAGTACACAGCACACTTGCCAATTAAGACTAATCAGTTCCAAGAAGCAAGTCCCACCTTGAACCCTGAAGTCGTCTCTGAACTGAAGTCCCCTTATAAAATCCTCCAAGCCTTCAAAATGCTTCTCAAACATGTACTTTTCACTGCCTCCACCAATCTACTTACCACTGTAGTAGATTGCATGACATGCAGCCTATCTGTCACAGAATCACCTCCAGGAACCATTTCTATACACTTTTGTTCCACCCCTTATCCTCTGGTTCAGCCCACACAAATAGTGAAAGGACCTCTTGGCATAAGACAAGGGCACAAAGGTCTCATAGGTCAGGCTGTCCTCCAGCCTGTGCTAACTGGAGCCATTACTTGAAAACTTCTCCATAGACTAGAAGTCATAGTTTTGTTCATGGCATGTAGTAGCTGTATTTCTCCATAGGGTACCCTGACACACAGTGCTTTGTGGGAGAAGAGAGACATGGTACACATGCATGAGGAGCAGGTTATTTTGCTGTCACTCTTCTGGCTTTTCCAGACCCTGTTTTTCAGGTGTCATCTGCACTTTCACATGGCCTCGCAAAGTCTTAAGACCTAGTGCATAATCCTTTCTGTCCAAACTTGCCTTTCATAGCAGCAGGAGAGGAAGTCTGACAGGGTGAGGATGGAAAAAAGGAAGATCTTGGAGATTTCCATCTCTGTGTCTTGTTATGCCTTGGGCAGTACCCATGAGAATAAGGCTATCTTTAACAGTGGGCAGAAAGAAAATAAGGAAGAAGGCAAGGATTGTCAGAAGTCAGGATCATCTACAGTGTCAGTGGTTTAAGGATTCAGTGATTCCCCAAGTTTAAAGTTTCACTGAGGTCGTTGTAGCTATTAAGCACTGAGGCACTCCCAGAATTTTCAACTCTATTTCTGAACCCATATACTACTCACGGCCTCTATTTAGTGAAAATAATGGTAATGCAGCATGGTCTATGACAACATGGTTTTGGATATTAGCAACATGTGACTCCTACTCACTGGTCAGTTGACACACAATTCTTGTACTGAGTAATGGTACAAGAATGCTACTTATAACTTTTAACAGCCAACCAACTATTTGTTTTATGTATTGCTAAAGGTCTTTTCGGTCATCTACTTGGTCTTACTTTATGTAGCAGCCATTTTGTAGTTTTTGCCATGTATTTCTCAACTTCTTAAATTCTACTGCATCATCTTTAGAAGAGTGCTGGGCAGCTTCAGGAGAGGGTGTGTGTGCTTACAGCCCACATGTCCCAGGGAAAGGTGTGTCAGGAGAGGGTGTGTATGCACGTGTGCATACATGTAACTATGTGTGCAGGTATAATTTTGGGGATTAGTTATGAAAAAGTATTTAGAAATGTGTAGGTGATTATTAACATTTTGGAGGCGTCTAGTATTGCATTTTCTGTGTTATTGCATATTGATTCTGAAAGTGTAGTTCATTGACTGAGTTATGGATGATATGTAGTTAGCCAACAATAAACCACTTTGATTCTGATATAATAAAAACTGTGATTTTTAAGCAAGTTTTTTTCTGTGATACCTCATCAGATGAATGAATTTGCCTAAAATTCTATATTGTCGATCATTGCAATAAGTTAGGTACAGTGATCTAGAAGTTTATAGTTGTACATAATAAATAACTCTTTACAAATTGTTCCCCATTCAGATACCCACAGCATGTATTTTAATCAGTGGGGAAAAAGACATTGGAGACCAGTCCTTTTCTCTTTTACATACCAAATTTTGAGACTCTGAAATAGTGCTAAGGACATACATTTACACCGAGTAAAACATATAAAATTAAAAAAAAAAATATTCATGCAGCTGGTTTAAGATGTAGGACTAATTCAGGTTAAAATATTGAGTACATACCTAACCAGGACAGAGTTTATCATAACCTCATGGCCTAGAAGACTTCCTTCCATGATAAATGCATGAAAGTTTTCCTCCTCTTCAGATATTCTGTATATAAAAATCAGATACTGAATCTTTCACATAAGAAGTTTAGCAATAAGACTATGACAAATACAGCTTGCACATGCAGAACGGTTGTTTTAAATCATTTAAGAAGCTTATTTTCTTCTCCTACCAACCCATCCTGAGAGAAATTTAGGTCATAAATCATGGTCATTTTCTCATCATATTTTTAAAATAAAGCCTAACATTGTCCAGGAGATAAAAACAAATAAAGAAAGAACAACAAAAACAACAACATCCCCAAAACACATGCACCTGTAACACACTGAAACATATACATACATTTAATATATCTACACTTCTGCCCACAAATAAGACAGAATTTATACAGTTTTTTCAACAGCACTTTGTTTTAGAGATGTGATTAGTTTGATCTTGGCCAGCAGCCAACTGCCCACCTGGTCACTCTCTCATTCCCCCTCTTCAAGAGGACATGGGGAGAAAATAAACTGGAAAAGCTATAGGTCGACAAAAAGACAGGGAAATCACTTAGCAACTATTGTCATGGGCAAAACAGACTCAACTCAAGGAAAATGGATTTAATTTATTGTCAATAACAGAGTAGGAGGCTGAGAAAGAAAACAAAACTAAAACCACCTTCCTCTCACACCCTCTTCTTCCCAGGCTCAGCTTCACTCCTTCATTCATGGCTCTTTTATATCTCCTCCACATGGAGCGATTTAGGGGGATGGGGAATGGGGGTTACAAGCAGTTCATCACACATTGTCTCTACTGCTTCTTCCTCCTCACACTCTTCCCTTGTTCCAGCATGGGGTCCATCCCATGAGATACAGTCCTTCACTACTGTCTTCGACGTGGGTCCTTCCCATGGGCTAGAGTTTTTCAGGAACCACTCCAGCATGGGTTCTTTCCATGGGGTGCAGCCCTTCAAGAACAGACTGCTCCAGTGGTGATCCCCCGTGGACCACAGTTCCTGCCAGAAAACCTGCTCCTGCATGGGCTTCTCTCCATGGGCAGCAGCTCTGGCCAGGAGACTCCTCCTGCATTGACTCTCCATGGGGTCACAGCTTCCTTCAAGGAACATCCACATGCTCCAGTGTGGGGTCCTCTGCGGGTTGTATTGTGAATATCTGCTCGGCTGCGAACCTGCATGGGCTGCAGGGGGACAACCTGCATCCCCATAGTCTTCACCGTGGGCTGAAGGGTAATCTCTGCTCTGGCTCCTGGAGCACCTGCTCCCCCTCCTTCTTCCCCTTGGTGACCTTGGTGTCTGCAGGGTCGTTTCAGATATTCTTAGTCCTCTCTCCCGTCTGCTATTGCAGAGTTTTTTTTCTATGCTTTCTTAAATTTGTTTTCACAGAGACATCACCAGTTTTGCTGATTGGCTCAGCTTTGGCTGGTGTTGGGTCCATTTTGGAGAACTGGCTCTGTGCAACACTGGGACAGCTCTTGGTCTTTTCTCATAGAAGCCACACCTTCAGCTCCCCTGTTTGCTACCAAAACTTTGTAACTTAAAACCTGTACAAGCGATATGGCAGTGTGTACCAGTATCTGACCTGAAACAAACTCTGAAAAGCCAACTTTCCAATGGAAGTGCTTGTTTACCGTTCCTGTTAATGCAGCATCAGGAGCACAGTATCATGGTATGTAGCAATTTAACCATCTTCATTTACTTTGAAGTTCTGCTGTTTGCAGAGATTTCCACTCCTATTTTGATGGTGCGGTTTCTCTGAAGTCAAGTAGCATAGTAATCATAGCAATCAAAACCTGCCTGGACAAGGTCCTGTGCAGCCTGCTCTAGATGACCCTGCTTTGACAGGGGCATTTGACCGGATGATCCACAGAGGTCCCTTCCAATCCCTACCATTCTGTGATCCTGTGATTCTGCGAAGTGTTGATGTTGTTGTTTTGTTTTGTTTTTTAAAGCTTCATTATTCTTGTTTATTATATTTCTAAGATATGAAGAACTTCAATATCCTGAGCCTTGACCGCCAGAAGTATTGGAAAGGAGAGCAGGTAAAGAATAGATGTGTGGCTCTTAATTAGACATCAAATTAGAATAAGTGCTATCAAGGACACAGTCATTTCAAGCATCCTTTGAGAGAAGAATGTCAATGATCAATACAGTTTTTCCTTTGTGAAGGGAAGGGAGAGGGTAGAAAAGACATAATTGAAGTCTTATAGTTTTCCTTTGTTTAGCCATGCTTTAGTTACTCTTTTGTACTTCTTGGTGGGAAAAATAGTAATTGTTCCAGTTTAAAATATTGAAAGTAGACATATGTAAAGTGTTTTCACTAATTATGATATGCAAATAACATTTATTTAAAATCATGCATTTTTTTTTAATAAAAATATCTTCCTTGTCTGAGGTATCACCATGCTGAAAGGTTAGATCTGTACTAAGAATACTGCATAGAGACACAGAAAGCATTGTAAATTAATGTAATTCATTATTATTTAGCTTCTGCTTCTGCTTTTCATCGTAGATGAAACAGACACAGTGAAAAATTTTATGCTTTTTACTAGCTTTAAGACATAAAAAGAACCACATACAACAAAGGGTCACTTGAATGGGCATTAACAGAAACAATATTTGTCCTGGGAGTTCTTGCTTTCCAAAGCTGAAATTTATAGTTCATTTTGCTATTGAACTCGTAACATAAACCCCTGATATTGAATACTGTATATCCTCCTCAAAAAAGTTAATGATATTAGAGCTTGTCCAAAAGCCTGAGTTAGAAAATGTTGGAAACTGGGAAGGATCATGGGAAAACATCACTGAATTTGTTCTGTTAAGATCTGCTTTAGACGATTTCTGTTGATTGTTACAGAAAACATGGTACTGGGCCACAGGCACTTCAGAAATTCTTAGAACTGGTGTCTCAGTTCCTCCAAAAAATCAAATAGCTGGAGAAGTTCCAGTCTCAAATGGATCTCAGACCTAGTAAAATGTGCATATGTCTGCTTATCTGTCAAACCAAATAAATGCAAAGCATACTAGAAGACTTGGAGCTGTAGCCTTGAAAGCACCTGGAAAAATTGAGTGATTTTAATGAAAAGCTCACATCAAGGTTCTCAGTCAACGGAGTTCTGGCAATTACAACACTTCCCAAAAACACGGAAAACATGTACAGCACACAGAAGACTATGCAGCAAAGCTGTCTATTATCTGTCTAACAGACAGTAGGAGAGCTGCCTATTAGCAGGCCCTTAGCAGGTTGCTTTGTGGAAGTGTTACTTCAAAAAATTAATTGAAATGAAAATTCATTGTATGTGTGTGTGTATATGTGTATAATTGCATACATATAAAGATAAATCCATAAGATATTATATATAGCTACATATATAAAACATTATATAGATATTCTTATTTGAGTAAATACTCCTCTGGTACTAGTTCCATTTGAATCATCTTGACCAGACTCCCAACAACTTTTAAGACAAGGTCTTGAAGACACTGGCTATGTATACCGCATAGCACGCATGACGTAAGCATGTCCTCTCCAGTAAGTCAGTTCTTATAACAAAGTACTTAGAGACACACCAGACTTGAATGAAATCCAGGTCATGATGCATTGTCTTTGCCGTATTAATTAGTACCAATTCAAAGTTCTAACTTAACTTCGTTAACTTAGGAAATAATGATTCCCTTAAATGATAGTATGAGGTACTCATGATTAAATAAATCCTTAAGAAGCTGAGATCCTTTTGAAAAGGTTATAAACTATCTGAGCCCTAGTTCTACAAAAATATAAAATATGATGACTCAGAATAAGTGATATTATCAAAATGGAATCTCAAGAATTCTTGCTGAGAAGATGCCAGATCACTACATCTAGACTACTGTCCCTATTCCAAGTTCCATGAGACATCGCACTATTTAAGGGAGTCTGAAGAAATGTAGGTTTTAAAAATCACGTAACAATTGTTTAACATGCACTTTAGAAAGCATTCTGATCTATAGCAAAGTTATTTTTCTTAAACTGGATAGCATTCCAAATAGCCTTGAATATCAGATAAAGATCCAAGTTTCAAATATGGGAACAGTAAAGGATCTTCGGCACATTATAACAATCCAGTCTGTTTTCCTTTATAAGCTATAGGACTTCATCTTGAATTGTTTAAGTTAGAATTTGCTTGAACAACAACCCATCTTCCAGAAAGATTTAAGTGATAGATTTATAATTAAATTACCAAAGTGGTATGCAGCTAAGACCTAAATGGCAATTTTATGAACAGTACCATTTTCCAAATCACCTTCCTCTCTCAAGCCCAAACAACTATATATCATGGTCACTTTTAGTTCAGTCTCAAGAGGAGTTTTAAATCAGTCATCCAGAGCTATCCTGTAATAATTCAGCTGCTCTATAACTGTGCACCTGAAAGACTGCTATGCACGCAAACAGTATGCTTTCATGTTTTGATTGAAAGGTAAAAGTGTCCTTTAAACTTTTGCTTTCTTACTTTCAGCCTTGCAATCTAACTTTTGCATGTGCAAGGGAACTCACTAGGTTTTCTGTGTATACCTCAGAAATCAGCTTCAAAGGTGTCTTCTGCATAGAGATGGTAAATCACTGAATGGTAAACGGAACAATGAATAACAAAGGAAACAATACTGCATAAAACTCTGTAAGTCTAAGACAATAACTATGCCATATGTCATCTCCTTAATGAGAAAGTAGGATACAGTCCTTCACACTTCTTGCCCTCGGTTTAAGCATCTACATTAACGAACATTTTCTACTTCTTTCACACCACACAAAGTTCAGAAACTTCCAGAAAGAAGCCCAGATGACTAATCTGTTTAACATGAAGCAACAGAATTTCCTACAAAGATTGGAAGAGACTCTTGGTGAGATGTGGATTGGCACAGGATATTTGATATTTCTGTAATTTTTTAGACCTTTCTAAAGATCTTGGGTGCAAAATTTTTCAGGCACGCTTAGAAAAAAGATCACATACATGCTTGAAAATGGTTGTATTTTCACACACTATGAATGAGAAAAAGATTTGGACTGAAGTACAAACCAGACCTTAATCCATGCTCAAGTAATAGAGATGTGACTAGTGTAAGATGAAGGCTCCTTGGGACCCCACAGATCTCCAAATCCTACAGAGCAAGGAAAGAAAGGACTGTTAAAGCTATGCAACCGAAAAGCTGCAGATTTATTCTGAGTTCAGAAAAAGCACCATGTAGGATCTGGTCCAGCATTTTAAGAAAATCTCTGGATTTAACACAGATTTTCACCTCAATGACAGAGGTGGAGGGACCCTTTGGCCACCTCCCCATTCCGCCACTGCATTCAACAGAAGTCTAGACTTTATATTAAGGAAAAAATATCTCCATTGTGTAAGTCATTGTTTCCTTATTCCTAATGAGTACACTGTAATCCTTACAGTGTCTACAGACACTTCAAAAATTAGAATTTTTAAGACTTGAAGCACATCACTTTAACTGAAACTATTTTTTTTGGATGGAGCATGAATACATCTATAACTGCCGAGAAGTTGAACATGAGATTCCTAAGTACTTTCTAAAGCCATCTATTAAGTGCTAAGATAATTGCAGTGAAAGTCTAGAACATACTGTCAATGGCATTGCACCAGAGAGGAACAACAACATAGCAATTTTGTTAAGAAGGATAATAGTGTTTCTCTAACAACTATGGCAACGTGCAACCAAGAAATATATATTGAAGCTCACTTGAGACTTCACCCTGAAGAGACTGGTATCAAATTAATTAATTTTTTAAAAAATATGCATGTCCCTCTGAACTAAAGACTACAACAAAGTGTTTTTATATTTTTTATTTTCTTTAAACACAACAAACCCATGTGATATCAGTTATCTTTCTGTGGCTATTTTTCTATACTTCACATATGGGAAAGCATAGTGTGTGTTTAAGCCATGAATAAATTGTAATGTTTCTCCACATTGTTATATGATATTAGAGTCAGACACTTTCATATCTTTTTTTCTTAATTAACTGGAATTAGCACTTTAAATGCTTTCCATCAGGTCATTGCTGGTCCAACATATCTGAGGATACAGGTTTAAAGATGGTTGAGCGATTGCATTATCTTTCTTCAAACACAATGGACATTTCTATTAAGTGGTTTAAATATTTTCAGTTAGAACTCCATATGAAAATAAAAATACCACTTGACGTTTTTAGAGCACTGCCTGGTTGTTGATTTCAGAGTGATCCAGCAACAACAAATTTAGAATCTGAAGTTCCACAGTTGCTTACTACAACAGGTGAAAATTTTTCTAGTTGTCACACTGAAAGCCACCATAGAATCATCTCAGGGAAATCAATAACTCTTTTATTTTAAGCACTCTCTAGCTAAGCAGTACAGCAAACATATATAGACTGTTATACATCCAAACCAGCTGTGTTCTGAGCCAGCACCAGTCCAAAAAACAGCTTGACTCCAATGAAACAATACCAAGCTGAACACTAGATGTAGGATGCATCAGCACACTTATGTATTTCCTTAAAACATTTAAAGTATCTCCCAGAAGAGAGCTGGATCACATAACCAACTGAGAGTATACCAGGCAGAAAAACAATTGTTTGAAGCTATCCACACAGACATGCTTTCTCAGATAGCAGGAAACTTAAATGCATGCTAATGATTCTAGAGGACATGCTGTCTATTCCTCCAGTGCTCCCTAATCTGAGACCAGTATAGAAATATATCTCTCCAACTTCTTACGTCCAAAGTGAGGGGAACCAGAGTGTGAACTTCGCTATACCTGAGTATACAATCCATCTACTCACAGCCAGTCCCTCTCTCTTTTTCTTTTTCTCCTTTTTTTTTTAAACTTACATTCTGTTCTTCTCCTCACAAGGTTTTCCCTCAGTTTTTATTATATTTCTATACTAGAATAAACCTGCTTTTTTCTCCCTATTTTATTCACCTTCTTCCTGGACAACTGTATCTGTTTCTACTTGATTGATGGGTGACACATGAGTCTGATACTCAGTTCCTTTATTAGCTCCTTCCTGACTACTGAGTTTGAGGGCGGTTTTAATTTAATTACAGAATTATGATTACACACTTAAATGGTATTTGAGCTTTCAGGACAGAATTGTACTGGTTAAAAAAATGAAGACTTTTTGGTTATTTTGTAGAATCATAGAATCATAGAAAGTTTTGGGTCGGAAGGGACCCCTAGAGGTCATCTAGTCCAACCCCCCCACAGCAAGCAGGGACACCGCTAACTAGATCAGGTTGCTCAGAGCCCTGTCCAACCTAGTCTTGAATGTTTCC
>Ga0065711_1037493_pt1 | contig 19784 bp, 24 predicted proteins | sample Hoacrofraction12_FD_59098 | JGI IMG/M metagenome (GOLD analysis project Ga0065711, IMG submission 59098) | Hoatzin crop microbial communities from Cojedes, Venezuela - Epithelial fraction 12 v2 (version 2) | ecosystem: Host-associated > Birds > Digestive system > Esophagus > Crop | place... | reverse complement strand
CGGGGCGGGGCGGGGGGGCACGGAGCAGACCACGTGCTCCTGAGAAAGGTTCAAAAGGAAGAAATTTAAAAAAAAAAAAAGCAAGGAATTATTTCGGGATTAGCAAAGCAACGGAGCGAAAACCGCGGCGCAGCCGGCGTGCCCGCAGCTCCCGGAGCCGGGACGCGCCGTGCTCGCTCGGCCGAGCCCCCGGATCCCTCCCGCGGGCCTCGCAGCTGCTGCCAAGGGGAGTAAAAACCCACCCGAAAGCCTGTTCCAGCCCCGGGGCTTTCCCCCGCGCCCGGCTTCAAACAGCGAGAGCGCGCGGGTGTCTGCGGAGTAAGCCCCGCCCGAACGCTGAAAACTGATTTTTGTTTCTTTTTCTTTTTTTTTTTTCCCCCACCGTTCGCTGGGAGTTCTCTTGCGCCGTGGGGTTTCCGAGCGCGCGGTCACGCAGTCAGGAGTTCTCTAACCGGGAGCTCTGCGAGCTGTCCTTTCTAACGAGAGCGGGGTTTCCCCGTCGGATGCTGCGCTGCAGAAAATACCCCCAAATCTCCTGGGCCCAGTTAACAAGAGTTCGCTGCACAGGCAGCCGACAGACTGGAGGAAGCAGAACGTTAAGTTTCTGCAGTTTCAGCGTATTCGCGTTCTGTTCGGTAGCAGTGGAAAGTTTTGTGGTTTTTTTTTTTTTTTAAACCCGCCAAAACTGAGGGTAAGGTTTCTGGAGCAACGTGGGCAAGGACCAGGACTCACTAAACGCTCGGTGCTCGCTCCTTTGCCTGCGCTGGGAAACAAAGCCGCTTTGTGGTGGGTGGACGGCAAGGTGGTTCCGGCGGCCCTGCTGTTACGAAAGGCTTTGGACCATCTGGTGGTAGAAGTGCATCACCATGAAGTCACTGACCGAAGCGTGCCACACCCCGGACACGCCAGCATCTCTGCCTCGCTCCCCGCCGGCCTCCTGGCTCCCTGCCAGCCCCTGGGCAACCTCAGCCTTTCAGTTCCCCAGCACCAAAACAAAAAAAATAAATCCCTTTCTGGCAGGACGAAGGTAAGCCCGGCCATGAGGCACGCTGGCCTGGAGCTTTCCCTGTTTGGCAGCAAGACGAGGGTGGCAGCACCATCCTTCTGCCGGTTGTCTGGAGGCTCCATCCAGCAGCATCTCCACGTGCTCCTCCCGCAGAGCTCGCGCTGCTGCTCCCAAGTCGGACCCCCTCTTTCTCAGCACCTCCAGCTCCACGCTGCTCCTGCTTTGCACCTGGGGGTTGGGGGGGTTGGGGGCTGCTGCTGCACCTTGCAAGGCAGCTGCCCATCGCCCAGCCCTGGGCACCTGGGTGGCAGCGGTGGCCACTGCGCTCCAGTTTTGGGGGTTTTCTCCCCCCTGTCTGTGTCCAGTTGGGAAGAATTTGACCTTCACTCTCCGATCCGGTCATCAGGCCTGAGTCATCCAGACATTTAGGCTGCCGGGGATGACGCTCTGTGCCATAGGACCAGGAGAGGAGAGCATTCGCTAGCTGGGGGGAGGACGATCCTGCAGGCCTCTGCCACGCTGGCAGCTAGCCGTCAGTTTGCTTCACTGCGAAGGAGGGTGGTGAGGGTCTGGCACCACCCGTCCTGGGATCTGCACAGGGGAAGGCGATATTTCTTACACCGTCGATCATTGCTTTCTGCACGAGGGCCGTATTAAATCCCAAAACATTTCCGTGAACAGGCACTCAGCAGAGAAACGGGGTGGGTTTAGTGCATTTACGAAGGACGCCTGTATTTTTTTGTCCCGAGTCCCAATTTGTGTTTCCGGTTTCTTATATCAAAAAAATGATTGCAGCGAAAGCTGACACAAAAACTGGCAGCTCACGAAGTCGTCGTGAGGGCTTGTCACATCTGCAGGGCACTCCTAATTGCTTAAGGGCTCAAGTTCAACCACACAGCGTGTATTTTGACACAGCCCAACCTAGAACAAAGCAGAAAAAGACAGAGGCAGGCACCCACCAGCCAACCTCTGTGAAGATGGCAAACAGCTCTGCATGAATGTCCAGCCAGGTTCAGACTCATTTTTCTGACTGTACCACATGGCTCAAACCTGCCTCTGGTCACAACGTGAGACCACAGTGTGCTTTCCCTGCCCAGCGGGGCCCTGCCTGGGTGGATGCATGGACTGAGCATCATGGCATTGCTGTGTCAGTGTCTGTTCTGGGCAGCTAGCACCAGCCCCTTCCCACCACTTCCTAAGACAAAGATTAATCGTCTGGGCAAAAAATTCACATCTGAAAATATCTTCTCTCAACACCCCACCCCCTCAGAGAAAAAAAAAAAGTGTATTACAATCAGTGGTCTGTAAAGAATAACCAATGTATAAATTCTGTAATCTTTTGCCTGTAAAGGTGCTCTCTTGCTCATTATGTTCCTCTCACAGGGAGATGAGAGGAATACAGGAAACACGCTCCCAGTTCATGCCTCCTCATTCAAAAGGCAGAAAACCACATGTAAGCCATCACCCAGGAGCTCACCAGAAAATGGCTCAGGACATTGCATTTCAAATCAAACAGAGATTCTCTCTTTCCATGAGGGAGAAGAAGGCTAGCATAAAAAAAAAAAAAAAGTGTAAGATTAAAAAAACCCTACCAGAAATACCATTATCTGCAGATGGAAAGGCTGAGTTAATAATTTATTGGATTTTCCTCTGTGTGTCTGGATTTTTCTCGACACAGCTGGGAAAACATTTTTTAATTCCTTGTTTCATTCAGAAAAACAGAGTCACCATCACAACCCTTTCTTTCTGAATTAGGGGTGGAAAAGTGGCTGCAGCGGCACAAGTGGAACAGCAGATTTGGAGGTAAGGTGCAGACTAGGAAACAACGGAGCGCATGTGAAGAGGGTAAGCTTTCTGTTGTTTCCGAAGAAGAGCCAGACAGCACTACTAAAGCGTTGCAGTACTGCCTGGGATGAGCGCAGCGAACGGGCTCGTGTACGCACGGGCGAGTTAGCTGGCACTGCTGTGAGCAGGGGTAACACTGCAAGCCCTGCCAGTATCGTCGGACCTCCTCTTTGCTGGCAGGTTGTCGGGCTGGGTCGGCCTTCCGCCCGAAGCCCCCGCAAACTTCCCTTTGAGGGGTTAACTGACTCTTGTCTTGCCCCTTCCCCTGCTGATGATTCTCAAGAGTCTTGCCACGCCCAGGACTCCAGGAAACATAATTTTTCCAGACACTCCCGTCTCTTGTCTCCAGAGATTTCACTTCACTCCCTCCTCCATCTGACATGTTCCTTGGGAGGAAAGGAAATGACCAACATTCCCTGCCTGGGGAGCCCTGTAACTGGCCAAAATTAGAGCATTTGATGGGAGATCTCAGAGGCTCGTTATTCCACCCATCCGAGTTCAGGGATCTCTGATTTGACATTTACCTCTGAGACTAGGGACTTGACAGCACAGGTGCCTCCTCTGCTGGGCAAGTCTTCAGAAACTAAAAGCCAAACTAAAAGACACAGAAAACCCTGCTGAATGTCCTTGCTTTGGCAGGTTCACAGTTGCCTCCCAGGTCTCTGCTGTCACCTCCTCTCCTAATCTTAACCTTTGCCCTTCCCCATCTCTAGCAAATCTCTCTTTTTTGCCTTCGCTTTAGCGAAGGGCTGCAGGGTCCTGAAATCAGCCCATCTGCAGCGGGTTTGTACCTTCCGAGTAGGCCACCAGCAACAGCCAAGAGCACCATCCCTCCCACAGCAAACAGCCACAGCTGCTGAGAGTTTGTGTGGGACATGAGTCCACAGCAGGGACAGGTCATTAAATCTTTCACTTGCTAAATCCCTCCAAAAGTGGCAGCCCCATGCAGCACGCATGGTGTCAACCTAGGGGCCCTACTAAAAGTTCTCCAGAGTGAAGAACTCAAGGAAGGGACCCAGCCATACTGAGGCTGGCCATGTTCTTCCCAAGCACCTCCAAGAGTGACAGAGAAACAGTCTTCTACACCTGGGCTGCCAAGTCCTACTGAGTTCTGCTTCTGCTGCTCCCCAGCACGAAGGGCGCATCCCAGCCATCCCTCTGGGTTGCCCTCCATCCTGCTTATATCAAGGAAGCAAGAGTCTAGGAGTCTGGGATACTCCAGCAACAGGAACACCAACAGTGGAGGCAGGGAGACACAAATTTCAGCCAGTTCTCAGGATCTCGGTATTGTTTCTGTGACTAGATCTGTGCTAATGAGGGAGATTTCTAGGGATCAAATCACCAAGACTCCTTCCCTTCCCTCAACTTGCCTCATAAAGGGTAAAGGAGAGAATCACATGTCGGTTTGTCTGCAATGTCATCCATATGGCAAGGGGGGATTTGGCCTTTGGGAGGATATGAGGGAAGGGACTTTTTCAATGCCTCCTAGCACAGAGCATGCGTCACACCAGCACCATCAGTCACGCAAGTCAATCTGACACGCACGGCTCCTCAGCTGTGTCACAGACAGTACAGTGCCTAGCGGAAAAGCAAAGGAAGATTACAAAGAAAGAGAGACCTTCCTCTCTCAGACCAAAGCACGCAGCCGTATGTTCATCAGGTCAACAGTGCTTTGGTGAATCAGATTAATCCATCAAATGCCATCTTGAAATAGGTCTGCAAAACCTCTGCCTAAGCATGGTAACTCTTAGTGGTCTTCCTCTCAGAACACCATCTGCCCTAGACTCAGTGATTCCTCTACTGTCCCTGCCTTGTGCCTGGGTATGGTAACCAGATGGATTCCCCAGCAAAGTAGCCCATCTAGACTAACAGCCCCAAGAAGAAAGTGTGTTTTGCTCAAACATCAGCAGAGGTGTTCAAAAGTGCACTCAAGCAAACACACAGGTAAGGAGAGCACACTGTATTTGAACATAATAGAAGTGCTCCAGGTGGTCTTTTCCACTCCTGAATACCATATACGATTCTACAGAATGGTATGCATTCTAGGGAAACCTTAGCCAGTCTCACATAAATCATTCTGGTCTTGACCTGCAAAAGGAAATGCCAAATACTGCAACTGTATGGTATGCTGTGATCAAGGGAAGCACGCATTTCAAGCCAAGATACTGTGGCTTTGTGTTTTTGCCTTCCTTAGACACTGGCATCTTGCTGTACAGTCCCCCTGTACAGTTTTACCCTTCTCCAGTGTGACTTCGTTCTCCTGCCACAAATGATTCAGATGGGACGGAGACTGCACGGCAGATGCCAAGCCAGTGAGAGGTGAGGGGAAGGGAAAGTTTATGCAATGGCCTTTTTTTTTTTTTTTTTGTAAACAGCAGACTTTTACAGCGCTACCAGTGTCTGGAAAACCCGAGTCAGAGGAGGACTGCTGTAGCTACAGCAGCTACAGCAGCTACAGCTACAGCTATGTAGCTACTGGGCTGACATGCAACAAGCAGCCTTCAGAGTCAGGCAAATGTAAGGCACATCACCCCACTGTCCTCCCCAAAATGGGATTATTATGGCCCGCAGCTCTGGGACATTCATACAGCAGCCACTGCCTGAAATGCTGCAGCCAAAGAAGGAATCAACACCGCTGAGAAGTACTAGGAAGATCTGATTCCTCTGCTTAAACAAAGCTGCAACAGGATTGGACAACAAACATCTGGAAACAGCTGGGTGCATCCATATCCCTTCCCTGCTCTCCCCAGGTGGTGAGCACGCTTCAGGCACAGATGACGGGTGGAAGACTAAATGGTGACAATTAAGCACATGTCACTGCAACAGAGCAAGCCCAGCCAATGTGAACAGATCAATACCGACTTTGGTCGGAAGTGGAAGGTCTCTGCAGGCAGGTCTCTTGGCAGATTTTCTAAACAAAGGAAGACACTGTTCATTCCCGCAGCAGAAAACAGGAGCCAAAGCTGAAAAAGACTCAAGCGGAGGTATCATGTGTCTGGTCGGAGCGTGACACCAGAGACGGTGCAGCACCATGGTAACAGCCACAGTTTGCAGTGCGGAGGGCTGTCTCGCCAGGCGTGGTGGGGTACAGCATTTTCTCTTTCTGTAGCTGGATTCCCAGGGCTGCCTGCCTGGCGGCTACACAGCCTCCTGGGCTAATGTCAGCCTGGAAGTGTCACCTGAAGAGATGGAAAACCCTAGAAGAGCAAGAGCCCCAAGGTGCCTGGGAGGACAGAGTGAGAAAGGAGGCATAGCTTTGCGTAAGGTAGCAGGGGTTGTACGCCTGGTGTTACCCACTGGAGCTGTGGGTAGAAAACGGTCTACCAGGAGAAGACTCCTGTCCTCTCTTCTCATGTAAATCTCCTACATTCTCCTGCTCCTCTCCAAGGCAGGACCCCATACCTCCTTTCAAACTCTTCCTCTCTCTCTCTTCCCTCTCCAAAAGTCAACCTCAGCAGGCGTCCTCTAAATTTCCACCCCATTATGTGCCACCCCACTTCCTCACAACCAGCCCCAGCTCTTGCTTCTCACAGCCCTGACCTCCTATAGCACTCAAACTCAGACCCCAACACAGGAGCTTTCAATCCCACTGCCCTCTTGATATATATATATATATGTGTATATACATATATATATATATATGCATACATACTGCTGCTGCCCTCTTGGAGAACGGTCCCAGCCCCACTGCTGTTCATCCCCAGTCTCATGCACCCCACCTCCCTAGCAATCATTTATCTTCTTATTATTGCTCTTTCCCCAGCTAATTGTTCATTCCCACCCTGCCCCTGTCCAGAGACCAGCCCTCCATCAGTGAGATGGGCACACAGACTCGACATTCAACAGTACTTGAAGCAGCAGGAAAACTGTAGGAAGTTCCCACCCACCCCACTCTCACTCCTACCCACCATCTGGAAGTTGTGCCAAATGCCACATCTAGCCAGGCCCACCCTGTGCAGACAGAATGCTCTAGCCAAGAAGCATAATTTTCCATTTGAGCTTTTTTCCTATGTCATTTCTCAGAATGAATTGCTGCTATCACCTTTTCTCACCCCACCCTTTACCTCAGCCTTACTTTTCCACCAGTATCTGGATAAAACAGCTTCTGCCTGCTTCTGTGCTATAGCCCTCAGCATTAGTTTGCACCATTTCCATACGTCTTCCTCTGCACCCCAGATAACTCTACTAAAAACCATTCTAGCAGGCTATACAGCACGTATCTCTTCTTTTCCCCTTACTTCCAGGAAATCTTCACCAGGAATGCAGAAGGCATGAAACAGACAATACAATACTCTAGCATGGAGATCCAATCTCCTGCAAAGCGAGTTTTATCTGAACAACCGAGGGCGCTGGTGGGCATTGCCTGTCGTTTCCCACTCCCTATCACTCACCATCTCTATGTGGATCCAGTGTCTACAGGTGAAACAGATGTGCTGCTCCTGACTCCACCAAGTCCAAAAATCCTTCTTTATTTTATTTATGAAAGCTTGATTTTTTTTACCTTCAGTGTCATACAGACTTTTTACAACTTCATCAAACCAGCTTTACAGTTCCGCAGCTATCTCAAGATCAAATCCAAGTCCAAATTCAGCCCACGGGAAAAAGCCGCTCACTCCCACAAGTATGCTTTCTGATACTTCTCAATGCTTTTAAATTTATGTTTTTAAATTAGGGTGCTAGGTTTTTGATAGCTGGTGCAGAAGCAATGTGCTGGTTTCTTCCCTTTCTTTGATGTCAGAAAGACACATTTCCCGGCTTGAAGAGCTTGCTGGATTCCTGTTTTCTGAGAGAAGCAGAAGATGAAGAGGTATGTATGGTGATGAAGTGCTAACTATCTGAGACAGTTGTAGGAGATACAAGCTTGATTCAAAGCTTGCTGGAGTTGGTGGAAAGCTATCAGTGACTGCTTTGGCCTTTGGAGTCTCCCTTGGTTCTAAAAGCTTCAGGTTCTTCCCAGACTTTGGATTTCCAGTGGCTGTCTTAAAAGTAAATTTTCAGTCTGATTCTGATCCTTCTGAGCCCATTCAATCTTTACTGCTCTAAGCAGTAGTGGCAAACAGTCAGCTGTGCTCAGGACAAGGCTGTTGTGCAAGTGTCTTGAAGTGCAGGTCAAACAATTCTTAATTATAGTTTTTCATACTGACAGACTTCTCTGAAGCCAAGGACACACACTCATGAATTAATCCTCCTACATCACCTGTCAAAAAGGCAAACCCTAGCAATCTGACTTCTCAGATGAAACAGCCGAGGTAGAGAAGTTAAATGACATGATCAAACCACAGATGCAAGTGAGTGTTACAGTCAGTATGAAAAGGCTGCTCTTTGCATGGCAGTAAACCAGACGTCTTTCAGCCTGGCGCCTGTCAGTCCCTACTAAACACATAGTTCAGTCCCACTGAAGATAGTCACATACATTAAATTAGGCAGGCATACAACTGCCTTATAAAACTGGGACCCAGATATCTCAGATACACACTTACATTTTTAAACGCTGGTCAAGCACAGTGATGAAGCATGAGCTCCAGTGCATTTACCACATCCAAAGTGGCCACTGCATAGCCAGCCATCCCAGCTATCTCAGGAGTAAGCTTTGCTGAACCGAGCCTTCAAGGAGGGCCTGAATTTCCTGGCGTTGCCTAAGTCTGAGCTGTTGGAACTGGGTGGAAGAAGAACAGAATGACATTCTGAGGTGCTCCGGTTTGTCCCTCCTTCCTCCTGCTTGAATGGGGAACACCTTTCAATCAGTGACCTCAGATTAATAAATGTGACTCACATCTTATATTTGAGCTTGAGGGAATTATCTGAGCTGAATGGGAGATTTTTGCCTCTTTTTGCAAGTCAGAATTTGTCAATGTGTTAGCAGCTCTCTTGGTACCAACAGAAGATCACTGTTTTCTGTAGGTTATATATAAAGATCCAGCTCTTCCAAAGAACTCCTCATGCAGCAGTTCTTTGAACACACCTATGGGAGACAGATGGGTTTGCACTGGAGGTTAGCAACAGCCAAGACAACAATGAAACCTTTCTACTTTCCATAATGTGAATGTGATTATTGCTAAAAGAACTTGCTTAAATAATGGACTTGCTTAAATAATGGCTTTGATCTCCAAAGCAAACAAATACTGCAAGCTTATGATGACAAAAAATCACCACATCATCTGGTGACATGATAGGAATCCTTATTGCATTTCCTGCATCCTCCCTCCATTTCCTGCAGCGAATGCAGTTTTGGACTGCAACGTGAATGTTGCAAAGGCAATCTTTGTATCAAGGCTATGGGCTTCAAGCCATACAGCTGCACTTGATGCAGCCTGAGTATTTACAGGTACCTCACCAAGGGTCTCTTCTGGATATAAACACATGAAAAGAAGCATTGTGCTCTGTGCACTGAGGTAACCTGGCAAAAAGAGATTGCCAAAGATCGTTTCTTTTTTCTCTTTCAGAAGCCATGTTTGAATTTAATAAGGCCAGATCTCTGGGATCCAAGGGATACTCATAAGAATTGTCAGGGGCTGGGCATAGACTCCAGCAATTTACTATGGCCAATCCGTATAGCTGGAGATCTGGTACAGGAAGGTAGTACAAGTGAACAGATCGATATTATCTGTCTGAAAGGCCACCACAAGCGTAAGTTTTATATAGATCAGAGCCCATAGAAGGTCTGCGAGATGGTAGTATGCACACCACACAAGCTGTTGTCTATGACTAATGGATCTCAAGCCACCATGCATTTCTCTAAAGATGGCAAGACAAGCCATCAACTGAAAACTCCCCACAAAGGCTGGAATCATCCTTTGGGGATGGCATTATGTAGTTCAAATGATATTGAAGTGACAGACTGCACAGCTGTGGGGAAAACTCATATTCTTGGAGTGGACTGGAAGATGAAATCCATCCTGAAGATGAACACAGTGGAATACTTTCAAAGGCCAGAGCACATTGCAGTAAAAAAGGTACAGTATAGACCACCCAAAACTATTAATCTGACTACCATTTACCCTGTGAGAGACACCAAAATGTGCAGAATGCTTTCTAAGCATTGCTCTTTACCCAAAGAGTTCCCAGTTCAAGCCTAGTGATGTTTTTTTTTTTAAAAGCCAATGTTTTTCCATGAACCAGATGACAAGGAGGCTAATAAATGTGTCCTGGGTGGCAATACTTTGTACTGAGATTCTGCAGTTCCCCCCTTGCCATATCCTTCAACCCATCGCCTTAGCTTCTCCCTCCAGTCCCAACCGAAGGCACCATCACAGATGGGGACCAAGCCCAGTTCTTCTGAACTCGATCCCGTCCTTCAGCCATAAAGGCGTCTTCATCTCCTGTACCCACAGCCTGCTGAAGCAGTACTGAGAGCCAGGCTGAACACCGGGTCAAGGAGGATTCCGTCGGACAGCCTGGGCAGGGATTTTGTGTTCAGTGTCTCCCCCCAAGCATTCTGCTGGATTTGCCCCAGTGGTTTTTGAGGTGCAGGCTTTCTCTTGAGTGCCTGACTTGACCAACTCACAGGCAGCAACAACTTGATTAAACAGTGCTCGTTTTAGCCTGGTTTTCTAAGAAAACAAGAGCTTAGGGGGTTGTGCTACCTGTTATCTGTTTGCTCATCTGTCTGCTTCTCGTAATATCTTTAGGAACTGGTTAGCTAATTTCAAACAAAGCAGGACAGAGGTCTCAGGTAAAACTAGGTTAATGGAAATCAGCACTTTACTAATGCATGTTCTGAGGGAAAGGCAGGGAGAAGCACACCCCTTTGGGCAGCAGTCAGCTTTGGCAAATGGTCCACTCATCTAGGCACTTCTTTTGCCTGCCAGAGGTATCCACCAGGACGCAAATGGGAGATGGGAAATACTGATAAGAGTGCATGAGGTAGGGCCAAAAGAGTGAATCTGCATGAACAGAGACTTAACAAAACATATGTTTTCTTACCATTGGTAGAAGTTCCTTGTGATTCATGTGCCGTGCTAGCATGCAAACAAGGCTGTAGTTTTCTTGGTGATTCAACACCAACAACACAGCTGGTCCCTTTGAAATTCTGCCAGCTCTAACTAGACAACTCCTTCATTTTCTTTGCTGGCAGAGGGATGAGGTCCTGGTTACCAAAGGGCAACACTAGTAAATACCCAGATTGCTGCCTGAACATCACAGACAGAGAAGGATTTATGAAGGAAACAGCTGAACCAAGATATGGCATGGCAGTCACCGTCATCCACCCTTTCCTAAGCCTCTGTCAACCCAGCAAGAGCTTCTTCCTGGCATACAGGGGGCAAAGCTGCAATGCAATGTCTAGTCCTAAGGCATCCCTGGTTGTTTCGGTAATCACTCAAAATGTAGAAGGCTCTTGTGGGCTTTCAGTGACAAAGGACTGGCTCACTGGCTCTTGGCAATAGATGCTTGTTATCAACACACTGTAAAAATCTCCAGACCTCTCTCAGAAATTGACATTACCGCAGACAAGAAGTCTGGGAGGAACCCAGAAAGTCAGGTAGTCACAAATGTCTCAAACTTCTTTCATCAGGAAAGAAAAGGCTACAAGCGATCTAACATTTCAGAACTTGATGGTGATTAGGAGGGATGGTGATGCATGAGCACATTACTCAGTGTTTGGTCAAAGTGTACCATTTTGCAAAATGGTATTTTTACTGGTTTTGCCCCCCAAACGTCAAATAGTCCCTTGCAACAGAGAGCAGAGATCTGCCATGTCCCTGCTGGCTGCTGACTGAGGAGTTTGCTTAAACTGTTTTCCCATTGCCCTTTCATGCTGCACGCACCCTGCATGTCTCATAGACTGTTACTCTGTGGTCCATATTTCACAGGTTAAAAATGCTAATCTAGCCCATACCAGCTGTGGGAATGCATGAACACCATTTTAACCATCTGTATTGTTTCCAGGCCTGGATATCCTACTATCTCCTAAGCAATCTTTTCAAACGTTTCACTATCTTAAGAAGTGGAAAACATCTAATTTAAATTTCCCTTTCTGTAATTTCAGCCCACTGCTTTTATCTTATCCACCATGGACCAAGAGAACAGATTACGCCTTTCTCTCCTGAAGCACTCTTGTAATTACATGAAAAAGGATCATATGACCCCTGAGTCGCCTCTTCTCTAAATTAAAACAATCCTGGCTTTTGTTCAGCCTTCCTTGTAACTCCTTCTGCCTGTGTAACTTGTTTGTATTGAGATTGGACTACCTCCCGGATAAAGCAAAAATGCAACAGTCTACCTGCTCGTTATACCTGAGCAGTGATTACTGCAGCTACTTGTCACCAAGTGTTAAGAAAATGTTCTGGGCTTATAGTCCATACATTTTTGGGACCCGGAGCTAGAAATACCTAGGTTCAAACCGAAGTTCTGCTGCTGCCAGTCAGTCTGTTTCTAGGCAAATTTAATCCCAGTTTACAGCTCCTTCACTTGACAGACAGGTCTAGAAACAAAAATTTGCACAACTTAGCATAGCATGACCAAGGTAATATAAGGTTGGAGATTGCGTGGATGTTCTAAAGTCTGGTGAAAGAGCTGACTGTTACGACAGACTTCCATGTGGACAGGCATTCTCTCTTAGAAGTTATTTTCAAAATTTTATCCTGAAATACTATGGGTGTCTTTACAAATCAAAGTTCTTTGAGAGTGACTACATCAAAAAGCTGGGATATCAGTAGCTTCCAAGTAAATGTGGGGAAGTGCAGGACATCAGAATACCAGGAATCCCATGGGTAAGTATTGATATTTGAAGTTCTGCAAGTAAATGATTAAACTGATTTGCCTAACATTGCTGTGATTCATGGGTTTCCTAGTATGAAGCCGTCTGAGCCTGCTGGGAGGATTCTCTCTACAGTAGGTGTATTCCTCCTCCTTAGAAGATGATTATGAGTATCAGAATGCTTTCTGTTTCAGGCTGGTCTTTTTAGTTTTGTACCACTGCAGGACAGATCCACATGGAATCACTCAAATGCTTACTGATAAGAATTTACCTCCAGACTGAAACTTTCTACATGATCACCTTCCTTTAGCTGTGCTGACCAAAGCTTCGTACAGAGTTCTATAGGTTTCCAGTCTTAAAAAGAGAAGGATTTGGGTTGTTCTGATTTTAATGCACTAAATTATAAGAGATGTCTCTACAATAACAATCACAGAGAGCACGTTTTGGAGCATTTTCTGAAATAGCGTGGGCATATTAAAAAACACCAACATTGCTTGGTTTTACTCTTCATTGAAAGAATAAGTCCCACATGGGTAGATGTAAGCAAGCAAAAAGAAGCCTGTATTTTTTCATAAAAGGGAGTGGGCACTGATGTAAGTTACAATCTCCAGTTAAGCCCAGCCCACTTGCAAACATTCTCCACATTACACGTCCACTCAGTTCCTGTCTGTGTACCTGCAGTTTTTTCAGGTGCTACAGTTGCTCCTGTGTGGTAGCAGGAGTGCTGAGGTGCATCTCTTGCTGCCTAGCACCACTCCAGGGACTGCTTTGAGGAGCATGGTGGCAGAACTTGTCTGTTCTCCTCCCAGCCTCCACCTTCTTAGCCTGTCAGTTTATTTAACTGAGCTGTACCCAGCTCGGCACGTTCAACCTCTGTTAACCACAGCTCACTCACAGGTAGATGAAGTAGTCCAGTCTTTGTCTGTGCTCATTGCACCAGGGTTCAGATTGGAAGGACAGAAGTGGTGGTGACACCATGCTGGACAGATGCAGAGGTAGCTGACAGGTACTGCTGCAAATGTCCCTTGTAATTAGCACAGACCTGCAGTTTATTACCCTAAAGAGCAGCAGTGCCTCATGAATTTTAGCAAGAGACATTGTATAACAGGAGAACTTCTCGTCTTGCAGTACCAGGAAAAGCAAGTTTTCTAGTGCTTGAGGGAAGAGCAACTAAGGCAGAAACAGAAGCCTATTATCAGTACTCATTTCAATGCAGCTCCAGGCAAGGGAAGCCTTGGACAAGGTTATTTACAGAGACTGGGAGAGGGAACAACTTTTCCAGGGAAGTGGGACAAGACTGTTTTTCTACAGGAAAGAGATGTTTATCTAAGCAATGCATCAATAATTAGGAGAAGTGAGTTACTGGAGTTGATAATTGAGCCTTGCTTAGAAATCTCACTCATTATTTCGGGCTTTTCATTGATGAAAAGTCCTCCAGGACTTAATCTCAAACTCAAGAGCTGAATCAGGGCAGAGGAGCTTGCTCACAACCAAAGAGCAACAAGACTTGCTGCCTCTAACCCCGAGGAGGACAAACACAGCCATCATGGGGTTCCTTTCATTAACATGGCCATTGGGACTTTCGCTGCAGGCTGCGTGGGTCGGTGTCATAAGTAGTCTTGCTGGTATGACAGTGGGTCACAAATAAAGAGATAAAGAACAAAATACCTAGAAATTACGTGCTTACTATGTGCCAGCTTTGATGGTTCTCCACCCAGGTTGAGCAGGCCCACAGTAAATTAGCGACGCTCTCCTTCCACCTTGGGCATCGCAGGGGCTAGGCAGCACGAGGAAAAGGGGCTAGCTGGTCAGTCAGTGCTTCCCACTGCCGCAAGCACAGGAGCAAGACGACGTGAGGGGATGCACTCATCTGAGAGTTGCCTGCTTGCGTTCATCTTGCCTCCGAGGTGGGAGAGGGTAAAACGAAACACACAAGAATGGAAACTGGTTCCTATTATCCTCTCCCATCTCATACGCCAGGACCATGCCTTTTCTCCACCTCTGGGCTGGGCCTGGCATGGAACTAGAAGGTAAGAAGGTGCTTTCCCCAGGTAGTTTTCCTGTGCTGGACTCCATCTTCCTTCGTACAAACGTGATGCAATGGATACTTTGGCTTGTCTCCTCCATCACATAAGGCCTCAGACAGGTTAGGAGGCACAGTATTGTTCCATCCTCAGCTGAAATCATCCTGGATTTCTCCAAGTTAGATATGTCCAGGTCTGTGTGTAGAAGACCAAGCAGAAGACCCAGAAAATACCTGCCCAAGGAATGGTGGGGTGGGCCTGAAAGATTGATCTCTGCCATCTGGCTTTACCTGCTTTCGCACTAGAGAAGTCAGAGCTTGCCTTAGAGCAACACTTAGCTCCCATCCTACACTCACTTCTCTGCAAGAGAACCTGGGTTCAGGACACAAGTGCAGCCTTGGCTAAAGCCTAGAGAACATCTCACTCTGCACCTCCAGGAGAGACCTTACTGTGTATGGAAAACACAAGCACATAAGAGAAGGCTGTAGAGAATTTTAAGGAAAGAGGATCTGGGTATTTTATCAGCATCCTTTCAGGTCTTGATTTTATTGGGGAAAATGCTAATTGGGCTAGTTAGTACCTGTGAAGTGAAAAGTCAACCCAGCTAGGCCTTCCTTGTGTAAACCTTCATCTGCATACTCATGTTGTCTCCTTTCCATGCTCCTTGTAGCACAGACCTCTCAGTTCTCAGCTGCATCATGCTTGAAATACACACAGAGGCAGAAGCTACCTTATGTCACCCCATCTGTGAAAGCATGCAAGCAGAGCATTCATTTTTTGCCTAATTAACTGAAAAGGGATTGACTAAAAGGAATATTTCACTCTCATAATGAAAAAATATCATTCACAAAGCCCACGTAGCTATTCTGAGAGGAACAACTGCAATTGCAGTGGCCAAGTAATAAGCAAAAGAAATGAATATGGTCTTTAAATGCTTTAATTACAATATTTATGACCTGTTGATAGAAAAGATTTATTTTTTAAATCAGAAGTTTGGAACAAAACTATTTTACTATCCAAAAATGATTGGAGGATTTCAGTGAGTGTGCTACCTTTAACATGTACCTTGTTCTGGAATCATTAAACAATCACAGATCTCCCAGGGAAAAAAAGAATGGAAAAATCCATTCACCGAGCTTCTAAGAAAACATGTTTTCTGAGAAAGAACCGGGAACACATCTGAATGTTTTCTTTTGAACTTAATTCAAACAGACATAATGGCCTGTTACCCAGTTTGTGCTACAGCTACTTGCAAGTTGAGTGGAGGACGTTTCATACAGTAAAATTTTTCTCCTCCTAATGCTGATATAAACAATGACATACGGCATCATGACATCAAACATCAGGCCCAAATGTTTTTAAGAATCAAGCGATATGAAGCAGCTTGGTTCTCAATTCCCTTCCAGATAGCCATAAGTGCCTGCTCTGCCCTTTATCTTCTCGCTGTGCAGCTCTGCAAGGCTCTGGTCTCTCAGTCCAGCCAAGACAGCTGATGGACTCCACCCTGATGCGGTCAGGAGCTGTGTCAAACGTCAGTGCACATTCGGGTGTGGAGAGGATAAACCCAGCGTCGACAGCACGGGCCTGCTTCCCGGAACGATAAAGCGCTGTGTTGCTCTCCCACTGTCTTCTCCAGCAAAGTGAAAGCGTGAAGCCAGCTTTCTTGATGCTCATTCCCTGCCTGGTAGGGCACCCAAATATGTGTCTGGTTCAAGCATGTCCTCAGGCATGGGTACAGAGAACACTAAGGTGACTCCTATCCCTAGTAAACACAGAGACGACACTGGTTCTTGTAGGTATTCTCATCAGTGCCACACAATAAATATTTATATACAGTGCAGATTGTTTTCATGAGATGAGGAATGCAAACTGTCTAGGAAAAACAGGGAAGAAAATACCGAGCTTCATAAGCTATTACTCAGATTTTGAAAAGGAAAAGCTGAGGGAATGGAAACCAGAGGATATTTACATGTTCTGGCCTAATGGGAACATACCAAGAGGCTGCATTACATTCAGGAATATTGCCTTGTGTGCAAACCAGGAAACCACTTGTGGCTTGCTCACCCAGCAGCAGAACTAGAGAGAGGAAGGGCAGCACTCAGAGCCAGAGGTCTGTGAAAACATCACAGTAGAAGCCCGGTGCATCGCACTTACACTAAACAAGCTCATCGCACACCTTTCTCAAGACTACCAATGGCTTTGCGCTAAGTAATGGAAACGCTACTGCCATTAAAAATGAGTGGTGAGTTATACCCTCCCATGCTCTTGAAAGCTGCCTTTCTGAGGAAGGAATCTAAGACAAAGAATTTATGAGGAAATAGAAGGAAATTTCCTTGGTTTATCCTTCATGCAACAGGAAACCAAACGCTGTGACTCACAAATGGGAACATCCTACCTAGCAAAGGAGCTGGTACCGTGCTTTCTCATTTTCCAAAAGTCTGAGTCACTTTGTGTTTAAGCAAACATCACAAATGAAGTTTAAGCTGCTCTTGAAAGCGTTAAGTCTTTTGGTACAGATGGTTACCTTCCTTTCATTATCACCATCTCCACTTAGAGTACAAAGGAAATGAAAAAATCCTATCCAGTGCTTGCTCACATTAACAAGTCACATACAGATCAGACTAAAAGTGTTTCCTGTTTATGGGAAAATGAAAATGGATTAAGATGTTGCTTGCAGGGAGTCCAACACATAAATGCACTCATGCAGGCCAATCGCCTTCTTGCATTTTGCCTCCATGGAGCTTTGGCTTCCATCAGTAACAAAAGTTTTTAATAAACCACTTCAACTCAGGCAGCTCTGGCAGTCACAGCTACGTAAACTGAAAATTTCATTTGATTCACCAATTCAGTACCAAAATTAAAACTTCCCATCAAAAAGCATTTGTAACAGGTACTATCCACAATTATTTCTTTTACAAGATCCACACTGTCATTCCCAGCTGTCCGTCTGTGAGTGGTGAGATTTACGTCTGTGAAGCACAGCTCCCCTTCTGTGTACTGGTAGACAGACCTGGGCGTGGCAGGCAGGAGTCAGAGGTACAATCCTCTCACTTCACCACTGGCTCTGCCACATCCATGTGGAAAGAAGAATATACCCCTGGACTTCCAGAAGAACATGAATGACAGAACACCAGGGGGTAGGGTGAATTCAAGCTCCAGGCAAAAATGCAGAGCTGAAAGGACAGCCATCTCATCGAATTTTATCTTAGCCCCTTCCTTAGCTGTACTCACAAGCAGTTTTCTCAAATTTACTTGCTGTACTAAATCACTTGCTGAATTGTTTCAGGGAATAATTTCAGGCCTTCACTGAGCTCCACTGCAGTTTGTTGTACATTTTAAATAACAAAAATAAAAGCTTTTAAAAATGTGAAGGAATACTCCAGCGCAACGTGGCTATGAACAGCATTACGTGTAAGATAACCAAAGGAGAACCTTAAATACTTTGAGGTTCGCCATCTCATTCCCTGCCTTCAGCTGAAACACAATTTGTTCAGAAGTGAAAAAAACCCCACGTGTTAAACCAAACTTAAACCGGCAAGAGCTGCATCAATACTCACACTTCATGTTTGCTTCTGCTGTAGAAACTATGGGAATTATTCATGCCATATTGCAAAAGAACACTTTAGTACGTGTCGTGCGCAGTTCTTCTGACATAAAAAAAGTGCAACCAAGAATACCACTTGCAAATGAACATAAAACATATATGCAGTGGAGATGGTTCATTCTTTCTACACTACTCTTTCACCGTGTTTGTTACAAATACTTTTTCTATCTCATTTTAATTTATATAATCTTTCTTCCTGGGCTTGTCTTTGACAAAGAGAAAAATTGTTCGTAAATGTGAGCAAAAGCATGAAAGCTCCATAGGCACGAATCCATCATTTCTCTCTTCACTGTAATTCCATGCAGAGGCCCTCGAAATCAATCGCTTGGGGTAGAGGAAGGAATGTGAATGTGTTGCCCCTAATTAAGAGGAATCACGAAAGACACCTCCAGGTTGATTTAAGTAGCCTTCTATGAACCACCCTTTGCTAGGACCTGATTCATCTCCCACTGGTAAAACACTGAATGTTCTCACACCAATGGAAATTTCACTTTTACATTTGTTTTGGCTAATATTTGACTCTGCAAAGGTATACAGTCCCAGCCGTCACAAATCCCACCCCTAGGTAACTGTGTGGTAGTAAGAACTGTGCAGCTGGGCACACAGCTGTAATGAGGCGACAGCGCTTGGCACTGTGCACCCTTGGCACAAAGCTTGGGTTTACCCAAAAGAATGCTACAGGAAAAAGCCACAGGGCTTTCTGATGGAGGAGGACTGCAGTTGGAGGATTTGTGTCCATACAGTTTGATGCTGGATCCTGCAAATGCTGGAGAGCAGGTGATTTATTGAGTGATTTTCCCCAGGGCAACCCATGGGGGACAGAGTCCCAGGTCTCCCCAGGCAATCAGGATAATTTTTTATTGTATTCAAGCACTTGGCAAGCAGAGATAGAGACATCTCATTTCAGGCACTGAAGCCTGGTAACTCGAATGAGCATTTCTCCTCAGAAAGACTCATCCATCCATCCATCCATCCATCCCATCCACCCCATCCATCCCATCCATCATCCCATCCATCTATCCATCCAGCCAGCCATCCCATCCACCCCATCCATCATCCCATCCATGCCATCCATCCATCCCATCTATCCATCCATCCCACCCATCCATGCCATCCATCCATCTCATTTATCCATCCATCCCATTCACCCATCCATCCATCCCATCCACCCATCCATCTCATCTGTCCATCCATCCATGCCATTCACCCATCCATCCATCCCATCCATCCATCTATCCATCCATCTCGTTCACCCATCCATGCCATCCATCCACCCATCCATCCACCTCATCTATCCATCCATCCATCCCATCCACCCATCCATCTCATCTATCCATCCATCCCATCCACCCATCCATCCCGTTCACCCATCTATGCCATCCATCCACCTCATCTACCCATCCATCCATCCCATCCAGCCATCCATCTCATCTATCCATCCATCCCGTTCACCCATCCCATCCATTCACCCATCCATCCCGTTCACCCATCCCACCCGTCCCATCCACCCACCCGGTCCACCCGTCCCCCCCACACCGCCCACCCCGCTGCTGGCCCAGGGGGCGGGGCCCGCTCCCCCGCTGTCCCGCCCACCCAACGCCCGCCCCG
>Ga0065711_1037492_pt1 | contig 19785 bp, 10 predicted proteins | sample Hoacrofraction12_FD_59098 | JGI IMG/M metagenome (GOLD analysis project Ga0065711, IMG submission 59098) | Hoatzin crop microbial communities from Cojedes, Venezuela - Epithelial fraction 12 v2 (version 2) | ecosystem: Host-associated > Birds > Digestive system > Esophagus > Crop | place... | reverse complement strand
GAAGGGAAGGGAAGGGAAGGGAAGGGAAGGGAAGGGAAGGGAAGGAAGCCAGGAAGGAAGGACATGAAAAAAAAATGTTTCATCAAAGCTGCAAAGCCAAGCATTCAAAAGTTTCAGAACAGAAGACTTAAGGTTGCCTGTAACTTTCTGTTGGCCTTCTGGCGTGTGCATTACGATTCAGACCTTCATTACATGATCATATTTTCCCCCCAGTGTCTCTGCCTCATTCAGTGCATGGCTATATAATATTTCCTTTTATTTTTATTCAGTATGTGACCCTAGAGATCTTACTTAATTCAAGCTATGCAAACCCTCCTCAGAACAGAGATTTGTCAATTTTCTCAACGGCTGTGGTGATGTGCTCAGTTTCAGAGTATTTGGATACTTCACAAATGTGATGGATTAATTTCCACAGTGCCCAGCTGAGGTGCTACATTATTATTAGCCCTTTGTAGGGACGTAGAGACGAAGGTCAAAATCTAACTACCTAATTTTGTGTTTCAAGCTGAAATGCCCAGAGCCTAATTGCTTAGGACTTTCTACAGTGCTTTCTAGTAACCTACAAACTGAAATTTTAAGACATTTTGGTGAGAGTGCTTCAGGCAGTCCCAATGAAATCAACATCAAATGCAGACAGATGCTCCCAGAAAGGCGTCTATCCCACCACCTTTCTACCATCCAGCAAGGGTTTTGCAGCGCTTACGCCCCTCGTCTCCACACTGCACACCCCGTGACCTGCAGTGCAGCCTGGCATAGCAGGTACAGCCTCCTGCCTTTGACAGGATCAGCCAGGCTTTTGTAGCAGGGAGAGAAGGAAGCCAGACTGAACTTCAGTGTCTGTGATGCCGCTTATTCCCACTGTACCTCCAAGGGCCTGTCTGCCCCTACAGACTACTAGCCAGAGAGGGACAAATCTTTTCCTTCGTGGTCCCAGCTCTTTTGAAGGACAGCATGGGGAGAACTTCTCTGACATCCTAGGCCTTCAGGCCTACCAGCATGACCCATGTACATCATCCTCTAGGGACTGGATGTCACCTCCTGCAGGAAGCCTCCGTGCCTGGCTAAAGCCAACAAAACACATCAGCACCTCCCATGGTCCCTTGGTCACAGCAGTCAGGCAACCTTCCACGGGTTTTTATGTGTGGGGGGGGTATAGCTGGGAGATAAACTGTTATTGCACTGGCCAGGACAGAACACTTCTGGTCTCCTCAGTCGCAGGTGACTGTAGAAAATAACGCCTTATAACAACCTTTAAATATTAATTGATGCTTTGCTGCTACCAGGGAGCCACTTTCCTCTGTTACCCAAGGCCACAAAATAGACAACCACCAAGTCCTAGCTCAAGCCTCCCTTTCCTCGTAGTTCAGCCTTCAGCTCAAAACGATAACATGTTTCTTCCCACAAAACTGAACTGGGTAGAAAAAGACACGGCGACTCACTCTCAAACAGGAGAATACTGAACGAAGTACAGCACAGCCACCCCTCCAGCGTGCAGCAGTCCTTCACCACTGGCACCCTTGCCCACCAGGTTGTTGCAAACACACAAGCTCTTGATTGTGCTCATCATTCAGCTTACACAGCTCTGGTTTCAGACGTGACATGAGGAAGGTCTGGGAAGGTCTTTTGGCCAAAATATTCCTGTGATAAATATAACGGAGGGTCCATAAGTGATTGTCAGACCTTGTTTTCTCATCAGGATGTAAGCAGTGAAATGGAGAGGAAACCAGCATAAACTTCGTATAAAGAGAGGGTCTTTCCCTCTCGAGCATGGTGAGCTTGAGCAGTCCCAAGACAGAGCTATCTGTGAGAATAATTTTAAGAGGAGCAAGGGAAGAGAAGTTTGTGGGTGGAGATTCAGAAAAGGGATGACGGACCACATCCGAAGCAAAGGCCCTCTCGTCTGTGTTCATCACGCTCTGCAGCCACCCCAGATGCGTGGACGAGTGCTCCCAACCCAGCATGGGAGGGAGATGCTCTGGGTGGGCAGCGAAGGCCGTGCATTGCTGTGCTGCTTTGCAGCATCCTGGCAATGTACAGTCTGGGAAATGGGAGCTTGAGAAAACAGATGAGGGATGAAAGAAGCGTATGGGTATTTCTATCCGAGCAAAGATCACTCCCCTTATGCTTTTCCTGCTGCTTTGTGTTAAAGCATGTCACAGTTACCTGGAGAGGGACTCATGGAAACAGGAGGACAGGAGACAGGGAGAGAGGACAGGAGGAGGTGAAGGAGAGCGGGAAGACGAAGGGAGGGAGGGGCGGCGGAGAGAGGGAAGAAGGAAGGAAATTCAAGTGAAAAATAAATGGGGTGATATGTGTAAGTATAAGGAAGAAAATAGTGAGGGAATAGCCATCATGGTGATCATACAGTTGCACCCCGAGCATAGAGGTGCTTGACTACAAGGTGGGTTCTGCCTGCTTGTAGGCTCCAGCCTTAGCACCCTGGCACCAGAGCCAAAAAGAGCTTGTGAAAAGCACAGGGCAGGACAGGCGTACATGTTGCTACCATCAGCTGCCACTCTGTGTGGGATGAGCGAGCTCAGCTGGCACCATTCATTAGTCCAGCAATAATGAGAGTTCAGTATTAGGTTCTCCAGTGAGATTTAGGTCTCGTGGACCTCATCATACCACCTGTGCACGTGTGGAAATATTAGTAAAATTAAGGTTTTACATCTGAAAATTAAAGTTTATATGAAAAACGTAGCATTGTTCACCCATTGACGAAAAGCACAAAATCAAAAGGAGTTCTGAGGATGGGACACAGCTGCAGCAGGCATGCGAGGAATCCACTAACACAGCAACTCCCTGCAACAAACCATAGAGGATGGAGCAGAGTGGAGATTCTGTGGCCATGCTCCGTGATGATAAAGTGGAAAGAAATGGTTCTCTAGAACTGATAAGCAGCTCATCTGGCCCCCTGAGCCAACAGGTTTTCGAAACCTTGCCAAAGTGCTATCCTTTTGTGAACTTTGCTCGTTTTAATGTCCTTTTAATACCAAAACACACCTCCATCCCGAAGGCTACCCACCTCCGAGGCGTGACCATTCCTCTTCGAGTCTGCGCCCTCGATTTTTTGAACTATACCTTTAAACATGAAGCGAGAGAATTTTACACCAATCGTGATAAAAGTTATGTATGACTACAGTCGCTCAAACTCCACCTTAAGTGTAGAAAGAATATAAAAATAGCCAGCAAAATAGGGGATTTTCAGAGAAGAAGATAACACCATGAACAAGTCAAGGGAAACTCCACCTCAAACTGCCTCTGACAACCGGGACTGGCCGATGGGCTGAGCCTTGCTTCTCCCCCCCTTGGGACACCTTGGGTGAGACTTAAACTAAGCGCTTTTCTTGGGAATCTCAGAAATCTCTCTAGAGAGTTACTCCCTGATGTTTATAGCCAGGCAGTATTATTTATAACATTTTCATGCATTTTATACTTAATAACATCATATTTGCACGTGCTTTCTTGCAGAAAGTCACTATCATTGGCAATTCAAAAACCCTATATACCTGTTGCACAAATAAAACTGCACTGTATAAGTAGCCAGTTGTCACAGTTTCTCACTGAACGCGACCAAACCCTAAGCGCAGCCACGCTAGTTCATGAGCACAACTGGACTGAAGGTGCAGACTGCTATTAGCGTATCCATAATCATGGTAGTTTAATATACATATTAAAAGCGAATGGTAGTGACAAATTGGATATCACTCAGAATTTAAACCTAGCCGCACCTAGCCTCCCACTTCGGTGAGGACAGTTAGAACACAAGGAGGTTTATTTTCTGCCAAATTAACGCAACAGCACGACACCTATGCACGTCTTGTTGTACTTCTTATCTTTTGAAAGCTTGATTTGTCAATCGTTGCATAAGTTAATTTTGGAAGTAATTTCAATTTGCAAAAATGGTAAAATAACATCAGTAGATATCCTATAGGTAGGTATCCTCTTAATATCATTGAAGTGTTTGTCATGGATTTCAGAATGCGTTTCTGGCATGTGTTCAGGATTCCAGGTTTTGCTAACTATGCATTCTTTTTGTATTATGCCATGAATACTTTTTTCTCTGTTTCTTCTGTTTCCTACTTCTGTGGTTCTTGCAGACTCTCTCTCCTCCTCTCTCCCACACCATTACTTTTTCTTCCATACAATAGGTATATTGAGAGAACAGCAAAACCTTCTTAATGTTTTCAGCACCATCAAGAGAAAAGAGCAATTGCAAGGAAAGAACAGCTCAAAGTGTGCAGGCGTGGACTGCAGCATACTGAGTATGAATAAAATCTCAGGAGAGTTACCTAGCTGTTAAATACTAGCAAGTTTCTACTACTGAATGATTTTTCAGAACATTGCAACATACCCAAATTTTGAAAGATTTACTTAGGAATAAAGCCAGGACAATCCTCCAAACCACAGAGATCCCCTAATTTCTCAGTGGAATGATTGTTTTAAAGTGCAGTTGTTAGAAACAACAATACACCCCCCCTTTCACCAGCCATGCCTGTCAGTGTTTAAGAGGCATTTGGACAATGCTCTTAATGACACGCTTTAACTTTTGGCCAGCCCTGAAGTGGTCAGGCAGTTGGACCGGATGATTGTTGTAAGCCCCATCCAACTGAAATATTCTGTTCTATCCTGTTCTATTCTATTCTATGAAACATCGTAGGCAACATCAGAGTCTTAAATGAAAAATTCTAGTCAACATTAGTTAACTCTAACTACATTAATTTCTGCCAAAATAACTATATAGAAAAAAATGTTTAGTAATGCTACTTTAGCCTTATCATCTTGACACTGATGGACTTCTAGCAAGCAAACCAGTTCAATTGCAGTATATTTGCACTTTTTACTTAACTGTTAATAATTGTGGATATGTATGACACAGAAAGTGCTGGAACTCTTTCTTAGAGTGTTAGAAAACAATACTGAGTGAGTTTTATCTACTTTCTATGTACTTCTGTTTAATTTGAGATTGGTGAGTTACGGAGAACTGGAAAGAGTAAGTACCTTTTTGAGGAAGAATAAAAAGAAGCGAAAAAAAAATCTAGATCTGAAGGCATTTACAGTTACGCATAAATTTATTCCATACATGATTAAACATGTTCAGCTCCTTTTGAAGACTGCAGTGGTGAACCCAGATTAGATGGCAGCTTTAAGTAGGAGCAAAATAAGGTTTTCTGTGTTGAATCTGGAAAACCAACATCACTAAATTCTTCAGGAAAGAAGGTATTTTACTGTTTCACAGGTATTGCACAGAGATCTCCTTTGATTTTGCTGTATTCTGGTTTAATCTCTAGCTAGTATTTCTGGGTTTCAAACAATTGTCATCAAATCTGTGCGGTGCCAGTGAACTCATTGCAGTTGTGAAACAGACAACATTTTTAGTCAGTAAAAAAAATCAAAACTGAATATTTCTGTCCTTTATGAACAGAGAATAATAATCTTTCTAAATCCATTTAAAACTCCTTAGAGAACTCAAAAGTACAGATATGATTACCGAACTAATTTTGTAAAAGCTTGAAATTACGCACATTTTATTCTTTTCCAATTCTGTAATTTAAAATTTGTTTTAGAAACCTATTTAATTCATATAAACTCCCCTCCCATTTTTAAAATTGTAATTAAATTCCACGGATTTTTTCCATAAATGTTATTATGCTAATTCCTAAAAATTTCACGTTAACTTTACTTTGAGGAAGTAAAAATGCTTTTTAACCTGTAGTTAAGCCTACAAAACTGTGGCCTTAAATGACTGACTTCAGGCACATTCTTTTGGAGGAACCATGCACTTCTAATTTCTTGCTCACGATAAGACGAACGGTCTGGCCAGTGTTATTCTGCAGTTAGTAACACACTTTCTTCACCCTTTCCATCTCTACATTAACCCTGAACAAATATGTGTGTCTGGTGGATGGTTTTGATTACTTGTTTTAAGCTGATGGAATATTTGTAAATATATACAGAAGAAAAAAGATGTGTCTGCAGTGTCGTGGCAGAACACAGATGCAAGAAATAAGAAATGGTGCTATTTATAAGCACAGTGGAGCAGCACTTTCTCCAGCTCCAGATGCAAACCACCAGGACTTCAAGCACTTTCCCTCACTCCCTGTCCCCATCCTGAGCCCTAGAGCAAGAGTACAATAAGGGATGGCAGAGGAGGAGGTGGGAGAGGAGCGGGACTACGTGTACAGAGTGTCAGTGTGAAGTGGGTGCTTCCTGTGAAAGCCAGCGTCCTGACTGCTTTTTATGTCCGAATGGCAAGCCAAGACTTCAGTCTTCATCATTGGCCCAGTAATACCAAAAAGCAGAGCTCAAGAGGTGGACTCAAGTTTTGAGTGAACGGATGACTTTTCTGAAAGACTACAAATCATTTTAAAGCGGTTTCTGGAGTTCAAGAATGGACCAAGCTATTTGTACGGACACAGCCAGTGTGTTTTGTTTTTTTCCCTGAGTGAAGGTTTGTATGAAGACATCGGTTAGCTGGCCCTAAAATCTTGCTGACACAGCCTGTCCAAAATCAAAATAAGGGATGTAGGAAGAACAAAAGCTGGCAAAAGGGGAATTGAATAGATATCCTGCAGTTGTATGAGGAGGTTTTGTTACAAGACTCTCATTTTTACAACTTCAGGCTACAGTAATCCTTCTCAAAAAAAACCCACAAAAAACAACAGATTTGCTGGATTTCTGACTGCTAGAGGTTATTGGTTGCTGTTTCATTAGTTGCATACTATGTCCTGACTGCCATTCTTTACAAAGTGAAAAACATTTTCAGATGGTCTGAAATATTAATGTGGATTATATCAAGAAACTTCTGCAAAAACTCAGGCTTGCATTGTGATACTATAAAAGAAGTTGAAGCAGCTAAGCTTTACTCTTCTATGTAAATTCACAGCTACAAGATGTTTATTTAACCACTTTTCTGCAGCACAGTCATCATCATGTTTCTTTTGTACGTGAAGTCATGAAGAGTCCAGCAGTCTGAAAACATCTTGGCCAAGGGAGAATTGTGTTCGTCTGTAGCTGATGTTATCATTCGATGATTTTTTTCCACATGAGCCATTTATTAACTAGAAAAAATGCTTTTGAAAAACCCCAGGCCACTTGTAATTGCAGATTGAATTCAGAGAAAAGTTGTTAATGAAAATTATTACTTATTATACTATTACTGCATATTATAAAATGTTATTAATAACTGGTTTTCTATTTATTTTAGAGCTAACCTGATCAAAACAGTGAAAGAGAAGTCATCAGTTAGATTCACAAAATGCTGGAAGAGGTTGTATCCTTTGATACAGCAGTTTTAGTTTTTTACCCAAGGAATGGCAAACATACATCAAATTGCCCTTTCTCCTTAAGAGAACTGCATCCACCGCTCCCACTTTCCAAGCATCTCACTCCCGTGTTGATAATCCAACACTAACTATAAAATGCTACTCACAGAAGTGAAGTCTGTGAAGCACGACTGCACACCAGAAGGGACAACAGTCATCCTATAAAGTCACTCTTTATCACAGTGACACTGTTGGTATTTTATACTTAATACAGAGCAGGACAAGAACATGGTGGGGAATGTGAGAACCTTTTAAAAATGGCAGAGAAGTCAACCTGAAGGCTGTAACCAAGTGCAATGAGCTACTCCCAGTTTTACAGAGGTTAAAGTCACTCTCATCTTTTCACCACTTCGTGGTTGAAGGCAATGTGTGATATTCAAAGAAACATTTTGTTGATGGACAGCTGAAAAAGTGTAGCTAAAATTTTTCATATTAGAGAAGGAGATACCATAACTTTCTGCATTATTTTCCCCAGATGATTGTTAAATTTGGGTAGATCTACCAAAAAAAAGATTATGTTTGCAGTAAGCGTTTATGTCACTGTTGTGTTCCCCAACATACAACAGCAGGGGGAATGACCGTAAGGGGAGCTTGTTTCAGGAATGAGCAATTGCCTTTAGTCCAAGATCACAAGGAACTGAGAGCCAGTCACCAGGACAGCTGAGACTGCAGTGTAAATCATCTAAGAAAGATAGGAGGAAAAGGTGAGGGCATGCTGCCACTTCTGGACTGAGTCTCCAGTGCTCTAATCCAGATACTGCTCACCAGAGAGCTTATTGTTTTGTCAGGAAATTTCCGTAAAAGGATTTTGTCATACAGATTACCCACATTAACAAATTAGCAGCATTTGTATTATATTTGTATTGCAACAGCTCCTATCAGAACAAGATCATCTCATCACAAGCTGTACAAACAAATGTGTCTGATCTGTAGAGCGAACAGTCTAAATTCAGACGCATTAAAGAAATAAAATAAATGGAGAGACTGGAGAAGATGACAGGAGGGAAACAGTGATAAGAACACTTAGTTGCATAGACCATGTACATGCATAATTGTAGCTCTATTTATAAGCTAGAACTAAACATGAGATATTAATGAGGTTAGTAATCCCTGCTGGCCAGCTGCCTAGCCGTTAAAGGAAGGACAATTTGTCTGTAAGGAGAATATTCCTGCACCCCGCTGTGTTGCTGAGTGGGATTTTATAAATGCCATGGGGTTTATTCAGCTTCTTAATATTGCTAGCCTTACCTTCTTGAGTCAGCTATGCAAGGATAGAACTCGTACCTCTTATGGCTAGACACTGTCTTTCGTCCACTTTAACACTTACAGCAACTAAGGGAGCCCTTTCCCACTCCATTCTCTACAACGGGATCACTTGACATATCGGAATAGAAAATACACTTGTAGCATAAGTGAGTTAAATGTTGCCTCATTTTTACTGACAGGATTTTTGTGATTTCTGTCTTAGTAGTAATATAATCTGTTATATTATGAAGATATACAGTAATAAACACATTTCAGTAATAAAAACTTTGGATTAAGATCAGCCACTCTCCTCCATTCTTCTCTGCCTAATTTCTGCTTCTGACATTGGGATTTGCTGTTAACACAGTGCTCCATGTAATTTTCGACTTTCCATGTGGCCCTCAGCCCTAGGCATGGAGGCTCCGCTGTCCTCAGCCTTATGCTTCCCTTCCGGGGGAGCAGCGAGCGGTGGCTGTAGGGTTGGGAAGAGCTGTGCTGATGGATGTTATGGGGCCAGCGTGTTCGCAGGAAATACACACACGTGCCTGAAAGAATACAGGTAATTCTGCTTCCTGATTGCCATAGCTTCCTCTCTCTGTGTTGATGCCTGTCTCCTGGGAGACAGAGCTCTCCTTCTGCTTTTGTTTGCATGAGCCAGGACCTGAATACAGGGAGAAACTAGCTGTTGTTGACAGCAGCAGTCAATGGGAGGGAAATTCCTTTCCCATCTTTCCCTCTACCCTTCCCTCATTTCCCACAGTGGTTTCAAATTGTTTTCTAGACTGGTATAAATTAGACAAATCTCCTCCCAGTATTCGTTGCTGGTAAGATGCTCACACCTCATGAACTGTCTGCTGTACGGGGAAAGATCGACTCAGAGCAACGGGGGTTGTTTGTGCCGTATGAGGAAAGCTGCTGGTCAGTGGGTGGTGAATTCGCAGGTAGAAAGCAGATGTGTAGGAACTACCATCTCCTCACATCCCGTGGGAAGGGGCTGCATAGCCTGTCTCCTGAATAAGCAGTGCTCAGCACTAGGGATGCCGTCAGCGGCTCAATAAAGCCACAAAACACAAGCCAGTGGGAGCAGCCCCAGGGAGGTGTGAATGTGCACTAGTCCTGTTCTCGTACTTTTAACTTAGCATCTGCTGCTGGTCAGATACCAGGCTAGACAAATCTTTGGTCTGACTAGAGCTGTTCTTTCATTTTTATGGTCTTGTCAGCTGTCATCATGACTTCTTATATTAGAGGAGTCATGTCAGATCAAAAAACTGGCCTCATCATCTACCTTACTCCTCTCTCCTCAACCCTCATATTATGCACGCCTCTATCAACTTCAAGCTTTGAGGCAATCTTAAAAATTATTTTCCAACTTTGTTTTCACACTGCCCCAGGTCTCTTGGGACTAGAATGGGAATAGCTGAAATACTATGAGAAAGCCTTTTCTCAGGCTATTTACAGCTTATCCAGAAGCAGAAAGAACTAAAAAACCTCATAAGAAAACAGTTCTCACAAGACTGTCCAACCCAATTTAGCAGATAAAAGGGATTCAAATAGCTTCAGAAACTACTCAGACTTTTGTGTGGTTCTCAGTCCTGACTTTTTTCAACGGTTCATGGTTTACTGATCACAATCTGTATTTAACATCACTGTTAGGAGGTCAAGATTTGTTTCTTGCTTGGGTTGCCTGCATGCAAGTAAATTTTACCCTTCTCTTTGAACACACTGAGTTTTACAGTCAAGGAAGAGAGGTAGATGCCTAACACACGCATTGCACCCTCTTCTAGAGCCATCAGAGATGACACTTTGGACTTGGGCTCCTGATTTAGGCACCTGCTACATGCCAAAGTTTTAGTGTTGAATATTCCCTTCAGCCTCAATGTAACAAAATTCTTGCACCGAAATAGGAGGAGTCATTGTGGAAAGTTTCAATACTGTGGTTCCACTCTACGAGTGAAACTTGCTTTTCAGGCCATAAGCAAAATTACCTGTGGAAAAAAAAAAAGACATTTTTCAAGGTGCTACATAGTGGCTTTTCAGACAGATGGCTCAGAGGCTGTCCAGAAGGTGAGAAGAGTGCTCATTTTTATATTTCATGCCTTGCTTGGAAGCTAAAAGGGGATTGATACTGCAGAGGATCCAGTACGGATAAGTGCTTTAGCTCCTATGTTTTCCCTAATAAGAAACTTCTGATCAGATGTAACAAGAACAGACCCAAGAAGGTAGTAAGATATCTACAGTCCTCAAGGTTCAATGCTGGTCTCAGCAAACTCAGTGGCAAAACTTCCATTGACTTTAGCTGGATCCAGATTTCTCTCAGATAATTTTGTCAAGAAGATCTTTTTCCCTGATGTGCCCTTAAAGAACAGACAAAACTTGTATTTCAGAAATTTGGAGCAGTGATGTGATGATAAGCAGAGTCCAAACCCCCTCACTGACCAGACAATCAACACTAAATCCCTGAATCCTATAAAAAATGAGCTTCTGTTCCTGAGTTTTGAGCGGGGGTATTTCTGCCAACTCAATAGCATTGCGGTACCCTTGACTGGGATTAACTCTGATACGGCAGACCTTAACAAAGCCTGATTGATCACACTGAGAAGCAGTCTGCATTGTAGTCATACCCATCACCTGCAATCACGTAGCTACTAGTGATTAGGAAGAAGAACTGAATGGACTGTTAAACAGTATGGGAGCAGCCTGGAGCTCTACAACAAAAGGATAGAATGGGAAGTGGCAGTGAAGCTGATGAATTTTGGCGATTTTGGGATGAATTACAAAATACTTGATGGAGTGCAGTGCATTATTTCCTACAGCTAAAACTCTGGCTGGAACAAAGTCCCCTTTTAAGTTACAACTCAGAACTTATGTATTTGCAGCTAACATTGTAAGCTACCAATTAGCTCAGCAAGACAAACACAAGAAGGATAGTGCTGTTTTTTTCAGCAGCAGATTTGGGGACCTCCTCTCTTCACACATCGCTGGTGTGTATGAGGTTTCTTTTTTGTTTACAGAATAGTAAGATGATTTTCTCAGCGAAGTTAATGCAAAGTCCTCAGACTGCCCCTTTGCATAGTATGAATATGTTGAGCAAAAATTAATTAGACTGTAGGAGAATCAAGAGAGCCTGGAGGTGAAAGAAAGAGTAAATAGCTGGACAAGGTTATGTCTGCACTGCAGAGATCTTCCATTGCAGATATAGCTGAAAGAGAGTGAGTTGGAGCCTGGAAGGAAGAGATGGGAAGATTCAACAGAAATTCATTGAGAATTTATGGAAAAATCCCATTGGCTTTTTTTTTTGCTTTTTTTTTTTAACTTTTTTTTTTTCCCCTCCTTCTCTGTCATGAAGAATTGCCCTAGAGAAACAGAGACAGTTTATTCAGGATACAGGCAGGATTTTCCACAGGGTAGGTCGGATTTGGATACAGTAGCGTAGAAGGGAGCAACAGCAAAGAGCCACTAGCCATTTGGAGATGGGGAGGGAATGTGAGGCCAGTGTGAATGATGTCAAGTAGTTGTGATAAGATGGCAACGAAAACAAGGGGGTCATGGAAAGCTTAGGTTGCATGCAGTTATGAGGGGACCAAGACATATCCTATGCCTCACTCAAGAGGAGACTTAAATCTGTTTGCTTTTATGCTGACACAAGAGAAATCCTCGTCTGAATGATACAAATATCTGTTCTGCTCTGTTTATGGTAATTTGAGTCAAAAAAAGCCGTGACAGGAGGGAGTCATGTAAAGAAAGCAGTTTGCTTATGAAAATGTTTTTTTCCTGTTTGTATATAATTTGTACACACACCCACACACTCACATGTGCATAGCCATGTCTCACAGACGAGTTTTCTTCCTAAAGTGGCTCAGTAAAGCAACCACTCATAATACTTTCTCACAGCTTTGCCTACTAGCAGTGTTCGGAACAAAGAGCCCAGTTCAAAGTCCATTGGAGTCTGTGGAAAGATGCCCATTGACTTCACTGAGATTTGGATCAGGTCCCACATCTTTCCCTGTTTAGAAGATGGAAAACAGGCTGCAATTTCTCAGCTGTATATGCTGGGCTAACTGGGCCTGAAACAGAAAAGCCCCACATACCCAAGGCTGTACCTTGCAAATGAGTCTTTTGTTTCTGTCTGCTCATGCACCATTGAGTTCTCCAAAGTCAGTCAAACAAATAATGCTTCTAGTCATCGGATTTTCTGTCCTTACAAGGTTTGGCAGCTCTCAGAGTTGTTATCTGCAAGATGTAACCATCCCTATGGTCATGCCAAACAATACAAATCTGGTCTTCTGCAACTGTGGAAAGCAGTTTTTTTTATTTTAAAATGGAGGAAGAAGAAATGTATTTTGAAGAAAACTTTTTCATATTCTCTTCTGCAGAATAGATATTCTTCAGTCCTCCAACAGGCTTGGACAAAAGAAGTGTCTGTCATTTAGTCTTGGCATTAGCGCTTAAATGTCTTCCTAAAGCACGGATTTATCAAAGCAGTTTTGCAAAAGGTTTAAATGAATGACCAGTGGAAGCTTATGCATGATGAGGGATGCATTGACTGTGCTCTTTCTGATCCCCTTCTTGCAAATTAATTAACTACCTTCATACCTTCTTTTTTCCAGAATTAAATTAATTTTTTACTGTAACAGCAATCCAGCACACTAGATTTTTTTTGTTGTTTTTAATCAAGACATTAAAATTACTACTGCAAGCTTAGAATAAGCATGAATAACATACTAGATCCTGTCTTTCATCTATGAAGAGATCTACATTATTTTGAGTCTTCTTAACATCATTAAGAGTTTGTCCATTGATTTCAATGTGAATTTCATTGGTTTTGGGCTCCAGAGAAGCGTTAATGGGGGACAAAGGTAGCTGTAAGCTGCATGTCAGCACTCTGTTGCTTCTGCACCAGAGAAATCCATTCCAAGTCTATTGTTTTATGCAGTGATGCATTACTAAAGTGACATAATTATGCGGGTGGCATAGGATTTATGATATCCTTCATTATCCATTTATTTAAGTGTTTGGGGGTTGCGCTTAATGTGACAGATGTACGCACTTGTCAAGGCACCAGTTGAACTGTCTTTTTTTTAAATGAGGTTCTTTACGTTTGGAAAAAAAAAACAGATGTAGACAGTCATCTGTCTTTTTCAGTTTAAATTTCATTCAGACTCACAAGAAAGTTTGTTTAATTTTCTTGTCTTCATTATATTTTGATGACAACTAATTATTTTAGAAAAAGTAACAGTTCCTCCACTTCCCTGTATTAAAAACAAGTAGAGTATTGTGCGCTAATTATAAGGAGTGAGCTACAACTGACGTCAACAAAATTTGTGTGACTGCACATATTATAAATGAAATCAGAATATTATACAACAGCTGGAACACAGTCTAAGAAATAACTTTTTGAATGCCATGTTAAGGAACGTGCTGACTAACAAATTCACTGAATTCAAGAATCTCTGCACAAATAGTGTTCTTGTCTACTGACTTTTGCGTAGCCTGGAAGATGTAAATGAACTGATTTCCATGCTTGTTCTGCCCAAATGTACTGATTCATATTTAAATGCATCAGTTATTCTCTGGTTAGAAATTGGTTTAAACTGCAGTGAAGCCTGACACAGGCAGAGCCGGCAGAGCTCGGGGTAGGAGACATGCCTATAGTCACAGTGACTGTACAACTAGCGAAAGGCTGGGAAGGAAACTCGTCAGCAGCTCCAGGATTTTGAAAAACAGGTGAAGTCCAACATCCTTCTGCTTGTGCACAAGAGCTCATTTTAATAATTTGTGATCAGAAAAAGAACACCCTAGCTTTTGATCCTTGGCTGCATTAATCCCAGTCCTTTCTGGGTGCAATGGATATTCTTTTTTTGCGACACTACACAAATAGGGCCCAGCTGTGTGTTAGGGGAGTTCCTGCAGACAGGAAGGGCAGGCTTGGAAGCAATCTGTGGCACAGAAAACCATGGAGAAAGCAGTGAACTCCTTTTTATGATAGGGAATTTCTTAAACAGGACAAGAGCAAAACAAAATTTCTCCATTCATTTATCTGATCTCATAATCTCATAATCCACAAACTAGCAGTGTTCGTTGCAGACTCCAATGCTAGTGCGCAAATTAATTTGTGCAGACATTTGAGAGTAGACCTCTCTAAAGCCCGAATCTGTAAGCTAAAACAAAGATCACCAACAACATCTGTTCGAAGCATGAACGGTAGCTGTCTAGAAGTATAACTAGTCTTCTTTACTGTAAAGACTTTATAGTCACCAGTACACTGACATTCATGGTTCTGTGGAATACTGTGTTGGTAAGAGAGTGGCAGAAACCAAGTGAATGTGAACTGAGGATCAGCTTCTGCAGAAAATGGAGCTGGAATAATGGAAAATTGAAGCACCCTGGAAAATGGAGCACAAATAGTCCGTGAATTAAGCACCATTTGCCATTTGAACAAATCATTGGTGTCACTGACAAGACTGTGTTGGAAACTTATTTTAGCAGATACTTGTTAGCATTCATTATATTTCAGGTAACATCAGTGACCTTTGTTTTCCCAGGCTTTTCAGGCGAAGGTTTCCCTTTTTTGCTGCTGCTGTCCATTCTTCATTTGTGCCCGAAGAGGATTTCCTTTGGTAGATTTTGAAGTTGCTTATGAATTTGATGCAGCAATTCACTCCGTAAATAAATGATACTTTACTCAGAAACAACTTGATTTTTACATTTGGTATTTATTTTTTTCTTTTATTATACTGTCAGTGAAGGCTACACTCTTATTCTGCAAAACTCTTCAATATTGTATAGAGGAAATCACCGATCGATGCATTCATGCTGCTGATATGATGATTCTTGGCTGCAGGTATGCACGTTAATTTAATGTAACTGAAAATTTAGAGCCATATACTTGGTATTGCACTTTCACGTCATAGATCAGAGTGAGGCGAAAAAGAGGTCATCTCACTGAACATAGAGCTTGCCCTCCGGGGCTGAGATGTCTCCGTATAGCCCTAGCTTGAGCAACTCTTAGGAATCAGGGAATGTGAATAGAAAAATTGTAGCCCTTCTTGGAGAGAAGCAATCCTTTTGAATATATGCCTTGAGAGAGTAGAGTGTCAAAGCAGTGGTTTTTCCCTGAGTATACAGGTTGTCCCTGTTCCCCTCATTTAGCTGCCAATAACACACAGCCAATGCTGGGACAATAGTCGTCTTTTAATACCTCTTCTGATCCCTTGATAAGCTTCATGCTCACAAAGTAAAGGGAGGGAAAATGCTGTTTATCTTTGCTTTCCTCTTTAAAAATATAGAAGTTTTCTGGTAAGGAAAGGGATAAGATCACTTGGCATAAGGACTTCTAAGTCACACTGGACAAAGTTAGGACAATGTTAGCAAGATAAACAAGTAATTGTTGAGGAAATTTTTTAACATCTGATGATATTTTCTCAGTCTTGTAGTAAAAAAATATTTATTAAAGATTGATTTAATGGGATGCAAAATTCACAAGGCTTCACAATAGTAATACAGTATACAAGTTTAAGTGTTGATATAAATGTCTTTTACCTAAAACTTTTAATGTAAAATATCTTATATATTTATATATTATCAAGCTATATCTTTTAATACATACACACTCCTGTCAGGCAGGGCCACACAACACACATCACCCCTGTGGTTACAGAGCTGCTTCTGTGCAATTTGTAGCTCAAATTACTTTGTCTTTCTTTTTTTTGAAGACAAGGTTTGGAAGCAGAAGTAAACATCTTCTATGAGAGAAGTTAATATAGATGGGAAAACAGACTAGTTTGGGGGAAAGGTTTCCTGCTATCAAAAAGAGCAAGACATTCCAAGGTGAAACCTAAGTGCGCTTAATTTAATGTTAGTACAATTACCCATTTTCTTCTGTCTTAGTAGCCTTGAGGAAGCTATCTTGAGCCCCAAAGTTTGACATTTTTTCCAGGTATATAATTTGAGCAAATAAAGTATAGAACATTTCCTAATTACCTGCTTTCCGTGCATTGCAACAGATTCAGCTGGAGCAGTTTGCAGCACTCCTGAGCAGCACACAGCTTTGTGGTGAGGGCATTTTCCTAAAAGGTGAGTGCAGAGCTGGTGAGCTGAAGATATACTCGAATTTCTCTCACTTAGGGCTGTGTGCTCTTTAGTACAAAGGTGTAAAAGTAGGAAAAGTACTGACATTTTGAGAGCAAAAATTTGCATTCAGGAAAAAAAAGGAGAGGAGAGCTAAACATACCTCTTCAAAGAATGGTTACAGACTATGGAGCTTGAGTATGTAGCAGTGCCTCTTGCACAGCCCTGCAAAAAGTACTGCAAGGCAGGCTGTGTTTCATGTGTAACCTCAGAGCTTACTCTTGGTTTGCTCGTGGGCTCTGTGTGGTGAGTGTGACAAGCACCGGGCATCCATCCTCAGATGCAGTATGAGGAGTGCGGTGATCTCTGTTCAGGGACCAGCTATTCCCTTCTCACAGAAGACATGAAGAAATGAGGCTAGACAACAGGCTTGTTGAGGAGAAAAGGGTCATTTGAGACTGAGATCAAAAATAAATTGCCTTTTGAGGTTGCAATAATTCGCTATGTGGTCAAAATTAACTTTATTACAGAGCATTCTGGAGTTCCCAAGGTCTGGTGGGCTCTAAGTTTTTGTTCACTACTGATATCTACCCAGTGTGTTAAGCATATCACTTCAATTCAGTTTCTATTGTGTTTGATTCTTAAATGTTGTCCTCTAGCATTTTTCGTAAGTGAATAGCAGCTTACAAATTTTTTTGTTGAGACAAATATTACCATCCTGCTAGCACTGGCAGTCAGTGTCTATTTATCCTTCCAGCAACATGCAGTCTTTAAAAATTCCCATAGCTACCTGATATTTATAGGCACATTTATTATCCAAAGTGTAATTTTACTTGTGGGAAGACACACAAAGGCCCTGCATTGCAGAATGTCTGGTTCGGGTTTTTTTCCCCTCAAACATTTCTCTGAATTTATTAATCTTAGCTGGGATTCACTTCACCTAAGAGGAGAGCATTTGAGTGAAACTACTGGTCATATTCCACCAGCAGTTTATAGAGACAGGCGCTTGGGAAGAAGCGATTCATCCCAGCTTTCTGGGATGTCAATCTCTCTTCAAGAGGTGCCTTCATCCTGTCACTGAGGTGGAGGGTGCCTGGACGTCATGCCTACCTTTTAAATGGTGATTACTAAGTGAGATGAATTATTGACTGTTTAGTTACAAAAATATTTTACACGTTCTGGGTAGTTTTCTGACCGATATCAAAATCACATATAACTTCTGATTACAAAGATTTAACCTACTTTTTTTAGAAAAAGGTAAATGATTCAGAAAATCTTGGATCTGAGAACTCAAATTTGTAGGAAAAATATTTTAATATGAGGAAATAAGCAGTCATTTCCAGAGTTAATGAAAATAATGGGTTCATGCAGTGACTCTAATTTAGTTGCACAAACATATAATAAGAATACTAACTGTCTGTGAAGTTGTTGTCTAGGTTTTGGTTCTGGCATTAATTATGCTCAGTTCCTAATCACAGTGTTGCCGGAGTAGTGTGCTCTATTCCTCTGATTTTAAATGTGAAAATACCTAGGCAGAAATCTAGGTATTTTGGATAACAATAGAATATTTGTCTGCATGGGAGTATTAGAACAAATGTTGGACACAGCAAGATGGGCAAGACAAGTAAATGAAGTAAATTAAGCAGAATTCCAGTCAAGTCAATGGAAAATGAAAAATAAAAAAAAATTATATTTTATATCTCTATTTGACCAAAACTGGTTTAAAAAAAAGTCAGAGATTTTCTAACCACCCCAAAATCTTTTCCAGTGACAATGCTAATATAAATCTACAACAATGACATTAATGCAAATCATTCTGCTGCCCATGCACCAAACCACAACTTTACTTCTACTTATGCCCTGTTGAAGAAGGAAGAAGCAGCCTGAATACTCCAGGGAAGAGTTTCTGGACATTCTGATTACATGGAAAATTCAGTGACTAAAGAAAAGCCCTGAACATATTTATTTATTTATTTAAATTTTTGCCTCTATTTGTGAGCACAAGGACTATGGACATCTTGTGCTGCTACATTCCCCTTGGGCTACATTTTCCAGTATATGGGACTGTGTGCCCTGGGACTCACAAAATCTCTGACCAGGCGAGCAATGATGTAACTCAGATCTCTGCTGTTAGGGAAGGACGACTACAGTGGATTTTCTTTACTTTTTAAGAGCTTGTTAAAACTCTTGGCAGCCATTACTGGAGAAGCAGGGTAGCCTGTTCCCATTTTGCTGTTTTACAAATGCATTAATGCTTCATAGTAAATCCAGCAATGTTCAAATCCCTGAACACCACCAACCTTCAACAGTAAATGGATGAAGCAAGATCTTCAGTTACCAAGACTTCATTAACTAGACAGACTGTGAGGCACCTTGCCAAAAAGCAGAAGAAATAAGCAAAATAAGTACCCAAAGCACTGGCTGAATTTTGCTCTGAATTATCCCAATGTAATCCAAAGAGAACATACAAAGAGTTTTCTTGCACTTGCAGTGGGTAAACACAATTTGGGTGTTACGTTTCGAGATAAATAGTCAAAATTTTATTTGAAGAAGCTTTAATAAGAAGAGCACAGATTTTGCCCTATTGATGCAAATGCAGAAAGTCAGAGTTCTGAAAGCAGGAGACAGAAAAATCTCCTAAAGCTCTTGACTTCTGCCAACAGTCCAGACTCTCAACAGAATTGTGGACAATGTAGGATGTATGAATACATTTCTTTCTCTTAACACTCTTCATAACCCTCACAGGCTGCACAGGACCTTGTCCAGGCGGGTCTTGAAGATCTCCAGAGAAGGAGAATCCACAGCCTCCCTGGGCAGCCTGTTCCAGTGCTCCGTCACCCTCAGAGGGAAGAAGTTCTTCCTCATGTTCAGACGGAACTTCCTCTGCTTCAGTCTGTGCCCATTGCTCCTTGTCCTGTCGCTGGGCACCACTGAAAAGAGTCTGGCCCCATCCTCCTGACACCCACCCTTGAGATATTTATAGGCAATTATAAGGTCCCCTCTCAGCCTTCTCTTCTTCAGGCTGAACAAGCTCAGCTCCCTCAGCCTTTCCTCACAGGAGAGATGCTCCAGTCCCCTCATCATCCTCGTAGCCCTCCGCTGGACTCTCTCCAGTAGCTCCTCATCTTTCTTGAACTGGGGAGCCCAG
>Ga0065711_1037486_pt1 | contig 19785 bp, 13 predicted proteins | sample Hoacrofraction12_FD_59098 | JGI IMG/M metagenome (GOLD analysis project Ga0065711, IMG submission 59098) | Hoatzin crop microbial communities from Cojedes, Venezuela - Epithelial fraction 12 v2 (version 2) | ecosystem: Host-associated > Birds > Digestive system > Esophagus > Crop | place... | reverse complement strand
TTTCTTGAACTGGGGAGCCCAGAACTGGACACAGCACTGCAGATGGGGCCTCACCAGGGCAGAGCAGAGGGGGAGGAGAACCTCCCTCGACCTGCTGCCCACACTCCTCTTGATGCGCCCCAGGATCCCACTGGCTTTCTTGGCAGCCAGGGCACGCTGCTGGCTCATGGTCACCTTGTCGTCCACCAGTGCACCCAGGTCCCTCTCCGCAGAGCTGCTCAGAGAAGGAAACCGATGATTCAGGAGAAATATTTCTCTGCATGGGGAAACGGCAAAATGCCTGCAGCACAGGGCTGTAGAAACAGCTTTGCTGGCCCTCAGTTTTACCTTCGTTTTGGCTAAGGTAAAGTCACACCAGCGGCTAACCCAACGCAGTCAAAAAAGCACTGGTCCCACTCCTCCTGGGAGAAGCTTTGTCCGTGATGTAGTCCTGGGGAGTGGACCTGGACAAACTGATCCAACTTCCCCCTGTGGTAACAGGGATCACTTTGTCCCTGAAATTGGGTACAAAAGGGGATAGTTTGGGCACTTTGGCACCAGAATGAGAGCTGAGCTGGGAGGAACTAGGAAATTCTGGTGCTTTACAGAAGAAGTGCACCTCAGTTTCATTTTAAAATGACGTTTTTTTTCCCCCCCTCCCTACTTCCTTCCCCATAGCCTCTGGCATTTTATGGCTTTTATAATCTTTCAAAGATTCCAGAGAGTTTCATTTCTCTCCTGCACCTGCAGCTAGCTTGTCTCTTCCCCTACTCCCCCCCGGCGATACTGCATCTCTGGCTTCTCATATATCATTTCTTTAACTTCAAGTGAAATGGCTTAGATCAGCTTTCACCCTCCCTCCTTATATGACTCCCACAGTAACTATGTTCAGAGTATGACTATGAAGCTCAATCCAAAGTCTTGGAATTAGGTGAAAGTTTCTATTGATTTTGGTGGACTTTGGGACCAAGGTTGTTGGCTGGTGTTTTTGAACACCAGAGCTAGACGTTTGGTGGAGATCAGCTCCCAGAAGGGTCAGCTGGACATAGTGAGCACTTTCCATCTGCTCTTTCTGTTTAGAGCCAGAAGTGAGGTGTTAGTTGGTCACCAGCATTGTCGGGCAATGGGACAAAGGTGGAAAGGCTGAAGCGCGGTACTCCTGACTTCTATTTTTGGCTGTTTTTTTCTGTACCCATCTTAGCACTTCATGGAACTACATCTTTACAGCTCTCCTAGGTGAATTTCTAGAGTTACCTCTAGTTCTGTGAAGTAAGAAATACAGAGCAGGGACAGAGCAAGAGTTTCTGACCTTGCTCAACTTTCTGTCCCTACTGCTATCTTTGGGGTTAAACTTCAAGCCATGCCATGGGAAAGGAGGGGTGTGTAAGACCTCACTACTAGCAGCAGATGCATCAAATATATGTTCCCATCAGGCACAGGACATAGGTAGACAAAAAACATGTGGAAAGGGGAAGGAGGCCAGAAAATGAAGAGCTAGGCAAACTCATGAATGCCCAGATCAAAAAGATCCTACAAACAAGGCATGTCCAGTAACGTGGGGGGACAACTGCAGAGGACAGTGCTGGAGATGGACAGGAATGACATGATGAGCAGAAAGCAACAGGTCACTGCTGAATCTAACACAGTTACTCATATTTCCACCCCAGGATGCGTTCCAGGCCTTCCATATCAATCCCACCTTGGTGCAAAAGTTTCTCAAGCCGTTACTGATTGGAGAGCTTGCTCCAGGGGAACCTAGCCAGGACCGAGATAAAAATGTGAGTATTTGTTTCTGAGCTGGGGTTTGTGGTGGGTATGTTCCACCATTATTTTTCCTCTCGGGAGGTACTCCAGGTCAGAGGCAGGCAGATTATAAAGATCTCTTCACTACAGGCAGCTCCAGAAAGGAAGAAAAGTGCTCAGCAACTGAACCTCTCCATGTAGCAATGTGCACATCCCAGTACAGATTAAAGTGCATGTGGGAGGGAGGTGACACATTCAGACTGGCTGTACAAGCCTTCTCTTTCCCACAGAGCCACCAACACCTCTGTCTATGGTAACCACGTCCCATTTCTAGCAGGACCCCAGGTAGTATTGACCCCATGCAGAAGGGAAACAGGAACTGAGACATGTGGACTGGGAAATGTGAACCAGCGCTAGTGACTGGTGTCCCTTCTGCTGTTCCTTCTCTGGTGACCGAGCTCTAAAACACGTCACGTCACTGCTTGCCTGTTACGGGGGAAGGAGAGGAGTGGGCAAAGAAGCCTGAAAAGACTTCCAAACAAGTTGCTCACCACCTCAACAAGACTTGAATCTCTTTCACTCTTTGTTCTGCAGCTCCCTTTGACAGATTAACTCCCAGGGAAATACCCCCTTGAGACTCAAACTGGCTTATCCTGCAGAGCCCAGTATCAGCAAAGCTCTGGAGAGAAGCACCTATGGCCGAGGTCAGCCAGATGTCTCATTTCAGTGGCTGTTCTTAAGGAGCAGCAACCCAGCAAGTATCCTTCCCACCCAGTCCACATCCTCAGGGCAGCTCTGTATCCCTCCCAGACAATCCGTTCATGCATTATTCAGGCACAGCGCATGGCATGACTAGCCCTGGCCACGAAATTCAATCCTGGTCCGTTGTTTGTGACTGACCATGATTATCTGTATCACTCACAATAGAAGAGGCCATGCTAACCTGCATTAACCCGGGAATGCTCTTCATGAATGATTGCACGGTAGCTGACCCACATATTAAATAGATGATGGGTGCTCTAATACAGGGTTCTCATCATCAGAGCTCTGGATTTAAATAATAGGGCTGAATTCTCTCTTTCTCCATCTGCCTCTTTAGTACTTGGGAAGCTCATTCAGATGAGAGTCATCAGTTGATGTAACTCTCAACAGAGCCAGGTAGTGCTGCTGATTCACAGCAGCAGGCTTGAGTTACTCTCCTAGTTCAAGGTGCAAAAGGTCAGGACATGGGCTCAGACCAGCCAGGATGTTTATCCATAGGCAAATACTATGGAAAGCTAGAATACAGGGTGAATATGGAGGCAGGTCCTTCCTTACTTCTGGAGTAGCCAACCAATGCAAGGAAGAGCCAGGGTCCTTAGTATGGAACTCAGCCTTCCTTCCTCAGACTCATTCAGGCTTACTTACAAGCTTCACACTGTGTCTCGCATATCTATTTTGCAGTCCCAGCTGGTGGAGGATTTCCGGACCCTGAGGAAGACAGCACAGGACATGAACTTGTTCAGAGCAGATCCTTTGTTCTTCTCTCTTTACTTGGCCCATATTATTGCAATGGAAGTTTTGGCTTGGTTAATGGTTTCATACTTTGGTACTGGCTGGATCACAACTCTCATCATCTCCTGCATCCTTACAACTTCCCAGGTGAGCAGTAGTAGGCACAGAGAATACTGGCTACACAAATCACTCAGGAGCAGGCCAGTGTGTGCTGAACTTCTCCTATTAGATTAATTACCAGTGCGAAACATTGACACCGGTGAAAAATATTTACAACATACGTGCCACTGTGGTGCCTTCTGACCAGCCCTACCCACCGCTGATTACGTCTCACACATTTTTCTCACCTCTTTGGCCTTTCCTTCCACATGTTGGTGGACTTGGTAGTGTTAGGTTTATGATTGGACTCAATGATCATAAGAGTCTTTTCCAACCTAAATGATTCTATGTTCCCCTCCAGAATGAAAACAGAGATCTTTACCTTCTCACTTCAGTTAGTTCCCTCTCTTCCTCACACTCACAACTCGCCTTCTATCTCCGTTCCGCTTTGTGCTTTACTCTGATTTCAAACAGTTTCCTAACTACTTGATTTCCCTTCATCCCAGGCCCAGTCAGGGTGGCTGCAACATGATTTTGGACACCTCTCTGTCTTTAAGAAGTCTTGCTGGAACCACATCGTCCACAAGTTTCTCATTGGACACATGAAGGTAAAGGAGATTTTGGACCAGGGTGCTGTGGAAATGGCTGCAGTCACTTCGGCTATGTCAAAGCAGGGAACTGCAGCTCTAAGCCTTTCTGCAGTGAGCAGATGCATAGAGACCTTAGTGACCATTGCACATGGAGCTGTTGTGCAGAAGAGGCAAGAGAGCGTAACCACAGCTGCTAGAGAACACAGTAGTTCCACCAGCTTTGGTGCGACTGCACCAATTCATAGCAGCTGAGAACAAAGCTTCTTAAATGGCATAAAACCCTATGTTAACATCATATTTTTGCCATCCCTCCACCTCTTTCACACTATAGCATTCTTTGAATGTCCCATCCTGCTACATCCCATCCATTCAAGCTGCCTTCCCAACTTCTATCCTGGGCAAGGTCCAGCACAGTCCAGGCATTTCAGTATCCACCTGCAGCAGGAACTTATAGGGGATGGGACATAGCTTTGCCCATTTTTCCAAACCCACTTTGTCTTGTCTGGTTCCGCACAGGCAGAGGCAATAGAGGGAAACCAGTATAATAATCAGTAAGGCAGCACAGGAGTTTAGTGGTGGACTTGGTACTGTTTGGTTAATGGTTGGACTCAATGATTTTAAGGGTCTTTTCCAACCTAAACAATGCTATGATTCTATGATTCAGCTACCAATAACAACTTCAGCTATGGGAAGACATGATGACATGCAACTCGCTCAACGTATATTTACTCCCTGTTCTTTCAATGTGGATGATCCTTAGCGAGGGCAAACCAGCCCTTTGAAACCAGCAGTCCCATAGCAACCGGCAGCTTAGCCACTTACTGCTTATTGCTATTTCAAAAGCAAATAATGGTTTGGCCGTAATCAGAGATGCAGTGGTTTAGTTTATATAAAGGAATGGATAATCCTACCATCAGAGGAACTGTGCTTTTCCGGGGATTAACTCCTTGTCTCCGCCTAGGGTGCCTCTGCAAACTGGTGGAACCATCGTCACTTCCAGCACCATGCCAAGCCCAACATATTCAAGAAGGACCCAGATGTGAACATGCTGCATATTTTTGTCCTCGGAGATACTCAGCCTGTTGAGGTAAGGCAAAGTGGGTAAAACGTGGAAAACAATTGTCCTAAAGGGCTTCAGAGAATGCTTGTGCAAAACCAGCAGTAGGCTAGTATTGGTAAAGATGGCTTACAGAGTCAAGACTTCCAGAAATGCTGAAGAAGGGAATGCTTCATCCAGGGATTTCATCTGTCTCTGTTGTCTGTCAGGAGTTTGACCATCACACCCTCCCAAACCTTGGGCTGAAGAGCAAGATTGACTGTATAATTCCCTATCCATTTCCTATATTGACCACAGGAAAATGTGTTTTGGGACAGCTTGGGAAAAGCGATGAAGATGGGACCGAAAAGAAAGTAGGAAGCTGTTAAAGACAACTTCATCCTATTGGCTTGAAATATCAACATGAGAGAAAAATATGGTGTTCCTCAGTACTTCATCAAGAACATTTCAAAACTGATCTTCCATTTCCATAGACAATATCTTCCAATATTAGTCCAGCTGTGCTCCAGACAACCTGTACAAGGTCCTCTCCGCTGGAGCCTTTCCCATGCAGCTGAGGGGGATATTGCTTGACTAAGCAATATTTTCTTGCATTAACTATTATGCTGCACATGAAATATCAGGCTATGTTAAGGTATTTTAGTTAAGGTATTTTAGTTCAATCTGTCCTTCTAGAGCCAAAATATTTACCGTCTGTTGTATAAAAACCTACACAAAGGGCATAAACCATGTACCATCCTTGGCCTTTTTTTACAATGGAACTAGGATTTATAGTTTTAAAAACAAAAAACAAACCAAAGAAAGCAAGCAAACAAACACTGGCAGCAAGTACAACACAGGGGAATACAACATTTAAAAGTTAATGGTTTCTCAGTCAGCTTTTATACTGCTGAGAAAACTCCAGACACATGTGGGGACACACATGCTGGTATATGGACATGAGTAGAGAATGTCTTGCACACACACAATTTTCAAGAGACAGAAGGGCTCTTATATATAACTAAAATGAAAGCCTTCTCCTGGGGTATAAAAAAGCCAGTAGCTAGAAGAGGTGAATCAGTGCCACGCTCTTAAATGTGTGGGTACCACCCACTCGAAAATCTTGTGCCTGATACCTGGGTTTAAAAGCAAATCAGGGTTCTACCACTTCAAGGGAAAAGTAAGAATGTAAAACAAATATGACAACAAGGAAAACTGGATATCCGTCCTACAAAATAGCTGGAATGTTAGGCCAGCATCAGTCTATGCCAATACTCTTTCACACCTGTCTGTAATCCTTTTCCAGTTGATGCTAAGCACACAGCCCTTCAGAGCTCAGACCAGATGGAATGATGTGGCTGATTTATTGGTGCTACAAGACTTGCCTTCACTGGGAAGTTGCTATGCTGGAAGCAAAAATGCAAATTCACAGCAATCCAGATGCTCCACTCATTAGCTCCTTGTGAGAACACCCCTGGAGCTCAAAAAAGACGCTTCTGTATAGCTCTAGGTATTTCACTACGGAGATGAGGTTAGGAGACCAGGTGCTCTTGGATCCCTCTTTTCACTGAAAAGAAATGGGCACCTGCAAAAATGCAGCAATCCGAGGTCCGAACCTGTGTTTGGAGCAACTTCTCTGCATCTGCTCTCTGTCGAAGGACCATAGTAATAGAGGAATCAGTGCAGAATAGCTTGCAATGACAGCACTCTATTTCCTATCACATGTCAAAGTAATGACACGACGTTACAGATTTAACCACGTCTGTGTGACTTGCCATAGTAACAGCTAAGGGCCACACTAGTTTTCCCAGTGTTGGTAAAGCAAGGTTTAAAAAGACCTGGATAATGGCAGGAATTCATGGGGGCTGATGGCTGCAAAAGTCAAAAAGGATCAATGGTTGGGACATGCCGCATGGAAGACGACCCAAGGATCAGCGTCTTGCACTGGCATCCCACGTAGTGACTTACCAAAGGTCAGAATTTATTCCTATCACATTTGTATTGGTAATGATGGAGATGACAGCGGCTCTTAGCACAGCCACAGGCATGGCAGAAGGTGGGGAAATGTATTAAAATGCCATCAGGCTCTCAGGTAAAAAGACATTATCTGAATATCAAGCCAGAAGACTTCAAAAAGGGGTTTACACTTAGCACAATTACACAGTCAAGATAATCAACCATAATAAAACACTTTTTACCTTTACTGCTGAGGGAACTTAGTCAAAACTCCCAGTCAATAAAGAAAGAAGTATTGCAGATAATCTCTTACATGTGAGTGTCATAATCCAAACCTGAGCTTTCTCCTCTGTGTCCTGCAGTATGGCAAGAAGAAGCTGAAGTACCTGCCTTATAACCACCAGCACGAGTACTTCTTCCTCGGTGAGTACCTGCCCTGCACTCTTCCTTTTTCCCTGAATGCCAGTTGACCTTTCCAGCCCCTACTGTGTTAGCAGAGCAGCTCCTTAAATCTCAGCTCATCCTACCCATCCTCAGGACCACCATCCCCTGTGCTGGTCCCAAAATCGGTTCAGTGTATTCTCAGTGACATCCAGGCGTCTTGAACGTTGCCAGCATGGGCGCGTAAAGCAAGGCGAACAACTGAGACTGGGAAATCACCCTGGTGTGAGCGGCTCCATGGAAAACTGCATGCTGCCAGTCAATGCTCTTTGATAAGTCAAGATGAACGGGTGTGAAGCAAAGCCTCCTTTCATCACAGAAAGGCAACCACTCCCCATCACCAGCACCTCACCTCTCTCACCAGCGCTAGGCAGACTTCCCTAGAACCAGTCCTAAATCACCGGCTCGCTTGCATCTCACGCGCATTTCCACCCCTCTGACGGCCGAAACCTTTCCCTTTGCTTTGCAGTCTTCCCGCCTCTGCTCATCCCTGTGTATTTCCAAATCCAAATCATCTTGACCATGATCAGGCGCAGGTTCTGGGCGGTGAGTGAAACGTTCCCTCCATCTCTGTGGGGCCTGGCTGGCTCGTAAGAAATCACACTTGAGTAGGGCGGGAGGCCAGTGGGCAGGGATCGCACTTTGCTGTATTAATTACCCAGCGTCCCTGACATCACCAGCGAGGACACGTTATATGAGATAGGCAAAGTGATACTTCATGTCTTCTCTCTTCCCCTAGGACCTAGCCTGGGCCATCAGCTACTACATACGCTACTTTGTCACATACATCCCATTCTACGGCGTTCTGGGATCCCTGTCTCTCCTCACTTTCATCAGGTAGGAGATAAAGGGTCTCCCTCCTGCTCTCCCCTCCCTCCAATGCCAGAGGAACCAAGTCTCAGCTCTGCTGTGCCCCGTAGGTCTTCCCTATTTAGATTCTCTGCAATCATTGACCTTACTATGAATGATCTTGGGTATTCCCACTGCTTCACTGAGCTCTTTTCGTCTCCCGATTCTACCTCCCCGCAGCAGAGCTGGTTCTGGTCCTCAGCGTCTTCCCCTGCCCTTGTGATGGTTCAGCCAGGATTCTCCTTGCTTTCCTCATTCCCTGCTCTCGCACACTGCCCGAGCCCAACACATTTTTGCATTTTTTCTACTTTGCTCAGGGCTGGACCCTTCCAGCATGCCTCAAGCCACCCTTTTCCCAGCTTACTGGGAAGGTAATTCATGAGCCCTCCTGAGCACTGTATGTGCTTCCCAGTAAGTGAAATGCCCACCACTAATCCCAGTGCAGAAAACAGCATGGCCTATATACTGGCTAATACAAAAAGATGGCATTTAGTCCCACAGTCAGCATTAGTTTTAGCAAAACATTTCATCACAATGAAAAACATTTTCTAAAAAAAATATTTTGAGTAAAAAGCAATTGCAGCAGATGTCCAAAAACCTTCACAATATTAGAACTTTTGATTATATCAGAACAAAATTTAATGTCACTGTTCGTGACTTCAGTTTTCATAGTTTCAAAACGCTTTGGACCTAAGGAAAAGAGGAAATGCAAAAGACGTACATTTGTGTAAGTGCCTAGCCAACCTTTTCGGTCTGAAAGCAAGCTGAACACCTTATGACAACCGACCCATTATTTCCAAAGCTTCCATGTTTTGATGAAGGTAAAAGTGCAAGAAGAAAGGCAAAAATGCAAAGTCAGATCATCTGCCCTTTCCGAAAACAAGCCTAAAGGCTAGAACAAGGATGCTTCTGGACAACTACCTTGCCAACGTACATCTAAGTCTCAGCATAGAGAAACTACTTTGGGTAAATAAGGAGAAGAAAGTGCATTTCTGTAGACTGTTGTACAAGTGCAAAAAAACAGTTATATGCCATAAGCAATAACCAAGCCATGCTAAAGCGATACCCAGCCCCAGGGCAGAGCTGAGACTTACGTCAAGGTACTGAGAGAGCCAAAGGGAAACTGGGAGCTCTGGTGTGCTGAGCTTGACATCCAGAAAGCGAAGATCAACAGGCAGGTGGAGCCTGAAATAAATATATATCCATCAAGCAACGGGAAAGATGAAAACCATTCTGAGAATTTCTAAATCAGGGCTTGGGATTTTTTTTCAGGGAGTTGGATCATTTTTATTTACCGATAGGCAAAAATACCACAAGAGATCAACCCACCTCTGGGGAAGAAGGAGAAGGATCACCCAGTAGGATGTCCTGCTTGTATTTAATCATAATTATGTTAGCCCCACAGGTATAATGAGGGGAACGGAAATTCGTCACAGAAGGGATTCTCTCTGATTTCCATAGAAAGAGAGGTGTTTACTTCCATACCTTGGAGAAATACTCTCCTCGCACGTTGTGTCTCCTGCTGCTCCCAGTGAACCCCACTCCCTTCACCTCATGTCCCAGCCTGCACTATCATTTGTCATGTTTTTTACCTGTTTGTTTTTGAAGGTTTCTGGAGAGCCACTGGTTTGTGTGGGTCACTCAGATGAATCACATTCCGATGGAAATTGATTCTGAGAAGCACAGAGACTGGCTTAGCTCTCAGGTAACTGGGAGGGGAAATGATACCCCTGACTCACCCCAAAACAGATTAGAAATTTACTCGGCAGGTGGATGGGTTACCACTATCTCCAGGTACTAATCTATGATGTCTGTCCATTACCCCTCCCATAAAGATGTGCTCCCCAGAGCCAGTAATGCCCGAGTCAAGACTTGGAAGCCCAGACTTCTGTAACTGATCTGACAGTCAAAAGGTTCCTTCAGATTTGAGGCAGTATCAGGTTCAAGAAGCAACGTTTGGCTTTCCTGCGTGGTTATTTTGGCATATACATACGAGCAGATAGAAAAGCCCCAATGAAAATCAACGCTGAAGAGAGAATTCAATCTGTTTCTGAAGTTTGTATTTCAGCAATAAGGACTGAAATAAAAAACAGCTGCTTTCTATATCTTTTTAATGCCTGGTCAGAAAAATCCACCCAGTTGAAAGGATACCTCTTATTTACAGTGGTCCAAGTCCTATTTGGACAGGATAACAAGAGCAACTTTGACCCTGGCCCTATGAATTTAGTATAACTGAGCTGAGAGAGGAAATCATCTCATGTGTTAATTAGTGTAATTAGTATTTTTGGTAGTTAACAGGGCCTTGAAGGTGAGCCTTCAAAGTCTGGCAGTTAATTTCTCTCCATTGTGCTAAAAGCGCTAAAACACTGGAAAAAAAAAGTGCTAAAAGCAGTGTTCATGAAAGCACCTAAGCATTTGTTTTAAATTAAGCAATTGGACCAATATGTGACTTGTCATCAAGTGTCCACAAACCGCCTCCTTATATTGCCCACCAGTCAAACCCAGGGAGACCGGTCAGCACAGCAGCAGACAGTAAGCCCTGGAGGAGGATTCAAGCTCCCCTCGCCGCAACCGGCTGTCTCAGCTCGGCAGTCTGCTGCGCTCTGGCAGCTCAGCAATGCGGCGAGACACGTACCAGCCCCTGCTTCGTTCTGATTTTAGGGTGAGGCTTCACTGACCTTCACAGCTGCTTTCTTGTCTTGGCAGGTGGCAGCCACGTGCAACATCGAGCAGTCCTTTTTCAATGACTGGTTCACCGGGCACCTGAATTTTCAAATCGAGCACCAGTGAGTACGGGCACAGAACCATTTGGCCATTACCGGGTTGTCACAACGCTGGACCTGAGGGGAGGGGAAAGTCTGCCGAAGGTGCATATGTGGGATGGGGCAGGACCTTCGGAGCACTACCATATGCCAAGGAAAGAGAGCCCCAGGCTGCTGGGGGTCATAGGCTACTTCTACTACGAGCATGGCATCGTTCTCTCTTGCTACGGAATACTTCAGCTTTAACTCCCACAATTTTAATTGCAATTTTTTAGGAGTTAGAGGAACCTACCTACCAGGTACAATGGCTACGGACTCAAATCCTAAGCTGCTTGAACCTGAGTATCCATTTCAGAAATCTCCTCTCCCTGACTAAAAGCACTGCAGTGTTTTCTAGCGTGTGACAGCTGTGTGGGACTGCATGTGCTGCTGGGTACCCAGTTTCAGGAAAGATATTAAAACCAGAGCCATATGGGCAGTCTGTTGCCAATGACAACACGAAATGTAAAAGAGAAGGCATTTAGGGTAAAGCTGGCTGGTTTGGAAGCCACCTTAGGAAATCTCCATTGAACAGCACAGGGGAAGGTGATCCCAAATTCCTCTTTACCTGCTTCTCTGTTCCATGAGCTTCCAGAGGTGGGAAATCGATGCATTTGGTTTTCACAAGCCTCCTTGAAACAGAGGACTGTAAAGCCTGGATATTTCCCTGTGCCTCTCTTTCTTTTGTCTGCTTGCACAGCTTGAGGAGAAGGCATTAATAATTAGCCCCAGTGAGGAGGCAGAGAGAGATGCCCATCCCTTGGGGTTAGTCTCCAGAGGTTTCTCAGGTTTGTTTTCTCTTTCTCCATTCAAGCCTGTTTCCAACAATGCCACGGCACAATTACTGGAAGGTGAAACCTTTGGTGAAGTCGTTATGTGACAAGTATGGAGTCCAATATGAGGAGAAGACTCTTGGAAAAGCATGTGTAGACATCGTTGGGTAAGGTCCTTTTAATACCATCTGCAGCTTGCAATTAATTGTTACAGGAACATCCTATCTTTTCTAATGCAGAGAATCCAGGACACTATAGACCCTTCAGAAACACCACATTGACATGTTGTAATCTGGTGTCACTAGGTTAATAACCTTCGTATCCCAGTCCAGGGAATACCTGGAGCAATGCTGATCCACGGCAGAAACGACAGAGCTCCACTGATTTAGTGGACTAAGGCCAGGTGACAACAGATGGGAAGCTGCTTCCCTATATCGGGGGGGAAGAAACAACCGTCCCCCCGGAGCAGCTTCTGCAACCAGAGCACTGCTAGCAAAGTGCCAAGTACCCGTTTGGATGGGTACTAACCTGCTCTAACAGGGACAATTTCTAGAATACCTTTTGAAATGCTGTTCTGACAGCTGATGGTTCTTGCTGTTGGGAGCCGGCAGAATATCTTCAGGCTGCAAGGTGAGATGAATCAAAGGGGATCGAGTCGGGTTACAGCCAGTGCTGCTTCCCACTTGTGCCCTGCCAGCAGCAAAGGGCGATCCCCTGTAGGCATAGCTGCAGACTGGCCTAATAGTCTTTGTCAGGCAGGCTCTGTGTTTATGTTTCCGTCTCAGTTACTCCAAGGGGAATAATTCATGACAGGGAACATGAGAAAGCATTCTGCAGCCCAGTGATCTCCGCTCTCAGACCATTCTAAGCAAACGCAAATTAAAGCGGATTGGCCCCGACATGCAGAGGGCTGAAAACTGGTTCAAAACCTCCTTTGGTCCCCTCATTCGGTCAGCACAGGAAAATGCGTGCGAGACCCAGGGGGGTTATGCCCAGCATCCCACCATACAGCGCTACATGAGTTCTCAGAAACCATCTCAGCAAGTACCTGCCCTTCAGACAGAAGGATCATCTCCCTTTAAACCATATAAAAGCTACATTTCCAGCCTCCAGACTGCATTCTGTTGGAGGACTTTGGGGCCCAAAGCAGCTCAGATCTGTCACGTAATATTCGTGGAGCTGGTGCAGATAGGAAATTCTGCGTGAGATGGGTGGAAGTGGGGAAACTCCTTCAGAGGTGCAGCGTGGTGAGCCCAGGCAATGCTTCTCTGCTATTTATTCAGGGCCAGAGAGATTACGGACAACACAGCGGGCGTCAGGTGAAGTTCTCGCTCGCCGAGTCTCAAACTGGTCACTTTGGGGGTCGAAAGAGCAAAACACGTAGCTCTTCATGCTATATCTGCTGGGGAAAGACATTCAGTGTCCTGAGGATTCATATTCAAATTTAGTAACAGGCATTTCTGTAGGAACAAAATGACGGAGGGAAGATTCACAGCCCCAAACAAACTTCTCCTGATTCTCTTCCCACAGGTCCCTGAAGAAATCAGGAGATCTGTGGCTGGATGCTTACCTCCATAAGTGAACATGAGTCTTACTGGGGAGGTGTGAGTGATGGGGAGGGGTGGGGGGGTGCGCGGGGGGGAATCACACGTCTGTCTCTTACTCTCAGATTTCAGTCTGTATCTGCGTGCGCAGTTGGAGGGGAGTTTCCTACCTTGTGAACTGCTGCTGGTGCGGGCTCAGGCAACCTGTTTAATCCAGACAGATTTATAATGGGCTTCAGAGGGTGAAAAGCGATGCCGTTATTGCACAGAGCGGCAGGTTGGGAGAGGATGGAGAGAAGGAGTGTTTAAAAAAAGGGGCAGTAATATCCAACCTTGACCTTCTCTTCACAAGATTCATTCTAATTCTCCCTAAACCACACAAACCCCCGACTCACAGACACATAGGACTTCTTAAGCTTAATACAGTGAGTATTTACAACCCAAGGATGCCCCAGTCAGCTTATGCCTCTTTCTTCTTTCCCATGTTTGTGTAAAAGAGGAGCTCAGCACAGATTCATTTTACCATACCATGACGGGGCTTTCAGCCCTGCCCAGAGCCCCTCCTTTCTCTCCCTCCTTTCCTTCTCTAATCATAGCATCGCTTTAGTAAAAGCTGCGATACTGACCCTGTGTAACTGATGTCTAACCACCTCTCAGCAGGGTTAATATAGCTGTATTTTTACGACCAGCCCCTACTTCCAGAAGTCCATGGAAGATCTCTGGGCTTAAACAGCAACATGTTTCCTTTGAGAGAGGGTCTGTTTTCTCTTTAACAAACAACAGGTCTGGCATAGCATTATGCTTGTCAGTAAATCACACAAAAGACCAGAAATAAGTCACCTGAGCAAAACTTACTAATTGCTTGTGAGCGCTCCAGCGTAACCACAAACGGTCCTTTCAGCGGAGGAGTTGGGCAGCACGCTGCGGAACCGCCCGGTTCTGCCTGTCTGCACACGCCGGGCAGAAACCGAGCCCGTTTCTGCTCGTCAGAGGCCAGGAGCAATGGCACTGCTTACCCTGCTCTTGGGAACAATCAGCAAAGAAAATGAGTTCCCCCTGCGAAAGGAGGAGCTGCCCAACCGCTCGACCTGGCCCTTTGGGGAGGCAGCTGAAAGCAGAGTTGACCGGGCTGTGCTGGTGGTACGAAACCTTCTGGAGAACCCCCTTAAAAGTTGTCTAAAACTCCTATTTTCTGCCCAGCGCCTAATTACCAAAATCCATTAATGGCTTATGAGGAGATATGGTTGAACAGCTTCCAGGTGCTTAGCTCAAGGGCTTTAGATACCATTGTAATACGGCAGAAGAGACATACCCTTTAGTTTATGATAAAGGGCCGTGGTCTCATAAGCAGTCTCCAGCTCCAGCAGCTGTCTCATTGCTCACTCAAAACGCCCAACAGGGATACTCTAGTTATTAGGCAATGACTTTGCACATCTCGTTGCTTTGCTCAGCTCCGAAACTGGACCTTCTCTATCAAAACCCTGAACGCTAACAGAGTCCCACAAAATCAGCAAGGTGCTTCACAAACAGAGACAACTCCATGACTGCGGCCAGCCACTTCAAAAAAGAAATGTATTCCCCCCCTGCCCTCTTCGGAGATTAAGATGAGATTATATCTTTTCTTACAGATAGGAAATTGATTGGCAGGACCACAACTCAAGCTAGCTAGTAAGACTTCAGGTTTGTAATGGGCTTATTCTGGTGTTCGTGCCCACCTCTAAGCTGGCAATACCTGAATATCACTAGGAATGGTTAGGATGGAAAGCTACTGTCTCCGGAGCGTCTGAAGCTCAGACTTTGAACAAATTTTATAGATGATTTCTAAAAGCATAAACAGTAACGGCCTTCTGGATGTTGTAATTTCCCAGACAGGTGGTAACGGGCTAGCCTGGCATTGTGGCTAACGTTGTGAAGACTGCCTTAATATATGCATCTCTTCCTGACTCCTTGAATGTATCTCACTGTCCGTGCTCCAGCGAGGATGACCACAAGCCCACAGTAGCATCAGCAGTGCAATCTTTTAAATATTCGGCTTATTTTTCTGACAGTTCATATTTTTCACCCCTCCAGTTCTTATATCCAGAGCAAATATTTTCTCAATACGGTCTCCTCTTCCTCCTTAGTGCTGTCCCCTCTTCCCTCTCTTACCTTTCTTCTTGGGAAACTATTTGCTTTTTAACACCTAGAGAAAGTGCAGAAAACTGGTAGCTCAGCCTAGGTAAATAACCCTGCTTTTGCAGCTTGGCTGCCTTTTTGCCACTGACCCGTCTACTAGAAGGACTATTTTTCTGCTAAAACCCCAAAGTACTGCCAACACAGCAGCCTGGCCTAACAGTGCCTAGGAGACAGCAGCTGCTGATGGCTGAAAGAACTTGAAACGTTCAAGGAAAGCAACCATGCTGCAAAGATCTGCAGAAGAAAACACCAGCTCTTAGCCAAATGGGCAATTTTTTTCCCCAAGACCTTAACAGAAGACAGCAAAGGGAAGAAAGGGGGGGACAGGAGAGATCTTGATATTAACTCTTCCCCAGCTACTTGCTTCTTTCAGAATTTTTTTCGAAAAATTCCCTTTTCATGGAAAATGTTCAGTTGCTCAAATCCAGAAATAAAAACTGCGCAATGTTATAGTCAGAACTGATTTCCAAGTGTCATGCATCATCCTTGCAAGAAAAAAAAAGGTCTGTTCTGCAAAGAAAAGGTCACCAACCCTTTGTAACTAGCTGTGTATTTTTCTTATTCATTGAACTTGTATCTGCAAAAAGCTTGTCTGGTGAAAATGTAAGATGCAGGTTACCTTTTCAGGCAAAGCGTCTCTGGCTCATATACTTTCTTCCCCTCTCTCCAAAAAAGTCCCAGCCCTCTGTCTTGGAATTCAAGTCGTTTGGTAGGTGCCTTGATGTATGAGTTCTCCATTCTTCAACTGGAGCAGGTCAAACAGGTCCCTGACAAAGAGCCCAGGAAGTCTGCAGCAATCTGCTTTGTTATAATTTTGAGTAGCACCAAAGCTTAATCAGGTTTACGGGAGGTGTTCCAGAAGTTTCAGTAAAACTGCAAACTTAGGCGGATATAAAGTTCACACGACCTTGCTTGGCTTTGTCTCCAACCTGGGCAATGTGCAGCAATCAGCCACAGACGAGCGTCCCTTTGCAGGCTACAATTAGCCATCAAAATGGTTCAAACACAGCGATTTCAGTGCAGTTTTGCCCAGCTTTCTGAGGACTTTAACTAACGAGTTTCTCTGAAAATAACGAGGTGAAATCTTGCACGCTTTCTCTCTTGATAGAGGTCATTTGTTTGCACTGTAACGAGACACAAACACACACAAAAACCCTGTAAAACATGCTGGGAGGCTGCCAGGGTTTGCTTAACCCATCCAGACCACATCACTGGCTACGTGAGCACTTGGCAACGGAGAGAGGCCACGAGCTGGAAACACGGGTTGCTTCAGGGCAGAGAATAAAACAACAGGAAGGAAAGGACTGGCTTGGCTTCTCTTCAGTCGCTTGTTAGCAGGGACTGGAGTAGAAGCTGGAGGAGCAGGATGGTCAGGGATGGTTGGCGGGGAAAGGCGTTAATTGAAGTAAGCGCAGCGAAGGCAAGAGAAGAGAGAGAGAGACGGGCATGGGTTTTGGGAGAAGCACAGAGATGGGAGCAATGTGGGAAGGGAAGGGGCTGGGGAGGGTTGCATGACAGAGTGGGAGAAAAAATACCGAGGGGGTGGGGAAAGAAGAAAAAGCAACCTGAAATCCCATACCCCGTATTCTCCCATTCATCGCTAGCATCTGCCTGGACAATGGCTTATGCTGGAGACACGAGACAAGAAAGGGCAGAGCACGGGCTCAAAGGAGATGGCAGAGGCTGGCAGCCTCACTCGACGTCTCGCAGTGAGCTGGACCTTGCATGGAGCTCGCCCTTCCCCAGCTCGCAGAGCGGGGCCAGTATGGGGTAACGCACACTTGCACTTCAATAGCGTGTTTCAGTCCCCCATAGAGCACGTGCTTCTCCTCCACTCTGGCTAAAGCAGGTCAAAGCTGTAGCCTAGACCTTCAGTGACAAAAATCAATTCCACTGAAGGCCAGGGGTCCGTGCCAGATTTGTGAACTACCATGAAATCTGGCCCCATGTTTCCAGGCCAAGGCACAATAGGAATTAGGTGATTTGCACTGAGATTTTTCCTTTAAGCATGGATTTGAGGAGTCTGAGATCCCAGCTGCTTACTGAAATAGGGCTTGGGAGGCTCACAGTGCCAACAGAGCCTCATCAGGACATATCTCCAGGCACTGTCACGCCTTTCTACAGGGGCTGATCACACTGGCTGGATTTTGGGTCTTTGTTAGGGCAAAGACATGATTTTCTCTCTGTAACAAGCTGCCATGGCCTAGCCACGGCCTCTTCTAGTAGATGCTTTCCTAAGAAAGCCTTCCTAACAAAGCCCTAACATTTCAAAGGTTTTCTAGGAGTTGTCAAAACCCCATTCCTCATAGGACAGCTCCTAATTATTTAATTCTTAAAAAAAAAAATATATCTCAATAACTCAAAAAGAACATTTTTTTCTTGTGTATTCTAGTGCTCAATAAAATCATAACTATTTGTTGACCATAAAAATGCTTTATGTGCTTTTTCCAGCCACATCCAGAGTCACTGCGGTGCTCACAGAATCGGCTTCCCTTCGGAGCACGTTCCGCGATACAAACCCACTAGCAGGTAGCATGGGGAAGCCAACTAAGCTAGCTAGGATGTTTCCAGCGCGTGAAGGTCACCATCCAGGTCTGGCTCTGAGATCAAGAACATATGTTCGAATTCAGAATTCTGAAAGGGTAGGGTAGGATTTGGCATAAAGGGTGATTCAGGTCTGAATTTCAGCTTTTTTCTTGTAATTGCTGTTCTTATCAGTTCAAAATCAGATCCCAGACCAAGGATTATAAGAACACTGTGGAAGCAAATTCTAGAAAATTATTTAGGACCAGACTTGCTGATTATGGCTTCCCTTGTTTCTCCTAACTGTGTTTTTTTTAATAGAGGAGCTGTTAGCTAGTGATTGTGGAAAGTCCCTTTTCCACTGCACAGGGTGAAATTACCTTCATAGCATTGACTTTTATAGCATTGACAGATTTCTTTATGAGCTTTCACACAGCCCAGGAACAATGGCTCTGCTCACCCTCATCTTGGGAACAAGCACCAAGGAAAAGGAGATTGTCCTGTAAAAAAATTTGCCCCGCCATTCAAACTCAGCCTCCGGGCCATTCAGGGAGGCAGCCGAGAACAAAACTGATACGAAAATTTCCATAGAAGCTTCTTACAATTTGTCTCAAACTCAATTTTGTGCCCATTCGCGGCTCACCCAGAGGTACGGCAAGCAGCTTGCAGCAGCTTTTCTAACTGACAGCTTGATCCAGTGCTTCAGCGGGCATCAGGTCAACACCATCGGTGGGCTTTTTAGGTCAGCCCGGAGTCTTTAACAGAACCGCGAGGCTGTTGGTTCTTGCAAACAAACCCATTTGAACCAGATCACCAGACAGAAGAGCACACAACAACGGACAGAGGTTGCGAGTAGGAAGCGCATAGGCTGTCCTAGGTCAGGAGACAAAGCGATAGTCGGGGAAGGCCAGGCTATGGCTATCTGTGACCTTAAATCAACACTACAGTTTTGCCAGAGTACACATTAATTACTTCATAGGTAAACTCATTCTGCACAGAAAGCACTCTATGAGAAGCCACAGAACTCAAACCAGAAAACAACCCTACACTGCCCCATTATTAGGACCTTTATTTGATCCTAGAATAAACACATCCCCCTATTACAAACACAGGCAGCTCTTACACAAAAATCAACTGTTGCAGTTGATATATCACCTGCTTTCTTCCCTGGGAGAGCACAACTGTTCCCAGAACCTCTGAGCATCCCAGCGCAACACAGCTTGAACCTCTGAGCATCCCAATGCAACATGGCTTGAAGGGGAACAAGGTCCTGCTAGCACTGAGTTCACATTCTGGATTAAGATGCCTACACTCCAGCCACATCTCACAGCCGTACGAAAACACTCTCTGCTTTTACACAGGGCTTGCACTTCAGCTGGGAATCCACAGGCATTAGTTGAAATCACAGAATCACCGAATCCCAGAATGTTTGGGGCTGGAAGGGACCTCCGCGGTCACCCAGCCCAACCGCCTGCCGAAGCAGGGTCACCCAGAGCAGGGTGAGGAGGAAGACGTCACAGAATCACCGAATCCCAGAACGTTCGGGGCTGGAAGGGACCTCCGCAGTCACCCAGCCCAACCCCCTGCCCAAGCAGGGTCACCCAGAGCAGGCTGCACAGGACCGCGTCCAGGCGGGGCTTGAAGATCTCCAGAGAAGGAGACTCCACAGCCCCTCTGGGCAGCCTGGGCCAGGGCTCCGTCACCCTCAGAGGGAAGAAGTTCTTCCTCGGGTTCAGCTGGAGCTTCCTGTGCCTCAGTTTGTGCCCATTGCCCCTTGTCCTG
>Ga0065711_1005978_pt1 | contig 19785 bp, 16 predicted proteins | sample Hoacrofraction12_FD_59098 | JGI IMG/M metagenome (GOLD analysis project Ga0065711, IMG submission 59098) | Hoatzin crop microbial communities from Cojedes, Venezuela - Epithelial fraction 12 v2 (version 2) | ecosystem: Host-associated > Birds > Digestive system > Esophagus > Crop | place... | reverse complement strand
CACCCTGCAGATATTTGTAGGCATTTATAAGGTCCCCTCGCAGCCTTCTCTTCTCCAGGCTGAACAAGCCCAGTTCCCTCAACCTCTCCTCGTAGGGGAGATGCTCCAGTCCCCTCACCAATGAACTGCTGGTGGTAGGATGGGTTAGCAAAGACAGGCTAGTGGCTCCAGGTGTACTTCTCTAAAGAAAGGACATTCAAAGGGTGTTTCTCTGAGGGGTTAGAAAGGCGGAGGGAAAGGCAGGAAGAAATGCAGCTCCTTGCCAAGCAGCGCTACCAGACAGCAGCAGGAACCCCATTCAGCTGCGCTGATGTGCAACTTCAGTGCTAAACTGGGCACTGTCTTCACTTCTGGTGTCTCTTATTACCACTTGGGTGAAAATATAATGTATACTGCGAGGTAAGTAGAATTCTGCAGTAGTCTAAAGGGGTGTGAGGATGTTTATCTTCTTTTGCTTTTAAGTACCTATAGCAGGAGTTGTTCCAGAATGGTGCTAGAGCATGCCCGGGTTCGTGTCCCTCGCAGTGGTCTTGGCTCGGGTCTGGGTTCAGCTCCTCATTCAAACAGCAGCCTAAGTATATAGTATATAAATTATATAAGTAGATAGAGGTATTTTGTAAATATAAAAATGGGTAAAATTCGCTTTGGCCTGTATCCATGCCTGTTCTCAGAAGGTGCAGACACCCGGCGCGAAGCGGTGGAGTGTGCTGGGTGAGCGGGGCTGGGGGCGGCCGGGCTGGGAAGCCCCTGGCCGGGGTGCGCTGGGCCTGGCTGGGTCCCGGAGCTGGCATCCCTCCGCAACGGTCCCGAGGTGGGCATCCGGCAAATCCCGGTGCCGTGCCGGTGCCGGATGCGCAGCTGCGGTGGGGCTGCTCCCACGTGCACATCGATGGAGAAGAACCTCTTCCATCTTCAGCTTTCCAAATCGCCTTAGTAATACACATTAAAATGCCAAATGACGTGCAACAGGAGAAAAAAAGAATTGTTTGTGACATTAAGCACCTTAACATGGAATAATTCAAGTCAACCTGCAGCAGGTTTTAAGCATGAGCAGGTCCCGAGGTGGTAAAGGTAAAAATGCACACCCTGGAAAGGTCAGGCATCTGCTGGAGCCTCCGTGTGCTCCCAGCTCTGACAAAAGCAGAGGCAGGCAAAGATGGCTTCAGAGCAAGCCTGAGGAGTAAGAAAGGAGGCACGTCGCTCAGAAGAGAGGTCACATTTACGTTGCTGGCAGCGCTGTAAGGTACCGGGAGTCGGAAGGAGCCGAGGCGCGATTGCTCTGTCTCCTGATTTGCAAATCTTGTCCAAAAAGTCCCCAACTTTGGTTCTGCTCTCAGGATGCCTCCTTCAAGTCGCTGCCGTCACCTGCCTGTTTCCAGCTTCAGCTGCTCTTTAGGAAGTGCGAGAGGAGAACCAGCGCAGTTCAACCCGGTGTAAAGGTTGAGTAGTTTCATACCGACCTGGAACGTGGAGCAGAGATCATTCTGATAACGATATTGTTTCAACACTGGAGAAATACAAATGTTTCTCTTGAGTCTGAGGATATTTTTAATACTTCTTTTCAGATGTTGTTTTATTTTGCTTGAAACTCAAAATGCATTCTTCCCAGAATTTTTAAGCTTGTTCTTTTAATTTTTTTAAGGGTATCCTGTCAGGTTTTAAATACAGTCTTTTCATGTTGCCAGTGAATTGCTTTGATCTGCAGATGAGAACTGATGAGATGCAGCTTCCTCATCGCTGAGCTTTGCCAAGAGTTTTGAGTGTGTCTGCAGCCGAGCCTGTCAGAATCCCAAAACTGGGAAAAGAAAATTCCTGACAAGGCTTTCCAAAGCAGTCCTTTCCCATCGTTTATAAAGCAGAAAGCCCAGAACAAGATGGCTGTGTTTTAGAGGCGTAAAAGTGAAAGAAGAAAAAAGCAACACAGACTAACGTGTTCTTTGTTTTATTTATCTAGTTTTAGCTGGGAAAAAAGTTCTGTTCCTCTTTCCCTGTACCACATCTTCATGCGTCAAGGGAGCTGGCCTGGGAGGTGCTGGCGGTGCAGAGGGACAGCTGGGGGCTGCACAAATTGCCACTGAAGTGGTCTTAAAAATTCTGTCCTGAAAGGGACCACACGCAGTGATGCCGTAGGACCGTAAGGATCCAGGCTGGAAGGGAGGAGGTCCCCAGGCCTGGGGTCAGAGCCGGCTGCTTGGGGCTTTCCCCCAGCGGGTCTGGAAACCTTGGAGGACGGGGATGGCAGAGCCTCCCCAGGAACCCGTCCCCCAGCTCCGCTGCCCTCCTGGGGAAGGGGTTTTTCTGAAAATGCAGTGGGTTGGGTGCCTCTCGGTGCCTAAGCTCCGGAAACACACCCGTCCCTTGAGGGGAAACGGGATTTTTTGGTCAATTCATTTCAAATTACAGAGTGGTTGGTTGGCAGAGGGAGCCCAGCATCATTCTCAAAAATACCAGAGTTCCTTCAGGCTCTGGTGAGCGGTTCTTTTTAGTTTAACTGCTGCTTGAATTCTACACCACATTTCAGGGAATAAGTAAATAAAACACCGTTCATGCCATGGAATCAGCATACTAATTTATGGCCAGATCTGAAGCCATTTCCCAAGGCAAAATACAATTAAAGCCAGGCAGAACTTGACCTGAGTGAGGACTTCAGCATTTGATCTGTGAATTTTACTTTTCTGCATTTTTATTATTTTCATACAGTAGTAAAAATATTTCTCCTGCTGGTGATTTTACATTGTGCTGGATATTGAATTCCTTCCAGTAAAGGCCTAACCCCTTGAAACCTAATATTATATAGCGTGCTATCTAAAGAACTTAATTCTTATTGGGATAACAAGTTTAAAAATACACATTTTTAGAGCTCATCCATGACATTTTTGTTAACCTGCTTCTAACGGTGCTGTAGCAATAACAGTAAAGGATAAAAAGCGAAGAACAGGCTGAGATCTAATCTGACCCAACTCATTGATTCACTCCATGACCTTGGGTAAGCCTTTTGACCTGCCTGTGCCTCAGTCAACTCAGCTGGAAAATTGGGTAAAGAGCGGAGCCTGTTAGAAAACCATCTTCAATTTGAACAAAGATTTCCTGGAGACCCAAAAAAAGTGAGTGTAGTCATTTTGTACAGACGTAATTGATTGCGGACTGCACAGGAATAACATCCTGAGCTATGGGGATGCGGTGGATGACATCTCATTCATCCCGCGGTGGCTGGGTGGTCCCTGCGTCCTCCGGCACTTGGCCACTGTTCGTGTGTCCAGAGCTGTATTTTCACTTTCACAGCATCAGTCTGGCCGCTCTGTCCTCGGTAGGAATGTGGCTCAAATATTGCCCAAGCCTAAGGAGGTGCTGGGGAGTAATTACTATTCCTGTTCAGTTCAGAGTTACCGAACTGAATTGTTATCCCCTAGATTTATCACGACCCAAAGTGGCATCACGTGCTACTGTATCAATAAAACATAAAAATGAAATCAGGTCTCTGCCCAGAATTCACCCGATGCTTTCCAGCGTGCCTGTGCTCTCCCAAGCCGGGTTTCATGCCATCAGTCTGCAACCAGCGGTGCCCGTAATTACCGCGATGAAGGTTCGGGCTGCGATGCTGAGGTCAAGCCTCAGGCGCGTGCTCGACGCGGGAGCTGGTGCTCGGCGGGGGGCTTTGTTCGGATCCCCCCGGCCGATCCGGACCGGCCGCTGCGGCAGCCCCGGGGTGCGATCGGGAGACGTCGGAGTCCGGCCGAGGCGAGCCAAGGGCATTCACATGGCGTGTGGGGAGCCACGCGGAGTTGGCACGGAGCTCCCCGCTCTCCCGGACTTGGCACTGTTTGTCCTGGGCAAAGGCCAGCTTCTCTTGCTTGTGCCAGCATGTTCAACCCGTCCCGGGCTTACTGATCTGTTCTCCATGACCCACGCTGGAAAAACGACCGTTTCCTTTCCCCAATTCCCACATCTGCTGTTTGTTTTCCTCTCTTTGCCTTCCTGAGATTTGGGAAGGAGTTCAGGAATGCAGAGCACTGTTCAAACCTCAGCTGGCCTCAGATACCGAGTGGCATTTATCTGACAGCACTCGTGGGTAAATAGTGAGGGGGAGGCGGGCGTGTTTCTTCACTTCTAGACGTTTTCAAATTAAATAGAAATCTTGATTTTGTTCTGAAATGTTAGCTAGCTGTGTGGCAAGAGTCACAGGGATGTAGTATTTCCAATGGAAACTAGTAAATCCTGCTCGGCCGGTTAATTGGCTCTGTCGTTATCCTTCCATGAAATATTCTAAATTTTAACATTAATATTAGGTGCAAACATCTAAAACCAGTCACTTCTGCTAGGCCAAATGAAATTACTATGTGGGAATGACATTTACGCTGGAATAAAATCATCACTGTGCCTCATATAATATATATATGTATTTTGTGTTAAGAAAAATCCCAGGCTCCGCTCACTTAAAAGTGCAGGCGCAGAAAAACGAAATGAAATTTCACTTGAAAATATTCAATTTTCTGAATGGAATATTCTGAAAGCGTGTGTTTCATTTAAAGGATCTAAATAGCAAGGAAATCTGAAAAGCAGTAAGGGCAAATATAGTGCAGAAGCAAAACGCAGTCAGTATCAACACAAAATGTTGCAGTCTCGAGAGGAGCTGGATGACGTGCAATGGGGTGGCTTAACATTGACTTCATGGGGACAAGGAATTCACTCTTTCCCACCCCCCTCCCTTTTTTTTGTCAAAGAGGGCTTGATGCATTTCTCTGACATCCTTTTTAATCTGAATGAAGTGGTTTTAAAACTTTTTAGGCATCCCATGTGCACAAAGATGTGTGTGCACCCTTGAAAAAAGAACAATAAAACCAGTCACAGCTTGGGAGAGATAAACTTGTTAAGAAAGATTAAAGGGAGACTTCACCAACAGAGTTACTATCCACAAAGATGCTTATATGCCTTTTTTTTTAACAATTCAGTGGAAGTTTGGTGTCAAAATAGAAACCAGAGGCTAAAAATGGGATCTAGGTCTACTGCTGTATATTCCTCTGGGCTTACGAGACTGAGAAGAAGTAAAGGAATTACCACAAATATTTGGTGGCTTTTATATCAAGAGCCTGAAATAGATGTGTATTTATGGAATTAAGGGGAAGGGAATTTTAAAAGAGCTGATTAAGCTTGCTACGATGCTGCTTTATAGATTAATGGCCAAGAATGAGGAGCTGAATTTCTCTGACTTTTGATTCACATGTTCCTCCTAGTAATGAGAATTTGGTGCTAGGAATCAGCTGAGCAGCAGTGAGCGTGAGCAAAGGCGTTGAGGGCTGCAGACGTCGTGCTTGGGCACGCTCTGGGCGGTGGTGGGTGAAACCTCCTGCCCCACTCTTCTCCTCCGAGGTGGCAGGTCGACAAAGTCCCCAAACAATTCTGAAAACTTCTGGTTACTCATCTGTAATCTGCTTTTATCGCTCTTGTGTTCCTTTTGCTTTTACTTCTGGCCACATTTCCTGTCACCATCGAGTACCTTTGTTTAAGATTATTTTTCCCTAGATATATGAGTTTGCATTTTTCCGAGTTAAATGTCACTTGTCACCGGTCAGTACGAGACTGCACATTCTGCTTTGAAATACCCTCTGATCGCCGAGGCCATCAGCTCTGGCTGTCGTAGAAACAGAAGTCAGAGATGAAAAGTGCTGTTAGGTCATCCAGCCCATCTCCCTGCCAACGCAAGCCGGCTCCGCGGATGGAGCTGGCTCTCGCCGTGGCGACAGCCCGGGTCCGAAGGGAGCCGTGGTGGTATCTTTGGGCAGCTCTCCTCGGATCCCGGCTCGGTGCTTGGTCTCGCAGGCAGATAAGATTTTCTTTCATGTCCGAGCGCCGTCAGAAGAGGAAAACCCAGCTCGCTGGTGGAATGACTCCACCATTGTCACTGGGCAACGCTGCACAGTTTCAGAAGATACGGCGTGTCGGTGCGTCAGAGAGCTGCGGCGGGGTCGTGGCTCGTGCCCTCGGCGTAGAGCCCTGCCTCTGCCCCTTTGCAGCGAAGCACCACGCCAGTACAAGAGCGTCTGAAATGTAGAATATATTTTTTGGCATAACCCTTCAATGTGGAACTGTTTTGTGCAGAATGAACGGCAGAAATATAAAGTGATCAAAAGTCCGTACTTCTGGTAGAAAATTAATACAAATGGCCAAACTAAGGGGATAATCCTTTCCTCGCTGAAGTCGGTGGCAAAACTCCCTTTGATTTCAATAGGCATGAATTGCAGGGGAAGGGAAAAACGGGGTTATTTGTAATTGTAATTGACTGAGCTTGCAGTGACCAAGTTGCTGCGTGGAGGGAAGGTGTGCATCCTAATTGTCTTCAATTCCTTGCTGTCACTAGATTTAACTGTGCCTACCCATCGCTCCGGAATATCTTTTTTTTTTTCCCCTGCTGGGACACTTTGCCATGCATGTTAACAGCACTACAACTGCAGTAGGGACGATCCTGGCTGATGTTCAATTAGATTAAAACCAGTGATTTTTTTGATGCCTTTGTTGCTCTTTTTGACGTGTGGGTGGGTTTTTGTTTCTTTAAAAATACGGCCCCAGATTCATCACAGCAAGAGTATCCCTATAAAAGCTGGAACAAAGAGGATATAGAGATAGCAGGCATGTCTTTTAGCACAACTACAAAGAAAAAAAAGGCAAAAAAGTAGAAAAAAGAATTAAAACTCTTAAGTCTCCTTGAGGTGTTTAGGTGAAACCTTAGGACTGTCTTTCAGCTTACCAACTAATTTAGGACAGAATGATAGCATAAAAGCATTTTTTGTTAGAGAAGCAGTGAATTGATCATATGTTGCTTATTTAGCAATGATGTGATATTTCCCTGTCAATGTGTTCAAAATTTCTGCATCATTATCAACATGCAATATTTTTGCTGTTTCCGAAAGTAGGTAAATGAGGTCCTTGTCTCCTTCTCTGGTCAGACTTAGGGACCTGTGGCTCGTTTTGACCAAGGCTTTCCAGGAGCGTTTGCCATTTCAGGGATGCCAGAGAACTCTGCAGACAGGAGACTTTTCCATAATTAAACTCTGTGCAAAATAAAGGGAGATCTTCATCACACTCTTTGTATTCATATAAGATCTGTTGCCATGGGAGCTAGCATTGAAGAGCAAGGTAGGCGAAATCAGTGACGTTACGTTACGTTTGCCCTGTAGCCACTGGAGGGTCCCTGAAAATAAAGTCGCCTTTTATCTTTGCTTTCTGAATAAACATAAAACTAGATTTTTAGTGCAAAATCCTGATTTCAAGGTTATCGATGCCAGACTAAATTAATACAGTCTGCGCGATAGCATACAAAATCCCCAGCAAAGCCAGGGATACTCCTGTCTTTTGAAAGCTTGACATTTGTTTTTCATCATGAACTTAAAGGTCACCAGCTACAGATGAATCAGGATACCTGCTCGAGTTTACATTTACATGCATTTTATTTTATTCCCAGGTGCACTTTTTATGAGATCCATCACTGGAATAAAACTGTAGCTCTCTCTTATTGCCCGGGTTTGATAATCTAGAAGAGTTATCAACCTGCTGCCTTTAGGAACAGACGAGTCGTCGTCAGCGCATCGCACTGCAGCTGCGATTCAGCCTGGTGTGGTTCCAGAAACGTCTGTTTGCTTTGCTGCTTGAGCATCGCCACTAATTTCAGCGGTAAATATAATGTTAACAAAGTGGCTCTCGGTTCCTAATCTGTAATTCTCCGCGTTTTGTCATCCTGCTCAATGCCTGAAATGATGGCAATGTTGCGCTGTCAAAGTCAGTGAAAAATGGTTTGTGTGTATTGATGCTTGTTTAATTCTCGTTTTATTTCTGCGGATGAAGATGCAATTAATCAAGACGCAGGTTTTGGAACTTCCAGGGATTCAAAATGCCTCATTCAGACTCACAATGAATGTGTCCCGTGTCTTCTGCATATGAATTTTTTGTTTTTGTTCAGACTAGCAAGTGACCTGGATTGCTGCACAGATTTTTTGAAACCAAATAACGTTTTATATTTTTACCAAAATACCTGTGGAGCTGACAGAGCATGATGCATTCATTTTCCTTGATTTTGTAGTGAGGGAAAAGGCTAGCATGAATAATTCAAAAATAATGCTGAGACTGTTAAGATTTAGTACTGGAGAGGTCATCACAGTTGGGAGAATGAGCTAGGAGACTATTACTATTCCACGATCTTTGAATCTCAAGGTGACATCATTATTATTTCTCCATATCTATAATGTGGTGCTGCAACCAACTTATTGCAGTGTTTCTCATGTAGGGTAGAAAGATCAATTACATACAGACCTCAAAATGTGAACTATAAGCATGGTGTCCAATAAAACTGTCATTAACAGTCACCACAATTTTAACTGTATGCTTCCAGGTCAAGCTGTTTTAAAAATAATAACCGACATTGAAAGGTCGAATAAAGAGCACCCGTTCCAAAGGGAACAATTCTTTACCCAAATAAGCTTCCATTAACAAATTTGCTAATTCCATTCTTCAGTTTACCAAAGCATTCTGCATTTATCTCATTGTTTCTGGTACCCACATTCACAGACAACCCTGGAAAATAGAAATAAAATCCCAAGTTTTCCACGTGATCAGCGTCAGTGGTAGTGTTGGGGGATGCAGATAAAGCATCGCTCTGCAGTTTGATTTAATTTATTCCTGTCTTCGACGAGAAACTGAAAGATATTACCCAATAGAAGTTCTGTTATGGTAGCGTTTATTGCATAACTTTAATTATTACCTCACCTCTCCGTGTGCCGTTAACTCACCAGCGTGCCCGTGGAAGCAGGCGTTATCCAAAATAAACAAGTCAGGAATAATGTATGCCAGGAAGCAGCCGTTAGGACTTCAGAGGCATCCCTCCGTTGGGTGAGCGCTGCCTTGTGTGGTTAATTAAACATCCATCTCCCTTGGAGAATAGTCCTTAAGACTGTAACTCTTCCAATAAACACTTTTCCTGCTTGTTTTGTTTTCTTTTTGCAATTTTCACATGAGTTTGAAAGATAAATAAGGCAGCTTTCATAAAGAAATTACAGAGAAAAAAGGGTTGGTAAGCCACCTGCTCTGAACACCAGGATGTTTTGATGTGAGGAGCGCTCAAATGTTTCTAAAAAATATGCTGGAACTCTTTGAGAGAATGATTTCCTCTTCTCTTTTGGAAGGAACAAGCTACTCTCCTCCTCTCTTAGTTCCTTCTCGTTTCTTCTCACGGGCTTTAGGCTTACAGCATCGTGATGGCTGTGCATGCTGCCGGAGACCCTGCCCTCCTCACCCCGTGCTTCTCTCCCTCTTCTCGCCTGGTTCTTCCCTTCTGACTACTCCAGCAGCCTGAGAGCTGTGACCCACGGCCGGGCACACACGTCACCTCGTACCACTGCCGGGGCCGTCCCAGCAGCCCACTCCGTGGTGGCCTTCCCGGGACACGAGCACCGACGGCTGCTGGATCGCCCGCGGCTCCTGCAGGGGTTGGGTCTGGGTGGGCTTGGCGGTGGGGTGGGGTTTTAAATTCTGATTTGCGTTCCCTTTCTTCTCTAAATTGGACATTTTTACAGTAAGATATAAAAATATCGATGTAAAAATATCGACTAAGTAAGCATATGCAAGGAGCAAGTAGACAAAAATGTGTAAAAAATGGAGATTCTTTGTTATTTTCTTGCAAGGCTCTCGGGTGTGCAGAGCTGGAGGAAGAGGGCACCGTGGCAGGACTGTGGACTCCAGCCCCGCTGAACCAAAAGATTAAGAGGAGATTGGTCAGAGGAATGAAGATTAAAGAGTCCGGTAGAGATGCGATCCTGCGGCAGGAAAAATAAAACAACTGTGAAACAATGTCTCTCTAATGACTACAGGAAAATTAAAAAGAGAGTAACACGGTGGCTTCCTAGGTATAGCTTTTTTCCTGTTCAGCCAAACATTTATTTTATTTCTTAGCATTTGGAGGAAAGCCACATGACTTCAGCTCCAGTTCGCCCTCATTATGCAACCTTAACTGCCATCATGTTTGTGTCGGCCTATTGCACATCGTGATGTTCACCCTCTGCGGCGAGCACGGTCCAGAGGCAGCGGTGATTGACCAACTGGGTCAGCGCTGCTTGGCCCAACGTGCTACTCTGATGTTCAGTCTGGGAGCGTCAGAAAATCTGAGCATCATTGGTAACAGTGGGAGTCTTCTTGCTGGATACCTAAAGACTGGAGGAGGAACTGGAGATTGGAGAAAGAAGGATTTTACAGCGAAAGTACTGAGAACCCTGGAGACTTACGCTTACTTCTGTGTTTATCACAGACTTTCTTTTTCTGGGGGCACGGCACGATGGCAGCTACATTTACTATTGGATTTATGTTCAGGTACTGCAGTGATGGAGCTACAAAATTAGTTGTATGATCCCAAAAGCCAGCAGTAGCAAAGGCAGCAAGGACAGCCTTACAGCTGAACACAGTACAGGGAGTCTGCAGGGCATGAGTCCCTGCAAATGGTTTATCTGCTCTAGCATTTCCAAACTTAGCATGGCTCTAATTTGTGTTATAAGGAGTCCAGGAGAAGTTTTGCTGCCAGTTATGCCTTTTAGATGACCTGAGGATTTCATCTGGAGCATACGTGCACTGTGCACTCTGCTAAGTTTTACTTGGAAAGGCAAGCTGGCTATAGGTGATCTTGCTTGAAATTTAAATGGCATAGTAATGGTTTAATAATAATGAAATACTGTTGACAAAAATGGTGTTTTTGCAGAACCGAGTAAGGAGGAAATCATCTTTCTGCCAAAGAGCTTGGTTTTCGTAACGTGTTTTGAAACAACACTGCAGTTCTTCCGGAAGAGGAAAGGCGAAGGTGCCCTAGCCCCAAGCCCATCCCAAACAAACACCAAAGAAATATTTCAAAGGGATTCTTTGTGCATCACTGTCCAAACTAGAAATTCCATCAATTAATAATGGATTTTGTAGAAAGTGTTGAAAAACTACAATAATGAGACAAAAAATCCTTTAGCATATTCAGTTACTTTTCACTGAAGGGCATTCTGTGGCCAGTGCCCAGTGAAGGGCCTTATCCTTTATTCACCTAGGAGAGAAGAAAAAGGTGGCAAAAAAAAAGCTAAAGAGAGTCATTAAACCTGTTTATCATTAAATAAAATGTACAAGCTTGCTCATAAGGCAGGAATGCAAAGTATAGCGTTCAAGGAAATGTAAACGTAACTGCAACTATTTCATTTCATGTGAGGTTTGTGTTAGCTCCTCTATTAAATTTAATGGGTTGCCTCATGAGAAGCAGCTCATTAATATGAATACGAAGCGCGTGTTTCAACCTGCAGACGAAGTAACACAAAGATGTGTGATGTTTATTTTCCTTTGGTAGATCTTTGCTTTTTCAAAATATGAACTAATGCGGTAGAAATAGATGGAGTCTGGGGATCAAGCACTGAGGTGGGAATCAGGAGGCCGTGTTTCTCATTCCTCTCGGTGTTGTGCGCTTCTGATGTGAACCCGAGCAAATCAATTAACTGCTGTTTACTTTGGTTACTGAATCAGGTTAAATCAATGAACGGTGTAATACTTTACTTATTGTGAGGCGAAATAATTATAATTAATCATGCTGGTTGAGATTAACATCACGGACTGCCTGGAGTGATGGGCAGTGCTGGAGTGGTGGGCCAGGGTTTGGGTTCGGGAAGGTCGGCGGCTGCCTCGGCGTGCCGGAGACTGCCTCGCAGCCAGGCTCCCCAAAATGCTTCACCCCACCGGCACGGTTCTGTTCTCATGACTCCAGAGCCAGCGTGGCCATAGCAATTGGGTTTTGCAATGTTTCTTTCCACAGGCGGGAGGAAAAGGGACATCCTCAGTCCCTTGGTTCCCTTCAAGGTGATGGACCAGAGGGGCTTTCCCATGGGCGAAGCGTTTGTGCGGCTTAGGTTGCTGCTTGATGCATTTCCACTAAGTTGCTACGTGAAAAAAGAAGCTAAATGAGCAAAAGCCCTTAAAAATGAAATTGAAAAATTAGACAGCAAACAGCCAGGAAGGACCATATTTACGGCCCAGGAAGGAACATTAACATGCCTGCATTTATCAAATTAGGGTTAATTTTCCAGAACACAGAGCCCCTTTTGTGTTTTCACTCTCTGGCCACAAAACTAACACTCACCTGTGAATTGCGGGCATTGTTTGCAGGGCTGGTGCCTCTGGTAACGTGACTTTTGTTTATTTGTCACTTATTCTTCAGCAGAATTTCCTTAGGATCGTTTCAAATTCATGAGTAGGTGTGGGGATTGTGAAATTTATATTGGAGGGTTTTCGAAGACTGGGAAGTTTCGCATACAATGGTTAAAATAAATATTATAAATATTATAAATATTATAAATATTATAAATATTACAAAGATTATAAATATTATAAATGAAAACTGCCAGAAATTCAGGCCTTGATCCTGCAGTGGGATGCGATCGATTGCACAGCTACAGTCCTGCCATGCATTGGTGAATTCGGCAGCTCCTGCACGTCCGAGGCGGGTGTTCACCCATGAGGTGTCCCGTGGCTGGAAGGAGCTCAGCTGCTGGTGCTGCACGTGTAGAGCTCCCCGATGCCACTGAGCTCTGCCCACATGTTGGAGAACACATACACGGAGCCTGAGGGAAAAAAAAAAACCACAAAAACGTGATTTTTTTTGATTTTCAAAGTTCCCATTTCATTGTAAGCACAAGAAGTCAAAGGAAGATATTTGTTGTCAACTGTTACTGACGCAACATTTTGTGAGGATTCTTTCTGGAATTACTTGTAGTGGGATTTTTTTGCCAGCCTTACATTTTATGATCTGGGTCTGCGCTTGTGGGTGTCCTGAAATGAGAACTGCACTCAATACTGGGAGTCCCAGAAAATCGATTCGGCTGATCGCTGGCGGAGAATTTGAGCTTTTCCTGTGTCTTTTGTGCTGTGAAGGACCTGCCATCCCAGTGGGAGCCACAGAGGTCCATGATGAATTCATTCTCAGCCCTGCTTCAAGCCCAGCGTGGAGCTGCGCTGCCTGGGAGGAGCTCCAGACACAAACCGCGACCCACAAACAGGCGTCGGCTGCAGTTCCTTGGGAGATGCTGGTTTCCACGGGGAGGGAAGGCTGCTGCACCAGTTTGACACCAGAGGCAGTAAATCTGTGTCATCACAAAGAGGCGGGAGCCATCGTCGCACCTATTTTGTTGCCTTCTCTGTACTTCCCGATGGATGGGAGCACCTGGGGGTAGAGTAACTGCAGTGGTCTCCTTGGCTTGTCTGGAAGCATGGTGTCCAGACCGCTGGTCTAAAAGTCTTGCTGTGTTTTGTGGAAGCATTGGGATGGATAGCAATAAAGGCCAAAACACAAAATTTCAGAATAAAAATACTCAAGTCCATTACAGGCTCTCAATCCATAAAACATCTAATAATAATTAAACATTTTGGAGGCAACTCATAAAAATTACCCAGAAAGATGAGTAAGACCTGCACTCAGATCCTTAACTTGTACAAGTAAAAAGTGTTAAGCATTCGACTTTTTTTTTTAATGTTGCATTTTTGTTCCATTGCGCATACTCAGGAGACCCCTTTATTTCAAATTTAAAATAGCCTATGAAAATCTGTATTGACGTAATAGCTTATTAGGCTACAAGCAAAATATTCCCAGAACTAATTTTTAATTAATACAGTTCACTGAAAACTTATAAAAGATTCATACATAATATGATAAAAGAAATAAACATCCTCAATACCATGTCAAGTTTCTTTTCTTTGTAAAACATTAATTTTTTTCTCCTCTGCTACCAGCACAACAAAACCTACTCTTACCAAACTGACTCGCACTTTTCTTTGGCAGCTCTGTCAGATGTGATATTTGCTGATACATGAAACGGTGCTTATTAATGCAGAGTCACATTCTGTCACCTTTTCTCACTATGGGTTCTGCCTTTCACAAACAGCCCCGTATTTTTAACCCAGATTTCTCTTGGAGTTCGTCACCGTCCCTCCAACAGGTTGCTCCACAGCGTTTGGAGGCCTCTGGAAATCATCTCACTGACCTAGGTGAGTTTTACGTCAGTCAGAAGGTAATTAAAAGTGGTGAGTATTGACTAGAATTCATCTCATCTCTCTGCAATCACATCAAAGTGAGATACGGAGTCCAAGCTCGTTGCAGCAAGTTCCCTCTGTAGGCAGTGAGGAGGCACTGGAATCTCCAGAGATGTCTTTTGGCCACGTTTCTGGCAAAGGAAGGTGCACGTTGCAATTGCTGAGCAGGAAAGCCTTGCTGAAAGTGCCTTAAACTTGGTGCCTTGGTGGGGGGCTGAGCTGGTCCCACCTGTGGGGTCTGACCCTGCAGAGCTTTACAAGCATGGCTCTTCTCAGAAGGCACAGGGAGAGGTCCTCTGAGAAACGTGAAGGTCTCTCTTGAGCCTTTCCAGCAAGGATGACCTTCTGTGACCTGCTTGGCACAAAATACCTGGCTTTTGCCCTAAGAAAAGCAGCTGTTCAGGGGCTGAATGTTGTGCTGCTCCGAGAAGCCCTTTCCTCCTCGCTCGCTTCCCTCCCCCAGAGCCCTCTCCGGACATAAATCATGGGTTTCAGCTGGTGTTGAGTTCTCTTTATTTTAGCCTGTGCATGACTCCCATATGCATCGGAGGTTTCCACTGCGGAATTTCATACAAAAGTTAGTCTGGGAAAGCTAGATAATAAAAACTAGGGGCTTTTGGTCGTCAGTCAGGAGGGATGGGGCCATCTGGGTGTGACCGACCGCAGCTGAGGCATTCAGTAATAGGGTGGAGACTTTACTACTTCATCCTTCCTTGTTTTGGCAAGGATAGAGGAGGAATTCAACTGGAAGGCTGACAACCTGAATCCACATTTCCTGCACCGTTATTCCTGGTAGCTGCCGTACTCCCTGCAACAGCCCCAAACAAAGGCTGTGTCACGTTTCTCCTGAAGTGGTGGCAATTAAACACGCTGACTTTTATGCAGCTGTAATCAGATTTCGTTGCCATTGCTCGAAGAAAAGGCGTTCACGTTCCTACCAAAGCTACACTTCTGAACTTCAGCAACATGAGAAGCACTGGCCCGTGCGATGCTCCTGGGTTGCAGAAGGGGATTTGGAGGCTGAGCAGCCGCTACCTGTGCCTGTGCTGCTGCACCGAGGGGCCAAGCTTCTGCTGGTGGACAGGGGAAAGAAGAAATTGTAGAATCACAGAATCACAGAATGGTTTGGGTTGGAAGGGACCCTAAAGCTCATCGCATTCCAACCCCCCAGGCATGGGCAGGGACCCTTTCCACCAGACCAGGATGCTCAGAGCCTCATCCAACCTGGCCTTGAACACTGCCAGGGAGGGGGCAGCCACAGCTTCTCTGGGCAGCCTGGGCCAGGGTCTCACCACCCTCACAGGGAAGAATTTCTTCCTTATCTCCAATCTAAATCTCCCCTCTTTCAGCATGAAACCATTACCCCTTGTCCCTTCTCTCCATGCCCTTGTAGAAAGCCCCTCTCCAGCTTTCTTGTAGGCCCTTTCAGGTACTGGAAGGGTTCTCTAAGGTCTCCTCTCTCTGCTATAAGATATGTAGGGGACTTATATTTTTTGTAACTGTTAGCAGAAAGATTAAGAAGTGCAGACTGAATTAGAGCTGGCAGAGCCGCCCCAATGATGAGCTGAGAGCTCTCTTGCTGCTTTACCCACAGAGGCATCCCCAGGCACCAAAGGACCTTCCCGTGTGTGTTTAAAGAGTGCTCCTGTGCCGTTGCTGGAATTTCTGAACTCTGTGTCTGAAAAGCTGCAAGTCTTTCACTGGAGAAGGTCCGTCTCATTAAAAACTCCTTGGTGGACACTTGTAAATGAGTGCTTAAAATATACATTGACCATAGACCTGTAGCAGTGTCCCATTCCTCACATCACCAGTGTAGCCCCTGGAAGAGTAATGGGATGGCATTGGCCATCTCTTGGAAGATCTTTCCTAATTAATCCAATTGAGTATCTTAGTCTAAGTCAGGATAACACTATGTATTTAATAGGATTTAGTCCTGTGAAGTCTTGATATCCTTAGCCCCTCTGTAGCTTTAATATACTCAGCATTTTTCAGGATTAGGTCTTAAGGGCTTGATCCAAAACCATTTAAAATCGATAGGTGTTTTCCTTTGACTTCAGTGGGCTTTGGTTCAGCCTCTAAATATCAGTCAATACTTTCTGATCCAAGTGCAAAAAATTATTTTTGAATCGTATTTCCAAACCCACTGTTACTTACTTTACACTGCACAACTTCTTGAACTGTAGATTTGAATAGGGAATTATTAAGCAAAACAATAATGGTATTATCAGTTGAAGTTTTAGCTTTTAAATTCAATAAAAAGTACCATTGGGTATTCTTTAATGTTATAGAAGAAGAATGATTAATTTAAGGTTCAGGTGCAAGACAAGGTCAGGAAAGAATTGTTACTGTATACAGTGAGCATTTCAAGATGAATTTGTGGTTTGAAATATCATTTTATGATGCATTTTCTGTTTTGTTATCAGGGGAAGTATGATGGGTGACATACGAGTGATCACAGTGTTTTGGTGCAATGTTCTGTGATGGGCTTTTCATAAAAATTAGCTGACAATGTCATGAGTATACAAGTAAATTTATAGCTTTCATACTGGACTGCCATTCCCAGAGCTACTTCCAATCACTTGGGCTTTTTATTAAGTTTATTGTTCTTTTATTGTTCAGTGGAGTGTAAGCAGCGAGATTACAAATAAATGTAAGTTGCAGTGGGTATGAAGTCAAGCTTGCAGAATTAGGGAAGACGCGAGCGGAGGAGAGCAGAAATTAATTTGAATCATTGGTGATATGAGAGACCGCGTCCTGACACCTCCTGTCAGACGCCCGTACCGTACGCGGCGTCGCCGGCTGACACGCCGCTCCTGCCACCGGCACGGCGAAACAGCCCGGAAACAAGGCGTCCTGGCCACCTTTTTCCCTTTCCTGCTGATTTCTGTTGCCCGCTTCGCTCTGCGCTCTCTTTCTTCTTATTATTCCAGCACTCGCTTGCAGCAGAACAGGACCAACAAGTGAAGGGCGATGAAGTTTCTCATTTTAGTATCATTCTCGTAATATCTCCAGCATGAAACCTTCAGCATTTATTTCCCTCTACTTTTTCTCCCCTCAAAGAGTGAATACTTGATCATTTTGGTTAATATCCTGACCAGCAGAGCAGAAAATCAGACTCGTAGCTTTTAATGACACATTTTCAACTGCAAGTTAGTCAAAAAAAAATCATTTTTATGTGGTTCTTCAATACTTACACAGACTTCTAGAAACATAATTAAAATTTGTGTTCCTTCTTTGTTATTACTGCTGCGGACTCCACTTAAACTGGATGCTGTTTGTCTGGGCAATCAGACAATAGCTGGAATCCAAAAGCGAATCGATTTGCTGTGTGGCTTGTGCTATTACTTAAGTTGTAAATAAAATGATTTTTCCCAGATGGCTCCCTGATGGCCCTGCACTATTCCCGGTACCGGCTACAGCTTTCCATCCCTGCTGCAACTCCCTCGTGCCTTCCCCCAGCCCCTCGCACCGCCAGCCTTCCTCCCGCCCTGCTCCAGTCTTTCCCCAAACAGCCCAAAACTTTGGCCGGAGGAGACTGATGGGCAGCCCGGGGAGGCGGTGGGACGGCTCCCGAGACCAGCCCATGCCAAAGCCGCTCTCCTGCCTTGGCTGCGGCGTTGCAGCTCTGGAGGGCTCGTATCGAACCCGAGCGAAATGGCATTTTGGTTGAGATCGGGGGGACGCTGGGGGTTTTGCACCCCGGCGTGAGGGCAGTGCCGGGTGTTCCCCGTGCTCGGTGCCAGCTGAAGGTCCCCGTGTCGGGAGGTGCCAGGCAGGGACCCCGCCACCGGCTCTGCTGGTGCCAGCCCCCATCCCTGCCCGCCTTCCTCTTATGAATAAACCTGTTGAAGCCGATGGGACCACGCGCTGGTGAAGAATGAAGTGACATTTCGGGAGGAGAGCTGGTCTCCTAATTTATTTTTCTAGTGCAAACATTTCAAAACAGAAAGGCTAACTTTTCTCGAGGTTGTATATTTACTTCATCGGCAAGTTTTCCTTCCAAAAATGTGGGCAGGGCACCCTTGGAAACTATAAATATACATCTGAGAACATACTACATACACTTACCCATGCTTTGTTTTCATTCTGCCTTTTCAAGAAGACTAAAATTGTTAATCGTACATGCTATATTCTTGTATCTGTTTTTAGAAAACTGGGCAGATGTAACATGTAATCACACAGCATTTGTAATAGAAGGAAAATAATTATGATGAAAACAAGTATATTGGAAAATTGTGGGGCTAAAAATAAATATTTTTCCATGAACACAATAGAACCATATTGAGAATTACAGGCAAAAAAAAATCAATAAAAAGTGGTATATAATAGCTATAGAGTTCAAACAAAGTGCATTCATTCCCTAGTCCCTAGGAGGACCCCTGATATATACGTGCAAAACTTAATGAAAATCAGACTTTGTTGTGTCATCAGAAATAGCAAAGGAGCTGGCTGTGTTTTTCCCTACGTTTTGGCTAGTCACTGCTCCATAAATATAGCACCTATTTAAAGGACCAAGCCTTGTTCCTATTAAAGTCAACCTCAGACAAACTTTGGCGCAGATTTGGGGGCCCCAGTCTTGCTCTGAGCGTGGTGGGGTGCTCCGCGGGGAGCTGAGGTGGGCTCTGGGATCGCCGGGGTGGTCAGACGCCGGGGCAGCCCCTTGCCCCCGGTGGGTGTGATCCCAGGGAATGAAAATAAGGGCTTGTGTCTTCTTGGTAAGTTGGCTTTCAACCAGGCTATGGTTCTCGTTTCTGCATGCGCTCACATGAGCCCAGTGTGTTTTATAGCAATGTCTATTTTAGACATTCAGACATTTAGATTTAGACTGGATAGAAAGAAGAAATTTTTTACGCTGAGGGTGGTGAAACCCTGCCCCATCCCTGGGAACATTCCAGGCCAGGCTGGACAGGGCTCTGAGCGACCTGATCCAGTTGAAGATGCCCCTGTTCATGGCCAGGGGTTTGGGCTGGATGGCCTTTAAAAGTCCCTTCCCACCCAACTCATTCTGGGATTCGATGACCCTGTGGTTAAATTTAGGGTATAGAGACTTTTTTGATTTCTCTTTTGGTTTTAAGTACAGGAGATTGGTCTGCTCTGATTCCACACAACGTTGGGCAAGGCATAGGTCCTTCCCTTCTGCTGTGAGACGTTAAAGGAGAACATGGTGCGTACTGTTGCTCAAATCTCCAGGTGGCTGCTGGGGCAGGAGGGTCCCTCCCAGCGCCACCCACCCGGCACCCACCGCCCCATCCATCCCACCCAGCTCCAGAGTTCTCCGGGTCCTTCGCAAAGCCTGGCTTCCACCAGCTCGTTCAAAAACACGGAATTGTCTGAAGCCAACAGAAGACGTGCAGAGTTTTACTAAAAAGCTGCCACGTGACTGGCTGCAGAAATGGAGTAATTCTGTGCCTCAGTCATCCAGGAAATATTTGATTAATAAGATTCTAGTTGGAGTATAACTTTAACACCTCCATTTCTTTTTTTTGTTCGTTATGTTGTGCAATCACAGTATTTTGTGAGTGTCCAGAATACTTTTCTTCCCATGGTAGTTTCAGCTTCCCACTTTCCATCTTCCCACTGACCCTGAATGACTCTCAGCCTTACAACCTACCAGTTTTTAACAAAGAAAACATAATACAGAGAACATTCGTAACTGATGAAGTTTTAGCTGTGAGACGCCAACCCAAGGCTGACTGAAGACAA
>Ga0065711_1037490_pt1 | contig 19786 bp, 8 predicted proteins | sample Hoacrofraction12_FD_59098 | JGI IMG/M metagenome (GOLD analysis project Ga0065711, IMG submission 59098) | Hoatzin crop microbial communities from Cojedes, Venezuela - Epithelial fraction 12 v2 (version 2) | ecosystem: Host-associated > Birds > Digestive system > Esophagus > Crop | place... | reverse complement strand
AGTTCTTCCTCATGTTCAGACGGAACTTCCTGTGCCTCAGTTTGTGCCCATTGCCCCTTGTCCTGTCGCTGGGCACCACTGAAAAGAGTCTGGCCCCATCCTCCTGACACCCACCCTTCAGATATTTATAGGCATTTATAAGGTCCCCTCTCAGCCTTCTCTTCTCCAGGCTGAACAAGCCCAGCTCCCTCAGCCTTTCCTCATAGGAGAGATGCTTCAGTCCCCTCATCATCCTCGTAGCCCTCCGCTGGACTCTCTCCAGTAGCTTCTCATCTTTCTTGAACTGGGGAGCCCAGAACTGGACAGACTACTCCAGATGGGGCCTCACTAGGGCAGAGTAGAGGGGGAGGAGAACCTCCCTCGACCTGCTGGGTATCACAATGGTGTAAGCCACAGTGGAATAAAACATTTTTTTAATTCATCATTTAGTCTCTAAAGCCAGTCAGTAGCGAAGGAGAGCAAACAATTTAATGGCACGCTTTTCTTTATGTAAGGTGTGCTGTGTAGAAAAGCCATCCAATTTAGTTTGCCACCCCTCCAAAACAGCAGATGCTGGGTGGGCTGAGCTGTCAGAGCACCCACTTCCTGGGGGCAAATACACGTTGCCACTCACATAATCCTTGAACGTCTTCTGTCTGGCTGATGATCTTTGTCACCTGCATGAGTCCCTTCTTGCTCAGCCTCTTGCAGCAATGCAGGGCCAGTGAGTGGCATGGAGGAAACCAGCAGCAGCACCGATTCCATAGGGATGGCCACGTCTACTCCCCACTCCTGCCCAGCACAAATCCTACAGCATATCTCATCTGGATGTGCAGCTGCTGCACTATGGCAATAGCTGGAATAGGGTGCTGCAAAAATTCAAGTGTGGATAAGCAATTGTGTTAATGTAAGAAGTTAGTATTTTTTAATATTGTGAACTATTTTGCTTATGATGTTTACATGGTGCTGATTTTAATTTCCCACTCAGCAGGTTGAAATATTTTCATCCAGACTGTCTTTCTCCTTAATCATATGTCTGTTTCTAATTGAAGCTGATATTAAAGTGATTTTTTTTCCTTAATGTCATTTCATGCTGTGCATTAGTATTCTCAAATATCTTTGCTTGTACAGTAGCATTGTCGATAGGTAACAGAACAGCTCCAAGTACAATATTTCCCAGCATCCTGGTCTGCAACCAGCACTGCACCATGAGAAGACTCTCCCAACTCATTTGCACTGTGTGATCCTTTAGTGAAGAACAGAGGTTCAACTCAGTATTTTGTAGACTTTCTAAATATGAAAAGACTTTATCTAGTAGATGACTTGGTAATAGAAAGTACATTAGAACATCAATAAATCATGCTGATGAATGGAACCTTGTCAGCTACTGAATTTAACTTGTGTTAAAGTTAAATCTAATTTAACTGTGTGTGTAGGCAAGGTTTGAGAGACCAGCTGTGAATTATCAAATATTGGTCACAATTCTGTAATGCAGTGACTCACCTTCATTTTTGTTCCAGTCAATATCAGTCAAGAGTATTCATCTCTTTGCAGAACTGAATGATAAAATGAAGGATTATTCTATGAGGAACGAAAACTAACTGTTCTATAATAAACATATAGGAGTTTCAGGGGTTTAAAACTCACAAGTCTCTTCAAGAAAACTCAAGACCACTTTGCATCTTCACTGCGACCTCTTTGATTAGGACGTATTCCTATAAAAATATCTTAAATTCTGTCAGAGAAATAGAAACACTCCTTTCTTAAATCCAAATAAAGAGTGAGGAAGATCAACTCTTTTAGCCATTGGTACTGAGTACTATAAGATCATGGAACAAAAGATTATGGCCATTCTGGTATCTTTACATAAAGAAATAGAGAAGCAACTGTGGAGCATGGTGTGATAAATAAGCCAAAACAATCTCTTTGCAAGGCACGTTTACATATGTGACAGAACCACAGCAGAGTCTATTTCTTTTGAGATGAAGACTGAAGAACCAGAATTGTACAAGGCTTCCTCTTGCAAAAGATGTCTGCCACACAAACAAGCATCTGTATTTGTATGAAATCCTACCGCAGTCAGGGAGCTCCAGTCTCAGAAAGCCAATTGCAAGCTTATGATTAATTAAGCTAAACTGTAATGTTTATATTAGGTTGGGAGGGAGAGAGGGTACAAATACGCAAAAAGAGGAGGGATGCAACAGAATTACATGGGGGGAATACTAGACAGGCAGTAATTTTCTAGCGTGAAGTTTGCAACAGAAATTAGCAAATTTGCAGTGTAAGCATGAGTTCAATGTAGACATAAAATCTCATTTCCTTTATTCAAAATCCTTCCTGCTGATTTGACACTTTTCCTCTGATTAATTTGACGGAAAAAAAATAGACTACCAATATCAATTAAACAGTTCAGCATCCTAAACAAGTTCTATTTTATCTGAGAGAATGAGATTTTTTTGTTTGAGAATAATATTTAATTCCAGAATATAACAGAAGAAGCAAGTGGCAAAAAATAACGAGGTTCAAAATGTATTGGGACGGACTCTAAAATATTTGTTGTTCTACCTTGTGCAGTAACAGGTTTCTCAAAAGCATTGACAAATTCCCAGCAAATGAAAGACAAGTATCACACAGACTGAAACAACTTCTTCCTGAGACTTCATGTACAATGCACCTTTCTAGGGTAGCACATGGTTAAATTCTAAAATGTCTCAGTGTTATCCATTTCTTTGAGAAACAGTGCTAGAAGGAATGTGATACATTTCCATTTTAAAGGCTCGACAGTCTCTTTGTTTTTTTTACTTTAGTGAAACAACCGTCCTCACTCCACAGTGAACAGAAGAGACTCTGAGACCCAGCCTACAAGGAATGAGTTGCTGCCTCTTCTGGTGTCAAGCAGTCAAAAATCTTGTCTTCGAAGGAAGTCAAAAGTGCAATCGATAAACCAGATGATTTCAAGATACAAGCAGGACCTCAGCAGAAATGTTACTGCTGATCTTCTCTACTGAGTAAAAAGTCAAGTTTTCTCTCCTTACACAAAGACCTAGAAGTAGATTCTCCCTCCCACAAACACTTTTCTCACAGAAGTCCAGCTGAGACTGCTGTAAACTAGAAAAAGTGGTGAATACATTTAGAAATTATTTTTTAAATTCCTCTTGCTTCATTTCCCTTCCCTTCTGCAACATTCCTATCTTAGTGAAAGTCTTCCACCATCTCATGAGAGCTATTCTTGGGCTTTATCTTTCCAGAAGTACTTATATCATATGTTAATTGGCTTAATTAACTATAAGTCATAGCTTCAACAAAAGCATTTCCTATCTAGCCAATGTGACCATTAAAAAGTGATTTGCATTACATTTGGAACAGCAGACACTTAGCTTGTGAAAGGGGGCTAACGAAGCATGCGTTCTGGGCACACAAATCAGGTGCTGGAGGTGTAGAAAGTAATACACAATTTCTTTGCAGAAGCAATTTAAAAGATTTTAACTAGTGGTTTTCCAACAAAGACTGACAAAATTTTTTGCAATAATACAGTAATTAAGAGAAATGGAGAACATCTTCCTCAAGCAATTTGACAATTATAAGAAAAAATGCAGTCTTTCTTTCTAGTAATTCACAGAAGTAATTCAGCATGTATTCTGTAAACCATATTTTGAAAGCACAGTTTGGAAGGGCAAGTGCAGCATTCAAGTGTTGCTAATGACCTGCAGAGACAAACTTGCACAAACACTGGGCTCTGCTCTCACATGCAGTAACAACATAGCACTGCAAGCACCAAAAAAGGGCACCACTTCAAGTGAAATTTAGGTCACATATAAGTGCCAATACAAAAAAATATAATCCTGTAAAACTCTGCACAGCTGCTAACAGGCTTTGGACTTGCTTAAGCTCTGTAGGCACTCTTGTTTTCAACACAGACTTTCCATCGATATCTGTAGCTCTTATTCTTGGCATGTGCACATGTACTTGATGTTGGCAGGGCTGAGCAGCATTGCCTGCGCCTAGTGCTAGATCTAAATTAGGATTAGAGGGATGGGACTTGAAGCCCCTGCCCTAGGCTCTGGCACTGGTCTAGGAAGTGTTCTCAGAGCACATCTGAAATGCCTGAACTCCAGACAGCACACAGCTGAAGCAGGAAACCCATTCAGAATACGGCCAGGAGAAAGCAGTGTTTGATTGTCTCCCTCTCGTCTTTTGCCGTTGTCTGGCGATAGTCACAGCCCTGCAGGTGTGAGAAAGGCTGGACTGAACTCCCACCACCTCCTGCTTAACTCAAGCATTCTGGCCACTCACTGACACTACAAACGGAGACTCCTGTGTCTTCTTCATTTTAGCTTTTATCTGACTTTGGCATTAGCCCTGCCTTGGGGGCAGATCTCCAGAGGTTCCTTCCAGCCTAAATTTACGTGATTATATCATCTGCTATTTGCATTTTAAAAAACAGCAGTGGCCCTTGCTAATTTTCTGCAGGAAAAATTGTGGACCTATTTTGTGAGGAGTATTTGGAATGAATAAGGGGTAAGTATGAATAATAAAGAATAAGAGAAAATAAGGAAAGTAAATCCTGTCCTGAAAATGGAGTTTTCACATTGGTGAGCTGTAGATGGTTAATGGTGCCTATGGATGTATGATTCAGGCATCCCTTAACTTTCTCAGGTACTGCTTAGGTACCCAGACCTCCTAAATTTGCTCACAGGCCAAAATTTCTGTCCGTAAAATTCAGACGTGGCACCGTCAGGATTACCTCAGGACAAAGGGAACTCCAACTCCAGCTGCTCTGCTACCAGCTAATGCAGCTCGATTTCTCACAGAGATCCATTATTCAGCAAATCCTTTTCTGATTTTGCAGAGAAGTCTAGCAGAGAGCTCGTCTCCTCCTGCCCCATTTCGAGCCGAGCAGCAAGCCACGAACCAAGTCCCCACGCCCAGAGGTTATGGTTCTGGTTATAAAAGAGTTAACTGAAGTTTTAACTCCTCACCTCGCTTCTTCCCCAGCTGAACATCAACTGAAAATCCAACAACAGAAAATCACGGTAATGCAGTAGAAAATTTCAAATTATTGTCCAGCCTGTCTGTAAGCTATCAATCAGCAGAGTGCAACTAGACTTCAGAGCATGTCTGTATTAACAGGCACCAGTGAGAGGACATAGGTTCAAGCTAATCTCTTAGTGAGGCAGCCCTGGAACGGTGTTGGACTGTGTGAACTGCCATGGTTTCCGATACTGTTCAGGGTGCCAGGGTGAGTGGGACGACCGAGCTCCCGGGGGCAGCAGGGCAGGGCCTGCCACCAGGCTCCAGCCAGGAGCAAGGCAGCTGGGGGCAGCCCCAGGCATCAGGCACCTCCCTGGGACAGGGACCCATTGGTGGGACCGGCTCGGCGGGGCCCATGGCCAGGCAGTGCAGGGCTGTGGGGGGCTGGAGAGTGGCCCCGCTGCGGCGTCACTGGGGCAGGGGCTGCTGGCCCCGGGGGGCTGACGTGGGGTCCTGGGCCGGGGACAGGGTGGGGGGAGCCCCAGGGAGGGGGTCAAGACCCTGAGGACCCTGGTGCCCTCAGGACACTGCGACAGGGCCGCAGACCATTCCAAAGAGGGAAAGACAGATGAGGCTGTTTCTTTTGGGGCAGAAGAGAAGTTAGCCTTGTGGCTACAGGCTTTGCAAACTTTCTTCTCCCCAGGCCTGAGGTCTCCCTTTTCACCAGAATGAAAAATAAACACACGTAGTTGAGATATCACATGGACACGTCCCGTGACAATAGCTGTTGCCTGTTGTAAGTTTATACTCTCATACACATGAACAAATGATGTTCTCTTAATAATCTTTGGGCAATCCAAAGGTTTTTGCCCTTAGTCTCATAGCACCTTAGGCCTGGGTCTTCTAACAGTTTTTAGAAGCCTTGCAAGGGGCTGCCTGTGTGCTTTACCATGTTCACCCCTTGCTTCTGTTCCCTATGCTCAGTTGAAACTGGGAGGTTTTAGATCTGTATCTTTGATACTGTCTGGAACAATACAAAGCTTCTGGTCTTGCTCACATGTTTATTTCTGCCACCTAAGATGTCTTGCGTGGATCCCCAACAGTAAGCAGAACTTTGCTGGAGGTGTGAACTGTCAGTTCTGCCAGGCCTGGCACGTACTCCCTTGAGAAATATGTCATCTCCTGGAAAGCATCCCTATACTCTTCCTCAATATTTTGTTTCTTTCAACAATGCATCGTCTTGTAAGATCATTTAAAAAAAGGAAAAACTTTTTTTTCTTCAAATATTGTGAAGTTTCCAAGTTATTTTTACACATATACTTAGTTTTCTTCCTTTCTTGATAAAGATCACTCTTATAAAACTCTGAATATAACCATTTACCATCTACTAACTCTGGCTCTTCTTTCAGTGATAATATCATGGCTTCTGGCAGCACACAGGCTTGTGCACCTGTGTCCAACTTAAAATGAATAAATGTTTCATTTGCTTTTGGACTGGTGGTTAATTCATCATCTGTTGCAATGATGTCCAAAAATTCCTGTTTCTTCATTCTCTCTTCAGACTCTCCTGGCACCTGTAAACTTTTGGAAAGTGATGTAATTACTTATAGTTTCTGCACTTTCTTCTGAAGGCGAGGCATTGGGTTGTTTATTGCAATGCATGGAACTGTTTCATGTGTGCTGATTTTCACCTTCATATGCTTTCTTTCTCCCTTATTGCAGTAGTTCATGTTCTTTTGCATCTTCTGTGTCAAAATTGTCTTCACCCCTTCATGCAGCTCAGCCCAGACTGGATGATATCTTTGCATGCTCTGTCGAAGTAAAAATCTAAGTAAGATAAAAAAGAATTGAAACTGGACCTCCTATTAATTACTGTCACCTAATTCAGATTTAAAACATGATTTGCTATACAGAAACTTAGCCTCCAAGATTTGAGGTGTCTCAGTTCTCTGTAAGTCAGAAAGTTTTGTATCTTCTCTTTTCATTCTATGATTAAGAACACTTCTCTCATTTCACATAACATGGAACTGAGTGTTCCTCCATTTCTGTGAAAGTGTTTCAGAGCCTGCCTTCTCTGTCCTGGTGTTTGTGAAGACAGTCAAGTTCTGCCTGAAGTACTTCACATCTCTATAGAATTTCAGATATTTTAAAATAATTCTATTTATTAGTCAAGTATTTTTTTAGTTTGCTTCCCTCCTGGCATCCTGCATCAATTAAGAATCATAAGAATCAAAGTGCTTCACAAGTGTCTGGTTTAGGTTGTAATATCCCAGTCATTAACACTTGATTGATGCATTTCCCGATCAGCCAGTAATGTATTTTTGATCTAGATCAGGTGTGGGCATGCAAACACTGTTTCATAAAATTAAGAGCATGCAACATGGTGTTAATGCCATCTTTACACTGCAGAATTTTTGATCTTGCGCTATAGGCTCTAAGCCTGACTTTAATGTGTAGTCAGACCATGACCTCAGCACTGGAGTTGTAAGCTAACAGCAGCACGTGATGTGAGACTCAGCAGAACACAATGCATTCCCTGTGGCTTCTGCAAGAGTATCTGAAGTGTGTTAACTCCCCACCAGTTTAGGTGAGTTACACAAAGGAACCATGGCCAAAGATGATAACAGTGTATTTTTGTCCATACACAATGATATATGACTTCTTGCTACTAAATTTAAAACTGTTTTGATATTTTTGCATTTTCTACTATGTTTCTCATTAGTCTGTCCTTTTTTTTCCTGCCTACTTGTTTCTGAGTTCAGAATTGCATCATCACAATAAGATTTGGGTCTGAATGCCAATTTAAATATACATTTAATGTATGTCAGTATATATCTAAATTGACTTTCAAACCCAAATAATTAAAATATTCTTTAAATATTACCTATTTGCTCTTTCTTGTGAGGTATGCCTTTAACTTCTACTGCAGTTTTAATCTGTGAAGTCACTGTTGCAGACAGGGAGAAGTCTGCAGCTTAACCAAAGAACATTTAATTGAAGAAATCCCATCATGAAAAGGTGAACATAATTGTTCTCAAAGTGAGCAAGCTGACATGTAGAAGGAGAGCATCTGTTTCCATTTTGTTTCTTCTGCAGAACACACTTTATCATATTTGTCTTCATTCTCTCATTTACAAAATGGGGTGGGGAAATGTATTTGAATATGCTTAGGGTCAGAAACTGGGAAGAAATACCTATGAACACATACTTTATGTCACTATGAATTCCAGTACTAACCTTTTTTCACACTTTGCAAAAGTCCTCAGTGGTTGATTAAAGCATTGGGAAGATTTGAAACCTGATATTGTAGAAATTGCTGTTTCCAGCTTCGACAAGGAAATTAAAACTTTTGGAAGACGATATGCTGGGACAGGGACATAAAAATATGGGCCTGGAAAGGCTCTCAAGGGATTGTTTAGCCCATTTGTTTCTAGTGGGTGAAGGTCACCTGTTGGATATCAAACTTCCCCAGAGCTGTGCTGGCTCTGTGCCAACTTCTCACCTTCAGTGCTGCCATTTTTGCAGAAGAGCATCCTAACGCAGTGAAGCCTGAGCATCCTTGGATGCACAGGCAATGGATTCAGTGGGGGATGAGGATGAAGGGGTGGCTGTCCCATGCATGGAGGTAAAGTGGAAAGCAGGATGCAGAGAAAATGCCGAACTGGAATAGGCTGATGTGAGTACACCTCTCATATTAATGCTCATCTTCCCACTGGCCTTGTGCTCATTGCTGTGTTCGTTGAAAGGCTGTATGCTGTGAGCTTCTGTGGACGGCTGGGAGACAATCTTAGAAAATATGGGATGGGACGTATGGAAACCTGCACCTTTGGAGCCAGATTGTATATAGAGACATGGGAGGCCTCGGAGGGTAGGAAAGAAAAAGCTGATTATCTGTGATGATCAATGATCTATTACGCACATCACTATAAAAATCATTCTTTCCATACCTTCTTAGATGGTCCTGTAACATCTCCCTTCCTTACTCTCACAGGAGGGCTCTCCAGATTTTCTCTGAACTTTCACAGGTATTCTGCCTGGCTCTGAGGGAGAGAATTTGCGGATTTTGAACAGGAAACTTTCAGTTGTGAACTAAATCCATGTGCAAATGCTAAAATTTATATTCTGTTGGGAGCTAAATGGATTTCCGAGGTCTACAAGGTTAGAAGACTGGAAAATTGCCAGAAACCTGGCAAGGTGATGTCGTTACCATTCTGCAATTACTGTGGTATAAGATAACCTAAGTTTTCCTGAGGGAAAACAATCCATATCGAGCTTATACAATAAGCCTCTGTCAAGCACTTCCATTTTCGTGACGCTACAGTGTAGACAGTGCTTTGAACCGGAGTGAGCCACGAGGTTAACAGAGGGTTCCATGGAACCTGAAACCACAGCTGGACAAATTCCAGTGGACCAAGAGCAACCTCTAGTTCCACACCTTGAATTCATAGATTTATTTTCCAGTAAGACTTTAAAAGCCCAGGTAGGACTTTAAAAATATATAATAATACCACACATGGTTGTACATATACAGGCATAAATGTGAAGTCTGAAAAAAGGGAAACCTAGCAGACAGAATCTAAGCTGTTTTTTTCTTGGCAGATGCAAAGATTTTACTTTTAAGATAACTGTAACATTCCTTAGTTAATGTGGGATGGTGACTTTAAAAGTTGATGCCTTGAAGGCTTGATACTCTTGACATTCAAAATTTGTTTTATATGGTGAAAAAGATACTGTGCCAATGGGTTGATTTTCTGCTTTTTCTACTTATTACTACAATAAAAGGAGCATTTGTTTAAAAAAAAAAAAAAGATAAACAACAACCTTAATTTAACTTCCTGGGAAAAATGTATGAGAACTAGACTAAATTTGCAATATTTGTTTGCAACAGAAAATGAACCGGTGTCCTTGATACTTGTCAAATAAAAAGTATTAACATCAGCAAAATTCCGTATATTATACACTGAGTAAAGGAGTTTATAGGTCACACAGAGAAGAATTATATCCTCCTCAATTCACTTTTTCCTTTTGTGTAGGCTGTATAGGAAATTCTGGACTGGCAGGAATACAGGTGGGAATGCCAATTATTTGGCTGGTGATTAATTTTCATACTAACAAAGGAAAATCAAAAAATAATTCAAGAAAACTCTAACAAATTCTTGAAGAAGAGTAAGCACACAGAACTACATGGAATGAACATCTTTCGTACGGTTCAGAAAATCTCCTTTCAGTAGCTACCCAACTTCGGGAAGAACCTGAACTAAGGAATTCAACCACTTACCTCTGTTTCCCCCAAAATTACAAAAATCTTTGTAACCGGTCAAAACTTTGAAACTAACTTGTATCCTTCATGCATCCTTGGTAGAAATGGTTATAAAATACTACCACAAACATTCTTGTCTACAACTTGCTAACATGCAACACTTCATACCTGAGGAAAGTCAAAGTGACTTTCCTGGTGCATGGGAGTTGTTTAGCACAGCACAAGACACAGACATAGACTTTGAGAACTCCATCTCTTTCTTCCTCTGCAAGTATTTTCAGTGTTAAGGTGCAGAACTATGAAAACACATTTGGCAGCCCTCCTTGAAATGCCAGTACTTGGAGTCAAGTGGTTGCAAGAGAATCTCTTATACTTTTTTAGCAAGTATTACCCTGCTGAAACAGTGACTGAGGTGAAACGTGTAGTTCAGAAGGCAGAAGATACATTAAAATAAACAAACAAATAAAGACTTTTTTTTGTTCTCACTGTTAAGAATACTGACTCCTGAATGCCTGATAGTCAGAAAGAGAGAACAGGATTGAAACAGTCTCTGCTCAGATATGAGGGGGAACAGCTCCTCCTTAGGTGTTTCACATTGTTAGTGTAGAAGGGCAATACGAAAGGACTCTCTCATGCCAAATAAATACAAAAAAGCATGCTCAGACAGTACCCCTGGGTTTGTCACAGGAGTTATTAGGAAAAACAGTAGACAGAAAATACATTCTAAGACAACTCAACAAGGATTTTCAACACTCCTCCTTCTCTGAGCATTCCAGCATTAAAATAGGCTTGAATAAAGGGATGGGAAACGGGAAGAAAAAGGCTCCTGGGGTTACTATGTAATGCCTTTCAGATTCATATTAATGATTGATACAATGCACTGAAATTGTGAAGACATTCCTTGCATGGCAGTATTACCTTGTTTCATATTCAATAGAGAGCAGGGAGAATACTTACTAAAACAATTCAAAAATGCAAGGTGACTTTCTTTTCCAGAAATGAAAAGTGAAATTGAAAATGAAAATAGAGAAACATGGGAAAACTTAATGGAATCATTACTATGGCTTTGCCTAAATTACAACTTTCATCAAATCTTGACATATTTCTAAAAATTGTGAAATATACATCTTGACACAGTAGAATCAATGACAGAAACTCATCATTCTCTGCTGTTCAAATCACCATGCTGCAAGGTATGTAGTTACACTCCATGACAGTACAAGCACAATAATTTTTGTAAATCAAGTAGTTATATTCAAGCAGATTTGAGTCAAACATGTTGCCTCACATCTTTAACGCCCACTGAGTTGGCTTAGAGTTTTCCCATTAGAGATAATTATTTATAAAACTTTGTGTGTGTTGAGCACACAATGTGTAAAAATAGATACACTAACTGGAAACAATTCTCCTTTCCATTCTGTTCAATTATTTTGGTTTACATTTGCTATGTTCCAAATGGTCAACATCTTTTTTTCATTAATTAATTAAATTAGTCTTGCTTTGTTTTCTGTTCTAGCTAAACAAAGTCTAAAAAAGTTTCCATTGTTGCTGTTGCTGTGTTTCCAAAACATCCTGTGGTATGTCCAATTCCCTATATATTTGGCTATTTTTTCATGTGCTTGCTTTGAATGTTCAGTCTGCATATCATGCAGTGTTCCTTCTGGCATCAAATGTCTGAATCTCCTTCCTAGCCCTTCTGCTATTGGTTCGTGGCATGCTAATTTGATCATGATATGAACATAAATATTAAATGTGTATATTACACATACCAAATTTATCTTTCAGAGAAGTCTGGGGTAAATATGTTTCAGAAATGTTTACTTTAACTATTGATTTGATTTTTAAAACATATTTCTTTGGCTTTGTTTGTGCCTATTTTGTGTACATGTTCCATAAATACTTTCATAAATGATCCTCATTAAATGAGTAGTTACAACTGCTAATTTTCATCAGATGTTCTAATAGTTGCCAGAAATACAGTTCATAATTCATATTCCATCATTAATCCCCCCTTTCAATTTACCATTCTTGCTGTTCTACCTCATAATCCCTGAAGATATTCTCCACTTATTTTCACTACAACAAAGTGCCTCATGACCTAAACAGGAATAGAGCAATGAGGCTAAGCAGATGAGCCAGTGTCTGCAGAAACAGATCTTGCTTTCCTGCAGAAATTATCCAGTCAGAAAACAAAGCAGTGGAAAATATAATCATTCCATAACATTTGTAAACCATTTCCAGGCCAACAGCTATCCCCTGAAGAAATTAATGTATATTTCAAGACAACAAATATGAGAGATAAATATGATCTGCTAGTACAATTCACACTGGGACAAGCAATGACACAGAATCAGGTAGGCATCTTGCAAGCCGATTTTTAGCTCATCAGATAAACTTTAAATTAGATATAAGTAGTTAACATATTTTACACCTAGGAGCAGAATTCACATAAACCAAGTAAAAAATTAAATTAACCAATTAATCTGTCACAATGTTTTTCTTTTCTTCTATGTAGCACACACACACTCAATGAAAAATATTCTTTTTACAAAGAAAGATGACATATCGTCCAGAAAATAAGAACGTTTTGTAGTATTCTTTTGATAGCACTTACTGAAGCATGCTTGTTTTGTAATGGGAAGTAACTTACTACCTCTGTGCATTTTAGGGCATATTCTTAGCAACAAATTGCAGAGGTAAAAAAACCTGGCATTTCAAGACCACAGCCAAATACAGAATTTTTCAGGAACTGAATGTAAACTCTTCTAAGATCACTTTCAACAGAAGACACATTAGACACAAAAAGAATGAAAAAGAACCTTAAAATATTAATAGGGCTGTAGCTAACTTTCATTGCGGATTTCAGGTTTTCATTGATAAGTTGTGTCTTGCAGAAAACTGCCTGTCTAGAATAGTTTGCCTCGTTTTTTGGGAGAGTGGACCACTGGAATTCATGTTGCTTAGTACATCACCATTTTGTTTTTGTAAGCCATACAAACTGAAGCAAGTGACTATGTATATTGGTGTTGGAACTTCTTAAGTCTAAAACTGTAATAGGCACAGATGTTCTCAGCATCTACAAAACAAATTTCAGATTTCTTTTCTATATGAAATCTTATTTAGATTACTTGAAAATACGTATTGCAATTTTTTACTTCAGCTGTAAAATGGTACTTCTCTCTAACACTCCCTTATCACACAACTGATGAAAATAAACCAAAAAGAACAGGTGAAAAGTCCATGGGAGTTAAATATTAAAGACAAAAATGACATTTCTAATAGTTTCCCTGACGACATGTTGCAAGAGTGAAGGTCAATTTTTGAAAAGCACTTTAAAGTACATTTCATTTTGAAGAGGACTGTCACAAAGCAAATGTAGTGATAATACAGATAGTGTACGTCCAGAGTGCTTTTCTGCCAACAAAGGGGAATGTTTAAGATTTATCATACATAATAATAATCACCTGTGTGAACAGAAATTGGGTTTATTTATTTATTTTTTAGTTCTTTTTAATAATGTCCTCTAGGCAACCTGGGAACAATAATATGCATTGCAATGTTCAGTGGTAAGTCTGTGAATTCGCTGTTCAAAGGAAGCACTCCAGTTCAATAAAAACCCACTCAGAACAACCTGAAACAGTACACCCCACCACATTGCAAACTTAGGGAGTTTTAGACAGTGTTTTAATTGCGCTCCTAGAAGAGGTCCAAGCATGTACTTTGGTTTTGATAACACATGATATATGTGCCTTTCCAGAAAACATCATTGTATTTTGCACACTGAGCTCTGGCTCTCACTGCTGATATACAGTAGTGCTCATATACTTCCCCAGCCTTCCATGAAGACAGAAGAAGAAAGTAAGTAAAAGAAATATGAGGAAGCAAGAAGAGAAGAATTAATGAGAAACAACCTCCAAAATGAAAACTGGAATAAGGGTTCTCAGACGCATATTTTTGAATGGATACATTAAAACACGTGTATTTAGTCTGAATCCCACCCACTTATTCCAAGAAAAAAATTGTTATCTGATGTAACACTTTGTTTTTCTTTTAGTGATGGAGAAGAGATCCGATACTCAGACCTGGAAAGTGTTCTAACTGAAGGTATTTGAGTAAGACAAGGAGCCTTTAGGTCACCAGGTTTTTTGATTACAGTGTATTTGTGTTTCTGTCTACAGTGTTCAACTACCCGCTCACCAACTGGACCCAATCATTTGCATGCATAGAGAGAAAATGTAGAAAAAAAAAAGTACACTAGCAGGTATGTGAGGTCTTCAATCTTCAGGACCCTAACAACTGCATGCCGAAACTGTCCTGGTGCTGAGATACACTAAAAACAACCCTTCCTCAACATGAGCTGAGGACAGGTATAGCTTGAAGTTCACTGAAGAGAATAGTTCCCTAGATGACTGACACTCCACTGCATTAATCAGGCTACTCTCTGCAATGACTGGACATGTCAGGTACAAATCAGGCTGACTTCCACAACTGGAATTACCCAGCATTTGGTGGCAGCGTGTCCCAGACACTGATTACATGAAATAGCTCTACAGGAGCCATGCCTGACCTGCTCATCAGCCACACACATCGCATGAGCTGTTCATTGCTACTCTTAGACAGTACGAGAAAACTCTTAGCCCAAAGTGCTTGCGGGCATAACACAAGCTTTAGGTGCGAGAACAGAAGCAATAAGGCTCTTCCTTCTTTATTCCTCTAGACCATGCTCCTGTCTCAAAAAACTCAGACTTGATGCTCAAAGCATACACCTGCTCCTGCCCTGGACTATGCAGAAGTACAGCCTTATCAGGGCAGCACTTCACCAGAGTCAAGTGGCGATGCTACAAATCATAGAATTAATTTGAGGTAATACCATACTAACAGACTTATGTGGCCTCTGGGACCCAAGGTAATAATTCTGCAGTTTTACATGGTGTAAAGCAGATCTATCTTCCCTTTCCTGAGCTGAAGAATCAGAATGTAAAGCTGGTGTCAAACTTCAACTGACTAAAAAGCAGTGAATTAAGCTGACATTAACCTCTGATGACAAACTGGTGAAGAAACTAAGTGCTTACTGTGAACTGTAATCTTCTCTTGCATATATTCAGATTTGTTCTGGCAGCTGTTTTAATGGAGAAACACTACATTATTTACCATGCCACAACACTCTTATTTCGTTCATTAAAATTGTAAAACACTAATGTGTAAAAACATGAATGTTCCTAGATTTGCTCTTCCAGAAACTTAGGTACAGTTTGCCAAGGAAAAATAAATTAGCAACATATGAAACTGCAGTATTTCATTAAAACACTAGAAGTGAGTGAATAATTGTGACATATTTTACACTTAATTAATTTATGTTGTCTTAAATTTAAATGCTAAATCATAACAAACAGGAAAATTTTAAAAAAATTATTCCCACTGGCAACCTGAAATATTATCTTCATTGTTCACTGAGATCCTACCTCTAGTTACATATTTTTCAGGTCCTGCTGGAAAATATTTTCAATAAAATCACATTCTGTTTTCTGTAGAAATCCATTCTGAACATATATCTTAAATGGAATTGTAAAAATCAATCAAAATTTCTGCTCAGAGTCTACATTTATAGCTTCTGTATTGAACTCATGGGTTGTGCAGAAAGAGTTATTAATTAACATTGCTTTCTTTAACACAGTTATTCATAGTTCATGCATAAGGGATGTGCTGCCTGCAAAGTGCTGATACAGGTGGCTAAATGGGGAAACACACCATTTATATAAATTCAATTCTTTGTTTTACAACACTATAAAATTTATGCATAGAGGAAGAGAAGGAAGGGAAATCCAGGTTTACAGTGAAATCTTGCTATGAAGATATGCTGTTAACGTACTGTAACAAATGTTGCTTTTTGAAGAATTAAGGCTAAAACTTACTTTCCTTGTTCGTAAAAACAGTTTTAATAGAGTTCATGTGAATTTTATCAAAAGTACAGGTTGTGACACTTGAGTTATTCTTAGGAACAGTAAGTGCCATTTAACTCTGTATTACTGTAATCAGTGCTCTTATTGTTAAAGGACCAGTGAGTCGAGAAAAGAAAATCCTGAGAGTTTTAATGCTTTAAAAACATATTATCTGAAATAAAAATAAACAAAAAGCCACTTGAACCTTCTCTTACTATACATCAGAAAGATTTCAGTGATGAACCAGTATTCATAATAATTTTTGTACTGTTCAATACATATAGATAAAGGAAGTGTACAAATGTCTTTCCCTTCACAAATGTAAATTTGGAACTGTCTTCATACAAAAGATATTTGATCACTCACACTGTTTGTCTTCAGCAGATGCTTTTGTATCCAAGCCTGCTCCCATGGAAATCAACAGAAACTTTCTAATGATTCCAATGAAGACGTCTCAGGTCTTCCCTACGTAAGTGTATGTAACTGATTGTTATGTACTAATAGGTGTTAATGTTTTAGCTATGGACTTTTTGTAAAATACTGAATGCTTGGAATTGTCTTTCTTTTGTATATAGACAAATTTCAATTATTCAAAGGACATGGACATCTTCAGAAAAGCGATTATTTCAATTTCAGTGCTATTTAAATATCTGATTTAGGAAATTATATTTTCTCCATAACTCTTGATTTCAATAACTGCTGTTTAGATAGAAGACATTAAACTTGATTCATGTGATTACCTAATGCAAATGGAATGGTTATCCAAAAAATCACCTCTATTTAGATACACTTGTTACACTTTCTCTCACTTCTGCAATACTGTTTGTGGATAAGCACAGGAACAAAGCGACACTTCTCAAAGTTTTTTCTTCTAATACCTTCTTTTTCAAAATAAATTCAGTTGAATTCTGTTTACTAAAAAAAAAAGTTCAACATCACTACACGAGTGTGACTTTAAAAACAAGTGTGATTTTTAAAAATAGCAAATGAGGAATTTTCTAAAGCTCTTGTTGGCCAGAAAATCTGTCTAGGGGTAATCTTAATGATATGCATTTTCACTACATGACTCTGTACCATTATTCATATTCTCAAATTAAAACTAAAATTTCTGGGAAGGCTTTACATTTTTTATTTATTTTATTTAGAATTTTTAATCATAAATAGCATAGCAACAATTTTGCTGAAATCACCCTTATGACCTTTGCTAGCTAATAACAGTCTGACAATAAATAAACACTGAAGAGCTTAAAAATTATAAAACTTGGTTTATATGCTGTCCATTGGGTATTTTGTGAGTTGTGTTCTTTGAATTGATACCCATGCCTTAGAGTATAAAAAGGTTAGCAAATGGCACATTTATCCAAGTAATATACAGCTCATTCTACACTTTTAAACATCTGTGTGTCCTCTTGATGACTTCAGCCTTTCTAAGACTAACAAGTGAATTTAGGATTTATAGCTGAGAAACAGCATGGCTGCTTCTGCTGTCAGTCTTTATTCACTACGCTAATAATAGGAGGTGTAATAAACAACATAGATTTACAATTGTACATTTTAATCATTGTTTCTGAAGGTTTATGTAATCAGGAGAGGTGATCACTGCTCCTTCTCATTTGGAATTTTCTCTTTTGGTGCCAGACACTACCGAGTTATTCAGTAAGCAGACAGCTTTGCTCTTTTCATCAGTGATTCATGAAAGAGTTGACAGTTGGTGTGTTAAAGCAATCTGAGCTTCAGTCTAACAATCTGATTTGTTGGCACAGTAGATTTACTGCATCTTGATTTTCTTGATAAATTCCATGTGAAGCCCAATACCAGCTGCCCTGACAAGATCTCTGTCTACGTGAAGAAGTTCATATTGGTCCAGAAGCAAAGAGAAAGAGACTTACATAAAATTGAGAATTCTGTAATGAGAGGTTAAAAGTTTGCATAGGTTTCACACGTGGAATTTTTTAATCCACGGATAAACTACAGTTAAATTTGGAAATTATATTTTGCTTTTGGACAGTCTTTGTTAATTTTAAACAAAGATATTACATAATTGTCTCTTTTTAGCATGTGTTACATACAAGAGGAAATGGAACATCCTTGCGTACTGTACATAGCCACTGTGACAGTACTGCAAAAGACTGAAAAGATATAATCTAATGCAAAACTATTAAAAAAAAAAAAAAGCAAGCATGGACCAAAACTATTGAATTATACAACAGGTACAAAATAAACGTTGTGTAAAAAAAAGCTTGATTTCCAGGGGTGAACAGCATATTAAATTGTTGCCCTAAAAAAAACTTTCACTTTTGCAGCTAGTTCCTAGATTGTTAGGCAAGTTTAAAACATACATCTCCTGTTTACTTGCTGGAAGTTCATGCTTTCCTGTATTTGCATTAAATAAGATAATTAATTTTATTCCTACAGTTTATAAAGAATAGTAATATACTTTACGGTAACTGCAAATCTTTGAGAGATTTTTTCCATATAATCTTGCCTATGTGTTTTGTATTTGTGAGTTTAAGAAATTCTGGCCAATAATGTGCCTCATGATGTAGCCTGTACATACACTGTGCTTTGCTGCCCAAGAACACACTGATGCGGTACAATTTGAATTTCTTCTAAATTTCATTCATTGGTAATCCAGAAATCATTTTCTGATTTCCTTTGAATCCACAGTTCTGAGGAAATGATGGCATATAGTAGGATTCCACTTGGATAAAACAACTTTAAAAAAAAAAAATCTAGAGATAGCTCCCACTCATAGCAATTAGTTGACGTCATTTACTGTTTTGATGAGTAACAAAATTGTATTAAGAGAAAGGTCCACCTGTGAAACATAAACCTCAACACAAAATTTTGTAGACCTATTAATGGTAGTCAGTGTTGACTGAAGTAACTAAAATACTGAACCGATTGAAGAAGTCTGTTAAATGGATTTCAATAATGGTATCTGGAGAAATCTTTGAATGTTGGACATACCCACTCTAAGAGTTCTGTTGCCTTTTAACACAAAGCAGAGCAGACTGTCATTCTCTTGCAGATTTCATGAACAGCATCACTGGGATGGTGAGACAAATGTCTATTCACCTCCAGTCTGATACAGACATTGCAAACAGCCTTTAGGAGGATGCAGGTGTATGCTGGGATGATTAGTGTACAACAGCATGTTCTAAAAGTTTGAGGCAAATCTTCATTACATTGGTGGGTTTCCTTGGATGTTTAAGTTTAATGATAATGTGCACTGGAATTTCTGTGAAGAAAATGCCTCAGAGCTCTTGAATAGAAAAAGGCTCCTGAAAAGAAGATACTGTGCATAGTATTTTTTAATAACCTATGCCTCTCAGGCTGTCTGGTCACCAGGAATTAATTTCAAGGCTTTCAGGGAGAAAGGAACAAGAAGCATAACTGTGATGCACCTTCTCTGAAGCATCCTAAATCTCAGAAGGATTTTACTCCTTTTCACAGAATCACAGAATGGTAGGGGTTGGAAGAGACCTCTGTGGGTCATCTAGTCCAACCCTCCTGCCAAAGAAGGGTCACCTACAGCAGGCTGCACAGGACCTTGTCCAGGCGGGTCTTGAATATCTCCAGAGAAGGAGACTCCACAACCTCCCTGGGCAGCCTGTTCCAGTGCTCTGTCACCCTC
>Ga0065711_1037488_pt1 | contig 19786 bp, 13 predicted proteins | sample Hoacrofraction12_FD_59098 | JGI IMG/M metagenome (GOLD analysis project Ga0065711, IMG submission 59098) | Hoatzin crop microbial communities from Cojedes, Venezuela - Epithelial fraction 12 v2 (version 2) | ecosystem: Host-associated > Birds > Digestive system > Esophagus > Crop | place... | reverse complement strand
AAAAGAAAAGAAAAGAAAAGAAAAGAAAAGAAAAGAAAAGAAAAGAAAAGAAAAGAAAAGAAAAGAAAAGAAAAGAAAAGAAAAGAAAAGAAAAGAAAAGGAAAGGAAAGAAAAGAAAAGGAAAGAAAAGAGAAAAGATCTAAGGACATTTTAGGCAGAATTGAAAAACAGGCAAGTCAGACACATCACACAACAGGATCCTGTTTCACTAAGCAGGATCTTTCCAGTCCTTTACCTTGCAGGTGCACCTGTTTTGGGTCATGCCATATACGTAACGGCTTGCTTCCTAGTCTACTATTTGGTACAAAGCTGCTCTCATTATGGATTTGCGGAAACAGCATGTTAATCCTGAACTTTCTTTTCCAATTCAAGCACAGATTTTGGACTGCTTAACCTAAAAACAGCAGTCACTGAAGATACTCAGTTGTTTCTAAACTAGCATCTGTCAGGAAAGACAAAATGATATTTTGCAGAAAGCAGGGCCTGATCTTCAATGCAGTAAAGACAATCTCATATAGAAAGCACTTAGTGAAGTTTACACAGCAGGACCAGTGCCAAAGCTGAGCAATCAAGAGGAATATATATTTACACTGCAGTGCAGTACAAATACAACTTGATCAGTTTTTCCTGAAAAACTTGACCAGCTTTTTAGGATGGAGGTGTATCACAATTTATGCTCATTCTCAAAAATGCAATCAACACCTGAGCTTCCTGAACTTCTTGAACATCCAGCTGCTTCTGGCTGTAAGTAAGGGGCATGTGTCTTGCTGGAGCAATGCAGGTTTCCACCTTGCAGTCCTGGAGGATTGCTCAGGCTCAGTGTAGCCAAAAACCCTACAAGAAGGTACCAGCCAGTTATGAAGTTACTCTAAGCCCTATTTTCTCCTCTATATGTGCTCTGTGATATATGAAGTGAGGACAACAGGCACTTTCCAAACTTTCCTTTTCCCCTAACGCTCTGTAATTCCACATACTTGCCTAGAGCAAGGCCACCCCCTGTGGCTTCTAGAGCAAGAAGCAGTAGTACTGCAGAGCCTTGGGACACTATTCATTTTCCTGGTCCTTTGCCACCACAAGTCCCACATCAGTGACGCTTATGAAATGAGAACAGGACTCAACATCACATCTGCGTTATGCTCCGGAAAGCAGGACCCAATTGACACTGAGAAATGCCTTATTCAGGAGACCAGACTCTCTCAATAGCCAGTTCAAAGAAGAAACTTCACTAAGGTGCTTTACAGGACTGTCTTTCTCTTTCTGTTTTTCAGACAGGAAGCCTTATGAAACTAACCTCCTACCTCAGGCACTTTATTGCAGTACCTAAATTTAGACACTGTGAAAAGACTTACAATCTTCTCTCTTTCAGGAAGACTTTTGGATTTGATTGCCTTCTTCTAGGATGAAATTCACTCCTCTGCAGCAGCCCCGTTCAGGACAGAGAACCCTTCCAGTTCTTTGCAAGAAGACCTCTTTCCAAACAGAGAAAACTCCTTATGAAGTCCTTTGAAGTCTGGATCAGGTTTAGCCATCCAGCAAGATCACTGTCTTGGAAAAAATCTGGACCTAGAGGGATGCATAGTGTTTAGTTTGACGCACTGAGCAGAAATGAATTTGATCACAGAGTCTTGTGTCTCTCTTCAACCTCATCAAGAACTGTGATCCTTAAAAGAAAATCCTGTGGGAAATTAGTGCTTTAGTCAAGGGGGAAAAAAATCAAGCCAGGCCTCCAAAAACTATACAGTGTTGCATTAATTGCTTCTTTTCACTTGTCACCTTGATTTGAGCTTTTACACTTCGCATTTTTAAACTGTCCTCTGCAGTCCAGACCATTAGGCATGGTTTATTTTTTTCTTAAAAAAACAGTGATTATCATGTGATAACAGGATTCTTGAAGCTGAGGTATTAAAAATATTGATTGTTGTAAAATGCATTATTAAATCACAAGTTTTGGCAACATCATAAAATGTCTCTCCTTTTAAGACTAATCTTCACATATCTGTTTGAAGCAATTTCTCAAATGAAACTGCATTTTTATTTGCCTATACACAGACTTGTACAGGTTAGGAAGAAAAGCAGGGATGAACCCACGGATAAGTGCTGGGAAAGTGTAGAGTGATAGATCATGCAGCCATTCTATTTATCAATGTCAGAAATTCTTTGATTCATGAAGTCTTCTTTTGTCACTACACAAGTGTATATCGGGTGCTTTTTACAACTAAAGTATGAATACAATAAATTGTAAAACTTTCTCTCCTTAACTTCACACTTGAAAATGATGTGCTGAAATTTTCAAATTGACCTAATTAAGAATGTTAGGAACAAATGCAGATACTTAATACAGCAAATTATATAGCTTGGAATTTTTTTTTTTTTTTGTAAATTCAAGTCATGGAAGTATTATCCTGAAGTTAAACTATTTAACATGGAATATTCTCTCAGCTTCAGACAGTTTCAGGCCAATACTTCCCAGGCTGCAGCTATTACCTCAAAAAATTACATAACTTGCCTTTTTTCTGCAAATCGCTGAAGCCCGACTGCCACTCCACTAGTAACATCAGAGCTGTCAGCATCTCAGGAAGACAAGAGAAGGCATTCCTACTAGCAGCAACAAAACCGTGCTTGCACTTAGAAAAATCTTCCTTCAATCCGCTTCACACCAAGCAGAGAACTGCTTAAAGTACACTGTGTTGAAGGTGGGATTCATTTCACTTTCGCTATCTATAAGTTAGAAGTCTCAGTTAGATGTCTATAAGTCAGCTTGACTCCCTCTCTAGACAATGAAGAGAGATAGACACCTCCAGAGGGTGATTCATCCCATCTGAAGACAGATATCGAAGAGAGATGGAAGGAATCACCCTTTGGAGAAGCGTATCTCTCTCCAGTGACTACAAAGGGAGTCTGTGGTGAGTGCCTTAAACTTGACAGCTGAAGTTATGTGAGATGAAATCTAACCCTAAGCATAAATAACACAGGAGGATCTTTACTCTCCTGTACTGAAAAGGAGGTTATTAGTGATGGTTATTGGAGGCATTCTGCATTAAAAATGCACAAATTGCATTGAGCTTATTAGCTAGCATGAATTAACTTGATTGTGCAGATAACTACACTGATACGTCATGGGTGTCAGAGCCTCTGTAAAGAGTAGGGAGGACAAGTTTAGTGTGGGACCATGGTTCCAAAAGAGTGTCACACTCAGCTGGGACCCTGACCAGCTTCTGAATGCTCCTGTTTCTCTCAGTGCTACCTGTTTAACAACTGTCTTGGAGTAATGACAATCCTGGACATCTTTTTAACCATCTAAGTACCATTTGCCTCTGTTCCAGTTCAGATCCTAGCGCGGAAGGGTAGTCGACTTAGATTTTACAGGAAGTGGAACTGTATTGTAATAACACTAAAAGAGTCAGAATATATTCCGTTCACATGATTTGCATTACATTTCGAGCCCATCAAAGTGTTCTTCATTTTAGTTTAGAATCTGAAGACAGGCAAAAATATCTTCCCCTAGAAACTGTAAGCAGTAGTCTGTGTGGCACCAACTGACTGGCTTTCACATTGCTTCAGACTAATCCTGTCTAGAGAGGTGGGGCCTGTGAAGTAATAGCTCTTGACCCTGCCTCTCCTCTAGGCTCCATACAATGTCTTCATGACCCTGAAGCTTCTCTTTATTTCAGTTCAAACAGCCTGACATCAGAGAGGGTTGTGCGGGAGCCGGTGAGGCTGGTGGGTGTTATACCATGAAAGTGACCACACAAGTGGCATGCTATAGGGTTTGGCATGATGGGATTGTCTGAGGGTGCAAAGACTGCTGAAAACATGGCTGAAAATAAGTAATGTGAAAATCAGCACAATAGAGCATCGAGATAACAATGTCTGAACTGATCGCTGTATTTTTTAATATAGCAGTGTAGGTATACTCAAATGGATCCTATCTGGTCATGGCTGTGGCTGTTTTAATGAAGGAACCCAAATGTTCTTGTCTTTGCAACTTCTACTAGATAGGATGTCAAAAGAGAAAGAATCCAAGATACCTCTGCAGCCTAGGTATTTGTGTCTTTATTAATACCTTCTTGAAGACAAAAGTGGATAGATGTGATTTTATGACTGCGCCCAGGAGTTTAAAGGCTCTGCCAAATCAACCTTGCCACTACCCTTTCCTGAACTGTACTATGGGCATGCTCTGCCAAATCAACCTTGCCACTACCCTTTCCTGAACTGTACTATGGGCATGTATATAGCTAAGATTTCACTCCAAGGAGTTTCCTCTGATTTAAATCAATATGAGTAGAGAAAGAAGGCCTTAGCACTTAGTTTCAAGAGACTTCTTCAGAAGGTGTAATTCATGTGTATCTGAGTATTTCATCACTACTTAGATGCTCTGTCAGCTCTGTCTTTTAAATCTAGGTATTTTTAGTATTCTTAGTGTAACATGTGTATGAGAAAACAATGTAGCTGTGAAAGTCCAGAATGTGCAATCTACTAATCTAGAAGGTCCTGTCACCTTTATGTGCCCTATATTTTTTTCATCCATAACTCAAATAAATGCAGATTTTTAAAAAATTTATCTTTGGCTTTTTCCTTGCTTTCCAGTTCTCTGTGTTTGGAATTTGAGAATCAGGTCATCTAGATAAAAGCTACAGTATTTGCTCACATGCTATGCACCTTCAGTAAGCAGCACTACACAAATAAAGAGTATTTTACCTCTTCCCATAGGAAAAAATAAAAATACTGAAATTAGAAGGTTTTTATTTCATTGTTTGTAAAGATACTGGTTTTCATGGTAGTCTCAACCCTTAGGTAAGTAAAACTAAAATCAGAAACTTGTATTTAAATCATCCATCTAGACAGAAAGATTTATAAAGTACCATTTACTTGGTGAATCTTTCACGCTAAGTTATCTAATTGTTTTCTAAAATTAGATGCCACTTTCAAAAAATAAAAACTGTTGGAATTATTAACAGCACCTTTTTAGGGATATTGTTAGATACACAAACATCTGGGAAAAAATACTGGAAGAACAAGTTGCATCAGCTTTGAATGTGTTTAAAGCAACACATTAAAAGTACTGGCAAGGTTATGTTTGTAGGAACAAGTAAATTGGTTGAAATCCTGACCCCACTGAAATTAATGAGATTTCACCTTTTGTCTTTCACTATTCAGACACGTTCCTAGTGACCATGACCATGAGAAAGATTCTTGCACAAGGACATATGAAATGGTAGGCTGTCTCATGAAACAGGAGGTTCATTTGGCATTTCTGTGTTTCAGTATTTCGTGTAGTCAGTGCACAATATGTGTCCCAGCTTGAAGGCTTCTAATAGTTGATAGAAGATAAAAATAAATGTTGCTATTTACAGATCCAAAAATTCTTAAGAGCAGGAGTGAAAAATGTTTTGACTGTTTCATAAAACAAGTGTGAAAAATGGCCAGTGAATAATTTTTAAAGGGTCAGTATTAAATTTGTATTACTGCAGTTAAATTCTAGCTAAGAATTGGAACACCAAATTCAGTGAAAAATAAATGAAAGGATCTGATCTGCAGTTTGCAGACTCAGTCTCTAAGTCTCCATTGTTATGTTGTGGGGCCTGAAATATTCCTGCCTTCAATAATATATCTTCAAGTATATTCTAGTATCTCCTTATACCTAGTTATTTTAATGGGTCTACTACTTTCTTTCAATCTCTTAGTTTTGTGGGGTTAAAAGTCTACAATACATTCCAGGATGCATCTGACCCATGAAAGCACAAAGTATGAGATCTGAAGACAGTAACTAGCCTTTGCCCAAAAGCAAGAGCCAGGTTGCCAGAGAACATAAAACCACCACAAAAGATGGAGGCTGGCGAGATTTGGGGAAGGTGGAAAGGAAGAGAAGGAAAGGAAGGAAGAATTGAAGTAGTGAGGTGGTTGGGAATACACTATGAGAAGTACTTGGATCTAGCTCTGTGAGGCTATACAGCGCTAATTGCACTGAGAAAACTGGCTGTGAGAGATGAAGGTAGTAAAATAAAATGTTGAAAGGAAATGAGAGGGTTGAACCCATAGAAGACAGAAATGGTCAAGAGTTAAAAATGATCTAGCAAAGTGCTGGGAAGTTGAGAGCCTGCTGGTATTTTTACTGAAGAGCTGAGAGGCTGACTGGTTCAAAGCACAAGTGACAGCGGGGAGTACCCCAGGACGGCAGGCTGTCAGGCTTGCAGGACACAGTTACTGCCTCCTGGGTCTGTGCTGGTGCTGCAGGAGGACCAGCTTTCTCGTTGCTCTTTTCAGGGAGAGACAAGAAGCAGCAGGGACCACCTTGCAGCCATAAGGCTAGGGACCATATGCCCCTTCAGTGCATCTTCCTTCCCTTCCCCGTCCTGCTCTGGGGCAGCTCTCAGTGAGGAAAAATTTGGTTTGGGCTCCAGTCTTGGATAGGTCTGGTGTCCTGGTTGTAAGAAATACCTGTCATTACTAAATCTCCACTAGATTTAAGAATGATCTGGGCCAGCTGTCAGCAAGAAGACTTAATCTCTTACTTAAAAAACTGAAAAAAGGATAAAATGCTCACTGCCTAAGGGCTGCAGCCTGGTGATTCTGGCTTCAACGTGTACCTGACAAAGCATGCAGATAGGACATTGGCTTCTTGGACACAACTCCTGTGTTTAAAGTTAGTCATATCTCGAAGTAATCAGCCAAGGACCTTCAATGATTGAAAAGTTAATGTGTAAACCACTTAGCTAGCTATGACATGATTTGGACAAAGCAGCGCGATTTGGTAATGGACAACCTATCACTCTTTTCTTCAAGTGTCCCTTGAGTGCAGCAGCAAAATACAAGATTAAAAAAGAAAATGGGGTTGATCTAATGTATTTGGATTGTCTGAAAGTTTTTTTGCATGTTCCTTGCAGAAAGTCATCAAAAAAGTAACAATATGTGGGAGTACAGTGGATTAAAAACAGAACATGCTCCACTTTCTAGCCATGAAAAAAGAAGTAATTAATACTGGGATACTCCAAAGCTGCGTGTTGCCATTGATATTGTTTTGTAAGTTAGTGACATGAAAATCCGTGTGGACTCTGAGCTGACTATGCTTAGGGATGTCACAAAGTCTGATCAACAGTAAAGAAGTTTACAGAGAGCTCCAGAGAGGTTGAAGGAAGTGAGGTGGTAGCAGGTGAAATAAGATGAATGCAGGTTAAAGTATGTTGAAACAGGAGTTATTTCAACTACTGAGATCTCTGAGTATAAAGAGCAATGAGTTTAAAGAGCAGTGAGTTTAAAGAGCAGTGAGTGTAAGTTAATGAAAGTACCTTCTGAAGGGGAGAAGTGGTGATTGCTGCTGTGGTGAAGTTATTTGCTGAAAGGGGTTTGGCATTCCAGAAGGCATCAAAAAGAAAAAGAAAACAATAATAGAGAAATTATTATAATGTCAGTATATGACAGTGGCATAGCATTATTGGGGGAACCATCTTCTTTTCAAGAGAAATTCTGTGTCAAAAAAAAGGCATAGCAAAAAAAGAGGAGAGAATTCAAAAATGTTTGTGGAAATCATGAAGGATGTGAGACAATCAGATTAAAAAGAACTTTTTCAAGAAAAAGATGTAAGACTAGTGGTTTTGCACATTAATCTCCTCTGTTGACAGGACTTCACTTGCTGACTAAGTAGATGTTGGTGTACTAGTAAAACATGCTGGTAAGCAGAGGTAAGCTACCAGAGTAGGCTCAGCACTGAACTAGTACAGCATGGGATTTCTTATGTCAAAAGAACTATCATCATAATTAATAAATTACTGTTTTGGCTGCAAAATAATTCCTGTCCCTGTCTGCATCACTTATCTACCATCTGACCTCACTGGCTCCCAGAAATTTGACAGAGTGGTGAAATCTAAGAGACGCTCCAGTTGTTAAGGGTTTATAGGGGTCCAGGCACAGAGGAAAGAACCCCTTAAGTGTTCTGAAAGAGGGAGATTTGCATCTTCTCGGATTGGAAAACCTGCAGTGGAGAGTGTCTTCATAAGTCAGTAAACCTGTAAAAAGCTTCCGTCAAATCCTGGACCTTATCAGAAACCAGAATACAACAGTCAGGAAACAGATTCACAGGAAACCAGATTTCATTAGTTCTAGGGCTCAAGGGACTTGTATCACCTCACCTGTCTCATAGGACTAAATAATCAGGTACAAGGGCACATCTTCACAGACAAATGAAGATGCATCTGCTCTGCCCATACATGGAGCTCTTCAGGTGTTTTATAAGAAGAAAGGTAATATTTCAGCTGAGGATCTTCTCTGTGCTTCAGGACTGACATCGGGCAGGAATGGAGATTGAATCCTGCTGAGTGCTTATGTTTTTTTCAGGTCTGTCCTGGATGCTGGGCTTACTGGAGTAATGGACAAATTTGATCCTGAAATAATGAACAATTAAACTATGTAGCCCCTCTGAACCCTAATAGCAACCATTGTATTGCACAGGTGTGGGCAAGTGATACAGACAGGCAATACATAAATGGCATAAAAAGTTAACAATCCCTTTCCTAAGCAGCACAGGACAGTTGCCAGACTACTTCTTTTCCTTCCCTCTCCACAATTCCACCATGAAAAAAGCCTTGACTTTCTTTAAATTCTTGAAGATTCTAATTGATCTGGGCCCCATAATTCACAAGTTTTAGGTGTCTCAGTCTTAAATATTGTTGCACATATATGTCCATGCAGATAGGTGTATGGATCTGAATATCCATCCAAAGACCATGGAGTGCCTTTGCCCATTTCTTATAATTAAATAATTGCTGGATAGAAATTTCTCTTTCCAATTTTATTTTCATTTTCTTGGTCAAAAACAACTAGAAACTTCTTTTGTAGTCAGACTCTTAATCATAGAATCATAGAATCATAGAATGGTAAGGGCTGGATCTTAAAGATCATCTGGTTCTAACCCCCCTGACATCAGCAGGGACATCTTCCACTAGACCAGGTTGCTCAGAGCTCCATCCAACCTGGCCTGGAACACTGCCAGGGAGGGGGCAGCCACAGCTTCTCTGGGCAACCTGTTCCAGTGTTTCACCACCCTCCTGGTGAAGAATTTCTTCCTAATATCTAATCCAAATCTGCCCTTTTTTAGTTTAAAGCCGTTCCCCCTTGTCCTATCACTACACACCCTTGTGAAACGTCCCGCTCCATCCTTTCTGTCTTCCCTTTCAGTCACAGCTGCAGTAATATTTGGTTTTCTTGTTTCTGCTCCAGGCTTTTCCTTTGCAGCCTGAATGTATCCTTACAGTCTATCCATTCAGCCCCCTTCTCTCTATTCTTCTCATTGCACTCTCTTTCTTACCCTGCCGTCACTTACTGGTAACTTTACTGTCTTTCCTTCACCGGTCTTTGAAACAACTCATACCTCACAAGCTACTCATCACCTTACTAACTCTTTGACTCCTTTTTGTAAGTCAGGCTGCATCGATACTTATAAAATATATCGGTTTGAGGCCATTTTCTGCACTGAGACAAACTGGCACAGAGTGACACTCATTCAAACTCTCTTGTGAGATGGGCTGGCCAGATCCAACCCCTCCAAATCGCTGCTAATTCCCAAACCCTGCCTAGGAACAGTTTGAAGACTACCAGATGGCCCAGGGCAAAATCCTGTCAGAGACCACTCAAACTTTCCGAAATGGACAGTCAAGTTCCAGTACCACCTCTGGCACTGTTAAATTTACTGCCACAGCCATATCCACCAGTAGCAGAAACAGCCCTTAAGCATGTGATGTACATAACAGCTGAGTCCTGTGGTTTGCAAGAACTGTGATTCTAAACCAGACCCAAGCCTTTTCCCTATGTAAACTGATTGCTAGTTTTGAAATGTAGTCATTGGCTTCCCAGCTGCTGATATCTTTAAAGCTGCCTGAAGCCGAGCCAGCTTCTCTGCTGAGCCGGCAGTATGGTTTTTTGCCATAAAGGAAGCAACTTGAAAGGCAGCCTGTTGACCGTGTAAAGGATGGATGTACAGGACTTTTGTTCAGAGCCAATGCTTTTTCTGCCATCCTCCCCAAGGAGACCTTAAACCTGGAAACCAGTGATTTCAAAGACAAATTTGAGGCTCAGACATGATTAAATAGCCTCAGCAGCACAGCACGTTACTGCACACCAATGAGGCTGTGGTAACTGTCCACTACAAATACGAGATAATATGACATACGTTAGCCCACAGTGAAAAGGGGCTAACTTAAGTCAAATTACTCTGACTGTGCCATGGGCTACGAGCATTTGCACAGGCAGTTATTGGGACCCGGCTGATGCATGGTAACAGTTAACCAAAGTAATTTGATCATATGTCTGATCTCAAAGACAAAATCGACTCTAAATTGCTAGTATGGTATATGTGAGACGTAGCCATGACATGCTGTTACATTACCATCTGACCTAACAAGACAGTAAAAGATACACTTCCTTCTTGGCATTATTTTAACAGAGGGTTTTTACCAGCCTGAATTATGAAAACAAAAAAAAGTACTATATTTAAGCCTACATAAATGCAGTTTATTCCTCTTTGATAAGGCATAACTTTTTTTAGCAATTGTAATCTGTAACATTACAGCCTTAGGAGGTAATTTACTAAATAGGACAAAATTAGCTGATTTTTGGACCATTTAAAGTAACGTTTCTGTTGAAAGCATATAAAATGTATTAAAGTAATCTCTAAAGTCTTTACCCCTGCTTGAGATTTTAATTTACTCAGAGCTAATAAATTATCCCCTTTCAGAAGCTATTGAAAATTTTCACTTAAATCCTTTTTAAAACTTAATGTGTTCAATTGAATCTTAAGCTATTTATACACACATACACAGAGCTTGAGGTGGTCACCACACCAAGGTGCAGGCTGAAAAGAGGTTAGATTAGCACTAACTCCTCTGCCCTTTGGGATTGCTGGGGTGCTATTAATGAATGTGAATTCCCTCCTCTCCCAGAGCCCTCTCCCTTCATATGCACTGGTCTGGCTGTTGGGTAATTACTTTTCCACGACGACGTTTAGCAAAATGCCCTGTTCAAAGCCCGGGCCTATTTTCTCTCCAGCTGAAGGATGCAGCTGTAATCAGGGAAGGGAACAGCAGTTGTGGGTCATCCCAATACTCAGATTAGCTGGAACACAAAAGCTTGCTTCATCTCAGACAGGGCTCTGTGTTACAGTTGCACACTTATCAGAAATATTTTTTCAGGCTATCAATTATTATATTTGAACATCTCATCCTCGCTCTAGGGAGCCCTTAGCAAGCTGTAGCAAAAATCAATCCAGTTTTACAACTTTTGCCTTGGCACAGCTCCAACTCTTTATCTAACTCGTGCAGTTATTTAAAGATGCAGTGGGTTTTTTTCTAGAGTGTAGATCTATTCCTGTGTAGGACTTGTCCTTGGTGTACATAATACCTTTTTTCCAGGTGGGTTTGATTTGTGCAGTTGCTTTGGTTTTGCTTTTCGTGTTTGATAATTTGCACACCCGTGGCGAGGTTTGTGCGGTTGGGTACCCACCTCTCCTGGGAAGTGTGTATTTCTCATGGTGGTGGCAACCTGAGCCTCTTATTTCAGGGAAAGTGCACATGGGTTGGAGCCCACTGTTGTTCAGACCACTTTAATACTGGCTGCAGCTGTAAGTAATGGCATCCAAAAATTTCTCCACGTTTATTCTGAGCTTTATTTTCCAAGTGCAAACCCCCCATAGGAGGCTACCAAGCCAGACTTCCTCCCTCTACTTGTGTAGGTGCACAAGGCAGCTTTGCCAGCATGCCTGGAGGATCACCTTCATCAGAAAGGGTTATGAATCCCAGCAGAAGCAGCGGCAGTGCTTCAAAAGGCAGACACTATCGCTCTCTCAGAAGGCGACTGCCTCCCAAATGGCAGGGAAATTTGGATGGCAACAACTGGTCTTAGATATTACCATGTCTGTGTAGGCTGCAAAAACAGACAGCAGATGCTGGGCTTCAGTGGACTTACGAAGGAAAAGGCACTGAAAGAGAAAATCTATCTTAGAGCTGTACTTTGAAGGGGTTTTATGTTTATCTTAGAAGCAGACTCAGTTTCTATTTCCCTATTGAACATGCATGCAGAAGCCAACATAGCCACTAATCAGATTGCATGGGTTTCCATGTTTCTGATTCTCCTCTTTTCAGCTCAAAAATATGTTATACCACTTTGTGTTGAAGTTATTTTATTAAATTCGCACACAGCAGTTAGCTCAAGGGCTAAGAGTAATCCCTTCAATTACACCCTGCAAGTCTATAAAGAGCGAATGCTGAAGAGCCCAAAAAGCACAGGTTTGGCTCATTCCTTCCAGCCTGCCTGCACAAGCCAGCCATGGCCTTGCTCAGAGAGACTCTGTCTGAACTGGTGTAAGGCCATGATGGCATGCACTTATGAGTCCACTTTCTCTAGAGGGGGTGGCTGGAAGCTAACTGATGCTTCCCTAAGACAGTAATTGTCAACCGAGTGACTTGGGGGCTGCTGCTGGAGTTGTTTTGGCTGAGCCACGACCTGCCCTCAGTTGGAAAGAGATTTTGCCACTCGACCCAACAGAGCCAGCACAGCGTGAAAGCATGATGGGAGTTGTGTGCCCAGTAACAATGGTTACAGTACACAGCAAAACCAAATCCCTGCTGCCTTCATAGTATAACATGTAGTTCAACAAATCCCTTGAATATATTCATTTACAGGACTAGTATCTTAAGGAAAGTAACAAGTTTTCCCCTCCTCCCAAGCCATACAGAGCTAGCATCCAGCTGCCTTTGAGCATGCTGTCATTAGAGCTCTTTATTGAAGCAGGAGATAGATGGATCAGTCCTATGGAGAATGCTTCCAACAAAAGGGCTGATATTTTTTGTTTGATTATTCCATAACTGGAGCTCATTTCTCTATATTTCTTTTTAGTCAGTACATGTGACAATGTGCCAATGGTGGGGACCATAAATCAAGATTTTGGCCACTTGCAAATATGTTTTTAAATGAAGAAAAGTTTATTCTTCTCAAACTCTCCCACTTTGGTACATGTCCTTCACCTGTTTATTTTTAAATATCTTTTGGTATTACCCACAGTTCTGTAGTGTTAGGCATTTGACAGCTAGCTGTATCCTCAGGAACAGATAAGAGACAGTTTGTCTTCTCACAGAAGACATCTGGGATCTTTTAGAATAAAAGGTGTTATAAAAATATAGAGTAGCATTAGTGAAAACAAATATTCCACTTCTTTTTTGTGGGAAAAAACCTATAGAAGAAACAAGTCGAAATTCTAACCTCAGTGTAGGAAAAGTAAGATTAGATGATTGGAGCCATTCTTATTTACTTGCGTAACCAAACTTTGCAAGGAAAACCAGGGGGAACTTATATTTCATGACTCATGTCAAGAAAGAACAAGGAATTCAAAATTTGGGTTCAAGCTTCTGATTTAATCTCCTAGTTAAGGTTGGAGAGTTTGCTGGAACTTTCTCTTTCCTAGCTTTTGTTGATTTCTGTCATTCAAGAATCATGAAGTAAATATTTATTAACATGGGAACCCTCCTCCCTTCCTGCCCTTCATATTTGTGCTTCTTATGCTAATGAGCTTACTTTAACAAGGGAATCACATTCCTCCTGGGTCTGTATCAGTTCTGGTGCCGACACATTAGTTATTTAAATGTAGTTATATTAATTTTTCATATTGTAATGCATTTTTCCCTGCAAATACACATGTAGCTTGTTTTCAACTGCAAATAGATATATATTAAAGACATTGTTAGCTGAAAACCTCTCATCTTTCCTTTTGCCTCCTGTGATAATGGTGGTCATTCCTCGCTTTTGCCCTCTGGATTTTCTCAAACATCCTCTTTCTCTACTACACTTCTACAGTGACCACCACCTGGGTGGTTTTCTGAAGCAGGCTATTGATGCGGATACAGAATTCTTAAACTACTATTTTCCGTTCCTTCAACATTTATCTCTAGTGTCCTCGTGTCTGACATAAAGGCTTGCAGTCTTTGAATTGGAGAATCCAGCAAGCAAAACAGGAATTTAGCAAAAGCTAAAAAAGACATAGGCTTGAAAAACAGCCTTACTAGCACAACAACGATACTGAGGAAAATATAAGGAAGGTTAGTTTACCACACTTTTCCTACTTTCTCACCAAGAAAAGAGAAAGATATACTAACTAAATACCTGCAGCAGTATTTGTATGATACAGGATCACAGCCATATCATGAGAAATCTTGTTGCTTACCAAGTTAGTAAAAATGACAACTACTGTTTTCTGTGAGGTGGAAGCTATTACTTCCAAGAGACATGCTTTTAGACTAAAAAGTGGAAACTAGACTTCATCACACATCATATTGCCAAGGCTGCCATGTAGTATATCACACATTCAGGGCTGGCTGCACCCAGGCTGCTCCATTTTGAGTCATTTAAAATAATCAAACATTTTGATCTCAGGAGTGGGTCGCTATTATACAATTTGATGACAATGTTGAAGGCTTTGACAACATTCTCCCAAGAGTCCTAGAGAAACACAGACGTGAAACCAATGAACTATTAACTGAGGTGTATGCGAGCTATTGCTTTACCAGTCTCAATGCTAGGGAAGTAGAAGTTGGTTATTGAGTCCCCAGTCTTTGAAAAAGGTTTCACAAATGATTCAGGGAGCTACAGACCAGTGAGTCAGACTTCTGTATCAGGCAAATAAACGGAACTTTAACAACGGAGAGAATTAATAGATACGTAGATAAATATGATATATTCCAGGGAAGAATCAACTAGGATTTTGTGAAAGGAAGTCCTCTCTTGCAGATCAATGAAAGTTCTTAGAGGAGTCATAAAGGTTATGGGCAATGGTGACCCAATGACTCTGTACTTAGATTTTGAAAAAGCATTCAACAAAGTCCCTTAAAAGAGATTTGTAAAGAAATTAATCTGTCATGGATAAGAGGGAAGGTATTCTAAGGGATTAATACTTGGTTAAAAGAGAGGAAAAAGTAGGCAGGAATAAGTGGTCAGTTTTCATAATGGGCCCTTGGCATGAGTGTTGTCCGGTGTGTTAATAAATGACCTCAAACAGAGAGCAAATAGTCAGGCGACAAAATGCACAAATGAGACAGAATAACTCAAGACACTGAAAAATGATACAAATTATAGAGTCTCGGAGAAGATCTTCACATGTCAATGGTATCTGAAATTCAGTAAACAGCCACATAGTAGTGTACATGTGATGAGGAGTAATGGACTATAAAATAACTACTACCACTCAGGAAAGGCATGTTGGAATTGAGGATGGTTCTCTGCAAACATTTGTTCAATGATGAGAAGCAGCCAGAAAAGCAAATAAATCTGATCTTGAATATTGCAACCCATTTAGCTTACTAAGAAATTATAGGAGACTTAGGAAAAAAGTGGAAGGGAGGAGCAAATTAAGGAGGGTGATTAGTAGGAGGGAATAGCTTCTGTACAAGGAGGGGCTGTATAGCCTGAAACCCTTTAGCAGTGGGGAATATGTCCATCTAGAAGTCCATACGGAAAAATGAGTAGGAACATAATTTTTTATAGTTGGAGAAAAAGTGGTCTCCGACAGCAAATACTGAATGCCAGATTCAAAACAGATGAGAAAAACACTATTTTTTTCTCCCCAAATGAATGAAATAGTGGAATTTATTGCCAGAAGATGTTGGGAAGCCAAAAAAAAAAAAAGGCTCTGAAATCATATTGGAGAAACTAATGGATTTTAAATCCATCAGCATTTTTGACACATCCTAGATAATGTGCAAGAAATCCCTACACGGCTCATTGTTCAGCTCTTGGAAGGATCACTCTACACTTAAAGTTTTCTCCCGTAATACATGTCAAGTCACTTTTAGAAAAATGGAGTTTGATGAAATGAAGCTTTGGTCCAACTAGCTACGGCTACTTTTATGTTCCTGTGAGATGAAATAATGTGAAATTTGCAAATAAAATGTTTTCAGTATTTCTGTTCCCTGTTATTTTAAAAGAATAATTTTTTAATTGTGATTTCAGGAAGTGGAGGTACTGAAATGCTGATGGATATTTGCAGAAATTTTTGGATTTTTTTCATAGCTGGTATAAATTACTTGCTAGCTCAGTATTCTGTACAATTAAAAAAAGCTAACGCTCTAAAAAAGGTTTCATATACACAATTTTGATACTTTGTCTTTCCAAGAATTATCACACATTTCAATTCACTGACTAAAATCTTGTTTGCCCTTGGTCATTATCATTTCTTCTATTAATTATATCAACTATAGAAACTAACCTATTCTTTCTACTTGTGTTGAAATTCATGTCTATATACCGTAATAAATAAAATGTATATGTACGGAATGAAAAGGCATTTATTGTTGACATTAAAACTGAAAATCAGGAATGAATAATTTAACCAACGTCAGCCACATCAGTTCTTCCTTTGTGAAAGAAACCACTAAAGCATAAAATCATTGATTATTTCTATTCTTAAAGGAGTGGTACCTAGTTGCTCTGCTTCTAGAAGAACTCTGCAGGTGGGCAAAATATGAAGCAGTGAAGATGACTTTTCTGTCCAGTCAATGCTGCTGATGAAGTACTCAAGGAGGGCCTGAAGTATGTCATGCATGTGCTTATGATTTTGCTTTCACAGGGTAGTTAGCTTTCTTCTTCTTCTTCCTTAATTGTGTCAGTCAAAAAGGACTATATGGCATAATCTTTCATCTTTTTTTTAAAGTATATATCATGAGAATTACATTTGGAAGTATCTCGCATTTTCCACCCTCTCTCTCATGTCCTTTTTAGTAACCAAAAATAACTGAGAAAGAATATTGACAGGAAAGAACCAGATAAAAATGGAAAATATAACAGGATGCAATGCAAAAAATGGAGTATAAACCAGAGAAACTGAAAAATTTTTGAATATATTTTCTTTTGTCCTTAGCTGCTGAACTTTACCCATCAGTGAAATAAATGAATAAGTTTTCTTCATCTCCAGTGACGGCAATCCTATCTTACAATAAGATTAAATTCTAGCATCATAAATCAACACATAGAATTAACATTAGGAGTCTGCCAACCAACCCTAGAAAATGTCAATTGATTAGATTCTATTCCTAGGTCTTGATAATTGTCATTTCTCCTATGTATATGTATTTTGTATTTAAATGTATTTGTTTAAACAGCATGATAATCACATCAGGTATTACCTGGAAAGCTCAGGGTAAGATGGAAAAAGAACAAGGTCAGGAGTCAGCTACAGCTTTAACAGCTTTATTTACTTTTAGTTTCTTGTTCTTCACTTGGTTTTTTTCTGGGTGTTGGATCATATCAGCTCCTGGTTTTGGAAGATTTTACCATACTAGTTTTAATAAGACAAGCCCTGGAGTTATTTAAGCTTAGCAATGCACATTATTTAAACGGTGGGAATAAAAACTCAGAACTGATTGGAATGACCAGTTCAATCACTGAATGGAGTTTGCTGAAGGTTTGTTTTTGAAGTACTCAGAAGATTCCCACTAGCTTCAACATCTTCCCACTGGCTTGTCCTAGGCTCCAAGATCTTATCCTTCCTCAGTTACCTGTGATTCAGCATTGTGTATTCACTCACTGTAGACCATCCTTCTTCAAGATAGACTGTGTGGGGGTGGTTGCTTTATACAACATAAACCTTGCAAGTTACTCCCTCCTTTTTACTGATACAGGCTGCAGAGCCATTTTGGGATTGCTGTCCTCTGGGATACGTGCATTTTTCCCCCATTTCCCAGGCAGAGGGTCAGCTGGGGATGAGAAACACCAACACAGAGGTAGAGAGCAAGTTCTTAATCATCCTTGGGGCTGCCCCAGCTGCTGGCACTGCCTTGCTCACTCCTGCTGAGATAGCTCAAAATCTGCTTCACAGAGCAGTTTGATGGCTTGCAAACCTCCAGCAGGCTCATGGAGTACTCAGGGTTCCTGTTAATATGACCCTGCTTTTGGCAATTGGGTGCTAGGTACTTGTCATGTTCCTTCCCTCTCCCTTTGAGATCACATTAGATCCCCCTCGCTGCCAATTCCCTACTTGGTCACAATGACAAACCCAGAGGTGGCTGGAGGGGGGAAGGCATAAAACAGAGCTGCTAAATGTCAAGTGCCACTCAGCAGACACCTGCTAATGAGGTTGACATGTTTAGATGGGGCAACACGGTTTACATTTGTCATGGAAGTGGGACTTAAGCAGTGTGGACGCTGTGCGCAACAAATGCTTCCCAGCAGGGTGGCCACCTCAGGTATGGCCAGCTCGGCTGCCAACCCCAGACGTGCCACCTCACCCCAGAGAAACCCTACGACGTTGCAAGGCAAAGCCCAGAAGACAGGGTCTTCCAAAAACCCTGTGCCATTTCCCCCGGCCTGGGCCCAATCTACAAGGAAGCCAAGAGGAATCATGAGTCCAGCAGTGATACCATTCTCATTTAAGGACTGGGTTTCCTCCCTGCTTCTTGGTTGTTTTGTCAGACTGTCTATTGTTGCAGCTGAAAAATTGTTTTCTGAGTATCCCAGGATGCTTCTGGTCCCCCTTGCACTGTGAATTGTGTTGGCAATCCTCACTGGGGCAGATTAACAGCAGTGGCATAGCATTGACTTTTGTCCTGTGAAATCCCAAATTAATAGCCTACATCATAACAAGCTTGTTCCTAATGAACATTATGGGGTTTGGGCTTTTTGTTGTTGTTATTGTTGTTTGTGTTAGGGATTATTTATTGTGATGCAAGTAAGTCCATCTCTTTTTGTACTCTATCTATGGCTAAGAAACTTCTTTTTAACTATGCTGCTATAATTTTATATGAATTGCGTAAAAAAGAGGACAGAAGAAAAGTGGTAAATGGAGTAAGAGGTATGCTTGTTTCCTCTTTCTTTTTTGGTCCAAAAATCGTACACAGAAATTAAGAATAAAAATATCTCCTGTCTATGCTCGACCCTCGGTTCTTCCCATTTACTCATCTCTTATATCACCCACCAATCTACTGACTTACCTTATATTCAGACATCCCTCTCTTGCACTTATAGACAGGAGAACCCAAAATAATCTCTGTGCTGTTGCAGTCAGCTGCAACAAAGCTTCCTATTGTCTTTTTACAGAAGTTTATAGCCCCCTGGCTCAGAAAGGTCATATTTATTGTTGCCTATTTACAGGCATGTTAATTTACAAACATTCAGCTCTGAAGCTCACTATAAACATACTGGCATTGTCTTTTCACACAATGTTGACAACAGTTTGGGAGCAGAAGTCGCACAGTGTAGCACGGAGAAATCATGCAGCTTTCATACAAGTTGGTACAAGGAAGACCTGCTCTACTTGTGCCTGAAGAAGCAAGCAACGATGGCTGTGATGCCCTTGCTGAGCTCAGAAGGGGAAACATTCAGAAGAGATAAAGATTGTATAAACTTGAATTATGACAAACGCCTGACATTAATCTTTGTTTAGAATAGATTTTGCCAATTAAAGTGGTGAATTACTGCTGACTTTTCTCCCTAAAACAATTAATTTATTTATGCTAGTTACTGAAATGCTGTGTATAGAGGATTTTTTTGATGCAATGAGTTTAGCCTTTCAGAAGTCTTTTGATAAAATCACTCTATGAGAAGATATTAAGTAAACTTGGTAACCAGGTAGTGAGAGATAAGCCTTTTCGAGGGCTACAATGATGAGGAGGGGACTGGAACATCTCTCCTACGAGGAGATGCTGAGCGAGCTGGGCTTGTTCAGCCTGAAGAAGAGAAGGCTGCGAGGGGACCTAATAAATGCTTATAAATATCTGAAGGGTGAGTGTCAGGAGGATGGGGCCAAGCTCTTTTCAGT
>Ga0065711_1037487_pt1 | contig 19787 bp, 11 predicted proteins | sample Hoacrofraction12_FD_59098 | JGI IMG/M metagenome (GOLD analysis project Ga0065711, IMG submission 59098) | Hoatzin crop microbial communities from Cojedes, Venezuela - Epithelial fraction 12 v2 (version 2) | ecosystem: Host-associated > Birds > Digestive system > Esophagus > Crop | place... | reverse complement strand
TTGCCAGCTTCAATTCCAGGTGGGCCTTGGCCTTCCTCGTCGCATCCCTGCACGCTCTGACCACGTTCCTGTACTCTTCCCAAGTGGCCTGCCCCTCTTTCCACATTCCATGGACCTTTCTCTTCCACCTTATCTCTGCTAGAAGCTCCTTGTTTAACCATGCAGGTCTCCTGCCTCCGTTGCTCGATTTCTTTCTCAGGGGAATGCTCTGCTCCTGAGCATGGAGGAATTGACGTTTAAAGAGCGACCAGCACTCTAACCAAGCACATTAATTCAAGTGAGGTGTATCAGCTGCCTTATTCTCTTCTATTTCAGTTCTATCATTAAATGAATGACATTATGAATTGAAAATGATCATGTTGTGTTGACCCCAGCATGCATCATTTTGGTCTTGTTACTGTTTCTTAGAATCACAGAACCATAGAATGGTTTGGGTTGGAAGAGACCTTGTAGACCATCTAGTTCCAACCCCGTGCCATGGACGGGGACACAGTTTGTATTTGTTTGTAACTTGGTGTTGTGGATGCAATAGTTTTTATGAATTGTAGCTCCATACTGAGATGCATAAGGCAGCAACTGACTTATTAATTTAATTAATGTTTTATTGCTTCTGGCTAAATTATTTGCAAAAATTTGGCCCTTTGGTTTGGTATTCCTGTAGATGTTATATACTCCTTGTAAAAAGTCTTCAGTCAGAAGGATCCAGGAGAACCAGCTATGAAAAGAACTGATGCATTCCCTTTTGCAGTTCATCATGTAGCAACAAGTGAGAATGTATCTCCCAAAGCTAGGAATACACATTAGTCTGTAAGCCTCTAGCTTTTCATGTGTAATGAATAATTGCCTTCTGCTTTTAAAAAGTATCTTTGAACTTGAAACAAAATTATTTTATTGGCTATATAATGTTAACATAATCACTTCATATTTCAGTTTTGATCAGTTCTCTTAACTCAATAGAACTTGTATAATTCAAACAGAAGTGTTTCTAGAACTGAGGTTGACATTACACTTAACAACTAACTTTTTTCCAAGGAAATTATTAGTGAGGGAAACTGGAGGTGAAATGAGCTATCGTTGATTTCAAAGGTAATGAGCTTGATTATTTGCTTTAGTCTTAAGTTTGAGCCAGCTAATTTAATAATGTCATAATTTTACAACTGATTCGTAAACATATATTGCAATGGGAAAGTCTTTTATATACTGTGTGAACAGACTTCCCAGGTATCTAGAAAACATTAACCTTTAGTGTTTCAGCTGCAAACCTAAAGCTAAGAAAAATATTGGACTGATTGCAAGAGAGCGGCTTTGAAATGAGTGGATTAGCTAAATCAGAAAGGGAACTGGGAATACAGAAAGCTATTCCCTCCTTGTAGATCTCCCTACTTTGTGAATCAGAGGAAGCTAAACTCATCTGAGATATGAAAATGAGATACAAGAAAAACAACATGGCTGTACTGGAGTATGTTGCTGAACTATGCAGTACTTCTTGATGAATAAGACTATTATACAGGGAGTTTATGACAAAAAGCCCTTCCTTTGTTGACAAGGGTACTTTTTGTTGAAAATTCAAATTCGGATATAGTAAAAAAAAATGTTGGCCAGCTGATGCTTGGCTTGTCAGTAGGGAATAACTTTTGATCATGGGGTGGATAAGATCTGACTGACACCCAGTCCCTCTGGGAACGAACATATTTATTCAAACAGAAGACCAAGCTTTCTGGAAGAATCATTTAGACAAAGCCTTTTAAACATGCTGCTCCAAGGGATCCTGGTCTCTACCCCCTCAGTCTGCAGCACTGAACTCCCAAGTGCTAGTGAACATAGCAGCGCATTGATGACATGTCAGAGGGGTTAATTTTGCAACCATACAGGGCCAGGAGTCCTCAATACAGTTGAACAGGTAACCACTAAAATGCACATAGAAATAATGTGGAAACACTGAAATTCCAGAATCCAATTCTTTGTACATTATAACAGCGGAAGTAAAGATAATACTAAAAAACAGGGGAGCAAGGTTCCCTCATTCAAGAAATATATTGGACTTTTCTGGTGTGCTATTAAGTTTTCTGTCACTTGTGTGATCAGCGAAAGGATGTGTCAGTTCTCAGCATGGTAACACCAGTAAGTCTGGATGGGATTCTGGGAGAGAAAAAGAAGGGACCTTCCTGATCACAGGAATTTTTCCCTGCTACATGACTAAAGATTTACTTCAAGTAACAACAGTGTCTCATGGATCTAGTGGGAAATTTTAGGTAGTTTAAAGATAGCAGGAGTTAATGCCAGTTTCCCCTATGTTTTTCTGCTTCTAATGCATCATAAATATTAACATTCACTCAGCAGTGGAAGTTTCTGCACTGTATAGTCTCTTGTGGCTGAAATTTTGCAAATTCAATCTCAAACTAAACAACTGAGCACAGTTAACTATTTCACAGCTATATGAAGCATGTGGTCTCATTTAAACTTTGTGCTCATTTAAATGGCTGAAGATAGAAACTTGGCTTAGCTTTTCATTCTTGAAGGAAAAACAAATATGGAAAACAATGATTATTTCAAAACTATGAACTATCTGCATTTTTGGGTATTATTGATAGCTTACTATACTTTTTTTCCCAGTGAGTTTTAGGGTTTGCATTGAAAATATTTTTACATCAAAAAAGAATGCTTTTTACAGTATTTCTAGTTATGCAGGCATTTAATAAAAACTCCCTTAATTGGAGAAGCAGTAGTTAACCATTTATGTTACTGACCCTCAAGTTAGAACTGACCAAATTAATTACATCCACCTTATTAATAAGTCAAATAAAAAGAGCTCAGTAAAACCTTATTATTTAAAGAACAAATCTTTCTTTTTGTTTTACTTTCCTGTAGACCAATGAGCTTTGCTTTATTTGGCTTTTTGTTCCTCAAGGACATTTGAGATAGAGAGAGCACTGCAAAAAAGTCAGTGTCGCTTTAGGACAGATCATTTCTTTTTGCTGCAACTTTAAAAGCACTTTTTCCTCTCTCATTTGCTTTTTAGAGAGGGAAAGAAAAGCTTTTTCTTGCTTTTTTTTCCATTCTTCAGAGTCATTTAGTGATCACAGGAAGCTTAAAGTTTATGGGGAATGCAAGTTTACCTGTTAAATCCATACTTGGCTGGGGTATGATGCCCTAGTTTTTAGAATTTCTTTGTTATTAAATACCTCATTATTTAATTGTAATGTATATGGCTTTTAGGCGATACTCACACATTGTTTTTACCTCCAGATTTTGCTCTGTGACCTGGGGCAAATCACTTAACCTCTCTGTGCTCCCACTTACTCATCTGCAAAATGGGCAAAACAGAATTAACCTAATAAAGAGTCACATTTGTCTTGTGCATTATCGTTAATGGGGATGTGAATCATAATGGTGGAGGGCTTTGATGTCCCCAGCTGATGCTGTAATCATGAAACTATTATTCTGTATTTGGGCAAAATAGCTGAAAATGGATCTGCATAAATTATGCAGGAATAAACTATACATCTAAATAATTGCATGCAGTTGTTAAGCTGCTAGTAGCCCATGAAGAGATTTCTGAAGCTGTTCCTATGTGTAGATCCCTCACAGCTTGGTTCTTGCTGAGTTTGGCTGTTCCACCTAACGATTTTATACTAACAGGGCCTAAATCAGGCATAAACTTTGTTTGTTCCTCATCATAAATTTTCTTTAGCAACACTAAAGAGTTTCCAGGTTACCCCAGTTGGAAATAGACCCATGGAGAGGTAAAGGGCCAGAGGGAAAGGGCAGTGTGGTCTGAGCAGAAGACAGTGGCAAGAAGGATGATGTGAACATCCTGAGAGGTGTTTGGCACCTTGCAGAGGGTCAGGGGCGGGGGGACATGGCGACCTCCCACTGGCAGTGGGCAGTTCCGTTCCCCCTGCGCACACGGCTGCGGCTGAAAGCCTTCCCCACCTCCGCTTTGTTCCCACGCACACGCCGGCACAAAGGAGGGAGGTGGGGGGAGGAGGCAGGCTTTCAACTCACCCACTTGAGATGAGAAAGTGGGGGAGCAGCCAACCGTCATTAAAAGGATCAGGGCTCAAGTATTGCTGACCTACAATCGTTCTATGACAACTGAGAGACATCCTTCTCTCCTTCCCCTACCAGGACAATAACTAATATTCTCACTTATTCCTTAGGCAACTACCGGTTTTCCAGCTTGCCAAAAAAATCAATCAATAGTATGTAGCCAGAGGGGTTAATATTAGTCATATAACGAGGAATATCCAGATTCTCTTGAAGCCTTCCCATGTCTACAGTTCATCACGTTTGCTTGAGAAACTTGTTTTCTCTAACTGGCCAAGATAATAACCAAGCTGAGGCTACCAGTAGAAAGTGAACAATATGCAATTAGCACCTTGGCTTGTGTGATTCTGTTTTCGCAGGAGTTGCCTGCAATCCACTGGCAATAGAAAATTTCCAGTGGGTAGTTATGGGATGGTAATATTTCCAGTGGGTATTTATAGGATGGTAGGGGGTTAGGTTGCTAGGCATGGAAGTGGAAGTAATTATGTCCATCCTCTGGATTCAGGACAGTAGCAAGCAACAATTCCAGTCCTGAGAGATGCCTGTCTCTTCCTAAATTTTCCAGTAGCAGAGTCTGTTCAACTTCTCTGGCAATCTGTTCTCAGTTATTCACTATCCAGTCCTTAGAAAGGTTGTCTTAATATTTAATATCTGATTATATATTTTTGGTTATGTCATTCGTAATGTTTAAGTGCTGTCTGGCACAGAAACATGCTTCAACAGAAGCCTGAGCTCTGGCCAGGTACTATATCAAAGAAACAGAGAGAAAGATAAAAGCCCCTAATCACCTGATTAGGAAGTAGGTACTTACACATCGCTGACTTCAGCAGGAGTTTAGTGCTTCAGCTTCTAAATACCTTTCTGAAATGGACCATAATTATTAACTGAGTTTATTGCCACTAGTCATGATTTTAAAATCACATTCAGTAGCTAGTCTAAAATATTTGTAGAAAACTGTTCAAACTCAGGAAATGTCCTCAATAGAAAGCTTTTCACTGAGCCATTGAAAGAGGAAGGGTGTCAGGGTGATGTCATCCAAAGTGCTTTTTTCCATTGGAGTGAATCAATAAACAAAACTTTGGAGCCTTTGCTTAATCCTGTGAGTTTAAGACTACAAATTCTTTTCACAAGGGCTCTCCTTTCTGGAGTGGATTCTGAAGGGATTGAAGGATGCTCTGGTGGCACTAACACTCCCTACAGGAAAGCACCTTAGAAGTGGAGGGCAAAGAGCCCCAAATATCATAAGGAAGCAAAATACACTTTTGTGTGAATGCTTCTTCCTTGTTTGAGAGAGACAAAGATAAGGTACATTGACCTAGCGTCAAGACATTTCACAGCTCATCTCTCACTTCTGTTTCAATAAGTTCTTCCCCTCCTCCTTCTTCTCCTCCTTCTCCAACTACCTGAAGGTATCACCTGGACAGAATTCACCACTTGCCATTGTGAGAATAGTTGCTCCATGCTGATGTTTTCCACTTTTGGACTCTGCAAGCTCCTACAGAGAATTCTAAGGATAGTAAAAGCACTTGACAGGAGCAAAATCTGCTGTCCTTCATTCCTAAGTGAGCACCACCTCCAAACTTAGCTGTTGCCCTTTCAGTTCCCTGTTTCTTACTGTCCTGACAGCAATCAATGAAGGAGCTACTGCAATAGCCAAGCATTGTAAGCTTATGTTATGTGTTTCTAACCTACAATACACTTTGAAGAAGAAATCCTTGATATGCAAGTTTGAGTCACTGTCAGCTGTTCTGCCAGAAATGTAGCCTGCTTCCGGGTATTGCTTCACTGCTGACGAGTCTTGTGTTTCTTCTCTCAAAGCTGTGACCTTTGCCATGTGCTGAATTCCTCATGGTTCCAGCTACACAGAGGGCAATGCTTTTTCGTAAAGGTACCAGTAAAAAAGTTGTGACACTCTGTATTACCATTAGGTTGTAGTCTGAAATCATTCTGGGTCTTGAGAGTGTGAATCCACATCAGATGAGGGATATCTTCAGGTTGTCCTCCAAAAAGGTGGCTATAGTTATGCATTAAATCTCATGAACGTAAGCAAGGTCTTATTCTTGTGTTTATTATTCAACAATAAGCCTATGTGTATTTCAATCACAACACTTCTTTTTTTCACTAAAAAAGACCCTGGACAATTGTGCTGTTGAGAAGATTAGACTAAAATGACCACTGCTTTACCTTTCTCGAGTCTGGATGTATGCCACTGTTCATTGTGTTCTCTACAAGAACACCTTATGCATATTTCAATATTAACACTTTCTGTTACTTGCTGGCCCAGAAGAAACTTTTGTGCTGAGTATTTGTGAAGTCCTGTGATACTGAAAACCAAAATTTCTCTTCAGCCACTCAGTAATAAAAAATCTGTTTCTGAAGTAGAAATATCTGAGCCTCAGATACTTTCAACAAAAGTGCATCCATTTACTCAGCATGTTCTTCCTTATTCTGTAATAAAATCCCAAGTGCTTCTGGCACACATTTAGTTGATGAATCTGTTAGGCTTATAAAAAGAACTCTGCGCGTTCTAGTTGAAGTACTAACTACCTAAGCCAAATCCATAACTCTCAGCAATGAAAATGTAATAGTTAATTGATATTACCATATGGTTGTCAATCTTAAATTTATTGGGGTTTCTGTTTAACCAGCTCTTTAAAATGTTCGAAGAGAGTGTGAGAGAGAGTGTGAGAGAGAGGGTATCAGGTTAACAACATTTATTCCACAATGAAAAATAATTCCTGCTAAAAAAGGTAGCTGGTTTTCTAATCTCTCTGAGTATATTTGTTAATGTACTTTTAAAAGTAGCTGGAATCTCAAGATATCTAAACTTCTGTCATTTGTCCCAGAAAGCACACTATTCTTCTGACAATAAATTTTCCAATTGTCAAAGCACCTGAATTGCTGATGCCTCCAGATTATCTGTTACTTAAGGAAATGTATTCAGTGATGATGGAGAGACACGTGTGGAGAAGGGAGACAATTAACTCTTGTTTTTCTCTCTCCATCCTTTTGCACACAGTTTCCCATTCAAAACTGCTGTTTTGTTTTCCACTCCTAAAGGACATCTCTTCCTCAAACCTACCTCACTGTCCATTGAACATAAAGCGTGTTTTCGTGCAAAAGTAATGGATCCCAGAGTGTGTCTCTGAGAATTACTACATTACTATGACATCATGAAGGTCTCGGTAACTGCAGTTCTGCCCTGACTGAGTCTTGGACTGTCCAAGCTACATTGTGCTGTAGCTATTTGCAATAATGCACCTTTTAAGGGAAAAACACAGAAAAATTGTCTTTAGTAGTGAGTTGAAAGAGGAACCTAAGGCAGTACCTACCAGACTTTTCTAAGCTGTGGCAGTTAGGAAAAGGTAAGTAGACAGGTCACTGACACTCCTTCCACGAGCAATAGCTAAAATCTCTCCTTGGATGCAAATTCCATTTTTCCACAATAATCTCAAGTGCTGGTTGGAAGTGAGTTGTACCAGAAATAGAAAGTAAAAATAGGAATGAGGTAGTCCATCTGCTGAAAATGATATCCATTCTCAAGTGATGTAACTCAGACAGAAAAATTTTTCTTCTTTTTCTCTCACACGTTTAACTTTTGACACCGCTGTTCTCTTTGGTTGTATTCCATTCTGTTCAAGGCATGTAAATATCTTCTTTCTGGAAATATCGGCTTCACGGGGCTGCCCTATAGTAATGATTATAAACTCTTTTTTCAAGGTATTACAGTCTTTGTGTAGTGCTTTTATATTTGATGTGTTCTGACTAGCACAGGTTAAAGCTTAAGCTGTATCCCTGCAATACTCTATCTGTAAGTGCAACATTTTCATCGATGTATTGTAGCTAAACATTTCGAAAAATGGTGTGACCTGTCTTTTCCCCAGCACAAGTATACAATACACATACCACTCCTGATAAAAAAAAAAGCCTTTTTTTTTCCCAATGCTATAAAATAAATGGTCTCCATGTTGTGATGATGGACTAGTCTTCATCTCCTTCACCTGTGTATGAACAGCCCGCTCCTCCAAAGCTCTGCTTTTTTAGTGCAATGAAAAGCAGGGCTTTTTAGCTGGGGAGCTCTGAAATGCTGGTAGGATTTCTACTGACCAATTTACTGAAATGGTCTTCTGGGAGATACTGGCCTTTCAGCTTATTCAGAAGAGATGCAAGGTCTAGACATCCAGTGTAATGGCTGATGGTCTTTCCAGAGGCAATAGGTTCTAACAGGATGGCAAACTGGTCTTTCCAGAGGCTACAGGTTCTAACAGGAATGCACTACATTTTGCCTAGGAAAGTCTGCATTTGTTGAGATTCAAAGATCTGAAGCACCTGTTTCTTACCCTAGTGAGCATAAGAGCTGTGTAAGTGATTGTGTGGTGAGGTACGTGATGTGTTTTTAAACAGTTTAGGTCAACTGTGGAGGGAGGGGTAAATCTTTACAGCTATTTTTCTTTAATAGGTTTGAATGTATATGTAAATGCACAAACCTCAGGAATCTGAGAGAAGCTTTTTCGTAAAAGCAAGTCCCAGTATACCTCTCTTTCTTCCCTTCATTACTTTTCAGTGTTCTTTTCTATCCCAAGGAGGATACTCTGTATCTGTCATGGAAACAGTGCTGCAAAGGACAGCAAAGGATAAACTGGACATCACTGAAGAAGGCAGATGAGGTAATTAGCTCTGGAATAAAGAATGCTTGTTTTGGGTATTACTTCACTGCTTGCACCAACTACTCTCCCCTCTCTCCTGAACTCAGGCAAACCAGTGATGTGTATGCTTGCTTGATTATAAAGCTTCATTATTTCCTATACCACAAAGTCTGCTTTTTGTTTTTGTAAGGGCTTGGCATAGTCCTTTTTTGTAAATGCCAAGAGCAATGCCAATGAGCCTGTGCGTAATGGTGATCAGTTGCAGCAGAAAGAAGTCAGGTCTGAGGTCATACAGCTGTTTGTGCACCTTCTGCTTTGCCTTGTGGAGATCCGCACTGAGTTGTCCAAAGCCTCCATCTTGATGAGCAATAATCCACCAAACTCTCTATGACTAACAATAAGGAGACCATCCCGTTATACTACAGAATCAGAGATAAGGTATATACATGTGTATATATAGCCCACATTTTGCAGCCTGGAGACACACAAAGTATATATCATCAAGCTGTTTTGTACCCATTTGAGTACTGGCTGACATTTTCTGAATGGAAAGTTTAAAATGCACACTCTTCCAAGCAGGACAACCACAAAGCACTTTATTTCTGAAGCATGTATTTTTGGAAATAGAGCCCTCCTTCCCTTTCACATTCCTTATGCAAATGTTCTTTAAACAGTAGTTCAAATGTATATTGCCACTGGCTCCTTTTCTTTATTAAACTTCCAGCATTTCTAGACAATGTCCTACTCTTCCCTTATTGTGTGCCACACAGTGTTGTTTCAGACATTTATACCCTTACTGAAACAGTCTGCTTGTTCCAGAATTATCTGGCAGTCCTGCATCAGTCTATTTATTCCATCACATGATTGTTTTAGTGTTGTTTGAAGCACTATTTTGGAGCCAGACATAATCATATTATACAGTTCCTCACCTTATTAACTGACAGAGAACTGTTCCCCATTAGACAATTGATCCTGGGCAGATGAAGCCATTAAAAACAGTACTAATTAGCTGAAGAGTGGAGACAGTAATACAGGCTGCATCACTTCCTTTTATGCTTAGAGAAGTTCATGTTCCAGACAAATAATCATTGATATGCAGTCTTCCTTAATTGTGGTTGTTAACAGCCAGTATTATAATGACAGGCTGACAATCTCTGTCTAGCCTATTGTATGTTTATTTCTGAATCCAAGAACCACTGAAAAACATTTTGGTTTAACTCAAACTTCGTAGAATATACTTTAAACGCCAATGTAATGAGAGTTGGACAGCTAACGTTAACTTATGAGTTATTCCTTACATGTCTCCAGGTGTCGACTGTTTGTCTTGGAAGACTGGGTGCCCATAATTGCACAGAATTATGGCATGATACATTAGAATAAAATAAACAGATGATTTGAATGGGAAACAAAAAAATACTGCATTAGATCCATAAGATGAAACACTAGACACCTAACTAAATTTCAGCATACTAACGGTAGCCTATAGGGTAAGAAAATCATATAGTCTTTAAACAAAAGAATGCTTTGATTTCCTCTTCCAAAAAAATGTTCTATTTTTAAAAATCTACATGCACATGTGCACATGTATATATGTGTGCATGTGTATGCATATGCAATGCATTTATTACAGGAAGTTGGTAGCACTGTCTATAATTTAGTTTGTAAATACACGTTCATTGTCATCCTCTAGCTTCACTCTTCAATCCAAAATATTTCGTTCTGAGCTAAAAATTCTAGATTCAGGATGTTGGTTTTTTTTCCTTCAGGTACTGTGACTAAATGCTCAGCAGTCCTAGTGTCCTAGAATTGAACAAGGTAGAAAAAAAATCACAGCACAAGCAAAAAACTTTGTTTCAGCAAAAAGAATTAACATCTGAAACAGTAAGCATTAAACGTCTTTAGCTGATTTGATACAATTGCTTTTTGATATTAAAAAGAGTTATAGCCGTTTTAAAACTGGGTTGAACTTCAAAACCTTTTTTCTCCTTTTCCAGCTGGTTTCTTTAAAAGAAAATGAACCAAAAAAGTATAAACTCTACTCCAAGAAAAATAAATGCAAAGTAATATCTGAGAGACATTAAAAGTTGACAGATACTGAAATTCTAAATATTACAGCTCTGACAATAACTAACTAAAGATATTTGGTTTCTCACCGTTTCCTTTGTTGTCCCTCTACTTACTGCTCTTCTGTTATCGAAATGTTCTGTATTTTTGGCTTTGGGGGAGGAAGTTTGTGGTTTCAGAATAGTGTTCTGCGTTAGTTGGTCTGGATTTTATTTCTGACTGTGAGATCTTGAGTAGGTCACTGACAGCTAAATCCCTTTTGCTTTATTTATTTGGATAGTCAGCCCTATTAAAACCCCTCAATAAAATTCTGGCCACACTGAAGTCAGTGGCAAGACTCCAATTAACTTTAAGGGAATGAGGATTTTCTGTTTAGATTCTCGTCTTATATATATATGTAAATAAGCAGGTAAGCATAGTCACATCTTGCTCTTCAAGATGAAGTTTACCATTCACAATGCCAGTATTCAGACACATGGAAAGTGAAAACTTCATCACAGTCTACGGATTTCAGGAAGGGGAAGAGCTTGACCATCTTTAGCATCTTGGCGTGTCCAAGGTTCTCACTCATATGGTCTTGATCGTTCAGACCCTTGCAGGGAGGGTGAAAACTTTCAATTATGCAGACATCAACAGATGCCTGGATTTTAGCTCTTCTACACTAAAGTGAGTTTCTTACCTCTAATTAATTCAGCACTTCTTTGAGGACCTTAACATTTTCATTTTTTTACCTCTCTATTATTAATTTTTTTCTGCTGTTCATCACACAACTACAACATTTAGTTCAGTGACAGATTTGTATGAGTCAAAAAGGAAAATTGGGACCTTTAACTCAACAAAACCTTTGTGATGTTTCATCAAGTGTACAAACCCCATGGAAATCACTGGTGTAACATAGACTTTAGAGGATTTTGGATTTGAACCTAAGATGCTGTTGGCAGAAATAGCTGAGCAGTGAACAGGGGGAGAAAATATGTGGGGACAGGAACAACAATTTATGATACTCTTCTACAACACACAATGGTTGTGGTTCACAGCATGGGATGCATCCAGGTGACTTTTGCCTTTTAGTACTGCAGTTATGCTTGCTAAAATGGGTGAGCCACAGAGTGCTGTACTAGTTTCTTTTTTTTTTTTTTCCTTTGGAGGATGCTGCATAGAAGTATTTTGGAGAGAAAATTAGAAGGGTGCTTGTACATATGGTCACACACATGTGGCCATAAGAAACAATTCTCTACTGATCTGCGCTCTGATGTGGTCAAAAATCTCCAGTGATTTTGATAGCATTTCAGAGACATCCTATGTCCTTCAGATGGGGAAATGGCTCTAGAAGGAGTGAGTTTGTGTACCGTGTGTATTCACATGTAACACACTTTTCTATTTTTACGTGCTAAATCCAAATTTCCCCATGATGTCCAATATTTCTATTTTACACCATTTAAGTTATTCCAGTGAAACAAAATATTATATGGAAAACTGTTTGCTGAAATCAAATCAAAAGTTGCAGCAATCTAGTGCAACGTTCTCACAGGCCAAAGCACAGGGACCTTGTGATTCAAGGAAATGGAAGGTAATTGAAATCTCACCTGATGTATGTTCAAATTGGGCAATAGTTCTGACTATTAACTAAACAGGAAGTATGGTGTCAAATATAATAATCCAAACCCCCTACATCACTAATGAGTTAAACTCTATAAGACATGAAAGTCCCTTTTTACAAAAAGGACTGAAGAAGGATGCAGAAGAAAGACAAGATCGTTACTGAAGCACAGGTAGAAGAGGAGCATGCCTGCTGTGTCAAACAGTTACCTGTGTTCATGTTTGTTTATGAGGAACTCATGCTACTGTTTTGCAATAGTCAAATTTTAAAGGGCCATTTAGAAATTAATAAAACCCAGGAGAAATATTTGACTGTAGTAAGGTTGATAATGCATAAATATCTTTTTATCTATATCTATGCCTACGTCCATACATATGAAAGCAAAACTAGGTATACAATTTACTGTGAAATATTGATAGTAATAGTAGTAGTAATATTAAATAATAATACAAAGACTTTAGTAAGCTTTCTCTATCAGATATTGTAAGTCATGATAGCGTCATTAAGATCACAGAAACAACACTGGTTCATACCCCTAAAAATTGACCTATTGGCAGAACTTTACCATTAGAAGAAGCTTTTGCTATGTTTTAATGTACGTTCATCTTTTTTCCACCATCCATTACAATTATACTTTCTCTGATGGAAAGATCAGGGAGGAAAGAATGCAGAGAACTCTGAGTTTTTACAACTTGAAAAAATAGAGGGGAAATGACTCAATGTAACTAAAATGTTTTCCCAGTGACAAAGGTCACAAAAACCTCAGACTTCTCTCTGATATATGATCTGGGTCAAACCTGTAGGGTTAGTTATTGCTTTGGAGGAAGCTCATTGGTTTAACTTTCTCTCAAGATTTTCTCACATGTCATTCTATGTTGTCTTTTTTTTCTCTTTCTCACTCTTAAGCTTTCCGTTGTGTAATAATCTCTTTTCTGACCCAAATCAACTGAAATGAACAAACAAAGACGGTTCTGGGGAAAAAAAAAATAAAAGATCATTTGTCAAAAAGATGGTCACTGAATGTAGGCCTTTCACTGTCCCTGTGCTGATGATGTTGATGGTATTGATGGTGTTTTCAAGCTGTCTGTCAAACTGGTCTAAGTCTTTTAGCATGCCATTTCTCACTCTCTATCCCCCACTATTTTTTCTAGTTGTCATTCAAATTGTTCCACTAAAAGAACAAATAAATGCATGCCATGAAAACTAGCAAGATGATGTAATGAATGAATTACAATAAATGCCCCCAGCATAAAACAATTATGTACCTGCTATTGTCAAAAACATTCAACGTTCCCTTTTTTGAAAAAGAAACAGCTATAAATTATTCACGGGGGCACTGAAACTCTTTTCTTTTCTTCTTGCTTTTTTTTTTTGGCTTCTTCCAATTAATTCTTCCCTGAACATCCCTAGGTATTTAGCTGAGGGTAGAAATTTACATGCAGAGAATTTTAGTTGTTTCTTGGGATTGTCAGACTGAAAGTCCAAATTAAAAATAATAAAAATAATAAAGCTTACCATATTTTCCTGTGCAAAATCAGAGCTCAGTTATAAAAAATGTCATTCAGGATCAGTATAGGTTATATGTGTGCAGGGGTAAATATAAGTGGTGTTTAACCCAGAGCCTCTCTTTTTCCAAATAACTCCCCACCCTCCACTGCCCTCAAATCTCATTCTCATTTCAGAATTTGCTTCTTCCTGAAGTACATACCCCAACCTCAAGCTATCCTTACTTCCTTAATGACCATTTTTTTTGTGGTTTATCAAAGGGTATAGATTTCCTGAAGATTTTCAATAAACAGTGCTTTTAAAGAGGTGCAGATTGTACAGTTGTGAAAACAAAAAAGAGAGGAGTTTTTATATATATAACCCCAAGTAAGCAGTTTCCTGCCACACTGTCTTCATGCACTGAGTCCCAAAGTAATGTCAAAATGCAAAACTGGTCTTCTGTCCTCACTCAAGAATCTGTGGGATGAGGTCCAAATGGGGTCCTTGTTCTTTCTTATTTTCAAAATCATAGAACATCTCAGCAGAGCATCTGGAATAATTTAAACAAATGATAAAACATTTTATTCAGGAACTGAAATGTGCTCATTTTTTTTGCTAGAAATATTTAATTTTATTCTAAAGGTGGGCTGAATAAATGCCTATTATTCTGGATGGCACTAAAATGAGCCAGCAAAAAGGTTTTTGAATTTCTGCTTCTGTTAATGGTCTAGTCCTTGTGCTTTGTGCTTGTGACTAGAGAATAACTTGTCCATGCAGAAACAGTGATGCTCAGCCAAATTTGTAGATTTGTAGCTTTCCAGGTGTGAAGGGAATGTGTGAGTGGGCCATGCAAGCTGACACGAAAGCTGTGGGACCCCTGGTTGCCTCTCCAAGCCCGAGGACAATGTTTATCTGCCATGTCTGGTGGATGGTTGTAACAGTGGATCTTACAGTCCAACTGTAATTGTTAGACTGGACTACCTGTGGTAACCTAAGGCTTAAAGGAGGAATGGACTAGGTTAAATGCATCTGGAATGCACGAGCCACACCATTAATCTAAGAGCCCTGTAGCAGAACAGAAAAGCAGCAATTACTTCCCAGCAGAGTCCAGACTGTTCAAAGTCATGCTCTCCTGGTTCACAAGAAGCATCTGAAGATGTGAGATGCACAGGTCATAGAAGAGACAAGCCAAAAGCTCTGATTCAGTGTGAGAGACACTATAGTCATTATGAGGCAATAGTCCAAAATCCATAGAAAAAGAAGCATAGAAAAAAGGGTGATTGTGTTTTCTTGTGGTTTTATGTGAAGTACACCTTTTGTATTCTCTCCAAAATCTACTGGCTCCAGGGAGACCTTTTTGCTGCCTTTCAGTAGTTAAAGGGAACTCATCGGAAAGATGAGGACAAACATTTTAGTGGGGCCTGATGCAATAGGACAAGGGGTAATGGTTTTAAACTAAAAGAAGGTAGATTTAAACTGGATATAAGGAAGAAATTTTTTACAAAGAGGGTGGTGAAATGCTGGAACAGAGAGCCCAGAGAGGTGGTAGATGCCTTATCCTTGGAAACATTCAGGGCTCTGAGCCATCTGATCTACTGATAGATGTCCCTGATCATTGCAGGAGGTTTGGACTAGATGACTTTTAAAAGTCCCTTCAAACTATTCTGTGAGTCTATGATTCTATTGTTTATTTTGTATATGGTGGTTAGATATATGATGGTTTGTGGGGAATCAACATCACTAATGATTCACTAAAAGGAAATCCTATCCTTTAAACTACCAGAAGTCACCAGACATTATTCAGAGATATATGATATAAGCCTGGCTCAACAGACACTTCTGTTTAAGTCCCTTTGTAATCCAGTGCTACTGCGTGTGAAACAGATGAAGTAAGAAGAATACAATCAGTTTATGAAGGATATTGTAGGAGGTGGTTTCCTGTGATGCCAGGAGACTAACTCAAAGACCCATGAGGTCCCTCTCAGTTTTGAGTCCCTGTAATTAAAGCAGCTCTAAGAGCAGTGAAATTAAGGGAGAAGGTTAGCACAGCTGCTAACCTGTGAGTACCTGTGAGTACTTTGCTAGGCATTACTCACTACATGCAGCAGAACTGTCCTTCACAAGTTCAGTCAGAGTCACTGTTGAGAAGAGACCTTTATGAGAGGTTCTGGATTAAAAGGAAGTAGCTCCTATATCAACATCCTCATCTGATCCATGAGGACCTCAATCATAAAAGTAAATGGCATTAAGTGAGCAAAGAACAGAGTAGGCTGCTGTGCTTGTTTTGTTGCTGTTTGCTTAAATATATTAAAAAGAGAAGAAGTACTGGTTACATCTACTGTGGGCTGTTTTTTTCTGTTTTCCCAAAGGAACAATCCTGAATATTTGGAGGTTTTTTTGTCAATAAAAATTGTGCAACTCAACAAGGAATATTCTGTTTAATGGGGTTTGTAACCAAAGTGAAAGAAATTAAAAGATACATAGAAAATCAGACTCCTCCTTTAGCTGAAAATAATATTGATGTCCCCATCTGAATCCGTCCTGAAAAAAAAAAATGTTTGGAAATGGGAAAATAAATTGTTGATGTTTCCAGTTTTCCCCCTGGTCAAGCATATTTGACTTTACTTCACAGATACTGTTTGAGTTATTTCAGCAAATGAGTTGTTACCTGAAAATTATTGGCTTGGTCCTATAGACTGATGCTGCTAAGCATCAATAAACAGAGTAAGAATGACACTGGCTAAAAATTTGGAATAAATAATTCGAATGCGGTTATATGAATGCACATTTTCCCATGAATATTAAAATAAATGGTTCTCAGGAGGACCACAGGTGTTTGGATCCTCAAATTGGTGAACCGTTTGTGCTAAAACCAGTAAACATCTTCGGACCTCCGTTTTTAAACTCTTATTTATTAATTTGTCTGAGAATGAACTTGAGACAAGCAAACAGATGTACAACTTGCTAACCTAGACTAAAATGTGTCAAAACCCCCCAGTATTTCCAGAAATGAAATAGTGTTAAACTTTTACATGCTTAAACCGATATTCAGTGCTTTAAAAAGTATATACTGTAAGTGGTAAGTGGCTTAATCAAATCTGCTTTCTAAGACTCTCAGATTCCTCACGAGTTTTGCACAGCCTCAATAAGAAAAGAAAGATCCGAACAGGATAAGCTTTCCTCAGATTATGGGTGAGGTTGAACTGAACTTTTTGTGTATGCGAGACAGCTCTGGCAGCTTCACACATATTAATTTAAAAGCTGGTGCCCTGTTTAGTCATGTATTGGCTCCTTGGCTCTTTGCTTCTTTATTTCTTCATAAGGATGCCTACATGTGAGTTTTGTAACCATTAAATGTAATTAATAGCAGAACATTGCTTGAAAGTCAGACATAATTGATTTCTTATTTTTTCTGTGCTAAAGATCAAGGGGCTATATCCTTCTTCCGCCATTATGCATGCAGAGCTATAGGAGAATGGACCCTCTGGGACAAGTCTAATATCCGGTACACTGCTGTCTACCAGATCCTTGTTATAAAAAGCTTTCTACTCTAGCCAAGCTGTGAAAAAGCTCATGCTGTAGTGGCTGCAAAATGAGCAACTTTGATTACGTAGTTCCCATCAAGAGTAAGGTTATAAGTTAGCAAATTGAATTCCTGAATAAGACCTATTCATCAAATAAATCTGAACAGCAAGAGTTTTCAAGGAGATTACAACCCATTTTGGGGCAGTAAGAGAAGATGATGTGTTTGATGGAGAGTTTGCTCTTGACTGTATCTGTTACTTGTAAAAATTAGAGCTAAGTGAATTTTTCCATGACTATTAAATCAAATGAATTTCAGAAGGACCACAAGCATTTAGGAACTCAAATGGGCGAACAGTTTGTGCCAGAAACAGAAGATGTTTTATTTTAGTGCTTTCAAACAGACAAAGATGAAATGATTCATTTTGAAAACATCAGAACAAAATGTATTTCTTTCTCCATCAAAATGAACTTTTCTGCTGTAGCATTGAGCTGAAAGTGAATAAAAAGTCGCGTGCCTTCTTTTAGGGCACTCCAAGGTGCAGAAAAATCCTTCTGCAGTCAATATCTTTATTAGATCTTTTTTCATAATGTTCATTAAGAAAAAGCTAGGACATTTAAAATGGTGTTTTAAAGAACACATTATCATGACATTGATACAGCTTGATATGTTGATAATGCCTAATATTTTTTTAATCTGCCTGTAATTAAGAAGAAGCCACTCTTCCTTTTGTTCTAACCCATTTGAAAGAAACTATTACTCCATAATTTTCTTCTGTGTCATAATTTACAAGTTTTCCATTTTCTGATAGCAAAGCCAAACAGATTAAGTTGGTCAGAGTAGGGATAAAGAAACAGTGATAGCAGAAACCTTCCTTTACCATCCTGCGTACATCATTAGCAAGAATAGAAACGTATTTCTTATAGTAAAGGAATTGTATGGAACTGTTATACCCCAGACCAGATCTGTGGTCTGTGCGGAAAAAAAGTTCACAGTGTTTTTGTGTTGATCCCACCCTGCCACGGAGGATAGATATGATGTTAGTGAACTCTCTCATTAGCAACGGGTACCAGAAAGGAAGATTAACTCGGGTATTGGGGGAATGATGACACTTTAGAAGACACTTGGAATACAACAGAGAATCACTGAACAGTTAAGATATATGAATGAGTTCTTCCAAATGGCGGAGAGGTGAAACGCTTTCTTTCTCTGTGAGAGCATTTTTATGTAAGTTGACATAAAACTCCGGTTTTCAGCTTTTTTATTTTATAAAGACAAATGTGAAATCCTGTGTGTGTTGAAACACAAGTGAGCTTGCCATTGTCTTAAAGAAGTTCAACATTGCCATTTTGTGAAGGCCATAAGCTGTAAGAACAGTTCACTGGTAGGACTTTAATTGTAAAATTAATGGTTAGAGTCCAAAAGGAGGTAAATGCTACAGCACAGAGAATCACAATGCCTCTGTGTTGGCCTTGCTCTCTTACATGTCACCCTTCACAAAGCATGTGGAAGATGAAGTGATGTAGCAGGCAACGTATTGAAAAAAGCATCAAAATGCAACAAAACCAAACGAGGTGCCACCTAAAATTAGTTGTTGGGAAAAAGCTGAGGGCTCTGTTTTCTGTGTATCTTCCTTTACTCCTGAGCACTGTCTTCCAACACTCCCTTGGATAGGCACCGATCATTCCTCAGCATTTCCAAAGACTAAGGGCTATGCTTCTCTCTATTCGGTGCGTGTGTTCTTGTGCATTCCACTCAGAGGGACAAAGGACCATGAAAAGCCTCTTCAGTGTGGTCACCTGCTATTACAGGAAGCAGGCTTTATCATCCTTTGGAAACTTACAACATTCCATTTTCAAAGACGTATACCACTATTCTAATGAGAAGGCTAATTGCCATATTGTTTTGGAAACTTAACTTTTTAACCTAAATTTGTGTTAATTTCTTGAAAACATCAGTATTCAGCTTAAATAATAATTTCCTTTACCTGATATTTACTGCCATCACATATTCATACACAGAAATCATATTGCCCCTCACTCCTGATTCTTGTGGGCCTAATAAGACAAGTTTCTTTATTTTTTCCTAGAAAGATAGTGTTGTACTGACCATTGTAATGCATTTTACAATTCTGCGGGGAGGTACCTGGGTGTGCTGATGGATGACAAGTTGACCATGAGCCACTAGTGTGCCCTGGTTGCTAAGAAAGCTAATGGGATCCTGGGGTGCATTAAGAAGACTGTGGCCAGTAGGTTGAGGGAGGTTCTCCTTCCCCTCTACACTGCCCTGGTGAGGCTTTCGACACAGTCTCCCATGATATCCTCCTAGGGAAGCTCAGGAAGTGTGGGCTGGATGAGTGGTCGGTGAAGTGGATAGAGAACTGGCTGAATGGCAGAACTCAGAGGGTTGTCATCAGCGGCGC
>Ga0065711_1037482_pt1 | contig 19787 bp, 6 predicted proteins | sample Hoacrofraction12_FD_59098 | JGI IMG/M metagenome (GOLD analysis project Ga0065711, IMG submission 59098) | Hoatzin crop microbial communities from Cojedes, Venezuela - Epithelial fraction 12 v2 (version 2) | ecosystem: Host-associated > Birds > Digestive system > Esophagus > Crop | place... | reverse complement strand
GGGGGGGGGGGGGGGAGTGCATAGAACAGAAATCAGTATCCATGTGGTAGACCCATCCCACTTTCAAAATTACTGATAGATTTCAGGTTACTGAGTGGTGTGCTTCTGTTCTTTGCGCTACCTCAGCCCTAAATCCCCCCATGGCGGAATGAGACCTTCATGTCTGGCTCTCCCTCCCTTTATAGCATTGAAACATTAACATTTTTATTCAGCAAAAATTATTAATACTCATAATATTGACAGTAATTAAATATTTCATATCTGTGCTCTATTATAATATTGCTCTGGCACCAGACCTCTATGTTCAAAATCCAAGCTTCACCCCCTTCCTTAGTCCAAATTATAATATTTATAACATGATATGAGACTGGAGATTAGATAAATTTGCGAGCAGAGAATATGCATTGTGTAATTATAAGGTGAAATGGATTTAAATGTAATACAGTGGGAAAAATCAGTTTGAATAATACATATACTTTTCTTATTAGTTTGTTATTTATAATTCAGCGGGGTTAATTATTTTTCTGTTGCCTCTGACAAGGCTATATAAAGACTTTGAAAGAGTAAAGGGTGAAAACAAACTTCTGTATAAAGCTATTTGACTTTTCCAAACTTTACAAGTTGTATATCTGCAGACTAATTGCAAGGCAGTTTTATTTCCTCATATGTTTGCCTTTCTGTTAAAAAAAAAAAAAAGGCAAAAAGAGAGTTACACTATATTCAAACATGGCAAAGCCTCTACAATATAGGTACTTTGTTCAGTGCATGACACTGGAGACACAACAGTGACTTAAGAAACTATTAGGGAAGCACTTCTTTCTCAGTATCGCTTTAGAGAAAGAGATAGAACGCAATGAATTCAGAAACCCGGATAATGTAATGAAATTATTTCTTTCTGCTACTGTAGACAACACTGACTTGATTGATCTCTGGCTGGTCTGCAGTCAACAGTCCTTCGTCATCCATTCAGAATATATGCTTTGCAGTATATGTTATCAAATAAAAAATATTAACTAAGAAATTTATGATGTGCAAAGTTTTCAAGATGAAGTGTATCAATACAAATGAATAGGCCAGAGCTGATGAAGTCTAAGTATCTCCAAAGAAACAAAATACTTATTTCTATGTGTTTTTCATAAATGTGGAATTAGGAAGCCAATTCTATTACTAGCTTCTTTTGAATGAACTATGCCATAGTTATAGCTACTTATGGTTTTAAGTATGTCTCAGCAAACAGATGGTATGGCAGCCCTTATACTGTCCCCCTTGAAATCTTATTTCAGAACGATTAAAAAGAAGATTTTTCAAGGACTGGAGAATTTCATGGATTTATAGAGTAGTTTGGGATGGAAGTGGCCTTCAAAGGTTATCTAGTCCAATCCCCCCTGCCATGTCAGGGACATCTTTCACTAAATCAGGTTGGCCAAAGCCCCAGCCAACCTCAACTTGAATACACCTATGGATGAGGCATCTACAACTTCTCTGGAAAACCTCTTCCAGTATTTCACCACCCTCATAGTAGAAAATTTCTTGCTTGTGTCCAGTCTAAATCTGCCCTTCCTTAGTTTAAAACCATTGCCCTTTGTCTTTTCACTACAGGCCCTGGTAAAAGCCATCTTTCTTATAACCCTCATTTAAGAACTGAAAGGCCGCAATAAGGTCTCCCCGCAGCCTTTTCTTCTGCAGGTGGAACAGCCCCAACTCTCTCAGCCTTTCCTCCTTGTAGGACAGGTGTTCCAGCCCTCGGATCATTTTTGTGGCCCTCCTCTGGACCCGCTCTAACAGATCCATATCTGTCTTGTACTGTGGGCCCCTGAGCTGGATGGCATACTCCAGTGAAGGCTCACCATTGTGGAGTAGAGGCAGAGAATCTCCTCCCTTGACCTGCTGGCCACTCTCCTTTTGATGCAGCCCAGGATGTGGTTGGCTTTCTCCATTCTCCAGGAGAATGCTGTGGGAAATGGTGTCAAAGGCTTTGCTAAAATCTAGGTAGACAACATCCACAGTCTTTCCCTCATCCACTAAGTGGGTCATCTTGTCATAAAAGTAGATCAGGGTGGTCAAGCAGGACCTGCCTTTCATAAACACATGTTGACTGGGCCTGATCACCTAGTTGTCCTGTACATGCCCTGTAATGGCACTCAAGATGATCTGCTCCTTAACCTGCCCTGGCACCGAGGTCAGGCTGACAGGCCTGTAGTTCCCCGGATCCTCCTTCCAGCCCTTCTTGTAGATGGGTGTCACAATTGCTAACCTCCAGTCAACTGGGACCTCCCCAGTTAGCCAGGACTGTTGATAAATGAGTGAAAGTGTCTTGGTGAACACTTCTGCCAGCTTCCTCAGTACCCTTGGGTAGATCCCACCCAGTCACACAGACTTGTGTGTGTCTAAGCATTTTAAGTATTACAAAATTTAACTTTCCTATGCCTATGCAGACATCTGAGCAGACAATTAGAAAGATGAAGAACAGAACAGAACAGATTCTTCTGATATTTTTAAAGTTTACCTCCCTTGCCCTAGACAATTGAGAAAAGTAGTAACTCAATCCATAATTGGCAGGTTGTGTCATTCATATCACATCTACATTATAGTTTACAGCAAGTAGGGGTTTGTTGTTTTGTTTTGTTATTCTCAAAAAAATAAAAGCCTAAAATATCTTAAGTATTGCTTCTGATACATTCAACAAGGAGGTGCAGTCCATACTGAAAAGATGCACTCAGGTTTGCATATAGATGTTTCAACTCCCTTTCCTCCTGGCACCACATGCTATGCATGCGCAATACTGAAATTTAACAGTAATATGCCAAAGCATTACATTCCCTGGTAATTCCTTTGCAACAGTGAGATTTGTCTACTTACTTCTTTGGCATAAATCTCTGGCATTAACATTTGTTATAACAAAAGAAGCAGCAAGAAAAGAGCCAGTTTGAGCCTCTAAACATCATGCATTTCCAATACAGAGTGAATTTATTTCTAACTCATTAAAACTGACATGGTGTGCAGGATCTGAAGGATGTGTTTGCAAACGACATTCTCTGAAAGTTGAATTTGTAATAAAAATTATTTATGAACTTGCCGCAGCAGAACAGCTCTTGTAGTAGCATGAACTGTATTCTCAGTCAAAAAACTTCACTGATGCAGCTCTCCACAAGAAGTCTCTCTAATGCAAATGCCTTTATCAGCATGGGGGGCAGGAAGGAAGGAACATGACAAACGGGAGCTTTCAGTTATCACAGTCCTCAAGAGAAACGTGGAAGACAGAAGGTTTTTTACACACACAGCCAACAAGAAGAAACTAAGATTCAAGCATGCAAATTCCATGAAGATGTTGCATACCTAACTGCAATACAGTAATTCTAAAATAAAAGGTAGATGGAAAGCATAAATTTGGAAATAGATCTACTAACACTATGCTTTAGTACTTATGCTAAAACCTACAGAAACATACAGGTAAGAATTCATTGACAATTTACATCAGATGCGATGAAGATTATTGCGTTAGACTGCCATTTTCTCATCCACCCATTGATTTGCTTTGACTGCTATGCAGTTCAGTTTAGTGGAGCCCCTATCCCACTTGTTCATTACCAAAACAACTTCCAAAGCCATCACCATTCAGTACTGTAAAGATTTTGTAATTTTGCTTACTTTATGCAAAAAGAAAAAGAAAAGTTTTCCAAAATGCATCCTAACTAATGTTTACCTGCAAGAAATTCAAAGGCAACTTTCCTGCTGATCTTCACTGGCAAAACTAGCACAAGCATTGTACATTAAAACTACGTGTAATGACAACTGTGGGCAGTTTCTGCTTACTTTTCTTTATAGGGTGACCACCAAATCTGTCAGAAACCTAACTAATCACAGACACCAACAGGATTAAACCTCTCCTCCTCCTTCCTTCCACTCTTCATTTTAATCTCTGCAAGCCAAAACCCTTCTATTATAATGACAACTCTTAATTGTTCTGAGCAGCTCCAAGCACTCTTCAGGAGGTAAGAAAGTAGGGAGATTCTCTCTCCCAAATTTCAAATAGTTTTCTGTTACTAACATGGGTTGATCTGCAAAGGTTTGTGAGTCCCTGGTTCGGACTCTCAGTTTATAAAGCCCAATGATTAAAGAACATTAGAGTAGCCAACACAAAAAAGCAAGCTGATTTATGTGCTAGCAGAGGGGCCCCAGGGAAGCTATTTACTCAGCTCCAGTAACAGGAGGAAAGTACTGAGCTTCATTTTCTTTAAATATCCCAGAGATTATCCTGGCATTCAGCTGGAACTGGAAGTTTAGTAATACTGGTTAAAGTATAACAAGTAAGTTTTTGTGTTGTATTATGACAAGGGGGAATTAATTTTTACTTTTTTTATGAGTACATAGGCAGACATAATATTGTATCTGAGACTGTCAGCTGAAACAAACTGAAAATGTTAAATAGAACAGACAACGTGGGATAAAACTGTGTATCAATACGGACAGGGAAGTGAAATCTAGTTGGCTCTTTTCTATCTGTGACTTTGCAGGGACAGCATACAGGCTTAGATAAAACTTTTTTTCCATTCTGTGTCTCGTGTGTAAAATTCAGATTGTGATTCCTAACCTTAGTATAACATCCCTATGCAAAGGGAAGAAAAAACATTAAGCGGAAATTCTCAGGTATATATTTAGGTATTTCTTCAGATTAAACTGACCTCACGATGTGAATGTCACAACTACATTCCTTTTCTAATAATCTTTTGCCAGGATGTATTCTTATGCACCCTTGTTTAAATTTAAAAAAAAAATTCCAATTTTTTCCTCATAGTGTTTGGTCTTTTTCTTCCTCCCCTTCTTGCTATTATTGTATTGATTTACTGGGAACTTAATGGAAGTTCTGTATCTATCTTCTCTTTACTTAACTCACTACTAGCGCCTTCATCAACTTTTTCATTTTGTGTTAGTCCTCAGGTAGTAGATCGCAGGGAGCTCACATTTTCACTTTCATTGCATAGCTGCTTGAATGCAATCAACAACATATATTTCCCAGAATCTGTTTGGCCAGATGTGCTTGACTGAAGAAGTGACATTTTCATAATGTGATTTTTATACCCTTTGCAAAAATCCAATACCATAATTAATAGAATCCACCTGCCCAAACCAATAACACTTTCCTAAAGGCTCATTTCTGAATGACAGTTTGCGGGAATACCCACAGCGTGTTCCCTTACCCACTAAAGAATACTCCTCCCCTAACAACATCTTCAGGAGTAAAGGAGAAGGGATTCAGTTCACGGAAGTAGCAGGCTGTACCCTGCTCTCCCAGGGCTATGGATCAGACACCCTGCCTGTAAGGCTGATGATAGCTTCTTTTTCGATTCCACAGCACTCTTACTAGCCAGTGTCCCTGGTGGACCATATGACCCACCCAGTGGCTTCCAATCCCCTAGACTCATTTAGAAACAGAAACTGTGCCTTTTTTTGCTATCAAAAACATCTTCACATCAGAGCTTTTGTTACCATGATAACTGTATCCTCGTGTATGCTATTCATCAGGAATTAACATAATCTGTGAATCCATAGGTCATGAGAAATCATTTTACTGCAAGGTACAGCCTATTCCATCCAAAGTCAGCTCTGCATACATCTTGCCTATTATTTCATATAGGCCAAGGAAAGAGTGTTAAGGTTTTGTGACTTTTATGAGCTTTGATTCTTTCAAGATTTCAGTGTTGCTACACCAGAGATTAAATATGCAATTTTAAACACTACCTTCTGAAAAAAACTCTGTAAGGCAGATAGATGAAAACAAGACTTTTCAATGGCAAACAAGACTTTTCAATGGCTTCCACTCAAGATAAGAGATACATTTCTGAAAAGACATATGCATGGAGCACATTCATTGCACAGCTATGCTACACAAAATTCTAATTCATAGGCAAGACACACTATGACACATGTTCAGAATGATGTGAACTCACATTGGATGTCAGATTATTTGGGCACACACTAGTACAAAAAAGCTGCAGCAAATCTCAGTAACTTTCAGCTGCAACAAAATGAGCTTTATTAGCTGATACAAAATTCTATGCAAACACATTCATATCCCTTTTAATATCATCATGAACTGAATATTCATTGAGAGAAATGGTCAAAATAATTTTACACAATAAGAATTACTAAAGGTTTTTACACCTCATTAATTTTTTCCCCATCAAAACATTTTTTACTATGTATATTGCAACACAAGTACAAAACATGTATGTATAAAAAGTTTGAGTCAAATATACTGTTTCTGAGCAGTGTCTGCTGTTCGAATAGCAGTTTGCTTTTTTGATTCTGCCCCAAATAAAACAATAATGGTTCCAAAACACAAATATATCGATTCTGCTCTTGTGCTGATGTGGACCACAGAAAATACCTTGTAATTTTACCCCACTACCTTTCTTCTAGAAGCTAGTGCATACTTACCAAAATGCAGCAGCCTGCAGTATCATAGGGAATATGATCTGATCACAGGGAACTTGAGAAGAAAGGCAGCGTGAATCATAGCTCTCAGGAAACATTATAGCAGCTTTCGAAATGAGAGAGATATGTGTATTTAGAGACAGTAATTGAATTTTTCATGCAAGTTTTTTACCTCTTTAGTGCTTACTTTATGACTCACTACTTTCCATTTGCTCTTTGAGCTCCCAAGTATTATCTCTGCCTTTACCAGTGTTTAAAAGTTATAGACATAAGAATATAGGCTATAATTAATACCAAATATTTAACTTTTTAAAAAATCAAACACCCATTTATACAGGTTCTTTCATTTGTACGCTAAACCAATCAATGAATGCGCTGACGGGGGTTTAGGATAATTCCTTGACTGATTTTGCAGTAAGAATTTGGTTGATGATAAATAATTAGTAACATGTCGACTGGGGAACCGGGTTTTTTTCCCCATCATTTCCATCCCTGCTATTCTCAATCCTCACAGAGCATCCCTTCCCTCACAGCAAGCTGTTCCTCACGCTGCTTGCCCACGAGCAACAAGAGCTGATCTGAGCAGCAGTTCCTACCGAGCCAAAGGGACCCGCGTAATTTTAAATTGCTTCTATCTGTGTAAGCATTATGTAACATTGAACGTCATATCTTTTCCTTGCTCTGGGAAGAAAACTCTCACCGGCGGGTAGACGCAGCCCTAACCCCCACCTCTCACTCCCAGGCACCAGCCGCTGTTTGCCCCCTCCCCCCCATGCACAGGTAACCCTCCCGGGCCACTCCGCCACGGCCTGCTACTCCCACCGCACAGAGACCACCAGAACATACTCACTTAGCAGTACAAAGCAGTTATTTATGGTCCATAATTGCTATAAAGCAGTTACGCACCAGTTCCCAGACACGGAGCAAGCGGGACACAGCTCTGGCCCAGTCCGCTTCAGCTGTCGGCCAGGTGGGAAAGGCCGGAGTGCTGCCTGCCCGCCGCCCCATTCCTCCTCTGCCATCGACACCTGCCCGCTTCCCCATTTTTCCCTCTCGACTGCCCAAGCTCCTGCCGATCCCCGCTCGGCCACCCCAGGGCTGCCCGCAAGGCTACCTTCCCAGCGGCCCAGCTCCGGTCTGGCAGGGCGGACGGCCCCCCAGCTCCGCGTGGCCTGCGGGGACGGGCTTTGGCCCCACCGAGCCGCCAGCAGCTGAGCCCAGGGGGAGCAGGGTGCACACAGGGTGACACAAGCGAAAACTGGAACATGCCAACAATGGGGCTTTTTCCATCCCTAATTACTATTATTTTGATCCTGCAATGGTGACAGCAACGTGTTCTCCCTTTCTCCCTGAACACATGCGCTCTCCTTTCATATGCGGACAGGCTTAACTGAACGGCTTTTTTTCCCCCACTTGCATGACATAGACTTCTCCAGCGAATTTCAGCACCCTATCAAAGTACCAGACTTGTGTAGCAACTGTAATGAATTCCAGTCTTCTGCTGAGTGCATACAGGAAGAAAAAAATTTCTATGTTACAGTGATAGAGAATGTATATTAATTTCCATTTAAAAGCAAACAGCTAAGATCCCTTTCAACCGATCCGAGGCATATTCTGACTGGCTATGTTCATAAGCACTCACTGGAAAATGTTTGAATAGATACTCAGTTTCAAAGCCACATGGTGAAAGATGAACATCCACTGTCGAGTTTCCATGAATATTCCAAGAGTGGTGCATTCTCTAGTCCTTGAAAAGAAGGATTTCACCAAATGTCATCATCTAAGCAAGCGCTTCATCTACAGTTTAATCCAAATGCATTTATGAACATCTTAGTATCTCATAAAATAGAGTTCTTAGCAACCTGTGTTCTAAATGCAATAAAAATGACAATGTATGAGAATGCACGCACATAAACAGCGCGTGTGCCTGACTGAGACTGTCAGGGTGCCTCTACATGGCATGCAAGCACAGCCAAAGGAGGATTGTGCCATTTTCCCTGATTTTGTTTGGCACTAGGCTCTCTTTTAGGCCTAAGAGACTGATCTTAGCTTTTCCAGCATGGGAGTATTTGAGGATGCCAGCAACATACAAATAACTATGTTGACAAATCTATCATAAACACCTTTTTTTCTTGGCTTTTGATGCACTACTGAATTTGAGTAGATTGCTAGTCTGCCTAGATTAGAGGAAGACAGCGTTAGAGTCATTTATGTTTTACAATACTTCAATACATTTTCTCCACTTCCTGCTCAACGTTACGTAGTTGCTAGATATTGATCCTCAAAAACACAGCACTGCACTGTTGATTAAAAAAAAGTCTAAAGGGAAAGTCAGTATTTACTACCAGCAAGGCCAGGATATAAATGTGTAACATTTCTATTTGTCATGTTTAGTAAATCTTATTTCTTCACTTGTTTTCCTAAATTATCTAAATTCAGTCTATTGCAAATATTCTCCACGCAAAATAAGGCGTTCTCTTTTTAAAACTGCAAGCTCATTGATAGTTTACTTATTTAGGATCACACTGAAGCCAGATTTGAAGTTCTTGTTTCAAAGCTCTAGAGCTGTTTAAGCTTTTAGCTTCCCCTCTCTCCCAGTCAGGCCTGAGACATTTTTTCCTGCATCATCTTCTCTGGAATTACAGAATGATGAACTATTATAAAAAAAAAACCTCATGGTGAGAGACACACTTGGCATGGAAATTTTCAGTCTGAATACTTGAGTCTTGGCAGTGTCATAAGCATTTGAAATCAGAGAAGAAATTAAGCATTTTCTTGAAACAGAGAAATGGTTTATTTTTAAACAAAGTCATGCATCTTTTAAATGCTAGTCATTTTTAGCCCTGGACATTTTTCACTATGATAGCCAGGAAAATAAACCTTTCTTCCTGTGATATTTCAGAAAACAGAAGAAAGAGCTGGTTGCATCAAGACCAAGTATAGCGAAATTTACTGCAATAATATGTGGTGGTCCATGCTAAAAATGTGTAATAGTCTCAATACAGCTAAAGAGAAATTTTGCAGCCTTTGCATATAATGCCTCTTGTAGACAGTGGTCTTGTTCAAGTCAAACTGTATACAAACATGGAAGAGAAATTATTCAAGGTCCATACAGCCTGTTCCTACTCACCTCTTTCCAGTCACATTTGAACTCGCTTGCTAATATCAAAGACAGTTAAAAGAACGGCAGAAAATTAAGAGATTATTATTTTCCATGGGAATTTGCAGCTGGGTAGTGAATAGACATGCAGATTAGGAGAAACTCAGCCCTTATGCAATCATTTTGACAGCTGTACACCAGTTAATTAGGAAGCGTACAGCACACCAGTCAGTCACCTTGTACACAGGGATGTTAAGGCCTGTCTTATCTCTTGTGCAACAAAGGAGCAGGAGGTTAGGTTATTCTTTGGGAAGGTTTGAACAAGGGAGAGAGGATGCCAAGTTCCATTTGTTTTGCTTCTCACAAAACAACCTAACTATACGCCACGCCATGCAGAAAGATGAACAGCACTGAAGCCACTTTCAGGGCATTTTTACCACTTTGTATTTATAGCTGTCTCTCATTCACAACAACAAGATGCTGTATCACACTACTTAAAGTCTCTGTGAGTCAATCAGAACTATCTCCTCTTCCCTCCCTTGCACACTTTATTAAAAGGCAGTTTATCTGAACGATAGTCTTAACAACTTGATATAACTTTGGTAACTCCCTACAGTCTTGGGAGATGGCTTTCCAGAACTACCCCTTATTTGAAGTAAGCATGTTGGTATGGCACTTCAGGTCATAAGAAAATTAGGTTTCTGTCTACAGAAATTGCCATAAATAATGCTGAATTCACTTGCAATTCTGTCATGCAGAATATGGATTGAAAAGAGCGCAAAGACTTTTGGGGGGAGGACATTACTGCAGAATTTACGGGGAGAACAGAACTGGGCAGGAACAAAGCAGCAGGAATGGAGATTCAGCAAGCTGCTGTAAGCAGTTTAGTTTTGTATTCTGCAGAGTCCACAGCAACTTCAGTGACTGAACAATTTGGACAGAAGGACCTCTGGACAGCTGTCAAAAGAAGTTCACGCCACAATATGGGATCACAATCTATGTGGTTTAAGTCAGTGCATGATCAGTCTGTAACACGTTCTTGTATGTCCAAGCAGCCCTTGTTGGCCTGTGTTTCCCAGGTGTATTCAAGCATATCTTGGCTGAGATGTGTGTTCCATAATCTTACATAGCCACACTCCCTGATTTAAGGCTGCTCCATTTCAAGTTAGTTTTTTATTTCTTGTTTAAAAAAATCAGATTGTCATTCAGCTGGCAGGACTGCACAGATATTTGCTATGTTCAGTAAAGAAAAAGCAATCAATATGTTAAGACTACAGATACCCTTTTATTTTCTTCAGTGCAAAATACACATCTGCAGATGTACACATTGGAGTAGTACCTGAAAAGATAATAAATCACCTTCTTTGTTTCCAAACTGAACCATCAACATTCTTTTGAGACAGATGTCAAAAAATTCACTGCACAGATCAACAATGTTAAGAATCTGGCAAAGAAAATTTATCTGGATAATCTGCAAGAGTAGTACAGTAGCAGCCTTTTCAATTTGAGCCTGTGATTTCCAGTTGCATGAATTTAAAGGTTACTAGCTACAGAAATGTAACTACAGATATTGACAGAGTTATGCAAGTCATGAATTTTAAATAGCTGGCTGCTTGGAAAGAGATATCTACTAAAAATGAACAGAGGCCTGTTCTACACCTTCCCCTCACAAAATGACACTAAATATTGTTTGAGATCTTAGATCACACACAGTACAACACAGTTTTTTCATTAATTGGTATCCAACATTAAGGCAAAGCAATGGCTTATGCCACTGTGCCTGCAATTCCCAACAGATAAATAAACAAGATACAGTAATATATTTGTATTTCACATTAATCCATTGTCATGGATTCATAATATACTATAATCTATATAAACACATTCTTATAAATTTGGTTTTAACTGAAGAGTATAGATTTAATATCATCTTTAGATGTACTGTGAACCTATTTTTTCCTTTCCTTTCTGACCACATTGTACTAACATCTTAGAGTAAAATATGTAAAAGTAATAAAGAATACATTATTGTTGTAATTTCTTCCAGTTAATCATTCCATTATGCTGGACATTCCTACGGCTGCCTTCAGCCACATACCAAACTAAAGTCAGGTATGCCCATTTTGGCTCACAAGGAAGAAAGCAACAGCTGAGACAGCTGTAAACAACAGTTACTAATCTCAGACCCCACTGGCACAGAGCTCAGCAAGAGGTTTGTATAGCTGTCACAGGCTCAAAGTTACTATCTGTGAATATTAGAAGGAACAAGATCAAAACAGCATGGATCAGAGGGCATTTGAAAATGTCAATATGCTGTTGGGCTAAGTTTATGTAGTGTCACATTGGAAGACTTTCTGAAAGAGAAAGCTCACTCACTCTCTCTGCTCAGAGAAACAAGAACAGGTACACACATTTTCATAAGAGAATTTCTTCAACAAACTTGGATTATGGGTTTCTAATCCAAGTAGGCATGGGAAGCCTAGTGCTGTCGTTATGTCATTTAACAAAACAAAAATAAAAAGGAAAAGTAATTCTCGGCTAATATGTGCCCTTCTTACTTTCTTTCTTGAATGAATTGCACGGCTATTGAGCATAAACAGATGGGAAATTAAATTGTACACCAATGACTTGTTAGCTCAAGCTTCCAGCAAAGATCTTATTGCAGAAGACTGCCATAGACTCAGTGAATTTGGATGCTGCTTGCTTCACCCTTTATCCTTGCTCTGCTTTAGACCAACAAAAAGCTCTTTGCCATCAAACAGCAATAAAATTAGACCCCTCACCCCAAGAATATCCACGTGATGAACAGAATGTGGAGTTGAAACAATCCTTTTCATATTTTTAAACGCTATCCTTTCAGACTGCAAGAATACAGAAAAATGAATTTCTGAAATACTTTTTTTATTGTATAAAGAGATATAGGCATGTGAATGGCTTCTTACCAAGCTAACATCAGCTATAAATTGTTGGGAAAGACTTTAGACATTCTGTTCCTCTCTTCCCCCTCACCAGATTTATAATTCTATTGTATTTTTAATTTGCAGGAATATAAAGAACAAAAAATTATGCCCTTCTATCTGTAAAACCCTACTGATGTTAGCTGATATAGAAGATATAGAATGTAACGTAAAGACAATACTAGTGGGATTTTGGAGAAGGTGAAATAGGGATAACAATAATGAAGAAAAAGTCTGGGACTTTTTCCTCTTAATTATGTGAAATATATGAAGAAAAAGACTTACATATCTAAGAGCTTTAGTAAAGAGAACAAATTACACCACAGACCACATATTGCACCTAATATAATCATGACTACGAGATAAGCAAGAAACGTAAACATTTTCTTCCTTTTTAAACAATAAAACAACAAATTTTGAAACTTCCTGATTTTTGAAAAATGGCTCCTACAAGCAGCTCTGTTTCAGACATGTATAGCTATGCTCCGAAAATTGCAAAACACTAAAATACTAAACCACAACTTTTCAAAAAAGTTTAGAAACCTATTGAAAGACTTGGAACTGCCATCTTTCCTTAGTACCATGTACTTTCAAATTTTCCTACCAGTCTGAATCTCGGGAACCACTTTCCTTCTTTTCATACAAGCTGCTTCTTTGTAGTTTCTCTGTTTATGCCAATCAAACTGACTTACACATCTATTGCACTACCTTTTTCCTGATGTCGTATCTCCACTGATAACACATCATTCACAGCCTCGCCTCACTTTAAAACTTCAGTGCTAAAACCAACCAACCAACCAACAAAACACTACCCATACTCTAGCTGTTTATGATAGGAAAAAATTAGCCAAGGGTTGGCCAATTCTTAATCCTCCTCCAGTGTGTAGCAAGTCAGGCAATCCATCAACAGACTACAACAGCTAAAGTTTCAAGAATTGACTGCCTCCCTTTTAAAGAGCTGATACAACACAGCTCAGACAATATGATCCTCGGCTCTGTGAAGTATTAGCGCCTTCAGCCTTAGCAAATCTGAGTGTGCCCAAGTGTGTGGTATTTCTCTTGCTGAGTGAGAGTCCTAGGGAGTTGTCAATAACACCTTCACCTATTTTTGTTCATGTTCTTCATCTAGCAGCAGTGTACAAGTGCAGCACATTTATGTCTAACAGGTTAGTACTATAGGGCAGGACCTATACATATGGATTCCCCAATACTCTCAAATTAATCACCCCTAGGTATGTGCAAATATTCTGTAATACTAAATTACTTAGATAAAGAAAGCCTCATCCTATTATAAAGACTACTTAAAACTGGCTTATAACATAACTACCTTGTCCACTTTTTACTTTAAAGCTGACCGGGCTCACACTTTACAGCTAGCACGTAAAAGATACTTATCTATCACAATAGAAGAGAAGCTGTTACATAAAATGAAAAAAAACCACTTTTTTTGAATGTGTATGTTCATTTTATTATACTTTGCCTACATACTATCAAGTAAATAGAACAGGGATTAGCAAGAGCAGTACAGACTTTATTGAAGAAGGAGCCTGTAGTGCTTTAGTTCTGGTTGAAAACATCAAATGACCTTACACTTGACTACAAAAAAATATCAAGTATGTTTTTCTGTGAATTGGTGAAGGCAATCTCATAATTATCTCTTGTGCATCTTTTGTGTGTGAGAAAAAAAAAAGTTTAAATAGCTCTTGGCCAATCAAAACAACGGCAAAATTTTATGAATTCAAAAACTTCCTAAAAGAAATAAGCAATAATAAACCCTTTTCAAAGACTTACTATATAACATTGAAAAAACTTTTATTCATATTCAGCTTGAAGGAGTTTTTTATTTATTTTAAACATCAGTTAAATGCAGATGATCTTAGAAATCAATAACTAATTCATTAATAAATTAAATAAATATTTATTTTTATTTCAAGTGAGATGCAGACATGTCCAAACAGGGATTTGGAAGCCGTATGCCATGAGCTTCCTTTGGACATGTCTTTATTCAAATTGGAGATACACTATTTACTTCCTCACCTGCAACCTCACCTGTCCCTACTTGCACAGAAGAAATGCATTTCTTTTGGCTATCTGAGTAAGATAAATATTTGAACTGTGGTGTTTTCAGAAGAGTGAAGACAAGGATGTTATAGGAACAATTGTGGAGAACGATGAAGGTTGATAGGGCAAGGGACAGAGTACAGAGCTGCATGTAAAACATTGTGAAAAATAATAATAGGGATAATAACACTTTTCTTAAATATCCAGGTAGTCTGCCAACGTTAAGACACCAGTTCCAATGAGCCTTAGCATACCATCTGCCAGTCTTGATACTTCAAAATCTTCCTCAAATATTTTTTTAAAAGTTGATAAAATATGACTTTACAAACCAAAAGAGAGACAGAAAAAAAAAAAAAAAATTATGACCTAATCATTGCCTTACAATTCACTTGCAATCACCATCTATGCCCTACATTTTTCTTCTCCCTTCCTAATGGTATGTGCAGCCCTATTCCAAACTATAAATACTTGTGTAAATCAAATTTCAGTAGGTATATATTGTTTATTTTCCCTGCCTAATCTCACATGATGAGAATCAAAGATTTGCAAGGATTAGAACTTAGAGAACCACACAGATATATAGAAAATCACACTTCAGGACAATGTTTTCTTTTTTACATCCTGTTGCTTTGGCAATACTTTTTTTTCTTTCTCATACTGATGGTAAAAGGTGAAGATAACATTCAAGATATTATTAAAGTCAGAGGACTAAGAGGCAATACAGTTGCACTAAATCACCTAATACTTTGTTCTTATCACATTTTTGCGTGCTGTCAATGATAACTGACAGGCACACAGAGTCACTGGAGAAATAGTTACGCATTTTAAGTCTATATAGTCTTTGCAGGCTAGAACTGCCAACTAAACCTTCCTAAATTATATTTCTCAGTAACAGGGCAACCCAAGAGTGCTCTACAGTGTTTCTGGATTACCTCCCACTGTGTTGGTCTGTTCTCAGTCTGCTGAGCATGTTCATAGTCTGTTGGAACAATGAAAAAGGAAAAGAGAGTGCCCTTTTGTTCAATTACTTATTTGGAAGCAAAATTTTGCATTTTTTGTCCCCTTTTAAAATACAGACAAAATGCGGGCAGATTTCTCTCTCTATAATATAAATCCTTTAAAAAAAAAGTGCTAAAACATGCAACATGCTAACTTGTGCATAACATATCAGGCTTAAAGCAGAACAGAACTTAAAAACAAACAAGGTAACAGAAAATTAAATATACAATTATGTTTGCAGGAACAATCAGTAAAGCACAATCAGAAGTATGAGCAACCTACTTAGCATAATAATTCATTCTGTTACAACGTGGATGCACATCTGTGTTTGAACAAAAAAAACCTATAGAGATACCACCAGACGATAATCTTCCTCCCACATTTATAATAGCACTTACATTCAGTTCATATCCACTGATGCAGATGACTTCATGGTATTTAAATAGGTTTGGAAAAGGAATAGCAAATCACACACTCTGCCCCCAACAATGTCAGTCTGTTACCTACAGTGAACTCTTGAAGATACGTACCCCAACTTGCATTAAACAAATCAAATGTACCAGCTGCTGCCTCCTTTCTGTGTCTTTTATTCTCTAAAGATACAAGTCAGCTATGTTATGTCCTTATATTTTGCCCTGTCCTCCCCAACTGAATGTTCTCTAGATTTAGTCACCAAAAATTTTTGAACAAAAAAGAAATCTGTCATTCTTCTGAAAGGAAAAGGTTCATCAGTTTTTAATCAACTCTGCTCAAAATAATCAAAAGCAAAATGTACCTCAGCTATGAAAAATTTTGATGTTTTCCTGTAGGAAATTATTGATTTGCCATTCTGAAGTGACTTGCCAAACAAAGAACATTTATTTATTTGAGCTTGATTGCTAAGGAAATGATGCCAATGTGATTACGCTAAAGCACTGCTGCCTCTCTGCATCCAAGAAAATCCTAGAATAACTTTTGAGAACAGTTGACAACTGCAAACATATTTGACAAAAGCAACAGAGAGACCCAATGGCTATTAAGATCTTGCAACTTTATGGAAACAAGCAACTGATAAATTGGGGGAACCCTATACAGTTCCTGACTGCAGAATATTATTATTTGCAGCTCCCATCTTCTGAGACTGCAAAGCCAAAGGTGTCCTTATGCAGCTGTCTCCCAAGGTCTGACTTGCTTTTTAAGTTTTTAAAATGTACAAAAAAAAAGGGGGGGGGTATGCTTTATTTTGTATTTTATTTTATTTTAGTATACAGAAATAAAGATCCTGTCTTACTGAGAACCATTTAAAATTTCATTTTACTGTGAATTTTAGTGTTTTGCTCTGCTTAGAAAGAGAAGAATGTGAAATACCAGAAATTTCTTTAAATAATTGGAGAGAAAATCCAGGTCAAGTTCTGGTCTTGATTTAGAGTTGCACAATTTTAAAGCATCAATAGGCAGTCACAGCTGATGGGAACCCCATTCTTGCATTCATACCAGCTCATCTGACCCAAGTTGGCCCAAAGAGCCGAGGGATTACAGAGGTAACATAAAGCCAGATATAACTCAAGACGTCCTCCACCAAGTGGTGGCTGCAGTCGGTTTGTGATGAATGAGATAGCCGCAGCTCTGTCTGGGATCTACTCTGACATGCTTAGAAGTAGTAATAGCATTAACAGTGAAGATTAGAAATATTCAGAATCATTAATGCCTGACAACTTGGATGGTAAGTTGCTCTGACATCCTAAGGTGCTATAATCAATCAGAGTGAGTATTTAACACATCAGATAAGAACTGATGTTTCAGACATTTGTTTTAATTTGAAAGCAAGCTTTCAGCATTCAAAGCTGTCAAGACATTGTGTTAAGCAGAAATCTATTTCCAACCTTTTGCAATGCTAGAAGAAGTTACAAAAAGAAATCATACTCTGAGTGATACTGTCCTTTAGAAGTAGATGATAGATGACACACTACTAAAGGGAATCTCAGGAATGCAAGATGGATTCTACAAAGCTATTAAAATGAAAAGTTAAATTATTCAGAATATTTGGCCATGTTCCTTACCCACTTATAGCTCTTATGCTTCCTAAGACTCAAATGCTGCTGTTGGGTCTTTTTGTTTTTTTTTTTTTTTTAAATAGCAACTACTTTACATACAAATTACATAAACTGACAATTATTTTCTATTTAGGGATATGACTTTTTCAACTAAACTTTTTGGTTTATGCTCTAGATAGTATGCAGTGAATTGAACTTTTTCCCCGGTAGTAAGACAGATTTACCATAGATTTTACATAGATCAAAAGCATCTGACTGCTAACTGGCCCAGTTTTAAATTGTGTTTATCAGTTATTTATGTCTCCAAGTGGACAGCAGGTGTTTGGGACAAAAAAGGGCCACCTGCAAGGGAAGAAAAGATCAGGGATGCCTTAAAAATACCTGGATAGGTAGCTGAATGGTGAGGAAATTTCAATCCATAAAGGTACAGAGCCCATTAGTAACATTTCTTGTGCATTGCCTTTGCTTTTAAAAGTTCAGTGTGTGAGGCAACTAAAGAGAAAACTGGAGTTAAGCACAAACAAGAAGCATCAACACAATCATTGACATTCATTCAACCTAATATAAGCTAATATAAAATATTGCATAGTCTTGATATTATACTTGTCATTACAGAGCAGTTGTCTTGTCATAATTGTGACAGTCTAAGGAAATGAGCAAAGCAAAGTCTGGAGGAAGAAGAAATCCTATCACCAACTGATATGATTGAAAAAAAAACCCAAAACCACGAGCTCCTAGACACACAAGTTTATCTTTGGATCCCTTGCCTGAAAATGAAAATGTATCACGACAACTACTGGCAAGTACAAGAATGCAAACACAGAACGACTCGTAAACATCAAGACTTGTGCTCTTGATTTGAGCACATTAACTTCCCCACACAAGCCTTCTCTTCTCCAGGCTAAACAGTCCCACCTCTACCAGCCTCTCCAGAAAGATGCTCCAAGTCCCTGAATCATCTTTGTGGCCCTGCACTGGAGTTGCTCCAGTCAGACCAAATGGGTTTTGTGTCAAGAACAAGACTCAGGTGTGGCCTCCTCAGGGCTGAGCAGAGGGAAATGTTCCCCACTCTCTACCTGCTGGCAACACTCCTCATGCATCCAAGGATGCTGTAATCATTATTCAGCGTCCATTATAGTTCTTTTCTGATGCCTCTTCAAGAATCTAGAGTGGAAAATAAAACCATTCCTTCAATAAGAAAAAAAAATTAAAAAAAAAAAAAAATCACACTGTATATGTTCAGACACATTGACCATTTATTTATGAGAATAGACTTTGCGCACCACTTACTGAAGGTTAGCTTCTATAAAACAGCACGGGGGTGCCATGTTCTACTTTGAAACATAACAGCTTCACTTTATTCCATCAGCAAACATATGACATCCAGAGAGAAGCAGCCATACTACATCCAGACAGCAGCAGCCACTATGGAGTTGCTTGCAAAGCAAGACAAACTAAAACTACAGACTAACAAATACATCTGTATTATCTAATGACTGGGGGGGGGGCAATTTTTTCTATACTTCAGGAGCTTTTAATGACTATAACTGATACCATGTCATGATCTGAATGAATAATTTTAGGCCAATTATTACAGAAACACTTTGTATCACCAAAATGGTTTCACATATATTTTTAGCACCAAGCTCCACCCCATTGCAATGTTAAGAAGAGAAATTCTTCCTCCCACATTTGGCACATGGTGCATGTATATATATGTGAGGGACAAAGCTGTGTGAGAAAAAGGAAAGGCTGGATTGATTGGCCTGCTGGAAAATGTTCCCATTTATAAGGCTTCTCATGAAGGTAAATCGTGAGTGATCCCATCATTCTGAGTTGAACAGCTTGGCACTGCTCAGCTGAATGAAAATTAAAACCTTCCTTTTTGGTGTGGATTTTTTTTTTCTAGACACTAGTTGCCACTCGTAAAGTATCCACTTCAGTGCTGTCTTTCCTGTCATAAATGCATCAGAGCAGCAGAACAGCAAGATTTTTATTAAAGATTTTTTTACTCACAGCTAAAGGAACAGAATAACTTCTGCAAGGCCTTAAAATTGTTTCATAAGGATTTGACCTTATATATATAAGAAAAGGCAGACACCAATCAACTTTTTTCTTTTTCTTTAAAGTTTAATCATACCCATAATTATTTCAGGTAGTTCTGGTGTTTCTTTTTTTTCTTTTTTTTTTTTTTTTTTTTTT
>Ga0065711_1037485_pt1 | contig 19788 bp, 11 predicted proteins | sample Hoacrofraction12_FD_59098 | JGI IMG/M metagenome (GOLD analysis project Ga0065711, IMG submission 59098) | Hoatzin crop microbial communities from Cojedes, Venezuela - Epithelial fraction 12 v2 (version 2) | ecosystem: Host-associated > Birds > Digestive system > Esophagus > Crop | place... | reverse complement strand
CCCCCCCCCGTACACACACCCTCCAACCAAGCCAATGGCAAAAATGAACTACCAATCTACACAATATAAATAAACATGGTGTAAGGTCACTTCTGCCTGTAACTTTGCAGAAATTTATCTTAAGTAACACTGAGCTGAGGAGCTGCCAGTGCTCTTCCCTGTTCTGTTCCTTGCTACTAAACCATGAGGCACCGCAAATGCAGTAGGACCTGAGAAAGTCTGGAGAAATTGAAGTTGGGCTCAGGCTAAGTCCCTGTCATTTTCTTTGCAGTGGTTTTCTGAGGACTTAGAAAATGAGTGCCATGTCTGACTCTGTAATAGAAAGTGCCCTAAGAAATTCAGCATGCTGGGAGTGTTGAATACAGCTATAATTGCCACAGACTCTGTTGCCCTAATAGGAGCCGAGCTAACCTAATCTCTTTAATAGTTACATGTTTCATGCATAATTGCAATTCACGTACAGGCTCAGAAGCCTGTTCCTAAGAATTCATTTCAAGTGTGGAAAATCTGCTTTACCTGAGCTTGGGTGAAACAAATCAACACTGACTTTTATTGCAGGGGCAAAAAAAAAAATCAGAATGTGTTTGCCCTCATAGTTAGGTCAGAAGGAAATGGAGCTTATTGGGGAATTGCTATGAGGAGGTTTGAGGTGGAATCCATCCAGAAATGTTCTGCAAGGAGTTTAATTTCTCAGAAATCTCTCTAGTAACAAAGATCATCTTTCCATATGCATAGTTATTTTTGCTCTGGATCCATAAAATCTGTCATTGTTGCAAGCAGAAACCAACTAGTGAGTAGTGACCCTAAAATCACTCTGACTTATAAGTGTTTAAATCTTTTATATAAGAAGCTGGTTTCAGTTTGGAAGCTGGTAAATAAACATCCACATTAGGAAGGCACTGTCTAAACTGGAAGCTGTGGCAGTATTTGTGATGATACAGAAAAGAGCTTTTTTCTGACAAGATTGCTGTTCGAGTGAATTTTAACTTTGCATGACATGCTTAACGAATTTTTACTTGTTTTTTTAGAACTAATAATACGGCACCTTTCACATGTAGTGATTTCAGTAAATTGAAGAAGCTGCTAAATTTAAGAGAATCTGCCAGGAATAAGCTGGAGAAAGTTTAATGAACTAATTAAGTGATTTATATCTTGCCATAGTGAAATAGACATTACTAGATACTCGAGGATCAGAATTCCATGTGAGCCTTTTCCTAGCAAGGCATTTTGCTCTTTGCCTTGGGAGTTTCCATTGTTGTGTCTTGTGGGTTTGTTCCCCTTAGCCTTGCTTGAGTCTTTCTCATCTGACTCACGGGAAGTTTTACTCCATTTGGGCACTTAGCAGGCTAGAATCTGTAAGAGTGTCTTGTTCTTTCTTCCCCAGCCGCATCAGAGGGGCTAAGTTTGCATGTATTTGAAAAGCATGGTGTATACACCTTCTGTGACAGGTGAAGCACTGCAATGAAAGTGTGTTAAATTTCTTGTTGACTTGGTCTTGCTGGTCCTATTTTTGCTGTTATAAATATTAAATATCAAGGCTTATTTGGGAAAGTGACTAATTACCTGACAGCATCCTGACTAACCCTTGCATGAGTGTGTTTTGTCTTTTATGTGACAAATACCCACTTGTCTTTAGAGGCTATGGCAGAAGCTAAAAGCCTGCAAATTTCAGACTTCATGGTGTTCTGCCATGTCTTACTGCCAGGTTTTCTGGTGGTTTTCCTCTCCTAGAGGATTTTTGTTGAAATCGGGCTCTTTAAAACATTTGCTGTAGAAGCATTTAGTTTGTTGAGACTCAACATTTCTATGAGCCAACGGAGGGGAAGGCCGTGAGGTCATCAAGCATGTTTTCCAGGCTTTCTTGTCTTCCAGCAACAAAAAGTGTAGCTCTCTAGCTTATGCCTGTTCTCATGCAGCGCAAACTGTACAAAGCTCAGTCTGGCAGTAAATGTAAATAGTGTGAAGGACAGTGTGGATATCTGCAGAGTTTCAAGAAAAATCCAAAGACGAAGTGTCTGTGACGGAAGCAACATAAGGCACAAGTCCTCCCTCTGTAAATTCTTGTAACTCTCAAAAGCAAAATATAAATCAACAACAGCAAAGGTAATTTGTCATAAGTCTTTTCAACTAACACGCCTCTATCTTGGGAGAAAGCATCCACAAATGTTACAGGACTTTTTCTTTGGTTATACCAGACTTGGTAGAAGTTGTCCTGGTGGAGAGGAGAGAGTGACTAAACCTGAACTCAGGACCAGTCTGTTCTTTTTCAAGTAGGGTCAGTAGCCATTTATCATCAACAAAGTGGCTTTCTGTGTATTCTGTGCTGGGCAGCCTCTTGAGCCCGTTCTGTCAGTACGTGGGCTTGTCGCTGACAGTTTGTTGAAGTACTCTTTTTGAAAAGGTGCAGCCGCACTTGGCAGAAAGAATTGTCAGGCTTCCAGCTATAATGCCATTTCTGGTGCATGAACACAAGAATATAAACAGTGCAGTAGATGAGGTGGGGTGAGGAAGGGGAAAGGAAGCAGGTTTGGTGTGGTGGGGTGTTTTTTGTGTTGTGTGAGGGTTTTTTTTGTTTTTTTAACTCTTGCAGTAAGTTGTTTCATTATCGCAGTAAGTTTGCTTTAAATGTTAGGTATCAAAGTGCTCTGCTACGGGTCTTGGGTGAGAATGATGTTCATACATGCATGTGGGGTTAAGATATTTCTGCTGGAAGAGGAATTGCAGGAGATGCCATTAATGGTTGTGTTCTCAATTCAGTAAATCCATCTTACTGAGTGGGTGGAGACTAACTTTGTTTTTCCTTAACATCCAAAACAGCCTCAACACAGTGAACTGTTGTGGTAACGGACCTACCTTTGCTTATGCCTTGGGATCTGGAGTTCCTCACTGTATCATGAGGCAACCTATTCCATGCTGGGACTTCAAGTCTTGGTGGTTGCTTTTCTCTACTTTCTCTCAGGCTGTAGTTTATGGCAGACTGATTCATGATGCCCTCTGTTAGAAGTTTTCTTCACCTAACACATCTTTCATGTGCAGAGATCAGCTTTTTTGCTTAATGGCTGATGAGTTTTCACTCTGATTTGCAAGAGCTGGTAAAGGCTGGCTGCTGCAAATATCATGGTGTTTCTTGTTGGGGCTATAAAACAAAGAATAGGAGAAAAGACAGCGGAGATCCACCACTGTGTAGGGCTGAAAACGTTCCTGAATGTTTAGCCATCTTTTGATACCTTGGATACAATGTGGGGGGCAGGAAGAAAACTATGAAATTTCTGCAGCACATACCACTGCAGTGGAGTGTTCAGGGAACTCCTTTTGTGCCTCGTTTGTGACAGTTATTCCTCTGACAGCCACGGAAATTCTGTCTGGAGAGAGATGGTTTCGTGAGAAGGATTTGTTGCATTTTAGCCACTGCTAGTTTGTGGGCTAGAAATGCAGTTCGGCAAACTGCAGGTGAGGAACATTTACTTGCGGTATTGTGGGTCGGAACTGAAGTCTTGAGATGGCTCAGAGGACTAGAATGAGAGTTGCAGTGTGCTTGGTCTTAGTGCTGATAACCCGATTTTACTGGGCACTAAAACACGTTGACTGGACTGATTTTGAGAGGGAGAGGAATTGCCCATTGTACACAAACAATCTGAGAAAATGAGGACTCAAGAGCTACACTGCACACTTGTCATGAGACAAGAACAATGCTCATCAGATGGTCTTTAACTCTCACTGTTGAGGAACCCGCCCCGAATGCTCTCCCAGTTCTTTGCTGCCGTTGCACGGCGGGGACAGTAAACGGCCTCTCTGCTAAGAAGTGACATAACTTGACCTGGATGCAATTTCAGTGTGTAGCTGGTTGTCCTTTCTCTCCAGGAAAGTGGGTCATTCCCTCTTCAGCCATAACCTCTGATCATTTTTGTCCTCATCTTCGTGTGTAATGGGTTTGTAAATTTTAAAGTGCAGTGCTGAAATCTAGACTATGTGCCAGGCGGGGTCTTACTAACTGTGAGTCGAGTGTTGGGACTGCTTTGGTGTCATGCATGTGCAAAACACCTGTTTGTATATCCCAGTATGTCTGCTGCTGCATTGCTGTGGTAGTGGCTCATTTTCGGTTTGTAGTCCATGGTAATCTTCAGCTCCTCCCTGAAGAACTGATACTTAGTTGCTTATTCTGTAATTACAAAGTTGATTATTTGTGACCAGTAAACTTTGTAGTTGTCTTGCTACATTGTCTCGTATTTTTCAGACCACTGCTTCAATTTGCAAGAATCCTTCTGCATTCTAGTCCTGTTCTCAAATCCGTAGCTCTTAGCGTCTTCTGTAGATTTTAAAGCAAGTTCTCTATTCCATTACCCAGGCAATTACTGAAAATATGGAGTAGAAGTGAACGCAGGACAGGCCTCTCTGGAACCACACTCAATGTTCTTTCATTTTTGACAGGAAACCATTAAGTACATCTCAGTGCATGCTTTTCCAATTAGTTATGCATCTACTTTGATGGTTTTGTCTAGCTCATGTTTCCCCAGATTTTTGCCTGTGCAACTGTGGGAAAACCTTTGTCAGCAGGGAGAACTCATGAGATCTACATGTTCTCTGTGCTGATAGGCATGATGAGATTTCTTCCAGCAAATGTTTACTGTTTACTAATTCCTTCTTTCTCCTTTAAGCAACCTGCTTTTCTCCCTTTTTTTTCTTTCAAGAGGGAATAAAGTTGCTATTTGGTACTCTTCTGGCCCTTTCCCTATTCCCTTAAACACAAGCTCATCTAGGACCACAGTGTGTCTGAACCACTGACAGTCGTGGTAGTCCATTGCTAGGGAGTCGCTGAGCACACCAGTTTGAGTAAATTATTTTTACAGTACATGAACAGAAGCTGATGTCTAACATGGAACTAAGTGCGTTATCAGAAGAGTGTGTCTGCAGATTACTTCTCCACTTTGGTGATGCTGTGAAAATGTAATTAGCTAGTCTGATCAAATAAGGCATCCTTACATGGTCAACAGTCTTTGTGTGCTTTCACCAGCTGACAGCGGCATCTCTGAACAGGACAGTTTTATGTATGCTTCCACCCATCCCTTATGAATGTGTTGAGCTATTGGCACTCTTACTTTCTGCATCCAAAATAACCTTTGCAGCACACTTGTGGGCAAAAACTGCCTGTATGCAATGAGAATCATATAGTGCAAAGGAATAAAGCAAATGTCTTGTGCGTGCGAATAGCATGTTTCATACAGAAACAGAGAAAGCTGCTGGGCTGGAAAGCTTGTTGGATAGCCAGGGTAGTTCTGAGAAGTGGTGCTCTTCTGGCTGGATAAACAGTTCAGTCTGCATAATGTTTGAACAGTATTATGAGGCTTTATAATTCAATGGTCAGATTGCCGTGACAGATCCAGACTTGGATGGTATAAAAAGGGTGACCTCTCTCTTGTGTTTCATTGCTACTCATTGAGTAATTTTTGCTATTAACAGGAGTTGGTGTGTGTTAAGCTAATAAGGCTCATTTGGGGCACTGTCCACTATGTGTACGTTTGTAGAATACGTTGTACCTGTTAAAAGCATTGCAAAGAAGAAAGCCTTTAATGCACGGAATTAATGATATTCAGCTGTATAGCAAAGTGGTTTTTTAAGCAAGCTGCTCAAACGTTAGTAAATAAACACTTGTTTTAACTGTTCAACCACCCCTGCTATTCTGTTTCAAATATAAGCAAATACTATTTGCTGGTTTAGTTTAACGATAAATGGGAAGAGCCTTGAGGATGGCAGCCTTACTCACAGCGCCCATCACTGTTGCGTCCAAGATGATACCTGGCCTGCAAAATGGTAGCAATAGGAGAGACCGAGCATCGAGGCTGCTGGGTTTTGGTGAAGAGACACTCAAGAAGTGTCACTTGATATGCGCAGGAACACAAACATGGGCTACTGGTGAAATGGATGGTCCAGTTCGAGTTCAGTTCTCTGTTTCTCCTTTCTCTTCCAGGGTGACGACTTCTGGAGTAATGGAGGGCATGAAGAAGGTCAAGAAAGTGGTGAATGGTTCAGCAGAGCCACGGGGCGAGTGGGAAGGCACGGCATGATGGACTGGACTAAGGCAGCACGTTCAGAGAAACTTTTTTAATTTATTAATATTACTCTCAGTGGAAAGGGAGCAACTAGCACTTCCCAACGCTGAAACTGCAGAGTGGGGTGTGTCTGGGGGGAGCAAAGCAGTGCAAGAAGTATAACTATTCCTCTAATCATAAGAAAATGGGATCTCTTGGTACCTGCAAGGAGTGTGGAGCTTTCCTAGGGATTTTGGGTGGCTTATTCTTTTTTCCCCTTTCTGGATCAGTTAGGTATTCTGAATTGTTTGCAGTTGCGTTCTTCAGAATGTGTAATGCTAATGTGAAGAGAGACCTTTAGTGTGTATGTAAAGTATATATTTTATATAATGCGCTTATATATATACACACACACTTGCTATGTAACATGTATTCTGGGAATTACAAAGCGTGTCAGAAGGTGGAAAAAGAGGATAAGAGATGTAAGTATTCTTTTTTTTTCTTTTTATAAACTCTCCTTTTGGCTTGGACAAAACATTGCAAGACAAGTGAATAGAAACAACTGCAGTTATTTGAGAGACTAAATGGGGTATTGGATCAGATGACTTCTGCCACTACTCACATCAGCGGGGAAAGCTGAAAAGTATCTTGTCTTATCCATGCAGGTGTCCACTTGAATGTGTCAGGTTTTCACCTGTATTGCTATACAGGAAGCAAGTGACTGATCTGCATTAAAAGCACTAGCCCATAGTTCAGTAAGCATTGATGTAAATTCTCCACTGTTCATGGAGTTGCTCTTGATTCGCACCCACCTAACAAGAAGTACACAAGAGGTGTAAGACTGATGCTTGCTTTTTACGGGTCTGCCATGCTATCTAAAACATCTAATTTCAAGCTGTGACCCAGAGCACTTTGATCTGCTTTATACAATATTTTCAAGGTATTTCAAAAGACACTCCTTTCTGGCACAGTATAAACAGTACCAGAATCTCCAGTGGAAATCTGTCTAGCAGATGTACTGCAGCATAAATCTCTGGTTCACCATTATCCTGAGTTACTTAGCCTCCCTGGGTGGCTACTTATACCTCCTTGGCTATGTAGGATTATGATACTGCTATTTGAGATGAGCTGAACTGGTCAAAATGGTATTGCTGTCAAAACTAGGCAACTGCAGCTCCCAGTCCTAGGTGGCTTTTGTCAGGAAAGGAGATCATGACCAGAACACTCAATGCAGGGGAGTATGGAAGTCTTAACTATTAGCTGCAAACTTGCAGTGGAGTCTTTAGAGACACGTTACAAATGCCATGTGCATTTTATCTGTAGTACTCTGGTATCATTACTAAGGCAAGCTGGTGCCCGTAGCTGTAGTAGTAAGGCATAGCAAATGATTGTTAATTTGGGGGAGGACAGAAGTGATTCACTGATGTAATGAGGATAAGCTTTAAGAAAAATAAATGAAGTAGAACTCACTGACCCACTGAAGCCTTAATATTCATGTAGAGCTGTTGACATACGGTGCTGTGGAGCAGAGTGCTTCTGTCAGGGTGACAGGGACAGGCATCATCACGCACCTTCAGATGTGCCAGCATCTCTTACAGACTCATCTAGGAAATGCTTTTCTGACTGAAGGGACTACATCTCTGAGGCGCAACTGATTAGGGGACTGTTAGACACTAGGTTTTTTCATTCTTTACATTTAGAAGGAGGATTTTCTTTGGAACTTTGAACCACTTCTTCCTCAGTCTTGAACCCGGATTGTAGAGCTCTTAGGTGAGCAGTCTGTACCAAGACTTGCTGTTGGAAGAGCAGCATTGTTTTCTCCAGTTGCCACTTCTTTTCCAGCTGTTGGTTCTGCTATGCATCATGGAAATGGTAGAAGCAAATCTATCTGCTTTGATACCAGAACTGTTTTCTCTTCAGATAAAGCATGAGAATAGCTCTCTTCTCTGGGTACAGAGTCCTCTTCTATGTTTTCCTCCTCAGCTGTAACTGCATAGGAATCCCAGCAGTGATGGTTTGACTTTTGCTTTCATTGTCTTGTGAAGATACAGTTTTAGTGAAAACGGGGAGCCTGCAGCTCTGGAAAGGCTGTTAGGTGATCTGTGAGCCTTTTAGACATTCTCTATGAAGAAATCTTCCGCATATTAAGTAGCTGAGGTGTGAGAAATTGGACTAGAAATAAACATGGGTAGTCCCAGCTCATCATACACTTAAATACAATACCTGAAAAACCCATCCTCTCACTCTGCACAGTTACTCTGTCCCTGTGGAAATGTCACACTCTACATCCAAAGGGCTACTCTGACAGGCTGTAAACTTTGTTCATAGTCATCCACAGGAGACTTAAGTCGGTTGGCACAGAAGTATGTAAGGGATAAGGATTTACTGTCAGGAACAGAAGTGCAATAACAGCATTAATCCGGACATGATGCTGTTCTTAGAACCTGCTAATACCTTTTGCAAATGAGGTGTGAAATTCTGATGGATGTGGCGTTTCACCCAAAAACATGAGAGGCTGTGGCGGGATCCCAGCGTGGGCTGAGCTGGTTCCAAGAGCTGCCTGTTCCATACCTCAGCCTCAGTGGGGCTGCCGACTGGGCGAGTGCTTTTACCTTAGTCTCAGGTTTCCTTTTTTATCTGCACTTTTTTTGCTAAAGTTGCGTATGGTGTAGGTTTATCTGCCAAGTCCCTGGCTCACTAGTCAAAGGCCAAAAAATGGGTGATTGGTTTTTGTCTTGGCAAGAAAAGCCACAGCAGTACTCCAAAATTGTTTTTAGAAGAGCTTTTTCCAAGTTCAGCCCTGAGCTTCAGCAGTCAGCTATACAACCAGCTTCAGCTGGCACTTAATGCAGGATGCTGACCAGCTGTACTGCAGTAACTAGTCAGACCCAAACATTAGTAAAGATAATGTATGTGGATGTATAAGTAAAAAAACCAACAGTGGTAGAATATTCTTAGTGCAGCCATTTCCAAAGTGAGGTTCCACTTTCTCTGGAATTCCTCAGAGCGGGTGAAAAAACTTGTCTTGCAGTGTGGTGCCATGGATTGGACGGTGGCTGGGATGTTGGAGGACGGAGAGAATGGCTGCAGTTGTGCTTCTCACGAAGCACAGTGTGCACTGCACTGCAGAGTGTCTAAGGGAGGGCTACTCCCTCCCCATTCCTCCCAAAGCAAACCCACATCTGCGTGACTGGCGACTGTGTCACTGTTGCTAGTGAAAAGCAGCAGCTTGGAGCTCACCAGGCAGGGTAATCGCCTTTCAAATGCTGGCAGCTGTCTATCTGGTAGGAAGCCCTGTCTTTCACAGGGAGGGAAAATAGAAGAGCTGCTTGTGGCTTACAGACCATTTTGGGATACAGCCTTACTTTCCTGCCTCTGCCTTTCACTGAAGTGAGCAACTAAACCAAATCACCCTGCGAGTACACAGCGGTGTAAGCACAGGAGTCCTGGAAAAGCAGGTCAGGTGCAATTCAGAATTAATGGTTTTGAATGCATTCACTTATGTTGCTGCAGTGCTGGGCACCCTCTGCAGACAAAAAAGAGATCGGCTCAGTCTTCGGTTGTAATGCAGGTTATGCCTCAATAAATCCCTATTGATGATGGTGTGGAAATGCCACTGATGCACTCCTCCTTCCTGCTGTAACTGTTCAGCAAGCTGTCTTCCATAGGAAACCTCCTTGCAGTGCAACTGCCAGACTCTTGCATTCTTCAGGCTTGAAAATGTTTTCCTTGATGGTTCATCAAGAGACGTACTAAAAGAAAGCAAGACATAATGGGGTCATCTGGAACGCTGCTGCTGTTTGCTCAAAATGTAGCAGTTTGAGTTGAGGAAGCCACATGCTGTCCTATAAAGATGCTCTTTCATGTTGTCATCTAACTCCACATGTCATGATCTGTGCAGTGCATTGTTCAGTGTCTCTCTCCAGCTGAGTGCCCTCTTCCTGGATTTCCATGCTGGCATACCCTGGGAGCATGTCGTAAAAAAATTGCTGCATTGCAGTATTTTGTCTTGGAGCTAGCAATGTGGAAGGTGTACTTTTCTAAGCTAAGTGGACTCTCTGTAGCATGAGTGTGCATCCACCATGTATCCTTAAGCACTGTAACATTCCTCCTGGCTGTGAAAGAGCACATCCTTATCACTCCAGTGTGCACATTTGGTGAAAGTCCAGTGGAAGATTTTTAGTGTGTTAAGTCTTTTTTCCTTACAGTGTGCACCTCCTAAAGAAGAGCAATGCAGTCTGGCCAGTGACAATCAAATTGACAAGAAAGGGGTTTTTTTGTTGTCTATTTGAAAATTGCCTGGCGGCATTTGAAGCAATTATTGGGTATTTGTATGTTCTGTTGAGCTTTGAGAACTGAAGTTGCTTAGCTATTAATAATCAGGTAGAAGTGCAGGTATTGAAGGGAAGGAAACCCTTCCTCCTTCAGTCCACCTGGTTTGTCTGCTTCAGTTTGACCTGTCGTGGTAGCTAACAGACAACTGTTGCTTTAAAGGAAATGTGTTTTATTGATTCTGTGTTGTGAACTCCACTTCAGTCATAAAATGTTTCCCCATTTTTCACCTTTACAAAAAGAGCAGGGAGCTGTGGTCTGCAGTAGATGGAAGACAGAGAGATATTTGAAACATAATGGGACTTTTACACTGTCTAAAACTTGTGATCTTGTGTGTAACTTCAGTGACCTGAATGTTTCGTGAAAACTCAGGTGGTGCTGCCCAGAGACACTTGACCAATCTTTCCCTGTGTTCCCTGGGGTTAATTTGCTGGAAAACATTGTTCTAAATTGGAATAATCTGGCTTTTCTTGTAGCCACTGGGTATGATGCTATTTTGGGCTTATTAATCACTTTTACTTTGCCATATTGGGAAGCTGTGTATTTTCCCCCTTGTAGTTTCTTGCTTGGATGTAGCAGTGGTCCTGTAATAACTCCACATGATATGTACTTGCAAGTAGCTGGAACAGGATTTAAGAAAAATACTGAGATACTCATGTGTAAAATGATGGTACTGGAAGAAAGTAGCTGAGAGAAGAGTCACTCCTTGCAGGTTGACTGGGTCAAGAACCCATTTATGTTTTGACTGCAGCAATCCTGTAGAAAGGACAATTCTTAATAAATATTTCCCTGTGGGATTTCACTCGGTGTTCTGCTCTCTCTGTAATAAAGTAGAGCCCGGCCTCCACGTTATCAGAAGCACTTTGTCTTGTAGCTAGGATACTGGAGCACGGGGCTGGTACCTGTTCTGTCAAAACAGAGTATGGGTCTAAATAGCTTCCCTTTCCCTTTAGTAACTATTAATAATTAATTCTAGATCCTCTTGTGTCATTAAGCAGCTTTAGGGCACCTTGTACAATGTAGCTCTGAATTCATTTAGTAAATGACCTCCAAAAGAACTCAAAGACTTTCCTGTACAGCAAGGTCCAGTCCCAGGGTTTTTGGTGACATGTAGATATCCTTTTCCTCAGTTCATGTTCAGATGTACAAATGGATTTTTTCAGTATTTTTTTAAACTTTATTAAAAGAACAACACTGAAGAGAAGCAAGGTAGATACAAATCAGAATGGTCTGTGTAATTGGTTTCCCTGCTGTGATGCAAACGTGTAAAATAAAGATTGACCAGAAAGAAGTTTAATGCATCTCATTTTCTGCTTCTCAACTGCTAGCAGCCAAGCTGACCCATTGATTCCAAAGTCTGCTTTTCCCCCTGTCTGACTTCCATTTGCAGCTGTTAGTATCTGCATCATGGATACAGGGCCAAATCACAAAAATCCTGTGTGGAACCAACTTTTCTAGGGGAAAAGCTTTCCTGTTAGTGACCCACAGCGGGGTTCACTGAGATGCCTTTCCTTGAGCTGAAAGGCTTCCAGTAGCGCTTGTACGCACCTAGCTCCTCTTTCAGTTTGGCAAGCTGAGCTTGTGCAGCAGTCGCTGTGGCCTGAGTCTCAGAGGAATGGAAGCATTCCTTGCAGCAGTCTGGCAGTGCTGCGTGGGCAGGAGGGCAGGCGCATTAGGGCTTCTCGCTGCTGGCCAGTGTTGTGGTCTCCTTGTTCTACAGGGCTTGGTGTGGGCTTGCCATGCAAGAGAGGACAAGGAGCTGGTGCTTTGAACCTTGGTGACCAGATACAAACTGCGGGTAGAAACCTGTGTTTTAAGTAATATGCTTTGTGGATCTGGCCCCGTTGTCTCAAAGGGGCAGATCCTTGACCTGTTTGTTTTGGGCTGGACTAAGGGCGATTTGGGACTTTTGTAATTGTTCCCTTCCTGAGATGTCAGGATCTAAGCACACATTTCAGTTCTGCAAACTGGTGGGGTTGGTAGGGATGAGGAAGGCAAAGTATTTCTGTGAACTGCTCTTCCTGATAATCCCCCACCCCTCAAAAGCAGATGTCCTTCATCACAAAGTGTAAGTCTTCAAGATGTTTCTTACAGTTTAGCCTATAGTTCTCGTCCTACCACAGAGGGTTACTGCCAAAAATAGGCTGTGTTCTCTACCCTGCAAATCCCAAGCAGCCAGTTCTGCGTTGCCTCAAGCCTTTGGGTGGGTGGTGTTTTACCAGGGAACTAAACTATAAAAAACACGTGGGCTTTGGTCTTACTAATGCCCTGCTGTGGAATAAACCAGACTTCATGAGATGAAGGTGGTGGCTGGTTGTTGCACTGGGGTAGCCTATATCCATTTCATGCGGGTACTGCTTGGATGTTAGGTTTCTCCAGACTGAACATCCTTCGGTTTTTCCATCTATTACATATCTGACCTTAAAACATCCCCCCTTAAAGCGACAGCAGCCAAACTCATGCCTGCTGCAAGTGCACAGTGGAGTTAGCTGCGCTGGGCCAAAATATCACTTAGCTGTGCTGAAAGGTGAAATGTTAGGGTAGGGCTGCATAAAGTGGGACTAAATTGTGGGAAGACTCACTTGAGATCGAGACCAAGTGTAGGTTATGTGGGGAAAAAAAATCTTGATTTCTGACTGTCTTCTCCAAGGAGAGACAAAAAGAAAACGCCCCTAATTGCAACAGAGCTCCCAGTATTTAAGGACTATTGCAAGCAGAGATTGTCTGGAAGACTTATATAGTGGGGGAATAAACAAAACCAGAGCCCTAACACAGCTTTCCTTGACGTGCTGTGTTTGGATGCAAGTTTGTAGGTATTTGCCTGTCCAGAGGAGGTAAATTGTTTTACCCGCTTGAAGGATTTTCTTCTAGTGTCTGAAATTCTGAGCTGCCTTGATCATTTGCTGCTCCTTGTTGCAGTCCAAGCTGCCTGCTGTCAGTGCTCGTGCTCTAGCAACATTATCTTCATGACTGCAAAGAGCTGCCTTCTCTGTAAATCTTGCTTTTTACCTTCCTTTGCCTTCTGAATGACAGACTCTAATGAGCAGGAGTGTGTTGTAGTGCCCTGTGTAGTGAACTCTCAACAAAAACAAATTGCTTTGTACAGAAGAGGTAACAACACTGCTTGTATTGGCACAGCTCATCCTGATACTGGGGTACTCGGTTAGGAGACAAGGACTTTCATGAGTAGGAACAAGTGCATGTCATCCCTTTCTTCTCTCGCTCTCATCCATGGAAAATAATGTGACTTGGGGTGATGCTGCTTCATTGTGACTCTTCTCCCCTGTGGAATATTTTTGGTGGGATAGCTGAGAGATCATACATGAGATGGCTCTTGTATTGCTGAAAAAAAGTAAATGAGCATGCAAGGTGAGGCTGTTAGAGCGGTGGTAGGTGGCATGGCTGAGAATCAAAATGGAGCGGATGGCTTAAAGTTCCTACTACTGCTCCTTCTTGGGATGATTGCGCTGAGCTTGGCAAGGGACCTCCAGCATCCTCGATGAGAGGAGTGGCTAACAACATGGGTCTGCTGCGGCAAGTGTGAGTATATTAGTAAGGGGGATTTTTGTCCCTGAGGGACACAGTTCTGGGGTGCTGATCTTCTGTACTGTCTTCAGTCCTGAGTCATTTTCGTAGGGTGCCACAATATCCCACTGGCGGCCTGTCACCCTGAGAATGCGTGTGCACGCTCTGCTTGCTGCGGGGTGCGGAAGAGCAGTTGTTGGTGCCTCGGCTGCCTCTTCCCCTGAGCTGCTCCGGAGGCTTCGTTCTGCAGGAGCTCTGTGAACTCGGAAGGAATCCCATGCCCGGCATGGCTGTGAAGGTATTGATCTACATCTCCTGGGAGAAGCCAGACTGGTTCGCTTGGAGATGGATCTCATACCGGGAGGCGGCAGCCGAATTGGAGGGGCTACAAAAGAACAGCTGCAGTGACCGAGATGAGAGAATGGGGCAGTGACAGCAGATTACAAGAATTAAAGCTGTAAGCCTAAGTGATGATTAGAGAGAGCCAAGAAGATGTAGCATGCTACAAAATGGCTGCATGGTGGGAAATGGCAGAAACGGGTGGGGAATTAATTAGTGTGGATCAAGGCCTGAGCTGTGTAGAGGTGAGATGAAATGAAAGCAGGGGAAAACAAGATGTTGGGAGCAACCTTTTGCCAATGAGATGGGTTTGGCTGCAAACAGTCTCCCTGGAGAAACGGAGGCAGTTCTGTGTTGTTTGAGATAATCAGCACTAGACTGGACAAATCACGGCTAAATGTACTGTAGGGAACGACCGCGTATCAGCTGTGAGCTGGACTAAATGCCTGATGTGGTCTTTTTCCATTTCCTTATCTGTGTGAGAAGTATATTGTGTGCATAATTTCTGGTTTGGGGGTTTGTTTTTATTTTACTGTTAAACTTTGTAGATGCCTTGAGTGAGCTCAGCTGCTGCATAGGAGGAACATAAAAGTACTACGTTAAAATGAAGCTAGTACGTGTGTGCCCTAATCCGTATTCCTGGTAAGTCAGGGTTTTAAGTGTTGCTGCAAAAACTGAGCAGAAACATCTGCTGGGATTTACCGAGCACACAATGCCGGTGTGTTGCCATGAATCAGAGCAGCCTTGTGGGAGGCAGCGGTTCAGCCTCTTACAGCAATGAAATTTGAAAAATAGGTACAGGATGATTTTGTATGTGTGCTTGGGTTTTGGGGTTGGTTGGTTTTGTTGTGTATTTTTTTAATTTAATGATTGCAGCGTGGGGTTTGGGTGGACAGACATCACTGCTGACAGTGCAGTTTGCTTACGAAGCTTGCTCAAGAGTCTCATGTCTCGTCTTAACGCCAGACCAGGTCAGCCATGACCAGCCCTGGCTGCTGCACCTGGGCTGCTGCATGGCAGCACCCGCCGTGGGGTGGTGCCCGCAGCAGACAGGCTCCACGCGCCGAGAAGCTGACGGTCTTACCTGACTCATGAGGAATCTTCGGGAGAGGCTGGCTGCTGTCTGGCTCATGGCGTGAACACCACCACCGCAACCAGTCCCCTGCGCCCGCTGCGAGTGCTCACAGCTCAGCTTTGAACGGACAAAGACACCGAGCTGCCTTCAGAGCGAAGATCTGGGCAGGAGAGCAGACAGCTGGCAGCCTCATACCTTCCCTTTGTTTTGAAGGTCCTTACGTATCTATATTAAAAAAAAAAGAAAAAGCTTTTGTACTGCTCCAAACTCCAGTCTTGCAGTTTTAGGGATACTTCTCTCAAAGATTTTTATTTAAAAAAAAAAATAACATCTGCTGAAGCTGGGCAGCAGAATTGGTGAACGGTGCTGAAGTAACCGTATACGGTGCACCCAACCGCTCCTTCGGTCCTGACAGAGCTGGTGGGTGCTGCGGGGCGTCTTTGCTGCAGAAAGCTGCTGCTGCCTCTGCGACTGTGAGCTTATCTCACTCGGGCACAACTGTGCAGCGCTTGCTTGGTTGCCGTTCTGAGTCGTCTTTTATTTTCTGTCCCTGAACAAATGCCCTGCCTGCTTCCAGTATCGAGCCTTGTCTGAAGGCTCAAGGTGGCTGGGCTGAGCTCTGCAGCTCCTGCGCTGCAGGATGAGCGTGGCAGGAGCAGAAGAAGGTGGTGGTTTCCCAGTTGCCAGCTGTGATTTGTGATGTGCCAGGAAGGAAGATCGCAACACCTCCTCCTGCTTGGCTTTGTCTCTGCCAACTGCTGGCTCTGCACAGCGCGGCAGGCGACCGGGAGAACAGCTGGCGAGTTCACCACAGCCACCCTCTCCAGGTTCCCACATTAGCATAACAATTACAGCCCCAGAGGCTGTAAAGAGAATACAGTCTTTCAAAAAATATACTAGAATTTAACAGAGAAATTAATAGCATAGCAAATTGTAAGGATCAGCGTGTCGGCTGCACGTCAGTCTCGAAAGGCAGCTGTGCGTGCAGCCTTGGCGCAGTTGTGCTGATTTCCAGACCTTCCTCTGCATTTGGCCATCACTTCAACATCTGCAATTCCCTTTCCTGGGGAAGGAGCCTCCAGAGCACCATTCCCCCTGCCCAAAAACTTGGGACATCTTCTTTCTGTTGCGTTTTTTCTGAAGCTGTGCTATGTGCTGGTTACTAAAATGCTGTGCTATCTGAAATTAATTTACTGCGGTGCTAGCCAGTAGGGCTGCTAGAGTTTGAGTCTCAGAGTGTTTTGGGTTGTAAATTTTAAATTCGGAGGGCTTTCTTATTTATTTGTATATAGCTCAGCTATCTAAACAGTTACAATAGTCGCTGCCAGCACTTGCTGTTTGCTGTGGCCCGCCGTGAAACCCGGGGCGAAGGAAGAGCAGCACCGCTCACATCTCCTCAAGCTGAAGAGAGCTTCAGAAACGCCCTGGTTGGTGAGCTCAAGGCTGCGGACTCACATTTAAAGCTGCCCACAGTCTTGAAATCATACTTGTATGTAAAATTGTTGTAATCTGAAATTAGGGTGATGCCTGGGAAGCCGAGGTCTGGGTGAGGATGTCCCCAGGACCAGCTGATGCATTCCTGCGTTCCCCGTTTATGGCTGTTGCACCAGGATGTTGAACTCGCTCTACTGGCATTTTTTTCAAAACCCCTCGAAAAACAGCTATTTTGGTGGTTCTCCGTGCCAGCAGTGACCACGGCTTGTCTGGTGGAGCAGCCAGCGCTAATGCCAGTAATTTCTTTGGCTCTTCTTCTCACTGAGTCAGATCACTTAAGCATTAACCTTAAAATAGCCACTATTTTTGTAGCTGATATAATTAATCTCATGTGTGTGTATATGTTCTTTCCCTGTGCTAGGCTTTGAGGCTTCACCACTCCCCTGCTGAGCAACTCCCTGCTTTGGCACAAGAAGGTTCTTAGCAAACCTTGTCTTTTTCATGAAAAAAACCTTGTCTTTTTCATGGAAAAACACAAAGCATGGGCTGTGTGTGCTCTGCTCAATGAGTTCACTGCTGGGCAAAGGCCGTTTGCCGCTGCCGCCTGCAGTGACAGATTCCTCGCTCACGTGGTCAGTTGGTGTTGGAGCACCTTCTTGATCTCCTTTTGGGTGGGTGGATGCAGAAAGGGGTGTTCAGAAGCCAGCAGGTCTGGGGGTAACGCTGGCCACAAAGACAGCAGTAGCAGACGGAAGGATGCGTCGCGATGCACTAGGAAAAAGGGGATTGGTGAAGCCTGAAGTGTGAGTGTACTCTGTCGTGGGTCTAATCCAGCCCTGGGAAGGGGAGGAGAGAGGTAGGGGATGGGCTGAGCAGTTCCTGCCTCGGTGCACATCCAGGAGTGCAAGTGTGGGACACTGGATGCTGCCCCATCCCAAATTTCTAGCCCCACTGGTGCCCCCAGCCATGGCCAAGTTTGGGGTCCAGAGGATGTTGTGCTTTGGCCATGTTACACCACTGATTTTTCAGGTCTGAGCACATCGGCAGTGGAGAGGAAGAGAGGAAGGAACAGACCTTTTGCGATGGGGCACGGAGAGCGAACACGCTAGAGCAGGGGGACCGCACCTCGCTGCTTGCCCACTGCGCTGTTCCCACGGGGTGACTGCAATCCCGACAATTCGATCCACAAGGATGCGTTGGGGAAAACCCCCGTGATGGCGTCTGAAGATGCTTTATTAAATGCACGCGGCGTGGCGAGCCCACGTGGAACAAACGGCTGCATGGCTGAGCCCGACAGCCTTGCTGCGTCCTGGGGAGAAAGAGCCCAGTGGTTTTATTAAAACGCTTTTAAGTAAACACCCGAGGAAGGACGAGCTTTCTGCAGACGCCGACTCGGCTGCGCAGCCCACGCAGCTCCCAGCTTTTGCAGTCAGAGCGTGGAGCGTCCTTGGATCCCGTCCTAACCTCTGGCGTTGGCGTGGCAGGAGAGGCTTCGGCTCCCGATAAGCAAGACCCCGCTCCGGCCGCAGCAACGACGGCAAATATTGCCCAGGGAATGATCATTTCCATGGCAGCGCCTTGCGATATGGTGAACAGACGGCGGATGCACCGTGAGCAGCACATGCAGTCGCTTAATAAAAAACAGGCTTGTGCTGCAGTCGGGGAGATGTGAGCGCTGCCCGGGCTGCCGAGGTCCGCCTTGGGAGAGAGACGGGGGGGGATGCGCAAAGCAAAGCTGCTCTCAAGGGCTGGCCCTGCGCTGGGTTTTTCTCTCCGAGCAAAAAACCCGGCTCCTTCCCTGGTGCACCGACCGCACTCAGCTGGACAGGATTGTTTTGTGCCCCGGCCCCTATTCAGATTTCAATCCTGCCAGCCCCAGGAGTCTGTCTGGGCTGGGGCTGTGTTCCTCAGGCTGTAGAAAAATCACTGCCTCCCAGAAACTGCCACTGGTGGTGTTATTTAAGCAATAACAGGCTTAAAGCTAATAATTAGGAAGAAAAAGTGACTGGCTTGCATAGTTTCCCATTACTTTTCTCCTCTCTGTGTGATCTGAGCTCTCTCCTCACTCATGGTGGAGGCAGGGTGGAGTTTTAAATAGAATGAAATCTCTCCAACATCAGTTTAGCATCAGCAGAGCTTGTGCTAAAATGCCTGTGGGTGCACAGGGAAGGTTTGGGACCAAGCCGATCGCCCAGCCGGGCGTGGGACAGGTCATGCTCTGGCACAGCAGGACACCCCTACTGCGGCGCGGTGACGGCCCAGTGACCACAGATGGAGGGAAAAGTACGGGAAAAATTGGTATTTTGCTGATGGGCAGCAGAGGACGGGGCTGTACAGGGCGTTTTGCAGCAGATTTGAGGACCAAACCGCAATCTGGCGGGGCCTACGGCTGAGTTGCAGGAGGGCCTGTGTCCCTGAAGCTGCACAGAAATCAGTAGGGATGCTGGAGGGAAGGCGTGAGTCTCGCTGTGTTCTCGCAGCCGCGTGCTGCGCATCCGCCATCGCTCCTGGCCATGGCTCCTGGCCATCCCTCCTGTGCGTCCCCCGGGGTGTGAGCTGCTGGGTGCCCCAGCTGGGACACAGTGGTGGTGGGTTCTCTTCTGCCTTAATGAGTTCATTTGTGGAAGGCTGGATAGCAGAGGACTACGCATTTTGGAAACATCCACCTGGGGGACGCATCCCTGGAGGAGTGTCAGGCAACCCGTAGCTGGTAGGGAAAAAAAAAAAGGTGCAGAGAGGAGTGTCATATCAGCTGCGCTCCTCGTCCCCTTCGCTGTGGGAGCTGGGCTTGTTCAGGCTGGAGAAGAGAAGGCTGAGAGGGGACCTTAGAAATGCCTCTAAATATCTGCAGGGTGGGTGTCAGGAGGATGGGACCAGACTCTTTTCAGTGGTGCCCAGCGACAGGACAAGGGGCAACGGGCACAAACTGAAGCACAGGAAGATCCACCTGAACATGAGGAAGAACTTCTTCCCTCTGAGGGTGATGGAGCCCTGGCCCAGGCTGCCCAGGGAGGCTGTGGAGTCTCCTTCTCTGGAGATATTCAAGCCCCGCCTGGA
>Ga0065711_1009763_pt1 | contig 19788 bp, 10 predicted proteins | sample Hoacrofraction12_FD_59098 | JGI IMG/M metagenome (GOLD analysis project Ga0065711, IMG submission 59098) | Hoatzin crop microbial communities from Cojedes, Venezuela - Epithelial fraction 12 v2 (version 2) | ecosystem: Host-associated > Birds > Digestive system > Esophagus > Crop | place... | reverse complement strand
TCTTGACCAGTTCTAGGCACCTGCTGGTTTTAATTAAAACTAACTTCTTTGGGGGGAGATGCATGACTTTTTGCTTCAATTAATTCACACAATAGATAGGTACCACAAATACACCTGCAACCATTTGGTAACGCTATTTCTATTAAAAATCCCCCTTCGCCATTATTGTTTAACATTAATGATTACCTAGGGACTAAACCCTCTGTTCCCAGACCTAATGTCCAGATGGGCAGGGCTGTACAAGGGACATAGCAGCATTGTTCGTGCTTTATGATTAATTAATTCCATCACCTTGGTTACAAGAGGAAGCACCCAAGAGTGTGTGAGGGGCAAAAAGGGACACCCGTGGGCTCACTGGAGTAACCCACTGTGAAGGGACTCCAGTCCCAGCAGTTAAAGTCTCGGGTGGTATCTGTGTGACTCCTGGCATGGTGTGTAACATCTCAGGCAGCAGCTTCTCCCTTAACATCAGCAGACATGCCTGCTTCCTACAGCAGAGGAGTCACCAACTACTAACCCTCAGTGCTTCCTTCTGGTGCTCCTGCATGGCTCAGGCTCAGCCAGCTCAGATACCTCACTTAGTAGAACTCCCAGCATCTTTTCTTTGACCATGGCACCTAACATATTTTTTAGTTATAAGTCTTCAGACAGAGCAACAGTCTTCCTCCTACTACCAGGAGTCACCAGATTCCACCATCTCAGGAGTCTCTACTTCTCACCCCGATAGACTCAGCCTGCCCCTCTTTCAGTACATACCTGCATGGTTTCTTGAAGCTGTAGGGTCTCAGAGAAGATCCAGTCAGTCTCCTTCACAATCTCTGATGACACATAGTATGCTGACCTCCTCCTGCAGTTGCTTTACTTAATAAAAGACCTCAGAAACTGTGTATCTCCCATCAGGCTAGAGGAGGATCTTCCCCTGCTCCAGACCAGCATTCTGCTTCTGAAGCTCTGTCAGAGATGCAAGCTCCAACATTAAAGTTTTTTCCAACAGCTGCTAAGGACAGTGCCTTGCAGCACACCCCCACCACTACTGAGGAAACACATGCTGTCACAAGATAAGGCACTAAGCCTTCCTGCACAAACAGCTCTCAAGGACCTGTGCTTTAGGCCCAGCTCTTATATAGGCCTCTTCTGAGCACAGGCTGAAATAGTGCCAGATGTTCCCTAATCAGCATCAGCTGGAACAAAACCTCCAAGGGCCCTTTGATCAGGGACAGCTGACAGAGCTCTTTAGCCTTGCTAGACCTTGCTAGAAGTCAAGACCTCCTGTAGCTATCTATTCCCAACAGCAGCAGGCACCCTCAAGCTCCTCAAAGGCTTTCCAAAAGCCTTCCCAGAGGTCTTTTGACAGTGATCCCAGAAGAAGGTCCCAGAAGATCTAGAAGCAGGAGCCTAGAAACTACTGCACCAACTATTCACTGCCTTTTTTAGCTGTGCTTTCCAAGGAAGGTTTTGTGACTGCTAAATTTTATTAACAATGGTGTTAAATCTTGCTATTGCTCAGTATTAGCTTGACTGAGAACTAATTTGGTAAGGAACAAGCTATGAGAATGATGTGAGACTGATCTGGAGATGCCCAGTCCCTTTGTATCCAATACTGTCTTCCTTATGCAGCTGACTTAACGGTTACATTATTTTCCATATAGCTTGCCAAATGCTGAATACATTTTTCCTAAACCAGCAACTAATTTATGCTAAATCAGTGACACAGTTATTGTCTCAACACAAAAATTCTCTGTATATTTGTGCTTGCTTGACAATTTGCTTACTGTACCATCTCAGTGCAAAGGTTCCGATAACCATGAACCTGTGACCTCCTGCTGCCTTTAAATTCCTCCTACAGAACAGTACTTGAAACGGCTGGAATGGTATATTGCAATATTGTCGTGAACTGATCCGACGGGCGGTCTGCGCTGACACCTGGGTACAAAACCCCCTTAGCAGTGAAGATCCTTAGGGGGATGTCTGACACCGGGTACAGGCAGAGGGTGCAAGGTGGAACAGGAGCAGGAGCCGCGCTGCTGCCCGAGAGCCTGACAGGGAGCCAGGTCAGACAGAGCGGGTGGCCGGTTCTCCAGGGCTCCACCGCGCCGTCTGGTCAGAGTGGCGGATGGGGTCGTCCCAGGTGATGGGATGTGTGTTTGTGTCTGTGTGTGGGAGAGTGAGAAGCTTTCCTTAGCACGGCCTATCCATCGCTTGGGCTGTTGAATTAATTGAACTTGTCCATTGTGTTGTTTCGTGTTCCTTTCCTCTTCCTGAGAACTAGGAACTCAGTATGTTATTTGACAAAGATATCAGCAATTACCAGGCTACCCTGCTCTACTTCTCACAGAGATTTGTGTCTAGCTTTTGTGAGGTCAATTTTATTTGATTAAAACCTGGTTTCCAAAGTCGTCGCTACATTTCATTTTTTAAGATTTAGGTCATGATTCTGGAAGACGTTCTTAGGTAAAACTGAAGAGATCAGAACTGCAGCTGTAAGAGAGCGTTTTAATCCATTGTGAAGCTAGACCATAGTCCCAATGTCTCATAATCCAGTGTTGCACCCACCTTACGACAAGGCCTCAAGAGCGGGATACTGGATCCTGCACAAGCATTTGTGGTTTGTTTTCTTTAATGATGGCAAGGTAATACTTGCAAACAAAGCATTAAAGAATGCCAGAGTGATTGATTCTGCATACCTGGCTCTGAAACAATGGCACCCGCATGACTAGTTCATTTTGTTGCGGCCGTGTACACAGTCTAAAGATCATACTGTTTCCATCGGTCGTTATACAATTATTCATGTTCAAAAAGTTATGTGACTCTTGTACAGTGGTTGGCTGATTTTCCAACAGGCAGTTCCTTTTTTCTTAGATGTCCTTCAGGTTACGCTTTTCTGATAACGTAAGCAGTTTTCCAGATGTGGCATCTTGACAATCTTTGCACGTGCTAAATTCATTAAGAAAAAATATATACACACACACAATGCTTTTGCGTTATACTGGTTATTAGCATTTGTCTAATTATGGCAGTGTTGCTGTCACATTGATCTATCAAGGTTTACTTAAATGTTCAATTCCCTTCAGGTTGTGACACCAGATGGACTTATGTTGAAGTAAAGTAATCACGAATCTCGCTTCCCTTGCACTTCAGAGCTCTGTTTTGTACTTAAAGAGCCAGGAGGTCACTGAACTGTAAAAAAGGAGGTTGGAAGATGAGTTTAAATATCAGTAAAACAATTTTATAATTTCTGCTGTGTCTTGTTTGACAGCAGTTTGGTTTTTGTTTGTGTTTTTATTCCATTTAGTGACACAGCATTATGGCTTGGTTCTCCAGGCACAAAAGATGATAGGATTCTCTCGGGGGCACTTTATTTTCAAGTATTTTGAACGTACATGCTGTGTTGAAGAAGATACCAGAGTAATTTTCCAAAATTATGTCCTCTACATGAACAACTCTAGCAGAGTCATGTGTACCTTAGTAAACAATTGAAAATTCCCTTTGTTTCTCTTTTCGCAAAACAACTGGTGCTGTGTACAAAGCTACTACTCCATCTCTCTTGTCCAAGACCTAAGAAGAAAGAGAAAAGGAAGGGAGACTGCCTAAACCATAAAAAATGCCTGTTTGAGTTTAGAAGTGTTTAAGTGTAGTGACAGATGAATGGCATCTTTCAGAGTTTCGATTTTAACTTGATAAAATTTTGACAGCCCTCCATAACTAACCGTATCTATCCTCACCCACAATTCATTATTTCATATGAGGAGAGGATTTACCACAGTACTTACGGTGTTGTGCATGTATCCATGGACACTTGTGCTGCAGTTCGTTAGGCACTGAGGCATGCTCACTGTAGCAAGAACGGATGTCAATAATAAATAGTTTTAAATGCATTTTAAACCCATACACCCGTGTATATATGCGTATGCAGAGAGGGGCTTTCCATTTTTCTGTAATAGGAACATCTAGGAACTCTGAGAAATCTGGGAACCCTAAACTAAGAATGCATGCAAAAGAAAGAATGTAATAGGGCTATCTGGAACCACACTTGGAAAAACATCACACCTATGCAACATCAGAAAGACTCTTAGTCTGCATCTGAAGTAAACAAACTTATCTTGATTCGCAAGCATGCATGAAGACTGTTAGGTACTTTGATGGGTGATCTACAGATGAACAGGATACCAAGAGGTGACAGCACTTTACCACTATGGAAGCACCAGCTAAGTCTCTGTTTCCCAGTAATTATTAGGAACACACAACATTTCCTTTGATTTTCTTATCCCACTTTGAAGCATCTGGTTTCTGTCAATCTTTCCATGGGAAGGAGGAGCAGGAAGGAAACAGCTATGGTTTCTAATGCAGATGTTCTACACTACGCTGCAGATCTTTAGCCAAGGGATCCAGCAAGTAGAACTGTGAGGGTGAGAAAGATAGCAAGATTGCAGTGATGGCCTGGATTCCTAAAAACAGCTACAGTCTCAGTTCCCTCTTCTGAGTCTGATAAGCAAGTGGGAGATCTTGGGAGGTGAGCTGTAGCCACCTCAGAGCAGCTTCAGAGCTTTAGAATGACAGATTTAACAGATCCATATAGACATCTCTGTGTGAGAAACTGCAGTTTTCAGACATAGTTAATGCATCACGTATACAGGGTGCCTTGAATACCTCATTGTAAAGGGTGAAATCATTTCCTGTCTCGGAATAAGATACACAGAGAAGCCCGTCTGGCTAAATAGCCTTGTAGCAAATGATGCTGTGAAAAGCCGGAGTTGAAGGCTCAGTGTTGGGGTCGATGTAGTTTGAGAGTTAGCATGACTAGGCCGCTTAAGCGAAACAGCATAGCTGGACAGGCCGCTGGAAACGACAGCTAAGAATAACAATTGAGAAAGTTCTGATAGTGCACATGATGTGGGTTAGCAAAAACAAGATGTGTTCAAGGACACGGAGGCGGTCTGTTGCGATTAGCGTTAGTGCATAGCTGCCCATCATAAGGGAATATGGGGTGCGTGAACAGCACGTGATTTATGTCTGTAGCCTATCCGAATAAGCGTGATCGCGTGTGCAGATATGAAAAATGTATATAACCACGCAAGTGGAGCAATAAATCGAATCGACTGTGCATTGTGTCAGTGTGTGAGAGTCATTCCTGTCCCTGCACGGATGCTGAAACTCGGCAGCTCAGTAGTTGGAATACTATTAAGCAGGTATTCTTTATTACAGCACCGGGCACAAGGGGGATCTCTCCTCCAAATGTGCGTGCCAAACACCCTGTCATTTCAGGTTAAATATAATCACAATATACATATTCATTATATTTCTGAGAAATGCTTAGCATATTCATGACCTTTCTGAGACCTAATTAGCATATGTTAATTCTTTCACACATGTCTGTTAGCGTCTTTGGGGGTCTTAAGATGAAGACTTATACTCCTCATCACAGTGTTCACTATCATGTATACCGTGTCCTTCCAGGTTGTTTTGCTCCGGTCTTGTTGCCCTCTTGGTGCCTCTTTATCTCTGTAGCTTGGTGCATCTGCCCTCCCAAGGCCAAGCTGTCCAAATAACATTATTTAGGAGTCTCTCTATCTTAGAGCTTTCCTGTCCCCCCCAAAACAGCAAGTCAAGTTTGTCTAAGTAGTGTTATTTAGGAGCCTCTTTATCTTAGAGATTTCCCGTCTTCTCAGAACAGCAAGGATCTACTTTAGTTTAATTACAATCACTCTAGTAAGTGGATATTTTACATTTACAGGTACCACAAAGAAGATGCATTTAGATATCCCAAAGTAATTTTCAATTGATTATTTATTTACAACTGGTAGACTTATTACACTGCAGATTACATCTTACTCGTCTATCACACTCAACTTAAAACCTTCAGAATGGCTTCCATTTTTTTTATACTACAGATCTTGTGGCTGTTCACTATCTACACATTACAGTATTTTTATTACATGGTGCCTTTTAGCCCATAAGATGTACTAAGGAATTTCTAATTTCCTATAGAAGTTCAGATTTTTCTTGGACTATCCCATATAAAACCACTCTGAGTTCTTCAGAGTGATGCAGCTACTTCAACACATTCAATTATGTACTTTGATGTCAAGCAGAGCGGTCTCATGGCATAGGTTTAATTTAGGCCTGAGTACTTTGTGCAGACAATGTATGCCTTACTAACGACTGTGCGCTTGAAGAGGAGCTAAGAGGCTGATAAAAGGGGAACATCCTGCCCAGAAGGCGCTGAAAGCTGGACGATTGCCAGAGAAGGATGACAAAAATCTGGGGTAAGTAGGCAAAAGGTAAAGGTGGCAGGGGGAGATCGCAACCACCGACTCAATTCAGAATTAGAAAGACTACAACCCCTCCAGCTTGTGAGCATGCGTAGTGAAATAAAGAAGGAATATACCGTGAAGATGAGTGTATAACACGATGAACCAATCAGCAAGTAATGAGTAATTTCTTTGGTTTTGAAAGAGTATATAGTCCTTGTGACTCTGCTAAGCGGGGTGCTACCTTTGTGGAATTATCACCTGGCACCCATATCTGCTCAAGCATGCAATAAAGACAATACCTCCGCTCTGTGTATATATTGGCATATCGCACACCAGGTAAACGATCCCACTTTTGGGACAACGTTGACGGAGCTATACACAACATATGGAAGATTAATCAAGAATAATCATGGGAATACAGAGATCTCAGCAGGCCACACGGGACAACAGTTCTTATACGCATGAATGCATGGATGGGTCAGGCTGGAAAACCGCCTGAAGCATCTGGATGATTGTATGGACTGAAGACAGTCACAAGGGATGACTGTGTTAGAAAATAACTCTCTGTTTAGGGAGTGTTAGGAAGGAGGGAATCATCCTGTTTGGCCTCATAGCTCAGATCTGTATCTGTGGTTATAAATATATGCTCTTGACTGCTAAAAAGCGTTCTGCTTCTTTTGCTTGTGTGCTTGCTCACTTGCTTACTTGGCGTCGGAATAAAGGAAACCAGATTGCAGAAAAGAAAAAGTCCGACTGATTTCTTCACACACAATATTTATGATGCTTCTGTGGATAGTTCATCGCAGTTCTTGTCAATGCAAATCACATGGCCGCAGCTGTGTTGGCCTGATGAATCGATAAGGCAATCCTCACCATCCTTAGAAATATCATTGTAAGACAGTGCTTGAAAAACTAGTTAGCTTGGGCAACTTAGTTTTCTTTTGGCGATATAAAGTACAAACAGGTCACCCTATGCCTAATTACTTCCTATGACCCTACAATTGCTCTCTTATTATCAGTGTCGTAACTTGATCCGTTATCACTTCTAATGTCTACTTAGCTCCACATTCTCTCCGGTCCAGGCAAAACTACATTGGTCCTGATTACACTACATCCACTGAATCCACATGAATGATTTGGGCTTTGAAAAAGGTGTCACTCAGCTAGAAGTGATTGCAAAAAGCAAGCACTATAATAAGGCCTTTTCTCTTTAGAAAAAGAAAAATGTTGATTACAGTTCCCTACAATCTGCAGGAAAGGTCACGTGATATGAAGAGTGAAAGAAGGCCATCTAAAAATGTCCTTTCCAAAAGTACCTGCTTCTTTATTATTGCAATATACGACGATACAGACATAGCATTAGTCCACTAGAACAATAGCATTATTCCACTAGAACAATAGATATTTACCACTGAGACAATGACTGTTCATAGGGATTTTGGAAAAGTAGGGATTTTGGAAAAGACTCCGTTTTACATTTACTTGGATAAGCTGAACACACATGTAGGTTTATTGCTCTGACTTCCTAACACAGAGGTTTGTAGTAAAAGTATTAAGATCAATGCGAATGGATTACGAATGGAAATATTTGCATGTAAAAGCAGCAGGAAAAACAATCGAGGAATGGTTAAAAGAATGCCTTGTGTTGGTCCCTAACTAGGGACGTGATTAACATCAATAAAAGTGGTAAGCACCGAGCGTGCTGTTTGTATCACAGCCAAAGACCTGCACTCCAACAGGGCCATGACACATACAACTTATCAGCAGAAAATCTGCAATGTCAGGGCCCTGAGGATGCTAATAAGCCTTAATAGACCTGATCAACCTCACCTGAGACATCATCCCTACAGCAAGGGCTTGGAGACTGTATTTAAGCTGGGCCCCGGGCCTTTGTTCCTTGTCTAAGCTGTGTTGGAGGAGTGCTGATCTTCAGCTCAGCTACAGGTGTACCTATGCCCAGCTATGGAGCTCCTTGATCTAGCCTTCAACCTATGGACTGGCTTAACCCTGAACCTGTATCATTGTCGTGATGTTGGCTTGTGCTCTGGACCCTTGGCTGCTATCTCCAGGTCTGGTCTGCTACCCTTGCTCAGGTACTGTGGGCCTGGGCTCTGGCTGGTGGGGGCTGTGAGCTGCTGGCTGTGGGATCCCCCGGGTGCCTGTGCCCTGGGGAGCCACCTTGCCCTTGCTGCTTCCTGATATGTAGTCTGGCAGCAGGAGGATGGCAACAAGTTTACAGCATGCTGCATTGTACTTTTTCCCTTCCTTTTAGACCAACACCAAGATAAACTATAGCCCTGATGATATTCCTGTTTTTGTCAGGATAGGCCTGACAAAAGAGGGAAACAAAGATGATAGGCAGCAACTTTACTGAAGGCCTAAGGATGCTGAAGGGGGCAAGGTTCCAAGGCAATTAATAGCTCTTGCTAGAATTACTGCTGACTCCTACAGGATCCGTCCTCCAGGTGTCATGCAGGTGATCCTGGTGAGTCCACTCTGATACATACATCTGTGGTGCTTGAAGTGTATGAAAGAAGGAGTAGAAGCAAAATAACCTTTCAAGTAAAAGCACCTTCCCCTTCCATAATGTCTCAATGAGTTGAATTACATTTATTTCCTGTATTAATGGCTTACGACAGTTAGATAATATATTTTATAAATCATCTCAGTTCCTGGACACTTCTGTAAATTAAAAATAAGGCAGCAGTGTGTACCATAATTAAGCAAGAAATTAATTCTTGAATATCTACTGGTGGGTGAGCTCTGTTAGGCTGGCTTACACTGGCTTCCAACTACTGATAGTTAAGGGGTACAGCATGTGCTTTATCTCTGATGCCAGAAGATTTCTTTGCCCAACAGTCACTAACTGTTCCTGCTTTCCAGTTCATTAGCCTGTATGAATTGCAAGATCCTCTGTCTATACAAGTAATACTACTGCAAGTGTAGTATTTCTCTTAGGACACAGTATCTGATGATGTTAGCCGGTGTAGTTTGTGCCTGATCAGTGGACTCTGTCACTTATAAGTGGACTTGATGCATGTCAGTAAGAGAGCAGACCTTGTGTCCTGCTTTTGTCCCTTCAAAGGATGATTGAAAAGTGTTAATACGCTAATCTCCTGATTTGAGTGGTGGTGGGCCCAAATCACACAGAATGGGCAGGTAAGGGGAAGATGGTGTGTACAGCCTCCCTTCCAGAGCTGGAGCTGAGGTGGTGTTTGTGTAGGTGACCACAAGCAATGCTGGGGTACAGTGAATTCTGTAGTGGGTGAAGCAAAAACAATGTTTCCTGTTCTTTCTCTCCAGCAATTTCAGAAATGGTCTTACATAAAGAGATAAAGTAGGCAGAACTGTCAGTGAGCATGAGGACCTCGTTAGTTCATACAGGGAGGAAACGTGGAGAAGGGAAGTGTGATAATTTGGAATTTGAGGTGGAAGATGACAGTGTTGAAGGCAAGCAGTGTTTTGTGTATTTCTTTGACTAGTGTGGAAGCTGGTTTGAATGACGAGTCATTGTGCTCCTGAGGAGTCTGCCTACTCTGGAGTAGCGCAGTTACTGGCTATCTGCATCATAAAAAATGTTCAGCTGCAAATTGTAGATGGAATAAGCCTTGAAGAGGTTGATGGGTGTTGATAAATGGCAGGAGGCTCCTGGAACTGAAGCAAGAAGTGTTATTTAAAATGGTGGTTCTGCACAAGACTGTCAAGATCTAGGTTGGAGGCAGCTTTGGATACCTGGAGGCAGAAGCTCAGAATCAGGAAGGATGAGTATGAGCAGTTTGCTAACCAGCAAGTATCCTAGATGCTTTATGGAAGGTGTAAGGCTTTCAGTTAAGGGCGTGAAGTTTGACGACCTGCTGCAGAGGGCTGGCTAGATGGTGTCATTTAAAAGACTTGCTCAATATGCTGGCAAGAATTTGCAGTCAGATTGAGTAAGTAACATTTGTTTTGCAATCCCAGTATGAAGCCACTGGGACTCAAGTTTCTGCAGGTTTTTAAACCTTGTGTAGAAGCCTGCAGTTTGAAAGTGCTCATTGTTTAGTATCGTGGATTTTAAGCAATGTGTGACTGTAAGCTTGCCTTACACTGAGTGCACAGTCCATGCTTGCTTTGCAAGTTCACTTAAGGCAGGTTTATGTAGAAGGATTTAGGCCAACATCATTGACTAGCAGACAACGGGAAACCAAGCACTACTGAGTTGCTTAACCCTGGCTTGCTTGCAGTGTTAAGAGTTCAGGTACAAAGTTAGGGCAAGAATAGTTCAGGGAGCCAAAGAGCTGAGGCTGGCCTGGAGAAGGGGCTGGTGNTACCTGTGAATGTAGCAAATGTAGCAGCTGTAGCAGATGTAGATAAAAGTTACCACTTCAGGCAGTCGGAATCATTGCACAAGCAAAGCAAGTCTTGGTTCTTTGTGAAGAATTGGGACGGTTGTAAGATAAGAGACTCCTGGATAATCCCTTTAGGCGGCTCGGCCTTGGGAGAGCAGGTATGCAAGCTACAGAGATAAGGAGGCTGCAAGATGATCTCAAGACCCCCAACGATGGAATGACATTAACACCTACTAATGGGTTCTCGGAAAAACCATTACTATGATAAGCATTTCTTGGAAATCTAATGAATATGTATGATAACATAGCATAAATACCTAGTAATTGTGTCCTTTTGGTGCACACGTTTGGAAGAGATCTCTGTGTGCCTGGCGCAGTAATAAAGAATACCTGCTTAATAGCCTCTGACTATTGAGTATTCAACTCTGGCTTTTCACGGCATCACTGGGATGAGACCAGCATCAAAGCAGAGAAGTGTGGCACTGAGGCAGATCTTGGGCAGGGCTCAGGCAGAGTGAGTGAAGGCTTTGCTGGGGCAGAAGCTGGTCAGCCACCCTGAGGCAGTGAGTGGTGTTGGCGTGGCAAAATGTTTTCAGAGGAGGTGGAGCTAGGTCTTCTGGAGTAGCTTTTCTCTCTGGTTTTCTTTTCACTCGTCTTCCCAGTGCTACCTGGGAGATGTGCTGCCCTTGGACTCCTTTCTGCAGTTTTGTGCTCACCTCAGTGGTCCTGGACACATGCTGTATTTTTGCATAATCTCCTCATAATGGTCCAACCAACATTTATCACCCTTGTGCATCTTCTTTAACAGACATTTTCCAGCTGTTCTTGTTTCCTGCTATTTTACGGGTGTTTCACCTCTCATCCTGTAGCCCTCCCTTAAAATGCTCTGCCTCCCTTGAGCACATGTTCAATTCATTCACAAAAAATAGCTAGAAGTGCTCAATTGCTTTGTATAGGTAGGAAGAAGTAATTAATTTCCATGAGCACCCACTAATTCACAAGCCCATTGATTTTGTGTCTGGCAAATGACGGTATCTCTGAAATGATGGCATGCAAGATGACGACTATCACTGTCTCAGGACTGGTCTGCACTGTAGATGTTTACATTTTATTTGAACCTGTCTGTTGGGGGTTGATCTGTACAACCAGTCAAATCTTGAAGTACAGCAAGAGGGAGAGGAAATAAGGCTTTACCAGGGAGAGTAACAATGTAATTGCCTGTAGTGTAAAAGGACAGCAAATCTGAAGAAAAATGGTGTAAATGGGACAGAGGTGAGAAGGGATAACGTGTAAGATGAATATCTATGAACATTAGAAGATTTGTGGTGTCCAGTGAGGGCTTGGAGCTGGTTGACATGTGTCTCCTTGCCTCTGTGGCGATGGGAATGCTGTGCATGTCACCAGGAAAGCGCGAGGGGGGCAGCTTGACAAGACACTTCTCCCTGGCTGCAGGAGGTTGTTTAGGTCCTGGGCAAAGCTGGTGGACATAAACTCCCAGTGCTGAGCAATAAACAAAGCTTTGTGTGCTAAACTGTGGCCTAGATATGGCTAGATGCTGCCTAATTTTGCCAGTGGAGTCACACTATGTAAGTGCTAGTGGTTGGTTGATGAAGCAGGTTAACTTCAGCTGAACAAGATGTCCCTGCTCCTCATGTGCTTGTGAATGACAAGAGGTAGCAGTTAAGAAACTATTTGTGAAGCAAATGTAGATCTTCTGGGTGGTTTTCAAGTCTCAAACACAAGCAAGGGAATGCTGCTCACTTTGTACGCAAAATAAACATTTTGAGGACCTGATGTTGATCAAAATAACTCACTTGCAACTGAAGTCTTTGCAACAAATCTTTTCTTCATCCCGCTTTTTGTGCTTAATTTGGAAACTGTCAAAGATGACAAAGCTTGAAAATTCCTGCAAATAAAGTTCTGTTCGTTAAATGAGCTCAAAATTAACATAAACCAAACTTTCACCAGACACTCCAGAGTCTACAAGTGATCGCAGGGTAATTGTTGGCAAATTCTGTTGGCTGACCAAGCCATGGATGCTGGGTGTGCACGTGAAGGAGAGAAGCACGTGAAGGAGAGAAGCACGTGAAGGAGAGAAGCACGTGAAGGAGAGAAGCACGTGAAGGAGAGAAGCACGTGAAGGAGAGAAGCACGTGAAGGAGAGAAGCACGCTCTTCAAATTCACTGCTGCTTTGATGACAGCATCCACCAGGCATTTCTCCACTTGTCTCCCCTTTTCTCTGCTTTGCCACAAGAGCATTTCTTAGGTTCAGCTTAACCCTTTGAGACTGCCAGCCTGGCTATCCTGTCCTTGTCCTCCCCTTCAACACCCCATTAGCCTGCATGTGTTATGTAATTGAGAAATTGCATGACCATCAACCATGCTTCCAGATTGATTTGTTGATATTAAGTTGGCATCAAACTTGCTGCTGAGGAAATAACATATCATCAAGCCAGGGAGAGATGGATGATCCTGCCCATTTATGCCACACAGAAGAATGTACTCTGTGACAGATGTTAACACAAACTTTTTAAAGCATTGACTAGTTTCTGGGATATTTTGTTTAAAGCAAAAGGAAAGCTGGCAGAAACAGCTTCCATGGGATGTTTCATTAATGGTTGCTGTAGGAAAAGCAGTTGGGATGTGCTCGCCAATAATCATGTATGTCCTACACCAGGTAAGAGACAACAGCAGAGTATGTCATGGGAAGAAATCACAGATACTGGAGATGTGAGAATGAAGGTCACAGAAGAGATGCTTTGGGCTGCTTAGACACCTATGAGATATGCAAGAATTAATCTAATCTATTTTAGCTTAAATCAGGAGAAACTTCATGTTAACTACATAGTTATATAATAGTGAAACTGTTATGAGAAGAATTTCTTTCAAGTGTCTTCCTCTTTGGCATGGGAAAATAAAAACAAATGAAAAATTTCAGAACTAAATGTAGCTTACCAAAAACTAACCACAAAAACCGAATGGAAAAAGGCTACTTCTACTTCAGAGTAGATTCAGCCAACATAATTTTAGAGAAGTCAGGTCTTATGACTCAGAACCACCCACAGACTTCCTTACAGTTTGCTTTAACTGCTGCCTAGTTTTGTATTGTGCAAAGCCACATTACCTGTTACAGTGATTTGTGTCTTAAAATTAGCAGAAATATTGATTTTACTTGTATTATTAAGTTACAAGAGCATAAATATAGTACACATTGATATTCTCAGGTTTACCCTGCAGCAATGGGAAAATGTGACGGACACGCTCGACTCCCAGCCATACTTTGGTTCAGGCTGGCCAAGAAGCAACAGGCCTCATGCCCTCATGGTGACCTTGTGAGCTGGAAAGCCCCTGGCTCACGTACAAGGGAGTGAAGGTATCTTGACAAGTATTTTGAAAGGTGATTTTAAAACCCAAAGATACAAGATAACCAAAAGCACAGAACAAGATATCAGAGTTAAAACAAGACATCTGTCTTGTCTATACTACTGACCAGCAGCCAGCTGCTTCACTCTATAACAGATGTGGCCAGGCTGTGGAAAACTTTGAGCTCTCCTTCCTGAAGCAGCAGGCAGCACGGCAGTCATCTTCCCTTGAGCAGGGATGCCTCTCAAGGTTACTCCTTGAGGTTATGTTATCCAAAAAGTGAGATCTTTACCCAGTATGCAAGCCAAAACACATGGGGTCAAGGTATTTCTTTTATCACAAGTTCGTGCAAAGCTGGGAGCTGGGTGGTATTTCATAAATCCAGCTCCAAGCTCAGTTGAACAAGTCTAATGTTTATTCATATGTATGCATTTTCTAAACTCCACCTAAAGATACTGTTGGTAATCAGTTATGCATGGCAGTTTCCTATTGTTCTATACATCTTTTGCTTCAATTTAAAGTTATAGTGCATTTTCAATCTACTGTGCAGGGTCAAGGGAGGTGTGTGTGTGTGGGGAGGTGAGTCTTTTGGTCCTGAATTGAGTCAGTGGTTGCAATCTCCCCATACAGTCTTTGACTTTCACCCAGTTACTGTAAATTCTGCTGACTTCACGTGGTGTAGCAATCTTCCAGTCAGGCAGTTTTCCTTGTAACAAGATGTTTCCTTTATCAGTCCTTGAAGCTCCTTGTTTTGGTTCCTCCTTGGAGGATAAGTGATTAATGAGGCCTGCAAGTTCTTTTGTGATTAGCAAAGCATGCAAATTAGTTAAGCTTATCCCCATAAATTTCAGACCTCAGTTGAGAGATCCCCTTCCTGTGAGGGATCCTCATGAAGTGACTGATAGCATGCTGAATTAATATTACTAATGAAGCATTACTAATCTCTGTAGCTGTTCAGGTGTTTTAAACATTGTATGAATAATTCCATTAGCCATGAACCATTGACCAAGTCTGAGACTAAGAAAGGATCCAGCTGCACCTAGGCTCCAAAAACACTTTTAGAAAGCAAGGGGGTCTACTCTGAACCTTATGTCTCAGTGGGAGGGTCCTCTTTATTCTTCAGGCCTCCAATCCTGTATGAGCCATTCTAGCTCAATTTTTCTTTGTATGTTTCCTCCATGCAGTAATTAATAAGGTGAACTTTGTCATCAAATTCCATCAAACTATGTCAAATCATTCATCTACCTCAATAAAACATATTACTGCTTCTCTCTTGAGTGAGGTGCATCCCTCTTCCATCACAGAATCTTCAAGTGCTTTACTTAATCTTGGAAAGTGGACCTGATTTGCTAGCCAGTCCATTTCTAAATGGATGTACATGATACTTATTGTGAGCACAATAAAGGTAGTAGCTGAAGTTAGACATTTTATTCACCCATTAAAATTATTCTCCTTTGCTGGAAAAAGTTTTGCAAGATTAATCTGAAGAACTGTAACCACTGAGTTGCAGGGCAGAGTTTATTGGATGTTTTAATTAGTCCTTTTCTTCTAAGTACTTCAATTGTTTTTTAACAGTTAGTACGTATAGCAACAATGGCTAAAAATAGGGAGTTGCTTTTCAGTCATGTTCTGTAGGGTCTAGGTCACCTTGAATCAAACAACTGACATATGGTAGTGTGGGGAAGAACTATCAGTTGTATTGATTTTTGTCTGAACTTTATCATAGGAGTGAAGTGATTTAGTGCCAAGAATCCATCTTCTGATATACTGAGTTCGCTGTAAGATCAGGGATGGATTCTTCTGGGCTCAACCTCTTTCTCTGGCTGAGAAGGAGTGTATCTGATCACCCTGTTACGTGCTAGAAAGAAAGGTTGTACAGCAAGCATCACTATTAGTTGTTTTTCACTGTAGCTTGAAGTAGGTATTAGGGAAACTACACAGACAGCTTGAAAATGACCCTCCTTCACTGACCCACCCCCCATTTCTAGATGCAGTATCCAGAAATGTCTCTGCTGCTTTTGGTTTCTCGTTCAGTGTTGCTGGTCACCATCATATGTACCCCAAAAACTTTGTAAATCTTGCTTGACCATAGAAACATTGCAGAATACACAGATAGGCAAGGTCTGTCTACTTCTCAGCGTCTGTTCTCCCTGTGTTGTGGTTTAGCCCCAGACAGCGACAAAGAACCACAAGGTTGCTCTCTCACTCCTCTCCTCCCCGTGGGACGACAGGGAGGAGAATCGCAAGAAAAAGGCAAAAGTTGTGGGTTGGGTTAAAGACAGTTTAATAGAGCAGCAAAAGGAGAAGAAAATTACAACAATAATACTGATAAAAACCATATACAAAGCACAGTTTTCTCACCGTCTGATGCTCAGCTTACTCCCAAGCAGCAAATGATCCTCCCCTGGCCAGCTTCCCCACTTAAATACTGATCATGACCTCAGGTGGTGTTGAATATCTTGTTTGCTTGTCTAGTTTGGTTCAGCCCACTTGGTGGCTTCTGAAAATTAACCCTATCCCAGCCCAACCCAGGACACCCTGTCTTGCTGGTTGTTTGCTCTGGTGGTTTAGCCTCAGCTGGCAACAAAGTACCACAGGGCTGCTCGCTCCTCCCCTCTGCCCAGTGGGATGGGGAGGAGAATCGGAAGAAAAAGGTAAAACTTGTGGGTTGGAATAAAGACAGATTGTAAGGACAGCAAAGGAAGAGAAAAATAATACTAATAAAAGAACATAGAGTGATGCACCATGCAGTTGCTCACCACCTGGAACCTGATGCCCAGCCCCTTTCAGAGCAGAGATCCCTGCCTGCCGGCGAACTCCCCCCATTTATATACTAAGCATGACATCGTATGCTACCAACTATCCCTTACAGCCTGAAACAGGTAACCCAGGCCAGTGTAACTCTGGAGAACCAACCAGCAGAGTTGAAAAAGCAGGTGGTCCAACATCTGAGAAACTGATGGTGCTGTCTTTTTTTCAAAATTAGATATAAATTGCTGAACCTGCTGTTACTACTTATCTAAAGGCGTGAACCTGTATAGATCCATAGATTTTACTCTTCTATATTTTTGTATTGCAGCTTTTCCACATTTTGAAAGTTCGGCCTTGAGAAAAGAAGTTCTATTCATCTGCCTTTTTTTCTCTGCTTATGTTGCTGTAAGAACATATAGTGCATCTTTGGGATAGATTCTTCATTTGGTGTAGAGAACATGACTGTACACCTGCCAGTAATTTTGCTTATTGGTTAAGTGAGATGGTAAAGGACTGAGAATACTGTCTGTATATATCTACATTTTAGCATATGTGCAAAGCATTCTGGGAATGTATGACAGTGGTTAACAGGCTGCAGAAGGTTTAGGTGGGTGGATATATGGATAACAACAGTTTAGCATGGAATAATTGGCTAGTTAATCTACATTTAAATTGTTGGGCTGCTTCTCCTTTACACCTGATCTGACTAAATGCTCTTTGTGTGAGAAAAATGTCTTGTTTTGTACTATTTGTACTATTTTGATGGCAGTGCCTCCCTAATTACTTCAGTGATAATATGTATCTAGGAAAACACTGGGATTTTATTCGTTTGTTCCCACGAGATACAAGTAAACCATAGCTTCTCTGCGTGACCTTGCCTCCCTACCTTGTTTTTCTGTTATCAAGGCAGGACAGTTTACACTGTGCTTTGAGAACTCATTTAAGGATGAATTGTGTTAGTTGGCCTTCAGTGAGTTGCTTATATTTAGGCAAAAGAGCTACTCATTAGAAATCACAGCCAAGACCATGGCTATCTCTAGCATTACAAGAGACATGAGCTCATTAAAAGAGGCCACCTCTGACACAAGGAGTCCCACCGAGCCCTCAGAGCTCTGTCTTTCCCCAGCAGATCATCAAATGTTACGTGTAGGGCTTTCATGTGTGACTAAGAGCCACAGATACACTCAGAGTGCGAAATGAAACCGGTTTGGGGAAGTTAGTTCAAATGGTCTCTACGTTTTTGGGATCTCCGTGGTCCTGGGTGGCCAGTGCACAGGCTTAAGGTCCAAATTCCCACTGAGACACACAGATCATGACAGTCAAATTCAGAGTCTTATTTGACAGAAAATAAAATACAGGAACATGAATGTACAAGCACACAGTTTGCTACAGAGCTTCTTAAAAATCATTGCTGGTAAAACAGGATTTCTACTACAAACAAAACAGCATATCTTTAGTCAGTTCTTTGTCAGTTTAGCAGCTCTCAGTTCCATCAGACAGGGGCTACATCCCCAGGAATTTCTCTGACAAAGGGGTCCCCCAGAACCTGGGAGGTTATCCAATTCCAATCTAAAGAAACTTACAGCAAGGCGGAGTGACTGAAGAGTGATGTCTCTTCACTTTCATTAAAAAAAAATTCAGTGTGAGAGTGGGAGCAAGCCAGCTTCACCTTCTCATATGAGTAAAGTGAGGAGAATTTATACTTGCCCTTAAGTTTGTGGTGAGTCGACTGAAGGTCCCTGGTGTGGGGTTTGGACACACCTGCTCTGCTTCCACCCTTCTTTTCTTCTACTTCTCTCTCTCTTTCTCTCTCTCTGTTAATTTTTTGCCCTGTGGAGACCCCATATTTATGTGCGAAACTTACACTGATTCTTGCGGAGTATTTTCAGACTCACAGGCATTAACAGAAAGGGGCCCTTACCTTGAAAGTGGTGTTGGCAGGAGCACTAGCAGGCAATCAGGGATGCTGCGAGTCCTGGGCTGAGTTGAGGACTGGTAGATGGCTGCTTCTCCTGGGAACAAAAGGGAGACAACCAGAGAGGGCAGGGGCCTCAGCAGTCAACAGCTCTTCCTAGCTCACTCCAGGCACTTGTCCCCCCAGAAGGAGACTGGGGTACCATGCCTGGAAGGAGAACTGCACCATGGTGCATCCCCAGCCCATGTCCATCATGGGTACTAGGATCCCTGAGCTGCCAGGGAGGAGGGTCCAGCTGACTCAGAAGCACTTGAGCCTGATTGCCCATCCAGCCCATTTACTTTGCTTTTGTTGCCTACAACTCCTGCCCACTCACCCCTCAGGCACAGCTGGGCAACCCTTCCTGCTTGACCCCTGCTGCTTTGGATCCAGACTTCTGTGAGTCAGTGGGTTGCCTGGGAGCAAGCTGGAGCTCTGCATTACATAGCAATTGCTTTCATCCAGGGCTTTTGTGGGGATGTTCATTTCCCCTCCAGTAAGGTGCCTCTCCAGAATAGTGTTGTCAGGATTTTAATGATTTCTGAGTTCTTTAATACTGTACTTGGGCTATGCAGATCAGGCAATAAATGTCTATCAATAATCTGGTGTATTTAGATTCACTTATTTTTTTCTGCATTACCTGTCTTGGCCCTAGTGAGATGCCTGTACTACTGTGAATCATAGAGTCATAGAATCATAGGTTGGAAAAGTCCACCCGTCACCCCAACACCACCATGCCTACTAAACCATATCTGGAAGTGTCACATCTACACATTTTTTGAACACCTCCAGGGATGGGGACTCCACTGCCCTGGGCAGCCTGGTCCCATGCCTGACCACTCTTTAAAAAATTTTTTCCTAATATCCAATCTAAACCTCCTCTGACACAACTTGAAGCCATTGCTTCTCATACTATTGCTAGTTAGTGAGGGTAAGAGACCAACACCCACCTCACTACAACCTCCTTTCAGGTAGCTGTAGAGAGCAATAAGGTCTCCCCTCAGCCTCCTCTTCTCCAGACCAAACAGCCCCAGTTCCCTCAGCCGCTCCTCATCAGGCTTGTTCTCTAGACCCTTCACCAGCCTCGCTGCCCTTCTCTGGACACGCTCCAGCCCCTCAATGTCCTTCTTGTAGTGAGGGGCC
>Ga0065711_1005583_pt1 | contig 19788 bp, 12 predicted proteins | sample Hoacrofraction12_FD_59098 | JGI IMG/M metagenome (GOLD analysis project Ga0065711, IMG submission 59098) | Hoatzin crop microbial communities from Cojedes, Venezuela - Epithelial fraction 12 v2 (version 2) | ecosystem: Host-associated > Birds > Digestive system > Esophagus > Crop | place... | reverse complement strand
AAGGGAAGGGAAGGGAAGGGAAGGGAAGGGAAGGGAAGGGAAAGGAAGGGAAGGGAAAGGAAAGGAAAGGAAGGGAAGGGAAGAAAGGAAGGGAAGGGAGTTTCGGTAGAATCCTTCTGAGCAGTTCTAACTGAAACTGGCGTTTTATTAGCTTTGTCTTCCAGCAAGTGCACTGCATTATGTCTTTGGCTGAGAAGAACCCACCACTACCAGGAACATTGTGCAGAACATCAGTGCTGTTGGGTGCAGCAGAGTACCCCCTTGGACCTGCTCCTTGATGCAATGGTTGAAGTGAAAAATGAGCAGGATATTGATATGAGGTCTAACCAAACACATAATCTGTAAGGAAAATTAAGGAACTTTAGTATGACATTGTTTTTGTGAACCAGAGTGAATGCTGCAGATAGAGAAAATTATGAATCTGAGAACAAAAGTTCTTGGTTAGGAAAAAAAGATAAGAAATTTAGTTTTAAGGAGAATGAATAACACTGTAAATTGCAACAGGCTTGTCACTATGAAAAAGTAGTGAGTGCGTTTAATTAAAAATGCTGCTTTTTCCTGTAAGAACATGCTGTCTGGGCTGTGTCAACATGCTGCCTGCCTAATCAGAGTATAAAAAGAGCTGGTAGTGGTGAGATAAAGTACAAGCCAATGCAGTCAGGGTTTTTTGACTTTTTTTTTTTAAAGTGCCTCTCTACCTCATGGGGTTTTTTATTCCTAGGCATTAAGCAGCCTCACGCGCTTCCTCAGATTTGTAGTACATTGGATCATTTGTTTAGGAACTGTAAAACAGCAGGAGATGAAGCTAGACAACAGAGGGATTTTCAGCAAAGACATTCCTCTTGAATATTGAGATATGTTGGACCCAAGAAGTTTTGGAGTGCTATTGGCCCAGAAGCCCATGAACTTTTTTCCTGAAGTTATTGCAAATTGAGTCTGTGCAGAATGCAAATGGTGGGGGAGTGCAGGAAGACTCAGTGAGGCTCTCACTTGCAGCTGGTACACTGAATTTTTTCCTGAGCTGCAGGGGAAGTAAATTTCTACATTGTACATCTGAGACTCTTACAGACCTTTAAAGCTCTTTTGAGGGAAACAGGACATAACCTGGAGGTCTTTGGCAAATTTTGGAATTGGCTTTGATGGGCTTAGGCTCAGAGTGAGAGGATCATCACTGTGCAGAGTATATCAAAAAACGGAATCAGTCAGACTATGGGATGAAAAAAAAAAAAGGAATGAAATTCCAGAACCCAAATGTGCACCGCCAGCATATTTTGATGTATTTTCCCATCATCTGGAATTGTCCGAGAAACCTGAAGAGCATAAAAATCTGTCAACCTCTCTTCATTTAGTACCTTCTAAATTTCTCTTATTGGTACATTTGCGTTCCAGCAATGCTGCAAATAGCTTCCAAGTTGCAGTTACTGTTAGGAAACAGAGAAGTATTTAGATTGTTTACAAATTACATCATGCTTTTTCTGTAAACTTCATGATACACTTACAGGACTATGATGTAGTTTCTTTTCTGTACCTACCGGCTTGTTAAGAATAAAAACTAAAAGGAAAGAACCACAATAACACAAACATGAGCAACTTTGTTCTCAATTGCAATTACAACAACTCAAAGCTGGAGAGCTAGAGCAAAACAAATTAAATGGTTAAAGTACTAATACCTTTTTGCAGTTTATACACAAAAGAAGACTTGAGAGAAAGAAGTTTTGTAAACTCTGTTCAGTCTCCAGCAAACCACAGCCTGATTATGCTGTAGTTTTTGGTGCATTACATGACCCCACATCAGTAGCAGTCCAGACAGCAGAGATCAGAGACTTCTAGCGGCAACAGAATAAATAGGTAGTGCAAATCTATGTATCCATTTATGCTACAGGTTCTTAAGGATGCAGTTAAATAAAAGTAATCTGTTTGGTGATCAAAAGACAGAGAAAACTGCTAAAATACATATACTTTCATCTGTTATTCTGCAAAAATATCCTTTATTCAAAGTGAGTGGAATACTTTTTTTCTGCAAATTAAGGCCAGCTATTGCTAACCCTACTGTGTCCCTAGTTTTCTCCTCCCAATATTTTCTTCCTGCCAACTTCTGTCAAAGAATTACTGAACAAAGCAATATGGACACTTAAAAATATGCCAGAACCAGGTGTTTAGCTGACAATGAGTTTGATTTTCTTTCTGCTCCTAAACAGACTGCACTGAACTTTCTCAAGCAGATATAGTGTTAAAAACAAACAAATATTTATTGTTGGGTTATCAAGCAACAGTTGTTATTTGTACCTGTTTTCAGGAGAAGCAACAGATCATCATCTATCTGTAACACTCACAGTATCTGCAGACACCACAAAACAGAACAGAAATTCAAAAGATACGATATATATGACTTTTGGCATGCACAGCTGCTGAATTTTCTCATTCCAAAATTCAAGAAGAAAAAGGAAGATGACCCAGAGAAATTCAGTCAACATCAGTCCCAAGCAAAATCATGGGGAAATTAATACAAGATTCAACTGATAGATAGTGAAGGATGTAATTAACACCACCAACATGGTTTTATTGAAAACATCCTTGGGGATCTATGGTTTGTTTAATGGAGAAAACTGCAGGTGTGTAGTGTAGTGTACACAGACCTTGCTCAAGTGCTCAGTTTTGCATTGCAGTGCGTTCTGATAAAAACTGGCTCATATAAATAGATTTGACTTGACAGGTTGACAGATTTCAAGAACACAATTTTATTAAAGAACCATAATTGAAATCACATTGTTTCTAGCAACTTTTTATATGGAAGTATATTAGATCTGATACAGCACAATTGTTTTCACCAGTGATGCAGAAGTACTTTCAAAAACTTTGATGATCAAATTTTCAGACAACAAAGGTGGGTGGAATGAAAATATTGAGACAGGTAAGCACTCCTACAGAACAACAGAGACAATCTGAGAAGCTGGGCCTGGCTGTGAAATTTTCATTTTAATAGGTTTCGGTGCGAAGTACTGTATCTAAACATATAGACTGCAGAACAAGCTGAGAGCATGACAGTCTCCACCCTGGAGCAGCAACTCAGAGAAGGCTCTGCCACAAAGTCCAGAAATCCCACCCTGCAGCAGAAAGAGGAGCATAGGACAGTGGCATTGAGCTAAGTGTTACTAATTCCTTTACAAAGATTTGAAAAAGATGCAGAGAGCTTCCACAAAGACCTGAGAGACAAAGAACACACCTTGCACTTGAAAGTCTTGAAGAGACCAATCAATTAAAAGACTGAAAGGTGATATGGTTACAATGTACAAGTACTACACTGGGGGGGTGTGCGGTGGTGGAACAAGAGGATCCTGAAGTGCTATTTAATCTAGCAAGAAAAAGCAAAATTCAGATCACTTAACGGAACCTGAAGTCGGAAAAATTAAAACTGGGAGTAAAATACCACTTTTCATCATGAGAGTGATTAATCGCTGAACCACATTGTGAATGAAATCAACCAGGTCTCCATCCCTGCATGTCTGCATCAAGACTGGGTACCTGTCAGGAGCATAAAAGAATGCAGCAGACCATTAAGCTCAAACAGTGGCTAACTTGGTGGCATAGCCTGAGCCATAGCCAGGGTAGTACAAGCAGGGCTCTTACCACTGTCCAGACCCTAAGGGACTCAAGCTGAGCTCCAAGAGTAGGGACCATCCTTACGCCTGCTGGTGATGGACTAGGGCACAGCTTTGATTTTCCCCTATGACCTGAACCCTGCCTACAATTCCTTGCAGCAGCATTCAGAAAGAGCTATGGAGAGGAGATTCATGGTCCCAAGCAGAGTACAGCTGTGCAGGTTCTCCCTGCCTGTCAGGTCTTCCTCTCCCTGGCACGTAAAAAGAGGAAAAAATGGGTGTCTGTTCACATTGCGAGTTCAGCCAGGCATGGCTCCTCCTGGGGGCATCCCTCCTACTCCAATGGCTCAGGTCCAAGTGGACCTCAGAGCTGCCATTCCACTTCAGGGGCCTGAATACCTTATTGTTGCTCCAGTGCTTCATAAACACAGAGCAAAAGGTAGCGTCCCTTACCCCTGAAAATTAAACAGCACAGATGCAGTAGGCACAAATTTACTGGCAAGGGGAAACAAGCATTCCCATATTTCTGCGGTATTCGTATGGATCTGCTTTAGATATCAATTAAAACAGCATAACCGCTAGCAAATTAAATGAGTCAGAAGCATAAGGATAAACGTTTCACAGGAAAAGGAGTAGGCAGAACAGCGTAAACCCTACTGCGTTTCTCAAGGTGAGTGAGAGAAGAGGAACTGCCTGGACATGAAGGACTCTGAGACAAAGCCCTGCAGCTGAGCCAGCTGAGGCTGTGTGATTCATGGCATTAATGATCCTGGCTTCGGTGAAGTTCTGGCGTCTTGTGTGAGAGTTGCAACAGCCAGCTGGACAAGGCTCAACTCTGACAGCAACAGCGGCACGTGCTACAGATGGAAATGATTAATGCTGAGAGGAGGTTTGAGGACTAAATGTGTTTATGTTAACCTGCACTGCACTGTTTCAGATTTCGGGCCCTCCACCCGCTTGGCTAACAGCTCCTTGGCAAGGTTTCCCTGCATTGCTCTCCAGGGGGAGGGGCAGGGCTGATCTGAGCCTGAATAAACAGTGTCTTAGCAAAAGCATAGCGAGAGTCTCAGGGGTCGGCTTTCAGCCACAGCAGCTCTGATCCTGGCCCTGGCAGTAAATCAGACCAATCTAGGCTTGTTCTAACCTGTGACAACCAATTAGGACTGCTAAGGGTCCGCCGACCAGCAGCCGTTTGGCATCTGCACGAAACCCTTCCGCATCCTATGCTCATTCATCCTTCCAACAACGTCTTCTCCTTGGAGTCCTACCCTAATCAGGGCATGGTGAGGGTCCTCCAAATGCCAACCTCACTGAAGATAAAGGACAAACAGAGGGATGAGGCATGAACACATTTTGTTTTTTCAGGAATTCTGCCAGAAGAGTGGAAGGCAGAGACAGCCTCTTTCCTCTTCCGGGGACAGACTGCGCTGTGAAGATTTGCCTGCAGCACAGGGAGAGACTGGGAAAACTGCCACCGCTGAAACACCTAGCAGATTTTTGCTCACAAAAATTCAAATTTTCGTCAGCAGTTCTTTGCTAATGTGGCAATTCTTGCTATTGTGTCATGCATACTAGTGGGAGTTTGTAGCCTCTGTGTAAGAGCTGGAGAACAGGAGAAAAATACTCTTGCCACTTTATTCTACTGAAAAAGCCATCAAAAGATAAGTGGCCAGCACACTCTATCCTGGGACGTACGGATATTTGTAATTTCATGTTTAATATCTCTATTCTTTTGTTTCATAAAGGCCCAAGATGTTATTTGCTTCAGGCACAAAGGTGCAGAGGAAATTCTGCTGACAGTAGAAGAAAGCTGCTGTAATGTGAAAAGGATGCTACACCATGACTCCCATACACCTATCTCTAGGCTTCATCCATGTCAGTGAAGTTAGCAGGGGCAGCACTGTGATGTTTGCCTGGAATAATGCAATAAAGTTTGAAAAATGCCTTATGTCATCTCTCCCCATCTGTGACAGCCGCTTAGGGCAAGCACAATGTTGTCCACATGCACTCCTGGGCCAAGACACAGGATATGCAAGGACCCCGTGTCCTCCTGGAGATAGCTGAACCCTGAGATCTTTGATTCCAGATCTCTGTGGGAGAGCATCCTTGCTCCATACATAGGATTATATGACTCGGTGAGAGCCCCAAATGTGACAGGCTAAGAACAGTGATCAGTGATACAGATACCAGTCATTTATATGTCATAACTCCTGAACTTCCAAGCAGATGACAGATCTAAGGATATTAGTACTGATTCATTGGAATTAACCAGGTTCACCAATGCCACTCCAAAGCCAAATCCAGGCCTGTGCCAGAACTGAAATATCAAGTGGATTAGAGGCCTTTCCATAAATGTCACATCAACACATTTTTCACAATCTGAAATATGACAAACCTTAACCGGGCAACCATTATCCAGAGTGCCAGTGCCTGCTGTAGGCAGAAAGCCTCCATGCTTATTAGCAGGTAGGTGAAGTGCTCTTCCAAGGGAGGCATCACCAAGCTCTGTAACACCTCCCATTCCTCAGAGACATGCTGAGCATCCAGATTCACTGGAGAGACAAAATCCTGAATTCCTGAAGAAAAGCTCTGCAGCTATGTTTACACATGATATTTAATATATTACATAAAGTCCATTGAGCTTCAATAAACAAAACCAGGTGATCATGGACTTATGAAACATTTTCCTTTACTGTGCACACAGATTGGTGCAATGTGTTCCTTCCTTTTCGCGGTGTTATGGTACAACAGCATTTGGTAATGCAGGTTTGCCTTCAAGTACTGTGAAAAGTAAACATCTGCCATCACCCAATTCCTAGTAATAGCGTAGCACCTAGCTGTTCAAAAAATCTCTCTGAAATAAGCGAAAGCAATAAGCAAATGTAGGTGTTGCTTATCAGTACTATGCCCCAAGGGAGCTATTAGAAAGCGTCTGAGGCGTGAAAGATGCATTTACGACCGTACAGCATCTAGCACAAAAGAATTTTGAAACCTGATTAGGCTGAAACCCATATGCACTGCCACCCTACAATTAATAATATTATTAGGACTAAGAAATAAAACACAAGCTGATCAAGTTCTGCTACGTGAATCGCTCTGTGCTGCTCAGACAGGCAGCAACCACCTCTCCATCTCAGCACAGCGAGGCCAGGATCAGACCACAAGATGCAAAAAAAGTACTTTGTCACCCCGTCCTGATCCCAGTCACCTAGAGACTGGCGTCAGGCCTGAAGCCCGAGGTTCAATGTCCTTGCCAACCCTTATTGTCGCACTTACAGCTGCGGCTGCGGTTTAGCCGGCTGCTTTACAGAACGCTTCGCACAGCGCAACTGCCTTCCCATCCCCCCAGGGGCTCAGGAGGAGCGAGGCCGTGCTGTATCTCAAAACGGGTAACCCAGCAGCAAACATCAGTCCACAGCAGCGAAGGGAAGGGCAGGAAACCTTCAGGCAAGGGCTTTGACGATGAAGCGCAGGCAGGCAGCGCGGTTAATGCCCCCGAATCAGATGTGCTCTTCAGGTTTTCCCACGGCCAGTTCCTGCTGTCCCTGTTAAGCACCTGCGGGTGTGTGGGGGGTTCCTCCACGCATACACCCCGACTGAGCACAGCTGCCCTCGACGCACACACATGCGCCCTGCTGAACAGCAGCCAATAACTGGGAATGGCATGAAGGAAACGAGCCTAAAATTAATTACTGAAATCAATAGGATTTCTTCAAAAGTGGAAGGAAGAAAGCCTTGCTTGGCCAGGCAGCAGGAAAGATAGGTACATTAGTATTTGCACTGGTCTTTACCTGCACTAATAACATTTCCAATAGTGTAGCTATGAAAAGGATGGGAAGAAAAAGAATGAAGCAAACTGAAAGTGGGTAAATACAGTTATTAAACTAAAATCTTTTAAAGGCACAAGCTAGCTGTCTTGAGAGAAACAAAATCCCCTCCATTTCTGGTTTGAAATCAAAACCTGTAATATACTACATCAAGATAAACAATTTAAGGACCAAAAGATGAAAAAAGTGTTGTCCTTCACTGAAAATTTATACACCAGCCAAGGCAGGTATGCATCTGGAAGAGCAAGATCACCTACAGCCTTCCTTCCATCACCATGTTACCACCTGGTAACTTCAGATCAGAGCGTGTAGCCCCATGCCTGGGTCTGCCTACACGTTACTGCTGTACCATAGGGAGGGTGGCAGCTTCCACCGGGTGATGAGTCTTTCCAAGCTCTGTGGCTGACTCCAGCTCACTGAGACACTGGATGACCCAAAGCCAGCTGAAGCCAAAGGGAATCCTACCCCTGATTTCAATGGATTTTAGAGCAAACCCTGAAATTTTTCATATCAAGGCAGTCTTAATTCTGAAGACTATTTCCCTTTTTTTTTCTTGTGAAAGGATCCAGACTAACTGAAATAACCACGTCTATCATTCTCAGGAGAAAATCTGAGGGACTTCCTTTGAGACACATACCTGATTTGTCAGGCAGTTTGAGAATCTCTTCAAATCACAGTGATTTTTTTGTGCGTTTAACACAAACTACAGTGTTGCAGCTGAGTGCTTTCAGACCTTGGTTACACTCGAGAAAAAGATGGCAGAAAAAGGTGAAAAGGAAATAAGATTTTGTGCAGGACAGGACAAAACTTGCTGAAGGATTTTGCCCTTAGAAAACTGAAACAGAAAGCTGCGTGCAAGAGCATTGCCTTGCTGTTATGTTTTCAAGGATTTCCTTAGAAGAAAACCTTGTTGTTTCAAGCAGGTGAAAGAAAGCATGATTCATTTTCACAGCACACAGTGTCTGATATCTGGGCTAGGAAGCCCTTGAATCTTTAGTCTGTCTGTCCCTCCACTTCACCGACGGCACTGGAGAGAGGCGAGTAGGTGAATCATGGTGGAGGAGATGTCTGCAGTCCAGCGCTCTGGATGGCAGGCAGTCTTCTGTTCTTTTTATGCCAAGTTTTCTTCATAGGGCTACTTTTCTCAAAGTACTGTCAGAGCAGGATAAATACTATACAGGGCTGTAAGGCAGGAGAATGTGACGGCTTCATAGGGACAATCCTGAATCGAGATGGGGATCAGGCAGATGATAAGATGCACATTTAACTGAAGCCTGAATTACAGAGTGATATAAAGAAGGCCAAGCAATATCAAATATTTTCTCCCTTTTGAGTACTGGACTTTGAAATCTTTTTACACGTTTTGGTATATAGTTCTATATGTTTTGTTAATCGGATTTCTAAACGTTGCTTACTTCTATATCATTTTCTAGCTGCTCAGAAAGTGTTACCCATCACCCCCTCAGTAATTCCTGAGATTTTAATGGGATTTCTTTATAGATTCATCCTTTGACTGATTGCAGAGTCTTTTGCCACTTGAGTTGACAGGGTAACTGAAAGCACTCATAGATCGTCTCTCTCTGTGGATCAGAGAAGGAGCAAAATTAAACACTTTGTGGGCAAGCTTAACAGAAGGGCGACGGAGAGGCCCAGGAGATGACGGTGTAAACTCAGGAAGGCAGTGAGCTGGAGGGTACAGAAATGCTTTTGCTTTCCTTTCCCCACAAAGCAATTCATCTCCTGAGAGGAGGCTTGCTTTCATCTGCTGACAGAAACCTGCGTCAACAATTTCTCGTGGGATTGCCTTCCCTGCAGTCCTTCTGCTGCACTTGTACCTAAGACATTGTTGCTGTTTTGTGTTTGTGCTATTCTGTTCTCACAGCTGCTGGAAATTTCCTCATGTATATATATACGAGGACTTCTTCCCCAGCAGAGGTGATTAATTTTTCATACATGAAACATTCTGGTGTTTTTGAAGGCATTTATTTTTTGCACTCACATGTTCTTGTGCAGATTTTCCGCTCAAAATTATGGCCGACAATATTATTCTGTCATTTTTCTGTCCCAGTGTCAGGTCTTTTCACTTTTCGCTACAATATCTAAATCGTAAGCAGTAGGCTTCCTTCTGACATCTTGCACCCATCGTTGTTTGAAGACACACTTCTGAGGTGGATTCGCATTTCAGCATGAGGAAGCAGTGAAGATCTTACTCCACCTCTAAACACGCACAGTGGGCACAGACACCCCCTCCCAAAGCAGTGGATTCAGAAGCTCCACTATGCTTTCTGGGTTGCCCTGGTCAGCACCAGCTGACACAAAACACATGCAGACCAAAGGCGCAGGCTGGTCATACAGAGATTTAAAGGGTACAGAGCAGGAAAACAAGTGCATAAACTGCATCTATACACCAACTCCCAGTCTTGTCCTGGTTGGCAGCCTGGTGCACGCAGCCAAGAGCTATGCTGGCCCCCAGATTACCATCTCCATTTTCAGAGCAGATGCCTAATGAATTACGCACATCTCCATTCACAGCCCAGTAATGGTTTCTACTTTTCTTTCCCCATGGACAGTACAGAGAAATACATTAATATCAACTTACATCCTAGCAGTTATGGAAATTTTTCAGTAGCATAAAGCCTTATATAACACAAGAAACACAGACTTTACAAATAGAAAACATCTCCACAACAGGTAGAAAAAAAATTGATTACTGAAAGCAAAACGTAATTTTCAATTTAAAAACACCATTATCAATAAAATCTGTTCTTCGTCCTGCCTGCAAACTCCCTTAGAGGCACACTCCATCATTTCATGTTGGGCTTGGGGTTATGGCTAAAACGCTAAGAGAAGATTGGAGAGTTACCTGGAGTAAACTAAACAAATTGCAGTACAAAACCTGGTGGGTATCTAAACACTGTAGGCTCCTTTGAAAAATCCCATGCTGTATTAGAAGAGTGGCAGGCAAGTCTGCTCCCCATTCCATTGCTCAGAGTTGTTGAATTATTTAAGGGACATTGACGAGGAATATTTTTCACCAAGGACCCAACAACCAAGTATCCCTTGGTGGCGATTATTGAGCACAGAGCAAAATATCATTCCTCTTAATGAGAATACACTGAATCTTAAGTTAATAAGCAGTGACCATGAGTCTATTAAAACTAGTCTAAATTAATAGAAATATATTTGCAGGTTACTATATGCAGCTGTTTATCAGCACAAGAACTGCAGTGACTGCTGCATTTTCTTTAAGGTGTTACTCCTTAGGCCATATATATTTCCCACAGTTTCACACAGTAGTAGATTTGCAGCCTATGGATACTTGATTTTAAAAAAATCTTTACTTAATGTAGAGTTCTGTTTAATAGACGTGGAAGTCTAATTGGTGCATGTGGACAGGGAAGGCCGTAATTTAAGCTCTCTTTAAACTATCAAATCAGTGTTAAGGGCCCTGATAGAACAAAGAGATGCTTAAAAATCATAATGGACTTGGTTCCCTAGAAAAACTCAGTCACTTCCAAAATAATTGAAGCTAAGCATCATGAACAAATAAAAGCTGATAAATGATTGAATCTTGATAAAAATACAAAAAAAGAAAAAAAGCCAACAGCAAAATGCATGTTTTGAAAAGAAAGGAAAAGAATATGTTACTATTCCACCCATTTCAACTGACTAAGACCTCTCTCATGGAAAATAACACTGGAGAAAAACAGATCCAGAAAGAAGAGATACCAGCAACCAAGACAGAACACTACATCAGTTAGAGAGAGAAGTAGGAGCATCCTGCCAGAGCTTCGAGCAGCGGGCTGTACTCCATACATGCTTTGACTGGAAAGCTGATTTACTGTTTACACTTGATAGGCAGCATTCTGGTAGTTGGGCTAATCACACTGGTCATTGTTTCTAATATTTTCAGGATAATGCACAGCTTGGAAGTGTAAGACAGTGACTGGTAGCTTGTGAAAGGGCTGTAAACCTGAGATGAAAGGATAGAAGACATTAGAGTCCATCTTTCTTAAGCTGAAATCCAGCCAAGGCGCTGTTGGGAATTGGATGACAGTGAGAAATCAGTATTGTATTGCCAAGCCAACAGCCGAAATTGAGCTCTTTTACTGATCTGGAACCCAGTTTGGACCTGAGACATCAAATGCTCTATCAGCACATTTTCAACTGTGCTAGCATTAAAAGTCAAATTTTTATTACATCTCTCTAGACCTCTGCACCCGCTCTAGATAGGAATAAACTCATTAGTTGAAATTGGAAATAGTGATAAAAATGTATAGAGGTGGAGGAGAACAATAGTACACCCATAAAAAGAATGTGTCTTCAGAAGGGAGACATAAAGAGCTGGGGAAGAAATAATGAATTTTATGGAGGCAATGAGAAAACAAAGATCATTAAAAACAACCCCCAAACTCTTTACCATCATGACGCCCATGTAATAGCTTCCCTACAGAAAAATAAAGGAACTATCATCTGAATACCCATGTATGGGGAAATAAAGTTTTATTTCTCTTGGCACCAGAAATCAGTCTTTTTTAATTCAGATGAGCCCCAAAGAGATTTGACCTCAGCTCCTGTAACACTAGAAATATTCTGATACCGTCGATCTCCAATCATGAAAGAAATATTATGATGGCATTGCGCCCTGTATAGTACTTCAGCAGTTTCTTTCCCAGCCAGACTGAGAAGTAGAAGGACTTCCAAATATCCTGAGTTCGTGGAAAAGGATTAGTTGTAGGTTTGCTTTTTACCGAGTGGGTCTTTCCTGTTAATTTTGCAGAATGAGTGATGCTTTATAACACCAAGATCAGGTATAAGCATCTGGTCAGCTGAGAGGTGAACACCTTGTACCTGAAGTAGGCAAAGGGATGACAAAGCCTGCTTGCTTGCAGTGAGCAGACCACTGAGCCCCACAAATGACCTCCCCGCTGCAGGGTTTGAGCCCGTGAGCTCTCGGCAGGACAGCTGGCAGAGGCAGGGTCACTGCCACCTCTGCTGTCCCAGCAGCTGCTCTCTGACTGTGCTGCCCCGTCTCTGAGTAAGGTGGCACACAGACTTCTCTAGAAAGGGAAATATTTGACTTGTCTGCCTGTTCAGCTAAGCCAGTGACTGTTTCAATTATTTTCTATTTTATTAATGCTTTCTTGCAAGTGCTTTTAAGTGGAAACATTGGCTGGCCCATACAACAGTTTTCTGCTCACACTGCACTTCTCCAGCTCCTCCACCGCCTGCCCTCCAGCACTCATCACCCACCTCACAACTTCCCCTCCAGTGATACAACTGTGTGTAGTGCAGAGATCAAGATGCCTATTTTGAGAGCTAAAATGCAAATAACGACCAATAGTTACACCTTTCTTCCTGTCCTTTAGGAATATTTTCAAGTCTCCAGGTCTCACCTGTTTTTAGCTGCAGTTAAAACACTTTTCAGGAATCATACCACACCGCAGCCAAAGTGCTAGCAGGCTGAGTCCATCCCCTGGCCATGTGGGCAGTGATGGACAGAACTGAACCTGCCTTTTCACCTCTCCAGAAACCCTTCCAGCTGGCAACCTCACCCTGACGCCCTGCCACCTCCCAGTGAAAAACAGAAAGGCAGCTGAAAGACCAGGTTGCAGATGTGACTACTGCTGCAGGGGGTGCAAAGGATCCCATTTCAAGGCTAATCTAAAAACACCACTGCGCACAGAAATCTGTCAGTGCTTTGAAAGCAGGAGGCTTCTTGAGAGGTGACTGAGCACCGAAGGGCAATTTCAGAGAACATATAACAATGCACACCAGGGCATATTTAAAGATTGCTTCCTTTTCTTTTATATTCTGTTATTGTTAATAAAGCACCTAAGAGATGCTGTGCACAAGGTCTCTCATGGGAAGCAAAGCATTTGCAGATAAAACAGTCTAAACCAACAGATTCCTTTCCTGCAAGCCCTGCCTGAACTACCAGCTGTGTCTGCCAGAGTAAGCGTTGCCTTAAATAACTCCCTCTTGAGACAAGAAGGTGAGGCTGGCACCAAGACACTTCTTGGAACAAGTTGTTTTTTAAAAAAACCAGTCTGACACAACAGTTCATTAACAGCTGTGTGGAAGGGATAGGTCTTGCACATCGTTTTCTAATTAGCAGGCTGAGCATTTTTGGAAGGTGGAGGTTTACAACTAAGTGTTTTAGCTTTATCCCCGCGTTGCCTGTGAATTCCTGCCAGCGCCCACCCCTGCCGCTGCTTCTTCACCTCCCCATCTTCTTTGGGCACAGCAGATGCCTGAAGCTGCCTTCCCCGCTTTCTTCTAGCCATCAATTCACTTCGGTCAAGTTTCTGCTGGAAGAGCGCTCGGAGCCTCTGCCGTGCCCTTAACCTTTTCTGTTGTGCTCATTTCTGTAACTGCTCATGTCACTGAAATGAAGTGCCCCAAACCGACTTTCCAGAGGATCTTGACCAGGCTTCATCTTTGTCCCTTTCCTTGCTCTCTCCATGTTATGACTCATGAGCAAGTCCCTGGAGGTCCCACCTGCCCCCAGCACTGTCACTACACCGTCCTCTCGCTTGGGGGAAAAATATACTACATTTGACCTCTGAGAAACATGGTTTACTAGGATTCTCGTGCACAGTTGAGAAGTACTTCATCCTACTTCTTAGTTTTAATTGAAGTCTGCAAGACGCTAACCTAAAATTTAAGTTTCTGGATGCTGACTAGGCCAGGCTGGCTGACATTTTTAATAATTTGCACATTTTGTTCACATTTTGACCCAACTGTTGGCAAAGGAGATTTGAATATAAATAAAAAAACCCTCAAGCCCCCAAATGATCTTTTGGGATTCTTCAGACTCTTTAAGAATCACTTTTTATGAATTTAACAATGCAGCTCAGGTTAAGACAGGTACTCAAAATCACTTAAATTTGATACAGAATATAACAAAAGCTGCTTCTCTCTGTTAAGGACATCTGTAAAGCAGTTTATCCATTTGACCCACCTCAGCCTTTACAAAGAGTATCTCTGACGGCATCAGAGGAGACAACAAGCCTATCTCTCCCAGACAAACTACTCAAGCTAGCAGTTAAATACAAAATTTAAACAGCCTCCATCCTTCCTCTCCAGGAAGCATTGAATCAAATCTCTCAATATTGTGTTTGAATCTATATGCACAGAATTGAATATATAACATTTTATTGTGCTGCTTTTCCATATCTTTAAGGAACAACCTAGGGCTGAGGAAGCATCAGAAATTAAAGTATTATGCAGTCTTTGTCACTGTCAATATTAAAATATTATTTCATACTGTTTTCTTAGCAGCTCCTGCTGAGATTCAGAAACAGTTTGCACGTAAGGATTACTAATTAAGTTCAGTCTCATCCTCCAGCCTCCCCCCCAGCCCACAACGTAAAATATAGTTGCACTTTGAATTTAGAAGACTGACTAATTGCGTCAGATATCTATCATTCATCTATGGAGAAGGCACTTCTTAGCTGCAGTTTTTACAGGAGGGTTCCTGCCTTTTGCCCCTTTGCACAGCTCTGTCTCAAGACTGAAGGACTCTTCTGTGGACAGGGAGGTAAACAGGGCTTCTGACTCACGCAGTCTCAAATCACACAGCTGTCAGTCCTGAGGAAAGCACCAGCAGCCTTCAATAGCCTACTCTTTAGAAGGATTGCTTACCATTAGGACGGTAAAGAATGCTTTACCTAGTGTTTATAGTGTACAGCTGGAAGTAAAGGTGCACCTTAAAGTGCTGCCTAAATTGAAGTTTTCATATGTTGGCACGGAGCAAATGCCCTAAAGTCCAAGGAAACCAATGATAGCACAGATCTCTTTTTGGAAAAACTTGGCTAGCATAAATATCTTTTCACAGACCAGGTAGTTATCAGCCTCCAGGCTATATTTTAAAATCCCCAAAATACCTGCTGTTAACTTTCATCCTCTGCTAACCATATCAAAGCACCACAAGACAGAAGAAAAGCCCTGCTATATGGTTACACTGTCACCAGTTTTCAGGTTTAGGGGCTTTTTTCAAAAGCTTTTGTAGATAAGAGCAGGCAGAAAGTTCCAAGCGAGGAAATATTTCTCTGTGCAGCCTTTAAGAAGAGCACATCTGGAATAGAAAGGGAGAAAAAACTCTCAGAAAAGCAACTCTCTAATAGATCAGTTGCATGTCAGAATCTGTTGGCAGTGTGACTCATTCTGCGCTCATTTCTACTGTAATAATTTATTGCTTTCCTAGGGTTGAATTTTCTCCCTCACTGTTTCGCTACAGCACTGCACGAAATAACCCAGCACCGAGCACCGCACCGCAGGAGTGCCACATGCCGTTAATCATGAGCAGTATAATTTTGGCAAAAGGAGAAGGGTGGTGCAATGTACAAATGAAGAAATATTAAACAAATAAACAACAATCAGCAGCAGGTGTATTAGAAACAAACGGCATGGCATAATGGCAGTCTGCTATTTTACACAGAGTCATCAGCTGGAGTCCGGCCTGGTTTTGTTCATGTCATTGCCATCAAGCAGCCATTCATTTTTCTGTCTAAACATGGTAGTGACCATAGTATTTTCTGAAATGGAAGGTTCAGATTTTCAAGCACACAGAGCATGCCTACCAGCAACGAAGGACAGAAAGAGAACCGGAGTATCTGTCTGTCTCTGTTCTCCCCTTCTTCACAGTAGACCTTTCTCTTTTGTTTGCATTTCTGCTCTCCATGCTCAGCTTCACTATCACCCTCTCTGCACGTCTCCCTTGTCCCAGCCTTTGGGCAGTTGGTGCAAAATCTGAAAGTCACAGCTAGATTCTAGACACCTAGAAGCCACAGCTGGATGCTGCGAAGTATCAGTGAATGCTGGAGTTTCCCCAAACACCTGAGGTTGGCTTGAGCTCCAGGGTGGGTAAGAAGAGAAACTGGGAAAGCATGAACAGGGATAAAAAAAGAAAGGAGGCTTCTGGTGTGAGAAGGACAGACTGCAAGACTTGCCTTGCTGGACATTTCTGCAGTAGTTCTTCCTGAGACTGGAGGAGGAAGAACTGGCTTTTTCCTCCCCCTTGTCTTGGGAACTGGCCACTGGATTTTTCTTGCTGAAAGAAGTTAAAAACTCAGATTCAAAACCAAAATCAGGTCCCACTTCAAACCCCCCCCGTTGCCTTTAAAACAACCGTTGAGGTAGTCCAGTGTGAGTGTGATGTGGAAGAGGCTTGCTGAAAGACAAGAGATGATGCAAGAGATATGAATTCACTAATATGAAATGAGTTATATTTGGTATAGAGTTAAATGAGTGGTTTTAGAGCTGCTTAAACGGAACACACCTGTTTTCTTCCATTCTAGCCAATGCAGTTTTCCATCTGAGTTGCAGACTACAAGTGACAAAAGGATCATGACACCTAATCAATAGTAATTCAAAAATCAAGAGCAGTTTCTGTGGTGTGGCTGCCCAGAAGTACTGGGCAGGCTACAAAGACAAGAACCTCCCCCCAGATAAAAGGGCAAACCAAGAAAATCTTACTAGTCATCTCCACCACACTGGCTTGCATTCTGACACCTCTAGAGCTAAAAATCTTTGAGGTCAGATTTTTAAAAGCATCCACAAAAAGCTGCTATTTAAATACACAGGTGAAGTGTTTTAGTTGGTAGCACGGTAACCCTGACTGCCTGGAAACATACTCAGATAAAAGGTTGTACTCGTCTGTAACCCTGGTATTTGTATTTCTGTGTGTCCACCAGCAAATGACGTAAAGCCTTGACCTGGAAACTCCCCAGACTTCATCAAGCTCTTCTGCTGTGCAAGACACCTCAGGCTGCACACGCACATGTGGCAAAGAACAGAGAAAATGGGGAGCAGGAGAAGCAGCAGTGAGGCAGGGACGAGCAGGCACTGCAATTCAGATGCACTGTCTTGCCTGCACTGGGAGCCTTCCTTGGAATTAATTTCAAACCATTTTGTCACTAGACGAACTGAAATATAAACAGTACACTATCATTTGGTGAATCATTTGTTCAAAAAATCTCATATCTAAACTAATTGTCTGCTCCTCAGCTCCTTGTCTGACAGCCTGGAAGGCAAACAGTGTTTAAGGAAAGAAAAAACAGCCATGTTGTGGTGCTACAGAACAGATGAGAGGGTTTGGGGTTTTTTAAAGTCCTTTTGATAAGAACCTATTAGAAAATGTTAAGTAAATGATAATATATGAATGACATTCTTGGTAGGGTATTTAAAGTATATTCAGACACAGCCCTGAAAGATGATGCTGGTTTTCAAGATACCCCACAACAAGGCTAGCCGCAGAAGTTGGGGGTTCATCCATCTAAAATAATATCAATGACAGATCTACAGACCAGGATTTGCTATGGGGGGACGATAGGCCTGAGATATTTCTATCAAGATAGTAGCACAGACAATTTTAAGACAGCTTCTTATTGCAAGGTAGAAATACTGGAAAGATGTACTAGAGTATGTGGTTCTAGAAGTAATATGAAAAATTTTACAAATTTCCATCCAAATTTTAATCTCTCATGTGACAGAGTGAATATTGCCAAAATCTCTTTTAGCAGGAAAAAAACCTAAGTTGCAAAGTGGTTTTGGAAATACGAGTGTGGATGTTCTTTCTGTTTTGAAACCTTCCAGCTCTATAATCTTAAGCTGTAGTATAAAATGCAGTCATTTCCCCAGCTCTTTCAGTTTATAGGGTTGACCTGTAGTTTGTTTAGGACCAGCAGAGCCACATTAATTTTCAGTACTTTCTCACGGAGAACTAATAGTGATAGCCTGGTCTGAGTGCGGAATTTTCTTCCCTTTCTCAAGACACTATAGAGGTAAATTTCTCATTAACTATAAAAAACAATAGGTAAGTCTTTAAAGCCAGTCTGATTATCCGGGTAGTTTATAATTAAACACAGGTGACTGTAGTGCTCATACCCTGGGTGTATAAAGGCTTGGGCTAATGGGATGAGCTTACTGGTCCTCACACAAGGCACCCACATCACAGGGGGGGCTCTGCCTTACATCTCTGCTTGGCGTCTGCAGTGTGGGGGTGAGAATGTGTTTTCCACCACCATCACTTCAACGGAGAAGCAGAGATACCCACCAAAGTTCTTTTGTTCCTGTGTGCAAGAGGTAAGGCATGATCGTACAGCTCATGGGGGAACCACTTCGCCCTGACCTCACGGTGACATCCTAACAAAGCGAGGAGCACACCAAGTGCTGGCTTGTCCAGCTACGCGTTGCTCAGTCACCAACAGTACTCTACACTTTACCCGCTCTTCCATTTGAAAATGCAAGAACATTGCATTGGAGTGTCAGTACTCAATCTCCAGCAGGTCAATCTACAATCTAGGGTTTTATCCAACTGATTCTGAAAAACAATCTCCCTTGCCCTCCAGCGTAAGTAATTTGTGGCAAATGGGGACTGATGACATTTAAAGCGAAAGTATTTTACAGCCTGTCCCTGCAATGTTGTTTATTTGTGTGGCACTGGGGATATGCCAGATGTTCTAAAAAGTCACCAAAACCTGATTTCCCTTTCAGCTTTGTAAACAGCAGCTAATCCATTTCCACTCTTTGTCAGGTCTCTTGTTTCAACCTGGTATTTTAAACCTCCTGGCCCAATCACGTCTAGGGCCTGAGGATGCTCTCTAAGGCAGACAATAAACAATAATAACTGAAGCACCTGGGATTTCATGGATATGCAACTACTGTGAAATTGAGATCTGAAACAGGTTGCAGTCTTGTCCAGAGAATTTACAATCTCATCAGAGAACACAGAAACGACACCAGCAAGATGGACAATAAAGTGCATATGACAGTCACAAATACTGATTTTCTTACAAACAATACCATTTAAAATGGCACTGGAAGTACACCACTGTGTGAACGTAGGTGAATGCCAGTAGGAGAGGGTTAGGTTCCCTCTCTGCTTCAGCAAGCTTTTCTCAGGTTCTAGGTAAAGCCTTGCACACCCACAAAAACTGTAGCAAGTTACATTGGGAGAAGGTAAATCTAATTGATAGGCATCAGCAAAGAGAGAGGCAGAAATCTGAAGTTCAGATGCTCTCAGTGGCAGGAGGAGGAAATGGCTTCTTTTAGGATTTTTGAACAGCAAAGTACTGTGCAAAGTGGGATTCAAAGGCAACAGCAAGGTGACCCCTGTCTCCTTTCTGGAGAAAGAAATCAGATTGACAAGCATGAAAATAAACTGCTTGGATTGTAATGAGAGGATTAATTAAATCTGGACTCTGACGTCTGCCTGACTCTTGATTGTCCCTATAGTTAAAAATGGGTTTTGCTTCTCCACTGGTTGTTCACACCTGGTTCTCACCTGTGTGGATAGTTAGGGCCTGGCGGTCGGAAGATGTCGTGCTGTACGGAAAGGTAGGCCCCCCCCCCTCCTC
>Ga0065711_1037484_pt1 | contig 19789 bp, 15 predicted proteins | sample Hoacrofraction12_FD_59098 | JGI IMG/M metagenome (GOLD analysis project Ga0065711, IMG submission 59098) | Hoatzin crop microbial communities from Cojedes, Venezuela - Epithelial fraction 12 v2 (version 2) | ecosystem: Host-associated > Birds > Digestive system > Esophagus > Crop | place... | reverse complement strand
GGGCTGGAATATCTCCAGAGAAGGAGACTCCACAGCCTCCCTGGGCAGCCTGGGCCAGGGCTCCGTCACCCTCAGAGGGAAGAAGTTCTTCCTCGGGTTCAGCTGGAACTTCCCAGGTTTCAGTTTGTGCCCGTTGCCCCTTGTCCTGAAGTCAGACAAAGGTTTTTTGGATGTCCAACTCAGCACCTTCATTTTCAGATGTGTGGGAAATAGGTTGCCTTGGTTGGGTGTGTGAAACGTGAAAGTGTCACTTGTCTCTTGGAAATGAGTTGTTTTGACAACTTGTTCCAAGTCTCTCTTGGAAATGAAGGCTTGAAGGAGTCTTTGGAAAAGGCACTTTGATTCGTGAGTCACTTCAGCTGGCAAAGATTTCATGTTTTTCATGTTTTAACACCTAGTTAGTGAAGAGCCTTTTAAGAGCACCTTTTTCCTTCTCCGGAGCGTTCCGCTGCTTGGAGTTCGGTCGTTATATGAGTATAAGCCCAGACATCGACCCGGAGGGATGCAGCGCTCGGGCTTTACGCTGCTCGGAGCCTCCAGGAGCGGTGGGCCCTGACGAGGAGCTGCGTTATCACTGTCCTGGCGCCGCGCGGGGCTTCTGCAGCAGGGCTGGGGCTCTTCAAGGCTCAGCAGACACCTCCGGTCGATCCACCTGCGCTGGCTGCACAGCCGGTGCAACTCCCCGCACCGAGGGGAGGACGGGCGAAGCGGTTTTGCTTTCCTGTGTTTTTCAGAAGGGCACTCGGTCGCATGTGCGTCGCCGCTGGGATTTTACCTCCGCTCCTCTCTCGTGTTGCGTAACAGGAAAACCCCGTACCAGCTCCCCAGGTAACCAGGGGCTTTTTGTAAGAGGCTCTCTGGCTTGCAGTGGATCTTAGACCGTGCTCCTGGTTAAACAAAAAGGAACTAGAAGTGGTGGGAGAAGTTCTGATCCTGGTACAGGGCCGTGTGTGCACACTCTGATTCCTGGAAGGCCTTTTGGACTGTTTATTGCACTGGAAATTATGTGGTCTTTTCCTTTCCTGCAGGATGGTTCTTGATGTTAGAACTGGCCTTCAGTCACAGAAATTTCCTAACAAAGCACATAATCACTCAAGAATTGGGATTTTGTGCAGCAGTGCTCATCAGCAAAGAAAGGAAAGTTGATATCTGCTTGCTGTCTTATTTTAGACAATTGAATTGAAAAAACAAAGCAGCAGGAAGGGAAGTTATAGTTTCGGTTCCTGCAAGCTGAAGGTTTGCCTGGGTTCAGCAATGACAAATAAATGAGATCATGCCTAGATTGGCTCTGCGTCTGCCGTGCCTGTGGTGGAGGTGAACCGAAAGTCTCCATGCTTGTTAAGACCTGAAGGCGATTTTTGTAACGAGCTGTGGCAGTGGCAGCTGCTTGCTCAGCACCGAGACTGGACGCCCTGCCTGGGCAATGCTCTTCGCTCGGTGGAGAGCTGGGGTCGTGTCCAAAGAGAAAAGCAACAAATAACTGTGAATGCAGCTTGAAGCAGGTTAGCCTGCTGCCCAGAGCGCTGGGTGAGCACACCTGAAAACTTGCAATTTCTGCAAAATCTCAACACGTGAGGTCATCCTTTTTGTTTGAGCGAGAGGGCGGGAGGGCTCCCGTGCGTGGTACTGGTACCAGAGCTAGGTGGTACTGGGACTGCCTTTGCAAAGCGACATTTTTTCTCGGTTTTGGTGCCTGGGGAAGAAGTGCCGGCTGGACTCTGGTCACTGAGGAGCAGAGCTGGGGCTATGACCCACGTTTTCTAAGGCTTGTCCGAAGTTTTAACCGTTGGATCAGACAGAGCTTCCGTTCCCCTCACAGTACCACTGCTGGAAGCGTGCAAACATTGCAGCCACTGCAGCCGTGTATCCGCTGGGGGGAATCGCTCACTGCCAGCCCTGAGGCTGCTGCCAGCACAAAGAGGCATTCGAGCAGGAGAAGGCTTGGTAGGGAGCAAATATTGCCAGGTAATGATTTTTTTTCCCCTCTAGTCAGCCACTTTCTTTTTTTCATCTTCTTCCATCTTTCTCACACCTACCTTTTGTACTGTGCATTTGGCGATTAATACAGATTGCCATGAGGAATAAACTGCCCGTTTTGGGAAGTGAGTCTGAGAAGAACTCAGCAAAACCCTGTTAAGTTCCTGCCCCTTTGCACATCTCCTGGTTTTATGGCCAGCCACATCCGAAGCTGAGGAGTTACTCGTTGTGTTTCACCTCTGTTCTGGTCGCTTCCCCAGCCCCCCAGCACAGGCTCGCCAGGCGGGGGGCTGGAAGGAGGGTAAGGTGGTCTAGCAGTGGACTGTGCTGCTGCCACCGAGTGCAGCATGATGCTGTTTATCTCATTATTTTTCCTTATACTCCAACTGCATGTTCATGCCCCGTCCTTTGTACTAACAGCGTGCTCTGGGCTGGTCCTGCCGCCTTCTAATCCATCAGAAGTCCCCGCTTTTCAGTCTGGTCGGGCCTTTTGGTCCACTCACCTTGAGGCCACAAAGCTGCTTGTGATGGTACCAGCAAGGAGAGGCTGAGGTCTCAGCTGGCTGAAGCTTCCCCAGATCCATCTGAGAGCGGCTCAGGTGGGAGGGGACCCACCAGTGGCCCCGGTGGGAGGTGGTCTGCTGCAGGCTGGGGAGGAAGAGCGTTGGCCGTGCAAGAAGTTCTCCCCCAAGATCTGACACCTCCACCCCCAGAACAGGAGTTTGGGTTATTTTTCCCTATAAAAAAAGATGTGAGGAGCGGAAACTGTAGCCTGCTCTCAGCTATTCTGATTGCTGCAGCATGCCACCACCCTTCCTCATCACCCACGTGCATTATTTTTAGGGTTTGTTTGCCTCACTGAACTCCAGCTCATTCTTTCTTAGGGTGACAAGGGCTTTGCTCCTGCAGCTACCCAGGTGGCACACCAGAAACCACAGCCATGCCTGGGGAAGCTTCCCCTTCGCCATCGTGTTCTCGGTTCCTTCGCCAGCAAGTGATGGGAAGCAGTGCTCGGATGGCATCAGACGGGAGAGGCCAAACCAGTGCCAGCTCTGAGGTGGATGGGAGCAGCTGCATTTAGTGAGGCTTCATACCAGTTTACCTCCCCCCAATTCCAGTTCACGTCCCGCCCAGCCCAGATCCGTTTGGCACTGAGGGCTTTTAAACCGTAACTTAAAAATACACACGAGCACACACGCACAGATGAAGGACTGGCAGGGAAGGAGAAACGATTCGCAGCGATACGTTGTTCCTCTTGATGAGGAGTCCAGGGCCTCGGCACGACAAAGAGGTTTCCCCCTTGGCTTGGAGAAGGGGTTGCAGGAACCACCCAGGCCCCACATGGCCGGGACTGGGTGCTGGATGTCTCTCCCGCTTTTGGTGTGGTTTCCTGCAGACCAGTGGCCCCTTTCTGTAATGAGGGCCAGGCTTTTTCAATTGGCTTTCTAAAGAAGATTTAAAACTGGCATTAGTCCCAGTCCCTCAGTAAACTGCAATAGGGAACTTCTTTCTCTGTCTTGCTGGTAAAAGGTACTAAAAGGGGTTAAATCCATCCCAGAAATGCACCATTTTTTTTGGTAACACATTCCGCATGATTTGGCTGGGATATTTGTGGCCTAAGGTGTGACCTTGGATGGTTGCTTGGTGGGCTGAGTTTTACTGGTTTAAATTAGGGTTGTGAGCTGGACCCTCTGTTTGCTCAGAATTAGGGGACTTTTCTGTTTAAAAGGTTGGTTCACGGTCACCTCTGGGGAGCGTAGGGAACTGCTGAAAGCATGTCGGCTTTCTGAAAATCCCCAGTTCTGTGTTGTGTTTTGTGTGCTCCAGTTCAGAGCTCCTCTTTCAGCAGGCTGCTTCTCTTGCACAGGCGAGCTCCTTGAACTTGGGGCAGTTGAGACTTCTGACCTAGTTGTGGTAAGCGAGACCTAATGTTTATTTAAGGAGCCTTGGGGTTAGACTGTCATTATCTAGAGTTGTGTTGTGGTGCCGTGGTCTTGAGACGTTCCTTATTGCTGCTTGAACCTCTGGGCCGGATGCTGAAACTAGCCTGATACTTTCTCTCTGGGGAGAAACCATGAGAGACGTGCATCGTTTAGTGAGCGCACAAACGGTCCTTAGTTTTGGCATTCAAATGTCAAGCTTCACGTCTTCTGGTTTTCTCTGAGGTTCCTTCCTCTTTGGTGCCATGGTTGCAATTATACGACAGTTTTTGTAAAGGATGTTGATCATCCCCATGTGTCTTGAGGCATAAATTAACTGGGGACATCTGGAAGAAATGTTCTGCGCGCGTTAGTCGTGCCGCATTGGCCTGTTCAAGCTGGAGATCTGCCTTAGATGGAGAGCTCATCTCAACCTGCCTGGCAATGACTGCTCTTGCCTTGTACGTAGGTCTGCTGGCCACCAGAGCTGTGGTCGCTGCCTCTCCCTGCGAGCAGTTTGCACAATAATACGGTATTTCATTGCTGACTCTTTAAATTTGAAACTGAACAATAAAATATTACAACAAAAAGGCTTTTCACCTAAACATGGATAAGCAGCCATCAGGTATATCCAGTAGTGGAGCAGTGTTAAGGTTGTTGGGTTAATAGTTAAAATATAAACTACCACTTAATCTGTTGATGACTTATTTACTGTATAATAATGTCAACAGATGAAGTAAACTAACTTTTTTCCTACTTAGTTTATTTTACACCCTCTTTTTTCTGCAGGGCAGTACTGATATGAAGCTAGGTTGATCAACAAACAACTCTTGACAAGACCAGAAGGATGTGATACGAACTAGTACGATACACAGGAGATGCACCCTGTGGAGGAAATACAATGGAAAACCAAGGGTGTTTTTAAAAATTGTTATAATTTATTTTCCACAATAGCAAAATACAGTCAGTTTTCAGACTTCAGTGGGGAATCTCAAGTTAAGGTCTTAGGCCAATGTTAACAAGATTCATCTAAAGAAGTGGCAGATTTGTTCTGTCCATTAAATTTAAGAAAAACCGCCATGAAGCCACTGCTGTCTTGCCGAGGAGGCACCGGAGGCATCTGTCCCAGAGGATGCTTTCAGTATCTCATGCGTGTAGGAGCAGCTGCATGTTTTCCCGTTTATACACATCTAGTCGATAAAGACCTGCAGGCTGCTCAGCCTGTACAAGGGGAACGGCTTTAGCAAACCAGAGACAAGTACAATTGCGTGATTTGGGGAAGCAATTTTCCTTGCTAGAAGTAGTTTGGGTGAATGTATTTTTGCATAAGAAGTTTTAAGGAAGTGTATGTTCAGGGTACATTCACGTACATAACTTTTTCTGTGTAAAGCAGCTTTACATATATGAATATACATTAAGAATACATGGTTACTGATGAAGAAAACTAAGGAAACCGTGTGTCTCGGGTATTCCTTGCTCTGGCAAAGTTCTCCTTAGCTGAGTGTCTTGCCTGAGTAAGGACTATGGGAACAAACCGAGAATAAATGACGATTCAGTGTCAGTCGTAACCCCCCATTTCATATGACGGAGAAGCAGCACTTCTGTACACGTTACGTGGGCATTGTAGAAGAAAATGCATTGGGCAGCTGGAGGAGGTTGCACAGATGGGTAATGCGGAGCAGAATGTGCTTTATTCCTGAATCCCAGCTCTTGGCAAAATCCCGTACCCAGAGCCAAATCGTTTATGAAGAATTTATTTAATTATGACGGCAGCCAGCTATGTAACTGACAACCTTGTCTCAAACCCAGCTAACTGAATTCTTTCCTTGCAAGGTTGATTTTAATCCTCCTGTCCCTAAAGCAATGTTTTTCAGCCTATGATCCAGAGAGTTCCCTGTATCACTCCTAATGGATCCACGCGTGGTATTGAAAGACGTGTAACTGTCTCTTTAGTCGGTGTGTTTTGCTCTCTCTGTCCCCTGGAGCACGCCTTCCCACGGACCCGTGTGACCGCTGCTCCAAGGGCGAGGTGCCGGCCCTCCGCCAAGCCGGCCCGCTCCTGCCCGGCACCAGGAGCCGCTCCGGGCCAAGACCTTTGGCCGCTGGCGTCAGGCTCTGGGCAGAGCTGTGTGCCGTGGGGATCAGAGCACGCAGGTCCACGCCAGGCACACAAACAGTTGCAGCCGCTCCTCCCCAGCTGACGTTCAGATGTCCCATGACAGCAGTTCCCCGGGTGCTCATCTGTCGAGAGGAATCTTCCTTCTCCCAATAAAGGAACAACTGGCATTACATTCCGGGCTTCTGTTCAAGGTCTGATTTTACATGACAATAATCTGTTGTTCAGCTGCCATGTTCCTTTCAAGTATGTGACCCTGGCAGTAGTCTTCAACACGTCACTGTCCCTTGCATTTAAATCCAACCACAGCGAACGGCGTCTTTATTAGCACTGACAGCGTGAATGCGAACATGTTTTTGGTAGCTTATGAGTGAAATACGTATCTGACTTCAAAGCCAGCTCAGAAGTCCTTCTAGAATGACACGTTGATTGGGAAGGGAGGGGAAAACCCACATTCGTGTTTATCTCTTGAGGTCAGCAAGCAACAGTGCAGAAGGCCCCCACGCTTAGATGAAAACCAGCAGCCTGCGTCTGCAGCGGCTGGTGAAGCTGGGAACAAGCAAGCTTCAGATACTGGCAGACTGAAGTGGCTGGAGCATGGCCACAGCTATACCCTGAATTTGAGTGTTTCGCCTTAAGAAATGCATACAGATTTGCCCTCAGCTTGAATCTTTAAAATTCTGAGGGTTCTGGCATTAGTCCACTAAAACCTGTGCTTTATATCAAGTGAGAGAGTGAAGTGTCACGTCAGGGCTAAGGGTGACCTTGGGACAGGCTGGATGGCTGAGTGATAAAAAGGGATTTTAAGCACCTGGCTGGACTGGTGCAGAAGTATCTGTTTCTTAGGTCATGTTTGTATGCTTGGCGATTGGAAAGACACTGGTTATCTGGAGCTTGTAACTAATTTGTCTTTGGGTAAGAAGTCTGAATCTGAGCCGTGCTAGCTACCCGCACACCAGCCTTGGGCAGGCAGATTCCCTTTCAGAAGCGAAAGGAGACTTTATTTCCAGACTGGAGCAGCATTTCTAAAGAATTCGAGACAATGTAGGGATGGAATAACTTGTGCTCCTTAGGATGTACCTTCTTTGTAGGTGGAACACCAGATACAGGCAGAAGTGAAGGGGAACTTGTACTTTTCCTGACAAACGTACGAGTTGCCACAATAATATACAAAGTTATTGAAACTATGCATGTCACATGTGCGGGTTTAGTATTAGTATGGAAGTTTCTCACTTTTGGTGGGGGAAGGCAGAGCAGAGAGTTGTGTGCCAGGATACTTCACTGCTTGTATTGCGGATTGGATTGGGCTTGGAGCCTGAGGCTGCTGGTGCTGTTTTGCCTTGAAGACCGAATCAGTGCAGTGGGCATCGGTTTTGTAGGTATGGAAGAGCAATAGGTAGTCTTGTTCAAAGCAACATTCAAAGCAAAGATGGTGCCCTTGGATGTTCAGCTCTAAAACAAGCAATTCTGTTGCACACATGTCCGTTTCTCTTGGTATTTTATCACTTTTAGGGAAAATGTTTTATTTTGAGTATTTCTCATTTTGACTAAGAAAGACTAAAATAAAGGTGAAAAGTCACGATAAATTCTCGACTCACCAGTCTCCTTCTCCCTTGCTTTGCTATTAGTCACAGCTTTATTGAAGTCTCTCCATCCATGGGAGTATTGGCCAGCAGTGCTCGCTGCCTGAAATACGGGGAGGCTCCTGGGTTTCCCTCTTACAGCTGCCTGTCCTGCAGTAGTGGCAGGTCTTGCTCTACCGGTAGTTCAGAATAGAGAAAGTGTACGAAACTGCTCCAGCCTTCAGCTTGGTCAAAGCCTGCCTGGAGCTCAGCTCATGGGGAGAAGGTGGTGGTTGTCTCTGTCTCCATGGCGAAGGAAAACCTCTTGCTCTCACGGCAGGTGGAGAGCTGCCAGAGGCGCTCCTGGCTCAGGCAGCCCAGCTCCTTCAGAAGCTTGAAGAGGTCATTGCGGAATTTGACACCGATGAAGGCATAGAGGAAAGGATTGAGGCAGCATCGGAAGCAGGCCAGAGTGTAGGTCACATCGTCTGCCACGTCAAGCTTCTTGCTCTCCTCACATGAGCTGGTGTTGTTGAAGGCTGAGATGGTCTTGGCCAGCATGACGCCATTGTAGGGCAGCTGGAAGACAATGAAGACAATTACAACGGCAATGATGACCTTGATGGCTTTATTCTTCTCAAAGTTGCGGGCCTGCAGTAATGTTTTGATGATGATGAGGTAGCAGACAGACATGACCAGTAGAGGAAATAAAAAGCCAAAAACCATTTGGGACACTTTGATGCCAGCGTTGAAGGTCTGCAAGTCATTAGCGATGATGGAACAACGGGGATGGTTGGCTGCATTATTTACACCGCTGTGAACCAGCTCAGGGATTGAGAGGATGAAGGCCAGGAGCCAAATGAGGATGCATGTGACCTTGCTAATGAATATCATCCGTGGACGGAAGCGGTGGGCCGAGGCAGCCTGAACAATGGCAAAGTACCTGTCGATGCTGATGGACAGGAGGAGCAGCATTCCGCTGAAGAAACTCATTTTGCAGATGCAATAGACGGCTTTGCAGGCAAACTCCCCAAAAAGCCAGTGCATGGCTGCGCTTGTGGCCCAAAAGGGGAGGGTCAGCAGGAAGAGGATGTCTGCCAGTGCCAGGTTCAGCAAATAGATGTCCGTCATGGTCTTGAGCCTCTTGAAGTAGATGTAGGTGAGCATCACCAGCCCGTTCCCCAGCAGCCCTGTGAAGCAGATGAGGGAGTACATGGCTGGGAGGAAGGCAGCGCGGAAGTTACGGACTTCTTCCTTCTCACACAGGGTCTCAAACATGGTGTAGTCGATGGTGATGCTGGAGTCATAGTCATCGGTGACATTGTTCCCAGTGCAGAACTAGAACGGGGAAGAAAAGCAGAGTGCATTGGGACAGGTCCTGGGCCCTGCCGCTGGCCTGCGAGGCAGGCAGGAGTACCCAGCTGCAGAGAAGTCCCAGGGAGTTCCCAAGTGTCGGCTCATGCCAACATCACGCACAGAGCTGGCAAGGTCTCGTGGCTGAAAACGTTTCCCATAAGTCTCTGTGGGGTTTGGGGTTTTTCTGGGGGCTCGGAGTGGGAATTCCACCAGAAATGTTTAGTGCTCAGCCAAAGTAACACCTGCAGACTCTCAGATGTGTGGCTGCCTTCCAGAGTGTTTCGGGGCCCACGTACAGCTGTCTGTACACAGTCAGCTGTCGGAGAAAATGGGAAAAGTAACGCATCCTTCAGCCTTCTCCTCCTCTCAGCAGGGACGTTTCCTCTTAACTGACTCTACTTGTTAGGCATTTTCTAACTTCAGTATTCCCTCCCTTCTCCAGTCTGAGATGTTCCTGATGCTCCTGTCCCCTTCTCACTCGTGACAGTGCTAGAAGAGGGCTGCAGCGGTTGTGTCTGTGACCGGCAGCAACCTGGCAGAGCCAGCACCGGTGTCCCGGGCTGCCTGGTCCTGCCGCCCCGTGCCCGCAGCGAGGGCTGAGCCCGCCGAGCGGCTGGAGCAGCCCTGCGAGCAAAGGGCCAAGGGGAGGGCCAAGCCGGGGCCTCGCCGGGCTGTTTTCTCTGCTAAATTAACAGAGGTGTCAATGAGACGGGGAGGAAGCGCAGCGAGGGGAGCAGGAAGCTGCTGCCGTGCTGGCGTGGACACGTTGCCGCTGTCTCATTCAGGCCCCTGCCCCTGATGTAAGCTCTGATTATTCTTGTTTCATCTTCCTACACTGCCATAACCTACAGGGCAGAGTGAGCTTGTGGTATCCGTGCCCTGCTTTTTTGTGACTTATTAGTCTCCAGTACCTGCTCTCCATTGCACCGAGATGAAAGGTTTCCCCTGGATACCTCTGCCTGTTATCACCGAGTATCTTCGCGCGCTCTCCAGCTCCGGCAGGCTTGGCTTTCACCACATCCTGCCTGCTATCTGGAGGCATGCCACCAGAAGTGAAAGGGAAAAGAAACGGGCTGCAAAACTCTCCCTGCTCTGCGGAGCCGCTCGGCGAGCCCGCGCTGGGGGCCACGGCTGCGCTGGGGCTGTGGGAGCGCGGTTCAGGAGCAGGTCACGGCACAGCTCAGTGCTTCGCGTCCTCCTTCCCGCTCCGGGCTTCCTCGGGGCAGGAACGGCCCCGTCAGCTCCCCAGCGCTGACCTCGGCTGCGGCCCCGCGCTCTGACCGGGTGCTTGCAGGAGCCGGGAGCTGGCTCTTCACGAGCACTCGGCGCAGGATGCTCTCGTCTTCCCTGAAACGGCTCCTTTTGGTGCTGGAGTGGGACTCGGTCCCAGCAGCCCGGGCCATCTGAAAATCGCAGTGTGGGTCATGGTTTCTGTTCTCTCTTTGTTTTCACTCCTTTTGTTTGTTTTTTCTCTGGCTTTAGCACTGCGCTGCTGTCTCGCCGCCCACCTCCCTCCGAGCCGGATCCCCGCTGCGGGCAGCCCTGGCCCCACGCCGCTCTGCAGGGCTCTGCGGGGCTGCTTTTTGCCTATCTAAGTTTTCAAGATCTCTCTTTACCCACCACACAAGTGCAGCTGGATTTCAACAAGGTTGTTTTTAACTTCTTACCTGAAAAAACAGAGGAAGGCCGAAAACCAGGGTGACCTTTAGGTGCTTGCCTGTGGAAGAAGGGGACACTGTGTTAGTGTTCGCAGTTCAGCGGGGCTTTCCATGTGATGCTCACTTTGAAAAAGCAGTGGTAGCATACTTGACCATGGCATTCTCAACCCTGTGAAGCTCCCCACAGCTGAGTAAACTAAAACCCGATGAGGATGCCGACAGGATCACCCAGGGTCACATCACAATTTACTGTCAGAGCACAGATTAAATCTCGGGAGTCTGGCCCCTCCGGTTTCACCTCTAAGGGCTGATAGCTAAGGATGATTCACCTGCACACAGTGTAACCGTTTTTATTTTATACCCTTTTTTTCCCCTACAGCCAGCAGCCTCTCTGCTGTGCCTGTTCTGAGCTGTGAGGATGTAGCACGCTCAGCCCGTGTACAAACATACGGCTGTGAGTGCAGTGAACTTGGCCCAGCTGCTGCCTGAGAGCGCGGTGCTGGACTGCGAACAGGAAGGCTCAGCTCCCTGCAGGATGCACGAGGCTGGAGCTGGCGGAGATTTATTGCTCGTCTCTAAATGTCAGAGTTGGCTTCTGCTGCTTTTGGATGTGGAGATGCTGGATGCTGACAGCTGGGAGGAAAAGCTAAATTCAGAGCCAGCTGTGATAATGGTGAGAGCAATCTCAGACAAGCAGCTCTTCCTGCTGTGGTTAGCAGGGCATAGAGGCCAGTGAAAGCTTTTGCTTTGCTCTATTTAAAGCACATACCAGCATCTACCTCGGGCAGCTGCGACTGAAAGCTGCTCGAGCTAGAAGGTGATCTGGCACCTGTGAGAAAGCCCTCGCCTCCGCCCGCTCCGGCGCGCGCAGAAGATGTGGCCTTCCCGGAGGGCGAGCTGGCGGCGGCTGCGCTGCGCATCCCGCTGCTCACCCGCCCACGTCTGCAGGCGCTGGCTCGTCCCCCGCGCCGCAGCCCCTCGCCTCGTGGAGTCAGAGACCAGTTCGGGTTGGGAGGGACCTTTAAAGGTCATCTAGCCCAACCGCCTGCTGATCAACTCCCTGCTGCTGATGTGGTCCAGGCTCACTGAGCAAGGCTGGGGCAGAGCCAGGAGATGCCTTTGGCTTTCAGCCGCCTGTTTCTTCTGGGGCGTATGGCGTTCTCCCGGTCTGTCCGCGAATTTGTCTGACTCCTTTGCCCCTCTCGTGCTCGGCAGGCTGCAGTACACAGCTCCACTCCGCTCCTTCGCGCCCTTCCCTCTCTGCCAGTCTCCTGTCCAGGCGTGGCAGTGGAGCGGGACGATGGACTCCCGCTGCGTCAGGTCACGCCAACGCTGCGCCAGTGACCCCGCTTCAGTCGCAGGCAGCGGCATCACCACCAACAGCAACGGTTACTTCGGTATCTGCGATTGGAGATGCGTGTTTGTGTGCGAGTGGCGATGTGTGGGTGAGAGATCCTCAGCCGCACGTGAAAAAAATCTCACGCTTCCCACCCCCAGAGCCTGTTCGTGAGCTTCCCGCTGTGTCCTGCAGAAGCGGTCCCTCGCCTTCCTCCCTGGTTTTCATCTTTCATACTCGTGCAGCTGGTGCTTATTTACATTCGTACGCCACTCCTCTGGACCCTCACGGGGGGAGTCGGGAGCGTCGCTGGCGCAGTTAGCGGCCGGGAATGGAGTGCCAAGGCTGGGCCTGAGGAGAGCGGGGGGAGCTTGGCTGAATGCTTCTCTCTGTGTCTTCTGTCTGTCCACGGGCTTCCACTCTGACCAGTCCCAGGCTGCAGGAAGGGGTTTGGTGAGCATCTGGTGGAGACATCTCTGCCTTCACGCTGCTGAGGTAACTTTTGCATTTTACACACAGGAAACATGCTGAAAGCCCAAACCACTTAAACCTGCTGGGTGAATTTGAGCAAGCCTAGACTGTAATCGCCTTCCTTGCCTGGGACCCAGGCGTGGGGTCCCCGACCTCTGCTAAAAGCCCTGGCATGTGCAGTCTTTAAATTCCTTTTCCTTCTGGTTTCCAAGGCACTCCGGGCGTTGGTGCTGACGTCTGCCCGCGCCTGCTGACGGGCGATAACCCCCGCTGCTGGCCCGTCTCGGCCGCGCCGGGCTGCGCTGAGGCCTCATAGACACTTCCCAGAGGCTGTGTCCAGAGGAGGCAGGGGACAAGAGCCACTCGCAGAGGAAAGGCACCAACCTGAACCCCACTCCATCGGTGTGTTGCTCTCAGCAGCACTTGGTTTGCGTTTCTCGGTCATCCCATGCGAAGGGCACGGGGCTGCCCAATGCCCGGCACGGCCAGCCCGGACCGCTTGCCCCCGAGCACCGTAGCATCTTCCCCTGCTGTTTTTGCATCTCCCCTTCAAGCGCCGGGACCAGCCCAGCCCTTGGTTAATCTGAGAAGCCAGGAGTGCGCAGCCCTGGGGAGCTGCCTGTTCTTTTTTTTCTCTTAGCACGCTGTAAAGTGTCTAACGAAATAGGACTGGTAAAGTGACTCAACTAACGATCCTGAAACAGTTCGGCGAAGTATCATTCCTTTGAAGATCTTCGCGCTTTGTTTTTGCTGTTTCAAGTGTCTTAAATGTCAAATGTCAAACAAGCTTGCCCTGTTTCTTCCCCTCTTCGTCCCCCCATCTTGGCTCACGCATCTGCAAAGGCCTCGTGGTCCCGCGCGCCCCGGCTGAGCCAGTCCCTGCGTCACCGGTTTCGGGCTGCCGGGACGAGACTCGCTTCTCCCGGCAGCGCCCGTGGGGGTCCGGGGCGGCGGGCGGGGGGAGCAGAAGCAGATGAGTTGCAGGGAGGAAATGAGACACGCTCTGGAGTTTAATGGGCAATTTTAGGTAGCTTGCTTTACTTTTTTTTTTTTTCCCTCCTGTAGCAGTTCTCTGCTGTGGGTATTTTCCTAAAGTTTTGTTCCTCAAAATATTAAGAAAAACCCCCCTCTCAAAAGTCCCCAGAAGCTGTTGAACTAGAAACCTCATTTATAAAAAGACAACAAAACCCCATTGCTGCAAATGAGTCAGACGAGTTACAGAGCCCAGCGGCAGCCCCCACGCCGGCGATGCTCTGCGTCGCTGCACCCTCCTGTCCCGCGGGACCTGGGAAGGGTGGGCAGGAGACGTGCGAACGGGCGAGGGAAGGGGTCTGCTCTCCGCTGCTGGTGGTGGGCTGGGCGTGCAGGAGAGGGGACAGCAGCCCTGCAGTTCTGAAAATCTTCCTCCACAGAGCAAGCACAAGGGGTGGGATTCGTCCTGCTGAACTCCAGCCCTCGGCAGCTGCGGAGCTGCTCAGGCTCCCTCAACAGCAAAGGGGAAGAAATGGTGTTTTTAAGGCATGGTTCGGCTGCCGTGGGGAGGGACCTGGGGCGCAGGCCATGCCATGGCGTGGCAGAAGCGTGGGTGGGTAAGCTTGGACAGATGAATCCCTTCCAGTTTATCTGAATCTCCCTCAGCATCAATGACCAATCTTTAGCAAGATAAGACACCGCAGTAGCAGTGAATCCCCCAGGTACACCCAGAAAAGCTTCTGACAGTGAGAAACACTTGACAGCAGATTGTCTACCTAGAGGAGGAAAGAGGAGCAGAAACACAACTGTGTAGGAGGGTTGAAACGGACTGGACAGACAAAATCCTGCGGGATGCAGCGCTGGGTCCGCTCCCACCCGAGCAGGTCTCTGCGGGTGCTGAGGAACCCCCCGAGGGCAAAGCAAGAGTCGGGAATGCTTCAGGGAGCGTTGGCACAGCCGAGCAAGCCTGCTCTGGGTAAACCCTCCTGGCGAAGGAATGTTCTGCTCTAGGTCAGAACTGCCGAGCAGAAGTTTCAGTCTCGAGCACCGCAGCACATGGGTAGGCAGTGAGTAACGTGCTGTTTATATCTTGAAACATGTACCGGTTTCTGGTGCCTCTTCACCATCAGTATAGTAGGCATTTGGGGAAAGAACCAGATATTTCTGAGAAAAATTAATCATACTTCAATGATATAATGACTATTGGCAGTTAACTGCTCAGAGCCTGTTCTCCCCCCTCCTTTCCCCTCGACTTCTCACAACTGACAGAGGAAGGATGCCATCATTTCAGGAGTGAACAGACCCAAAGTCATGCTTTGATTTCATGTGTTCATAGGTCTGTGGAAGAAGAAAGTTAGTAATTGTCTGCCTCCACCTCTTTTAGGAAATTGTGAATCGAAAGACAAGATAAGCAGAGATAAGCGAGTTAAAACATTCATTCTTAAGTAAGCCAATCAGATTTCCTACATAACTGCTTTTAAAAAAGCAATAATGCTGTGCATCTTCCAGTGCAGCGAAGTATTTATTTTGAAATATTCCTCTGAAATACAATAGTAGGACAAAAAACCCAAAGCAGGAACATTCTCATACTCTTCTTGTCAGATTCTCGTTAATTCTTTCTCTTTGCTGTCATAACTAACCTTTACCAATTAGCTAAAGTCAGAGTAAGAGCTGTCCCCCCTACGACTGAGCCCCTTCCGACAAGGAGCCGACAGCACCCACACCATGGTGCGGAGGGCAGAGCGGCGTGTGGCGAGGAGGGCCAGCCGGGTCGTGGAGGCTGGCTTGGATGCAGGGATTCCAAACTCAGGCATTTCCTAAGCCGGTGATCGCTGGAGGCTGGCAGGAGGTGTCCGGGGGGACCCTCCCTCTGCCCCGTCCCTGCTTCTGCCCGGGGGTCCTGCCGGGACCCCCTCCTCCAGCTCCCTGCTGCATCCCCAGCTGCTTCTCCCCAGTGTGGCACGGGGCTGGAAGACCCCGAGCTCCCGTTCCTTGCCCAGCGCCGGGGAGCACCGGCTGCGCTGTGCACGGCTTCGCGCTCGGCCGCGGCCGCGGAGCCCTCTGCCCGAGCCAGCAATCCCTGCCGGGAGCGGGAGCGCTGGCCTGGGGGCTGAAACAGCGGGCAGAGATACGAAGCGAAGTGGTGATTTTCCCAGCTGCACCAGACTAGCTCTCTGTGCGGTTTTGCGTGAATCACTTTAAGATTTTGCACCTTAATTTCTTCAGAAAAGGAGAGGGTGACAGCCCCCACGCTTGCGCTGCAGTCTAAGGCGCCGGGGGGGAGCTGGGTGCTCAGACCTCGGTGCGTTCGCAGGCTCTCTGCAGCTCCGCGGGCTGCACCTCCCAGCCCAGGGAAGCCTCTCGCGTCCACCGAGTTCAGAGCTCTGATTCGAAAATGTCACCGGGAAAAGGCAGTGACGCCTCCCATTGCACCCTGCTGCAAGGCTCAGTTCCTCACACCGGGACCAAGGCTCTGCTGGGCTGGCGCCCCGGCTGCTGCCCCGTCCCTCCCACCATCCCCGCTGCCGCGCCGGCCGCGCGCTCCGCCACGGCGAGGTCCTGCCCGTATGGTAGACCCAGTTTGGTTAGTCTGGTTACACACTGACTTACCCACCTGAGCTGTTGCCTTTGTCCCTCTCCCCTGCACCTCCCTCCGCCACACTGGGATTAGTGTTTGCAAATATGTGAGCAATAAAAAGAAGTGAAAAAGGAGTAAATCATACAGTCTTAGAAGAAAGAGGATCCTGCCTTTTATCAGCTCTGGCCCCGGCGCCATTCCTGTCCCACGGCCGCCCACCTGCGCCGGCTCCTGGAAGCCGGTGCCTGCAGAGCACCGGGCGTGAAAGAGCAACAGCAACCGGCAGAAAAAGTCTGAAACGTGCAGCAAGAAACAGAAGCCAACTGCCCTGTGCCTGCGGGGCGAATGGGGTGGGATGTGCCAAAGCGCAGGTGCTTCTCCCGCCTCCTCGCCCTCCTCTGCGTGCTGGGCGACGGGGGGAGCGGTGGCATCGGACCCCTACGAGTGCGCTGGCTCGGGGCTGGTCCAGCTCTCAGCAAACCCAAGCCCATCATTTTTTGCAGCAAAGTTTGGTTGCTGCAGTGAAGATACTCATTAATAGAAACAATTTGCATAAGACGAGAGAGACATAGCCAACGATCAACTCAGATATGCTGCTCCTAATTCTTTGATTTATTCACTGAATTAAAATATTGCCGAGGAGATGGCATTGTCTCTCTTTTATTTTTTATTAAGAACATGGAGGAGAAGGAGCCCTTCTCACATAATTTGTACCTTTGCTTTGGGACAGAAGAGCCCCTTGAAGTCGCCTCCAAGCCTATTTTGTGTGTGTTTGTTTCTGAAGTAATTGATTTGAGTCTGTTGAGCTTGTCAAAGAGAACTTTGCCTTTTTTTTTTTTTAACAGTAAATATTAGGAAGATGAAAGCCTTTTGTATTGTTTAAATGCTCTGTCAAAAAGTGCTTCATCCCTGTGTCCTAGGGCATGAATTTGGGTGTTACTGATAAAGCTGAAGACAAAGCCAGAGGCTGCGGAGCAGGTACTCACCACCGTCCATGGTCTGGCTTCAGACGGAGGTGAAGTCACGAGGTTGCCAAGAGCATCGCGTGGTCCAGCGCAGCCTCCACGCGCCGCCGCTCCCGCCAGAGACCCTCTTTGGGAAACCCGGCCTTTTATACTTCCTGCCCCTCTGCAAGAGGCTCACGACACGTCCTGGCGTCACTGACATTTAGTAGAGCCTCCTCCTCCTCCTCCTCCTCCTCCTCGAGCTCGCGCCAGCACAGGAAAGCTGCGCCGCGCCGCTGCAGACACGCGGGCTGCTCAGGTGCTTCCTCAGCGCCGGTGGCTGGGGCTGCACACACGCACGCTTTGGGAAAATAAAGTGGGTTCTGCTTTTGTGCTGACACATGAGAAATTGCCTGTGGTGAAGAGACGAGCGGAGATCATCTCCTTTCTTGTTATCTCTCCCCTCCACAGCAGGTCCTGCTTCATCTGCCAGAGCACCCGGCAGAGCCCGGTGCTGTAGGGAAGGGGGAGGATTCCTGTCTCCACTGCCAGACCCTCTCTGGGGACGGTGTTCAGCTACCGCATGGAAAATCTCCGTGTGCGGGACTGCCGGTGGCCGGCATCCCTCTGCCCTTCTCCCACATGCCTGCAGCATCCTCTCTAGATTCTCAGCAGCTGAAGCGAGTGAGTGGCCTTCCCCCCCTCTTTCTGCTTTTGGGTGTTTTTGCGCTACTCTCTGCTGAGTATCAGCGGGCACCATCTGCCTCAAGAGGTTTTTGCGCTTTTGCGGTCCCACGCCATCCCCACCATCACGTCACTGCCGAAGGTGCAGACCTTGGGACGTCGCCCTGGGCGGACCTGCAGCTCTGGTCCCTGCGTTGACAGGGAGCCACTTCATCCGATCCTGCTCCTAAGCGGATCAGCTTCAACAGAAACCAGTGGCTTTTCTTCTGTGGCTGTCCAGGGTGGATCCCCACACTCTTGGAACAGGCTCCTCTGACCGGTAGAGACACCACCAGCTCCTCATGAACTCGCTTTCCTTCCAGGGTGACTCAGAGTATTTGCCTTGGCATCTCGTCCTCCGCATCTTCTTACAACGTGCCGGCGCTGTGCCTGCAGCCGGGACAGGCGGAAAAACAAAGCCTCGCAGGAGGGATCCCAGACAGAGCTTGCAACCCCGACCAGGCTCAGAAGCCCCCGGTTTCGGGGCTTAGCCTGGCGTTAGGCACGCCGGTACGCTGCGCGGGGCTGGGGCAGGGCGAAGCGGCTCAGGGTGGGCCCAGACGGGGCAGCTCGCGGCGCCGGGAGCTGCCAAACCCAGCCGGAGAGACCCGTCCCGTGGAAGGGGGAGAACAACCCAGGCGAGTGACTGTGACTGGGAGGCACCCAGGAGGGCACTGTTCTGCTTCAGCAAACTGAAATAACGGAAAACCTGTCCTACCTGTGTTGCCTTTAGGCTAATTTAGAGATAATACATTTACTCCGCATTGGACAAATAACTGTGTAATTAAATAGCTATTATAAAAGACAACTGTGCCAGGCAGCCACTGTCTGGCTCCTGTGAATCACCGTCCTTTTGGGGTAATCTGGTCCGTGCCTTACTCGATTATCTGACCATCGTACGGGATACGTCCCCAAGGAGCCGGTGAGCTGTGCTAAGCGCGTGGATCCGTTACGTCGACGCCAGCACCCCAGCCCTGCCGCTCGCAGAGCCTCGGAGGCAGAATCCAGCTCAGAGCACGCGCCTGCAGCCGGCATCCCAGCCGAGATCGCTCCGAGTGATGCTGCTCCCGCACCTTGAAACGCTACGCCCCGCCAACGTTCGGGAGTCCCTGGCTCTTGAGAAAATTAAGCACTTTTCACTGCTGGGGAGGGCTCATTTGTTTCCCTCTAGCGTAGCTCAGCACTGGAAGATCTGAAGATTTGGTGTTCTTAAAAAAAACACATTGCAGTGGGATGCTTTATTGGAATTATTTTAAGATAATGTCATGGCTAACCACAGCCAAACAGGGCTTCAGTAGAATCTGAGTACACAAGAGGCTGATCCTAAAACTACTGATCACGCGCTGCCTTGCCTTTGACACCAGCTACTTCAATGGGAAGCCAAGGGTTTCACGCCCTGGCGCTCTCGAGCCTGAATGAAATCTCTCTGAAGCCGAGGATCCTGTGGGTGGTCTCGGGTCCTGTGTAAACACCCAGACCCTCTTTAGCCCTTGTGCCAGCCCAGCTGCACCTAACAACCTCTCAGTGTTTCCCCCAGCAGGCTGGTGCCGCTGTGGTCCCGCTCCCAGCGCGGGGTACTCGCCGTGCAGGGTGCTGGATCCCCGCATCCCCACCCGCAGTCGGGGCCGGGAGTGCTGTCGGCGTGCTGATCTGGCTTCCAGAAGGTGCCCTCCCCTTCCCTCAGCGCCCGCGCATCCCCGGCTTGTGGGCACCCTCGCTGCTGGCTGCTCTCGGCAGGCAGGTGCAGCTCACATCTCTCTGCCTCTATTTATTACTCTGTTTTCTTTTTGTTCATCAATTATCCAAGCAGGTACGCTGCCTGTGAGAGCTTTATCTTTTAACCGCTTCCGCCAAAGAGGACTAGAGATGAAAGGCTTCCCTCAGCTACGGGCAGAATACCTAGAAATGGGGGTGTAAAGCCTCTCCGCGTCGTCACGGCGCTGGCGCTGGGAGCGGTGGGGGTGCAGAGACGGGCCCGGCCGCCCCGGTTTGCTGCCGGCGAGGGAAGGGGCTTTGCGGCAGCGTCGCGGCGGATCCCTCCCCAGAGCCACAGGCAGCCAGAGCAAGCAGGCAGGCAGAGGCTCTGCAGCGCGTTTTCTGCACAGACTCCCAGGCTTTACCTTCAGCGTTTCGGTACCTGCCAAGCTCTGTGTTGTCAGAGCCAACTGTTTGTTTTG
>Ga0065711_1037483_pt1 | contig 19790 bp, 31 predicted proteins | sample Hoacrofraction12_FD_59098 | JGI IMG/M metagenome (GOLD analysis project Ga0065711, IMG submission 59098) | Hoatzin crop microbial communities from Cojedes, Venezuela - Epithelial fraction 12 v2 (version 2) | ecosystem: Host-associated > Birds > Digestive system > Esophagus > Crop | place... | reverse complement strand
CCCTCTGAGGGTGACGGAGCCCTGGCCCAGGCTGCCCAGGGAGGCTGTGGAGTCTCCTTCTCTGGAGATATTCAAGCCCCGCCTGGACGCGGTGCTGTGCAGCCTGCTCTGGGTGACCCTGCTTTGACAGGGGGTTGGACTGAGGGATCCCCAGAGGTCCCTTCCAACCCCCACCATTCTGGGATTCTGTGATCAGCGCAGTCAGGGAGCTGCAGCGGCAGGCTCAGCATCCCTCTCTCCCTAGCCCGGCTCTGCTGGTGCGAGCGGCTCGGCATTACGAGGGCGCCGAGCAGATCCTCGTGCGGCAGGCGGTGATGTCCTCCTGCCAGTTTGTCACCGTGGGGCAGGCCGAGCTGCCGCCCTTGGGCTGCTGGGTGCAGGTGGCATGTCCGGCCCGCCTGGACCTCTCCGGTGAGTGAATCCCCGCCGTGTGTCACCCCCGTGGTGGTGGGGGGAGTCGGGGTGGCACATGAAGCTGATGGCGAGCCTCGGCAGGCGGCTGGAGCGACACCCCCCCCATCACGTATGAGCACGGGGGGGCCGTGGTGGACGTGGCGGTGCTGGTGGACGGGTGCCGGCCCATCGGCGCCCGGGTGCGGCGAATCGGCGAGCCGGAGCTGCGCCTCGTCAGCCTCGGCGGGACGCCGCGGGGCGAGGCGGTGGCAGAGCTGGTGTGCCGGGAGCTGGAGCACCTGCAGGACTACTGCCAGCCACACGCGCCGGGTGAGGTGCCGCCGGCCGCACGGCCTGGCTGTGGACCCCCAACATCCCTTCGGTGTCCTGACGCCGCGGTGCCGGGGCGGCCCGTCTTGGGGACGATGGGGTGCGGGAGCGGGTAGCGCAGCAGGCATCAAGCTTTGCTTTCTCCTCTCATTTCCAGGAGCCTTGCTCAAAGCCGCCTTCATCTGCACCCAGGTCGTGCAGTTCCCCTCGCAGAAGCCCCTGCGCGCCCAGCTGCTGGAGAGCTTCGGGGGGGGGTTTGAGGTGCACACCTGGTCCAAGCTGCCCCACGGCTCTGGCCTCGGTAAGTCCGCGGGGAGAGGGCTGGGGTAGTCCCTCACTGGTGCCGGGGGGTCCCTCCGGGACGGGGCATCCCCCTCGCTGCCCCACAGCACAGCCCCGGCTCTCCCGGGCACGCGCGGCACCTCACTGCCCCGGCCGTGCCCGTGCTCCCTGTAGGCACCAGCAGCATCCTGGCGGGAGCGGTGATGGCGTCGCTGTACCGGGCGGCCGGGAAGGCTGCCAGCACCGAGTCCCTCATCCACGCCGTGCTGCACCTGGAGCAGAGGCTGACGACAGGTAGTGGCCGGGGAGCAGCTGGCACGTGGGGCGAGGGCCTGGCGGTGGCTGAGGACCCTCCGCCGTGCAGGCGGCGGTTGGCAGGACCAGGTGGGCGGGCTCGTGCCTGGCATTAAAATCGGGAGGTCGAAGGCCCAGCTGCCGCTCCGGGTGGAGGTGGAGGAGATCCCGGTGCCTGATGGTTTTACCCAGACCCTCAGCGATCACTTGCTGCTGGTGTACACGGGGAAGACTCGCCTGGCCCGCAACCTGCTCCAGGTAACGCCTGGGTGCCGCAGGCTCTGCCCTCCACTCCTGCCGTGGTCTTTGTTTCTTTTGTTCTTTTGATGGTCTGTCTCCATCGCTGGTGTGGGGCTTTGCCACCCCGGCAGGAGCTGGCACCGATGGCTGCGGGTGCAGCACTACCCCCCTGGTGCTGCCACAGCCCGGAGGATGGTGACAGGGACGTTCTGCTCTCTTGCAGGACGTGGTGAGGAGCTGGTACGCCAGGCTGCCCTCCGCCGTGCAGAACGCCGATGCGCTGGTGAGCAACGCCGAGGAGTGTGCCCGGGCCTTGAGGCAAGGTGCGAGCCCCCTTCCCTGGGCCAGGCCGGCCCTCTTAACGGCTGAGGAAACACCAGCTTCCCTGGGGACAGTCTGTGCAGTACTTCCCCGGGGGGGACAAGAGCTGCGGGGCATGCAGGCTCTTGCAGCTGCAGAGGCCTCAAATCTTCCTGCAGGCGCACTGGCACGTTACAGGCAATGCCCCAAAATTCAGGCTCGAGTGAAGACGTGAGGAGGCAGGGGTCTGGCTGATTTTCTGTGAGCCATCCGCGCTGGGGCTGGGGGCTGTGCCTCGCCTGCACCGTGGATTCATTTGGCCTTTGGCTGCTGGGATGCTGCGGGGGCGAAGCCAGAGCATTAAAGCAAACGAATTCTTCCCCAGTGGAAGATTAAAAATAAACAGCAACGTGACAGGGCTGGGTTTGCTCGGTCAGCAGGCAGAGCTGGGAGGAACCGGGTAGATGAGCAGGCAGAATTTAGCTTGGGCTGAGCAGGAGAGGAAGGGACGGGTTTCTGCCCCTTGGGCAAGAACTAGAGGCAAATCGTTTGCGCTCTCCTCTCTCCGGCAGGTAACCTGCCGCTTGTCGGCAAGTGTCTGGACCACTACTGGCAGCAGAAGAAATGCATGGCCCCAGGGTGCGAGCCGTTGGCCGTCAGGCACATGATGGCTGCTCTCCAGCCCTACGTCTACGGGCAGTGCTTGGCCGGCGCTGGTGGCGGTGGCTTCCTTTACATCTTAACCAAAGCCCCGCGGCAGAAAGAGGCTTTGCACCAAATTCTAGCAAAAACCGAGGTGAGATGTGAGCTCCCAGGTGGCTCGCTGTCACAGGTGGCGTGCAGAAGCTCACTTTATGTAGCACAAGCACTAGGAGCACCTCGCCCTGTGGGGTGAGATTGTTTGTCGTCCCCTTAGCCCTCCCCAGGACCGCGGAGGTGAGAACAGTTCTCTTGCTGTCTCCTGCCCCAACCTCTTTTTTTTTTTTTCCTTTATTTTTCTAGGGACTGGGCAACTTCAGCATCCACAGCATCGAAGTGGACATGGGTGGTTTCTCTGTGGAGGTTGTGGGATGTGAGCTGGAGGACGGTGCTCGCCCTGGAGGGGATGTGGCTGTGTGAAGGCCTCCAGCCCGGACCTGTTCCCGGCAGATACGCAGGGCAGGGGAGGTTGCAGCCGGCTGCTTTCCAAGCAGGGCAGTCCCCACACGGATCCAGCAGGTGCCTTAAGTCTTGATGTGGCCTTTTTGTGCTGCTACTTGCCCCAAAAACCACAGCGGTCGGAGAAGCTGTGACAAGCCAGGCAGGGAAAACCATCCGCAGAGGGTGGCCTTGTTGGAAGGACAGTCTGCTAGGGCCACCAGGCTGATTTCGGGGTTTCACTCCAATTTTTATGGTTCTCCAAAGGGAAAAGAATAGCATTTGTGATGCTGCTTCTAGCAGGAACGTTCCTACTCTTCCAGCATCGGGGGCCTGCACTGCCCATTTGGCATGCAGTGCTCCTGCAGCAAGGACGCACCTGGGTGTGGAATCAAGTCCCTCTCCTGTGCTGAGAGACTACTTCTGCAGTGATTACTAGTCCCTGCAGTCTCTTTGAATAAAAAACCTTGTTCCCAGCATCTGTTTATGCCCCTCTGTCCCTAGCAGGGCTCTTCCCCTCCCACGGGATAGCAAGGGCCCAGCAGTGCGGGGTACAAAGCTCTTGCAGGGGTGGGTAAGGCAGAAACTGCATGCAGGGGCTGGACGTGCCCCTCCTGAGGCTGCGGCATGGCAGAAGATGAGGAAGGGTGGATGATTGTCCCTGCAGCTCCCTCCGGGCCCCCAGACACACACGGCACCCAAGACTGCTGCTCAGACAGGTGAGGTTTATGTGCAGAGTAGCTGTACAGGGAGACAGCCCCCGCTTCCCCGCTCTGCCATGCACCCGCCCCACAAGGAAACTACTCCTTTTCCCTTCGCCAGAACCGTCCCCGCCACCACCGGGAGAGATCCAGGGCTCAGGATGCGTAGGACGCCAGCAGCTCACCCTTAAACTGCTGGCACGGCAGGAACACGGCTGCGGCCAGCAGCACGGGCAGAGCTTGCCGCACAGCCCCGCGCTGACCCGCGGCACACAGCCCCAGGGTTCCCCCGACCTCTCGCGGGGCAGCAGAACGCAGGGCGGCGGGAGCGAGGACGAGCACGTGTTTTCAGCAATGGCGTCACACCACTCTCAACGTGAGAGATCCTCTGCTGCCTCACTTCTGCTCCCGTGGAAGGACGGCGGCTCTTCTTCCCAGGCCCAGGAAAGCCCTTGGCTCCAAGGAAGACGAGCAGAGGTGCAGCCATCACCCCCTCCCCACACCACGCAGCAGCCAGCCAGCCCCAGGGCAGGACCCGGCCAGGCTCCAGCAGTCCCGCCGTCACCTCCAGCGCGGCGCTGACCCAAGCACCGACCAGCTACAGGCGCAGCCGCTTGATATCCTCGCTGCGGAAGTCGATTCGCAGAGCCAGCACCTGCCGGACCTCGGCGGGGGTAAGGCGCCAGGTGAGCGGGCCCGAGTTTGGGCCCCAGTAATCCAGGATCTCCGTCACCTGGAGAGAGAGGAGAGCTGCAGGAGATGACAAGGCACGGACTGCCCTCGCAGGCAAGTTCAAACTCCGGCTACAGTCGCAGTATTTCCTGCCACCAAGCCCTGCATGCAAACACCCAACAGGCAAGGGGCAGCTCTGCCAACTTCTCCGTACCCCACAGGGGTGGCAGCATTGCGATGAGCCCAGTTAAATCCACGTGGAGTCCAGCTGGGGCTCCTGCAATCCCCCGGTGGAAGCAGACAAAGCGCAGCTCACCCTTTCCAGGTTGAGGATGGTGGCCATCTGGGAAAGACGGGCAAACTTGTCGCGGATGGTCCAGGTGGTGACTGTGGTGAGGTAGGCTATGAGAGACCTCAGCTCTTTGTCAAACTGCAGGCCGCCGAGCTGTGGGGACCGAGGGACCTCTGTTAACCCCCCGAGCATGCCCAGGGGCTGTGCCAAACTCACAACGAACAGATGTTTGGGGATCTCTGAGTGGGAGGCAGTTCGTCTCTGGCAGTTAGACCATTTATTGGAGGTTAAACTGGCTTACGTTTAGACCTATCTTAAAAGCCAGCCCCCTTATCGATGCAGGCTCTTTCCAGCCCCACCAGAAAACGCACTTTCTCCCTGTGTGTGCTAATGCGAGGTCTCCCTAAGCTGGCCACCAGCAGTGGCAGAGCTTCTCTGGGGGTAACATTTGCCTCTGCCCCTGCCCCACCCCGTGGAGGGTAACCAGGGTTTGGTGGTGGAGGGTTTGCAGCCCAGCAAGGGACTCTGCAGGAGAGAGGACGGTGTTTTGCTTACCCTGCTGAAGGTGGATTTGAGCAGCACTTTCTCCAGTTCGATGGCTATGAGACTGGTCATGAGACCAGTGAGGGTGTCGTAAATCACTGGAGACAGCCCAGCCTGGAAGCAGAAACCTGTGTCACGCTTGTTGGGAGCAACCGAGCACAGGGCCACAAAACCCAAGCCTATGAGAACTTTCAAACCAAGACCCATCACTTGCACGCTCAGCGGGTGGAAAGCACCCACAAAAGCGATCCAGGTATGCAGGGCCTGCAAGCAGGCTTTGAAAATTGCAGAAGGTGGGGAGCGACTGATCTTGAAGAGCCTCGCAAGGCGCCGGAGGACGTCTCTGTCTGCCGCGCCCTGAGCCGGGGAAGAGCTGGGCGATGCCACGTGGAGCTCTGGCAGGCTGCCACGTCCCCCTCTCTCACCTTGAACTCTGTCATCTGCTGTTCCAGGTTGACGATGAACTGCTGGACCCAGGGGTCATTAGCTTCATAGTCGCTGAACTCTTCCTGACAGGGAAATACAAAAAGGGTTGTTTACGTGGCCCGCTGTGAAGAGAAGCAAATGGCCTGGAGGATGGGGAGGGAGCTCCGTCCCGGAGCAGCACCGCACCCCTCCCGCCTTCTGGAGCACCTCTCTAGCCAAATGCCCCTTTCAGGCTGGGGTGCAGAGAATGTTCCAGATATTTTAGTGCTGCTCTGTGCCAAGGAAACAGGGGAGAAGTGAAGGGAATGAGACAGCGGTTGCTCTGACTGCGCTGCTGTGCAGAGCGTGGAAAGTGCTGAAGTATGGCTGGGAACGGAGGATGCTGAGCCTTACCTCCTCGATGTTGTGCGAGACGGAGAGGAACAGGTTGATCCAGGGCTTCACCTGGGGTTTGATGGCTGTGCTGTTCAGCTCGTTGAGACCTTCCTGAGGGGGACAGAACGAGGAGAGGAGTGACTGAGCACAGCTAACGCCCAACGGCACACAACCTTTACAAGCCAGGCTCCCTCGCTGCAAGCTGGGACAACCAACCCACAGACCTGCACAGGAAACTGAACCCACAAGTCCCAGATCCCACACTCCTCTGGTGCTGGAGAGCTCTGAGGACACCACGAAGGCGAGAAGAGGAAGGAAGTTGGCCCAGAGGCTGCTTGTTGTGCTGACTTGCAGCCTGGTCTGAAGGGCTCGTGCTTCCCCAGCCCTGCCCGTGCTGCCATAGAGGTTTCCTGGCAGAAGAGAGGCGTTCAGTTCAGAGCCCACCGCGGCAGGGAAGGATGCAAACGCCAGCCTTCCCACTCAGCGCCAGCCAGGAGGACACTGCGGTTGGACTCAGCTGATGCCTCCCACCTCCAGCGCAGCTCGGCTCAGCAGGAGAAGCTAAAAGGAGGATAAAAGCTGTAACTGCAGTTAGCTCCCTGAATTAATCATAACCCCAGCACGCGCCATCTCCCCCGAGCAGCACGTTGTCAGCAAAGGCTGTTCTGTCCGCTTTGATGCTAGAGAGCTCTCTGAAAGCCCTCCCCGGCCAACCACCCCCACTTGGCTCAGCAAGATGTCAAGAAAGCTCACCCAACACGAAACTATTCAGGTACCGACACCACCTGGCATTTGATGAAAGTTTTTAACTAAAATTGGCATTTCTGAGCGGGCCCTGCTGGCAATTGCCCTTTTCCAAGGCAAATTCAATGTGTGCATGACTCAGGCAGCGCAGGAGCTTGCCGCTAAGCCTCTTGATTGCTTTGCAGCCTGTTTTAATACTGCACTAGCGCTAGACTGGAGAGTTTTACTCCTTACGGACGAGCTTTTTGGTTTCGATGCCGACCACAAGCCTCAAGAGGGTCTGCTGGCAATACCAGGCTGAAGGCATCTGACTGCAGCAAACTGCAAAGCCAAATGAAAAATGGTCCAGGCCTTCAGTGAAGTACAAAGCTGATGGCAAACCTGCCTTGAAATGTTGTGGTTTGCTTGGTTTCTTTCCACAGAACGTATCAGGTCTTCCTGCTCCCCTCCCTGCCAGAGACCACCGCAAAATTTTAGGGCAACAGGCCCCAGCATGCCGCACGAGACGGTGGATTTAGCCAGAGAGCCTTCTGCCCCATGCCAGGGATTATTTCCATTTGGGAAAGGAGAAGAAACCTGAGAGAAGAGCAGCTGCTCCTCTACCAACCCTGCGAGGCTGTGGACAACCTGACAACGTGCTGTGCCACAAGGGAGAATGGAGGGGATGGAAATGCTATTAGTATTTCTTCCCCTGAAAATGCTGAACCAACTGCGACTCTGTGCTGAGCGAAGACAAATGGAGCAATGTTCCTTCTGGCTCTGCAGCTGCTTCCAGTGCTTTTTACGCAGCCGCCAGCTGGTGCAGCTGTGCAAACGGGCTGGATTCGTTTCCATGCCTCAAAGGTGACTGAGCTGCTCCCTCCTGTGCCCCTACCCAGCCATGTCCCAGGCCCTGAGCTGAAATTATTCCCGCCTGAACTCTCCCTGCAGACACCAGCCAGCCGGTGTCGGAGGCCGGCAGCAACTCAGTGAGACGCTCACCTGCAGCAGGTCACGAAATTTGTTGGAGACGGCAGCCATGTCCGAGAGGCAGCTGTCAATCTTGGCCTGCGCTTGCTCCCCCCCGAAGCCTTGGCTAAGCAGTTTGCCGCAGTCGCTCTGCGGGGAAGAAGAGATCCACAAGTAAGTTGCAAATTAATAACCTGGGCTGTTTCAATCCCTTCATGTTGCTGAGCTCTGGCTGCCCACCAGCATGTTGCAGGCTAGGACAGACGCCAAACTCTTGCCCCCGTGAAGACAGAGGCTGCTGACTCCGGGTGGGGCGAGGACAGGAGGAAGGGGAGCCAGGGGCTATCTAGTCCAGCACCAGAGAACCACAGCTTCTCACGTTTTATTCCACTGTCTCCCGGCCTGTGCTGGAGGAACTGGTATTTCCAGCTAGACCAAGTTCCGCTACCTGTCAGCCGGGGATTGCTCTGCCAGCTCAAAATTGCTTCCCTAGGGCTGGAGGGCAAACACCTCAGGAATCTGGGCACAGCAAAGTCCGAAGTCTGGAGGGTTTATTTGACACCCCAAGGGAGGGTATTACAAATTTGGTTACAGAAAAAACAAAGAATCTAGACCGCACCTCCAAAGTCTTCTTTAGGGTCATGATGTTTTCGCTGCAGACTTCCACGTTGTTTAAGGTCACCTGGAAAAAAACAACACAGCAAACCCAAGTAGAATTCATTGCACTATTTGCCAGCACCACAGCCCCAAGTCCTCACGTTCTCTCCATGTAGCCACAACACCACAAGCTGAAATGCAAATATTTAAGGGGACAGAGGTGCTACCGTGTGATCAAAGCACTGCAGATTCATGGAGCTGCAAGTAACGTAAAGGAGCACATGTGCTGAACTCACAGCTAGTACAAAGTCTGAGTTAGTTCACTTCTTTTCCTCATTGTTCTGTCCACAGTGCTGCAGCCAAGCCCCAGTTGTGGGTCACTGCTAGAAAAGAGGATATACCCCCAACTTTCTGTGACTGTGTCATGAAGAACAACAGACCAGGAGTGGCTGGAGGTGATGGTTTAGACGCTGTGTCCAGAGAAGCAGGGGAGGGCAGGAGGAATCGGCACCCCTCCTGCCAGATGAGCGTCTGTTCTTCACCAAACAGACTGTTCTCTACCTGCTGAAGCTGAACTAAATGTCAGTATAAGGCTGGGGTTTGTGCAGACAGGGAAATAAGGCAAGCTGACAGGTGAATGTAGAATTCCAGCGGGAGAACTGACATTTTAAGCACTTTGCTTCAAGAAATGCAGAAACCTGTAACCAAGAATTTAATGAAATGGAAGAGTTCAGTCCCTCCTGCTCCCTTTGTGGCCTTCTCTCCTTGTACAGAGAAAGTTCCAAGGAGCCTCTTCAGCACTGGGTTTTCAAAGCAACTCACAGAGCAGGAGGCAAGTCAGGGTGAGCCAGCCCTTCTCTGCAGTGCTCCCGGGGTCTCTGCCCACAGGTCTGCTCAAACAGCAGGGCTGGCTGAGAGCAGACAGCGATCCAGAGTCGCTCTTCTAGCGAGGTCTTTTCTGCAATGCACGGTTTATACAGCATCCCACCATGGGGAAGGACATGCTACGCTGCAGAAGACAGGAGCGATGGCCCTTCAAATGCTCTCCACAGGGTCTCTAATGCTCACTGCCATGTTCTGCCCTGCTCAAGCACGTGCAGAGTTGCAGCACTGCTGTTAGGAGGAGGAGACAGGAGGATCTTGCAGGCCAAGCAGAGCAGACGAGCCTGCTCTAATGGAAACGCTCTGATCTGATCAGCGAGAACAAAGGAGCCCGGAGCTTGGGCCAGGAAACTTTGTCATCTAGAGGAAGGTACGGATGAGATGCTCTCACACCACCTTTGTGCAGAGCCTGTGAAGAACGGGATTGACAGAAGCCTCAAAACAGCACAGACTCTTCCCCAGCCTGGAGGGAATCATCACCACAGCAGCCTAAGAGGCAGCCACAGGATCATACCTGGCCAGGCCTGGTGTGGAGGCTCTACAAACATGAAGTGAGGTAGAAGCGTCTACCAGCCACCCAAATCCAAGCCACCCACCATGCCTGAACAGGTTTTCAGGTCTTCTGAACATGTGGTAGTCGCACCAATCCCCTTCCCAAGAGCTCCCCATTGTCTTTCCCCTCACCCCAACTCACTCCACACCAGAACAGCCACCAAACCCACCAGAAAGGACTGCTTGGCCTCGTCGGTGCTTTCAATGCCTTTGGTATCAAACTTGCCCTGCTGCAGGGTGCTGTGCATGATGTTCACGGCACTGGTCACCCCTCTCTGGAAGTCCTGGAAGGTCGTGGCTGGAAAGCCCTGCTTCAGCTTGTTGTATAGAACCTCCCTACAGGACAAACAGAACATACCAGGGCTTAGAGCAAAGACTGCAAGCCACAGCAGAGTTGTGCTCCGTGACACGGGACAGCACTCTGGCTGAGCTGTGACCTGAGCAAGGTGACTGGAACGCCGCAGGGACAACGGACAGCATCTAAAGGACACAAGGCTGAAATAAAACCACAACCTGAGCTTTCCCCAAAATGCTGCCTGCAGCTGTCTTCTGTCTTCAGTCACAGTTCTCCACTCCCATGCTGGGATAAAAAACAGGAGCAGGACAATTTCTGCAGGCTCACCCCAAGTTCAGGTTACTAAGCAATCTCACTGGCAGCCCAGAGAACAACTAGGGGTGACTGTGCACCATCAAGCAGGGCAGCACTCCAATACCGCATGGTGACTGGGTCTCATAGGGATTTTGGGCCATGAAGTTGCTTTTTCTTTTATATGTCCATTTGTCCTACAGGTGACCACCACTGCTGTGAGAGAAACACGCCCAGCTCCAGCTTCCCACACCACACCTGATGCTGCTCGCCACCAGCATCTTCCATGGAGATAAGAAACCAGTTTCAAAGGCGGCGAACACGAGGAAGACCATCTGACAGCAAACACGGTTTGCAGAACGGGAAGCGGAGGCAAGCTACAATGAACCTGGTGTGTTTTCATTACCTGAAGTCAGACTCCAGCTCGGTGGTGGAGTGGTTGATCATGGCACAGAGACAGTCTATGCTGGAGCTGGACAGAGCACGCCCAATGCACTTCTTCACTATGTAAAACACATCATCCACCATGCTGGACGTGAGCTGGCCCTTCTCGTAGCTGTCCATGGCAACAGCCTGCAAAGAAAGCTGTCTCAGCGCGTGAAGGTGCCCTCAGAGCGGTGCTGTGAGACCGAACTGCCAGCCTGCCCGTTCCACCCTGAGCTGAACTGCACCGTGCGTGGGCTGGCACCGCTCATCCTAGTTTGCAGTAGCCCACAGACCTGGAAGATCTGGCTCAGGAAGATGCTCCGGGGTATGTCTGGAGTCAAAGTTCAGAAACAACCACCTTTTTTTTTTTTTTTCCAAAGCCAAGGGAAACAAAAGACCTTCCCAGCAGCTGCAGATCTGCTACGTACTCATCTCCCTCCCCAGGGATGTTCAGCAGAGGACCGTGCAGCACATGCAGAGGTCTCAGCCGCTGGCAGAGCACTGAGTTGCAAGCAGCCGTCTGAGCCCTACCTTGTTGACAGTCTCCCTCATGAAGTATTCCTCCATGGTGATGTAGTAGCCAATGAGCTCTTGCATGGTGCGGCTCAGTAGACAGTTGTTAAGCAGCTTGTCGAGGTATTTCTGATGCTCTACAAAAAACAAAAGAGAACCATCAGCAGGCACCAAGCGCCAGAAAGCAGTTCCAATTAATTCCCCTGCTGTCTGTCTCACAAGCACCCAATGGACACAAGCCTGCAAAGCCCAACCTGGAATAAATTGCAGGCCTCGACTGTGGAGCTGATATTGCTAAGCTGACTTTTGCAGGTAACAGAAGCAATTTCCAGAGCTCCGTGGAGTACCAAAACCCTGAGCCTGTTCTCCCTGTGGTCTCTACCTTTAGGATCTGTACCTGCAGTGATCAAAGGGCCCTCCCTCTCTTCGGGGATCGCGTTTATTACGCTGTGCAGTCATTCCTAAGGTTGCTTTCCCTGTTAGAGGGAACAACCAGTGCTAAAAACAGACTTGAGAAGGCCAGGCTACACAATCCTCTTCCACAGAGCGCTCCCAAAGCGTCTTTGTAGATCCTGTATCCCTCTGCTCTGCCAGTAACTCAGATATATTTCTGGCTGCAAGGAGCAGTGCGCCTGCAAGTATTGGTATTCAAGGTGTTACCTTGCTTTACCTCCTCTGAAGCCATCGAGTCTCCCACCTCAAAATCAGATATTATTCGTCGCTTGATGAACCTCAAGTAGAGCTCACTGCGGGCATTCATCAGGGTGACTTCCGTTAAAATAGGGTCAAGTTCCCTGGAAGGGACATAGCAAGAATCAAGGCTGCAAGACTACAAAAGGAGAGGCACTAATTTAATAAGAAGCATGTTCTCTGTTTGCTTCCTGTGAGATCAATACTGGCCCTTTCCATCTGTGTCGTCGAGTGGCAAAGCTCAGCAGAATAACTGGTACGTGCAAAGAATGCACATACAACCAAAACATCCTGAAAAAATCATTACAGAGAAGCTTCTTTTTTCCTCACAGATGTGAGAACCACCACACCAAAATCACAGCAGTAAGGACTGCAAGGCTCTCAGCAACCTCATATAACTTCAAAACTAACCCTGTTTTGAGTGGGAGGTTGGACTAGACACCTCTGGGCGTTCTTTCCTACCTCAGTTTTGCTATGATTCTGCAAGCCCTACATGGCCAGTGCTAGAAATGCCTGGTGCCTGCCACCTCCATACGAGTGCTCTTGTGCACAGATTCATGTGTTTCTCTGAAAATAATGAAGAATCTGTTTAAGCTCAACAGCTCAGGAAACACAAGACCAAGAAAGCATATGACAATGCAGAACATGGTGTTCAGATCAGAGATGACTATGAAAAAAAAAGACTGTCACATCAGCAGCTTTCTCATCAGTGTACACAAAAGAATGTCACAAACCCTGCTCAAAGCCTTACGACACACAAGTGGGACAAGGAACCATTACCTTTATTTTACAGATGAAAAAGCAAAAGCTCAGAAAACCTGGGATGCATGCACAGTTGCTCAGAGCAAATAATACGTGGATCTTTACGTTTCTGCTGAAATTTTGGTCACGCAGGCTCATAGACAGACCTCGCTTGAGGAATGCAAGTTTTCTTTCAAGGCACACTGAGAAGTCACGCAATGCCAGAAGGGCTGGGTGCACTTTCAAACGGCCTTACTTCAGGGCTACGCAAATACTTCAGATAAAAAGACAAGGAGGGAGATTGGAAGGACTTCGGTTCATTAGCAAGAAACTGATGTTACAGTCACCGCAGCAGTGGTACAGATTAAATAGGACCCGAAGATTTATTCCTGATTCCGCACAAATTGTCTGCCCATTCTGTGGGCTCCGAAGACTGCACTCTGACTGTCAGAAGGTGGTGAGCACAGGCAATTAAAGTCTCAGTCCTTCATGTGCAGTGATATTGCCAGCCCTCCAGCAATGTTTAGGGCCGAGGCTCAAAAGTAATGAGTAAGCAAAATAAAGCAGCACCACAGAAGCTGCCTTTATAAAAGGGCAGTGAAGGGCACCTAATAATTGGATTTTATGCCTTAGTAGTCACAAGCCATCTGGAAGACTGGGAGAGTTATCTAAATGCTAAGTAGTGTTAATAACGGCTCAAGAGTGGAAGGTTAGAGAGCAAAAAGAGGTGTTATTTGTACCTTGGTTCGATCTTCTCTGCAGAAGAACTTCTCATCATGCTATTCTGAACTTGCTGGAACTGCAAGCACAAAAAATGGGAGAGTCATCAAAGTCTTTGCTGGTGACTTGGAGTTAACAGCCGCTTCTCGTGCTGTAGCCTAAAGAGGTGTTTACTCAGGGGGCGTGATAGGAATGCTTTGCAGGAAGCACTGCCAGAGAAGGGAACCGCATCAGTTCACCTCCTCCTCGAGGACAGAGCTCAGCCTGCCAGGGAGGGCGGTGACATAGAGGCACCAAGGTACGTAACCGTGAGACAGCCACAGCGGCCCTGCAGCTAACAGACAGAAGGAGGAACAAGACAGCGGGGGAAGGCATACCGAAAGCACCCTCCAGACCTGCAGAGTGAAGAATCCTGTGCCCAAGGTCCATTTACTATACTCCAAATGAACCCTTCTCTGCAACAGAATGGGTAGCTACAGGCTGGACCTCTTCAGCCATCAGTGCAAATACGGAGTAAAGCAAGGTTTCTATCAGTACGCAAGGTCAGACTTGGCAGTCTATGGCAGTCGGAGCCCCACAGAGCTGGACGGAGGCCGCAGTTGGCCGTGTCAGGCAGCCTCCCACCCCTCTTACCTGCCTGTGATAGTCCCTCTCTTTGACGAACTTGTCCACTACTTTCTCCACCTGCCGGTCGCACTCCACTTGCAGGTGCTTGATGAGAGTGTACAGCCTCCCTGGCCCATAGTAGGTCTCCACAATGGGCTGGTGGGTCTCCACAACGCGAGCAATCCCTGCACAGAGAGGGGAAGCACAGAAGAGAGACTCAAGCAGGAGTTTCCATCCAGTCTGGACCCAGAGCAGAGCTACACAGGTCCACAGACAGGACCTGACAAGGGATCATTCACTCCTTAGATAAACAGCTTAGACTGTCCAGCCACTCTCTAGTGCCTCACTGAAGGCCTGTCATTACCACCCCTCATTCCACAACACCTTCTCTCTCCACATGACACCTTCCATTCTCTCCACTGTTTATTGCAAGGCTGCAGTGCAAATCTCCGGGTGCAGAAGCCATCTCTCTTCCTAAAGAGAGCTCCCGTCATGCGACGTGTGTCAGCTCTCCTAGCCACTAAGATATAAGGTATGAAGGTATGATGCTTCCACAGGAGAAAGCCACAAGAGCTAAACCTGGCAGGGGGCATAACTGCCACCCAAACCCAGTCTCGCCTTTCAGCACCTGCCAGGTTACGGGAGAACAGCAGTGCTAGGAAAATCAGCCTAGGGAAAGCTCTGCTCTTATCTGCCATGCAGATGCCCAAGAGAGCAAGCATTAGCGAAGGCGAGACCTCCCTGGAGATAAAGCTCATCTCCAAGGACGTATCTCTACAATATTGCTTTCTTCTCGCAAACTCTCTACTCCTAGAGTTAGCAAAGCTGCCCCTCTTTTGACGCTACTGCCAAGAAAGCCTTGGCGGCTCCGAAGGCCTACAGCAGCAGCAAGGGTGCTGGGCTGGAGAGTGACTTGGCGGTGGTGCAGCCCGGAATTATAGCAGACTTAATAGAGAAGGCAGTTAATCACCGTGGTATCTCAATTACTGGTTTTGGCAACGTTCCCTCAGAGCCTTCATATTCCCTTCTCTCCCTTCCCTCCCTGCTTCCAGGCTCCTGTGGTCCTCCTTGAAGAGCCAGGCCTGGAGGCATCAACAGCTGCTCGGTCTTCAGAGATCTGATTTTTGTTGTCTGGAGAGCTCTGCATGCCTGAAGGAGCCTCCAGGGAATGCCCATTTGTTCTGAGGATGCAGAGAACAGGGAGAGTCTGATTCCTGGAGGAAGCCGACAAATCCTTTGCAAATTGACGTTGCACCTGTGCAAGCTGTACGTAGGAAAGCTTGCTTATTGTATGCCCGCTCCTGGCTGCAAAAAAGTCTGTTAGTCGCCTCCCTGTCCCCCTCTAGCATGACACTCCCACAGCTCTAAGGAGAAGGAAGCATTTTGTGCTCTCCTGGAGCTAAAATGAGAAGCATTTAACCTGATGGACAATCTCATCACAGACTACTTTCAAACCATCAGCAAAGAGGAAAGGAAGATCACCTTCGAAGAGGAGTGTCAGGGTGTCCGCAAAGATGACAGCAGCTCGCCGGTCACTCATGTCTGTCCCCATCACCAGCTGCAAGTTGTCTTCTGCTTTGTTGGCCACCTGCATGACAACAGGACCAGTCAGCTGGCAACACTCAAAGATATTCTTCATCCCGCAGGGTGGTCCTCTGTCACTTGCCGTGTAGAGCTTTTGCTGGCCTTCCCACTGCTGTTATTCCTCCTTTGAATAGGAGCAACCTTTCCTCTCTTACGGAAAACTCAAGGATCAAGGGGATGCAGAACCTTGTTCTTCTCTTTCCAGGCTCCCTTGTATGACTTTTAAGCAGGTACAAAGAGCAAGACACAGAAGCAGAAGCCAGCCAGCCAGCCAGCGGGATCTATATTCAGACACCAAAAAGCCCATCCCAGGATGCAAAACACAGGAAGAGAGATGAACTAAGGCCAGTGCTGGTTTCTAAGATTAGCAACCCAGAGCCAAGATCTCCCTCCACAAGATCTGTTGACAGACACTGGGTTTTGATTTCCCCTAAGAGCCCAGACAGGTCACAGTATGTTTCACAGAATCCGTTACCTGCTTGCAGAGGTACTCCGAGAACTTGCTCAGCCCCTCTTCATGTAAGCCTAGCAGAGGAAAGATCTTGAAGAACCGTTCCACCTGGGGCAAGTCTCCCTGCTTCATAGCTGTGTCAAATTTCTCTGTGACAATTGTCTTCAGGCGCTGCTCTGCTTCCTGCAGGAGCTTCAGGTTGGCATCAATTATGCCCCCTGGTCAAAAGGACAGAAAAGAAAGGGAAAAGTGACAGCACAACGTTCGTACTGTACCAAGGGCTATTTTTTTTCCCAGGAAAGCCACCAACACTGTGCAGCCCTAGGGTTAGAAGGCAGAAGACATGCTGGAATTCCTCTAGAGGCTAAGAAAGACAGGTACCTGTGTGATGTACACACAGCTAATGTCGTGGTCTTGCATGGAGGATGTGAACACATCGACCGGGACTTTTCTTTTAGGGATCAAGCAATTTACTCCTTCATTTGCAGTTGTTCTCCTTGGTAGCACACTGTAACACTGTAGCAGTTCTCCCTGACAGAGCCTTCTCCCCCACTTCTTTTGTTGTTCACATTTTGTCCTTCGCCTAGTCAGCACCTGAAATGCTATTAAACCCTCCTTTCAATTAATGACAATTCAAACCTAATAACACTTCAAAAATGTTCATCTCTACATTACTCTATAAGATACTAAAATCTTTCGCTAGCATTAGATCTTCTGCTTTGTCTACTGAGTTGGGGCCATCTGCCATGGGAAATCATGCAGCCTCTAGTTATCTACTGGAAAGGTGACTTCTCGGCTTCTCCTCACGAACAGTACTTACCTTCCTTGCCCTGACGACTGAGCTCAATCACTGATTTGTCCAGAGACAGATAGCGATGGATATGAGCTGCTGCTTGCTCGTAATCTTCATTTCGCAGGGCTGTTTGAACTCCATCCATGCAGAACTTCAGGTCAAGGATGTCATCAGCTCTCTGAATGGCCTGATAGAGTCGATTCTGCAAGAAAGTTAACCAGTAAGGCTTCCTGCTGCGGGCGGGACCAGGGAAAGAGAATTATGAGGAGAAGACAGCATGGGGGTAAAAGGGAAGAAACAGACCGAAGCGATTTGTTAATGGTTGGACCTTCAAGGTCTCCTCCAAACTAAAAGATTCTGTGATTCTATGACACTTCTCTACGCAATAAACAACTACGTAAGCAGAAACCCCAAACTACTTAAAAATTTGTAAGACAGTAGCTCTGAAAGAGGAACAGCATTTGTCAAAACTCAAACTGAACTCAGAGGCCATACTCCACTTTAACAAGCGAGCAGAGCTATAACCACACATTATCTGTTTTGATTTGAGCAGTTGGGACTTGACGCCTCTTAGCCTGTCTCTGCACAAAGAATATAACAGCCCAGATTCCTGACCAGTCTTGGGTGACAATGACCATTGCCACTGTCGTAAACACTGCAATAATTGACAGAAGAGTGCTAACACAGATTAACCTCAGCTTATTCACCATATTCTACCAGGAGCTGCATGGACAGAAGGGGATGCTGGAGAACCAGCCGCTACATGAAAAACTGTATGCGCTGTTTACTCTTGTACCCTGCAATATCCAGGAGCCCAGCAAGACACCGCTACCTAACAGTACTAGAAAATGCTAAAACAAAGAACGAGCCCACCTGCCCACCAAAGAAAAAAGCACATTTCCCTACCGCGCGGTGAGCACATGAGCAGACAGAGCATGGCTTGGTGGTGATAAGTCCCAAACACCCCCTCGGTCCAGTCACCTTGGCAAGGTCAAGCTGGCGGACTTTACTGCTGACATTCTCAGCCAGGTTACAGGTGAAGGTGATCATCCCTGCCAACTGCTGGGCATCCCCCTCGATAAGCTGCAAATTCGGGCTGGGAACACAAGCAAATTGAACATGAGATGCAAATATTAAGTAGTTGGATGGTCTGCAAGAGCAGCGTGGTTCTTCCTCCAAACCCAAACGCTCCTGTCAGTAACAGTATCTCTTCTTTCATGGCTCTCCTACAGCAGCAAAGCATCAAAATCAAACAGGCTGCTCTGGAAGAGGCTGCACAGACAGACTAACGACTGTCTCGCTACCAGGCAGGGCATGAAGGAGCCACTGAGGCTTTAAGATACTCTCTACTTCTGAAGTGGAAGATGAAGACTGTAAACTTGTGCTCCAAGCTCCTACTAGACACAAGGCCACTTAGGACGACTTTCCAGACTGCTTGCACAAGCTCGCCACGAAGAGGCAGTAATATTTGTCCACACCTGTAAACAGCCTGGCACAAGACATCTGATCCAAGCACTGATGCCGAAACCTGACAATCGCTGGGGCGAGGCCTTCAAAGAACTGCTCAGCCTATGCCAAAATGGGTCAGTCTGTCTACGGGCGCAGCAGTTCCCTCTGTTAGTGCCGCTGAGAAGAACTGGGATGAGGATCCAGCTACTTCCCGCTACCACAAACTGATCTGAAGTCTGACGTTTTCTGAGAATGAGCGTGCTTCCCTCACAACACCGACACGAGCTCTCATGCCATGCAGCAAGCAGGGAGGTGCTGCGCAGTGTGCAGAAGCAAAAAGAAGGGGAGACGGTGGGGATCACTAACCCCATGCGATGCACCGCAACCATCTTGTTCTCTATAGTGCTTTGCTGTTCCAGGAGGGCGTCCAGCTCTTCCTGCACGACTTTCTGAAAGAAAAGGACAGAGGAAATCTTGCGTGGCTTCAGCTCTCCTCCGGGCCGGCGGCCTACATCCAAGCCAAGCGCACACAGCCAGCGAGGTGTCGGCGCTTCCAGGAGCTCAGACAACAACTAAACCCTTCCTGAGGTCTCATTTTAACCCTGTAAATATCAACGCCATTTCAAATCATCAGTTGTGCAAACCTCATTTCACAAATTTTAAGTCAGCCAACCCACAAACTCCTCCCCCGGCCCGAGGACCCCGAACCCGGGGGCTGCCCGCGCTTCGGGCACGCCAGTCCCGCGGAGGCGGCACCACCGGGGGACGGCTGAGCCCGGGTTGCATCTCCCTGAGAAGGATCCGGGAGCAGTGACAAAGAGGCACCCGCAGGCCGGAGGACCCGCCGCCTCCCGGGCCGGCCCGCCCCGCCACACACCTCCTCCTCACACAGCCGGCTGTAGGCGGCCTCCAGGTCTGCCAGGTCGGTCAGCGACTGAATCCGCTCCGTGGAGAGGGCGGAGGCGGCCGAGCCGCCGCTCTCCCCCCTCGGGCCCGGCGCCGTGGCCGCCGCCATCTTGGGGTGCAGCTGACGCGTTGGGACCGCCGTGAGGCCCTTCGGGGCTGCCCGGGGCGGTGCCTGAACGCTTGCGGCCGCTCAGCTCCGCCTGGTAGGGCGGGAGTCTCACGATCCCCGGCGCTCTGCGCTAAAAGACGTCTGGGATTTATTTTTTTGGAGGCTCTTTGTACGGGGAGCGGCTGCCGTCTCTCAGTGATTGTTCAGGCGCTGTTCCGGACAGCCTCCCCCACCTCACGGTCGCGCGCGCCGGGCCTCGCAGAAAGCCCCTGCCAGGAGGCGCGGGAGGGCAGGGCGCAGGCGCGGGGCTGATGGCGGAGCGGGCCGGTGAAGTGCCCGCTTAGGCAGGAGCAGCATCCGCCGCCATCCGCCTCCATCCGCACGGTAAGGGCGGCCCCGCCGCGCTGCGCCCGCTCAGCGGCGGCCCCTCGGCTGGGGCGGCGCGGTAATGGCCGCCATTTTGGCGGGGGACAGCGGCCGCAGGCCTGAGCGCCGCGGGCCCCTCGGG
>Ga0065711_1037481_pt1 | contig 19791 bp, 4 predicted proteins | sample Hoacrofraction12_FD_59098 | JGI IMG/M metagenome (GOLD analysis project Ga0065711, IMG submission 59098) | Hoatzin crop microbial communities from Cojedes, Venezuela - Epithelial fraction 12 v2 (version 2) | ecosystem: Host-associated > Birds > Digestive system > Esophagus > Crop | place... | reverse complement strand
GCAGTGTGCCCAGGTGGCCAAGAAGGCCAGCGGCATCCTGGCTTGTGTCAGGAATAGTGTGGCCAGCAGGAGTAGGGAGGTGATCGTGCCCCTGTACTTGGCACTGGTGAGGCCACACCTGGAGTACTGTGTTCACTTTTGGGCCTCTCACTACAAGAAGGACATTGAGGTGCTGGAGCGTGTCCAGAGAAGGACAATGAGGCTGGTGAGGGGTCTGGAGAACAAGTCTTATGAGGAGTGGCTGGGGGAGCTGGGGCTGTTTAGTCTGGAGAAGAGAAGGCTGAGGGGGGCCCTTATTGCTCTCTACAACTACCTGAGAGGAGGTTGTAGTGAGGCAGGTGATGGTCTCTTCTCCCAAGTAACTAGCGATAGGACGAGAGGCAATGGCCTCAAGTTGCATCAGGGGCGGTTTAGATTCTATATTAGGAAAAATTTCTTTACTGAAAGAGTGGTCAGGCATTGGAACAGGCTGCCCAGGGAAGTGGTGGAGTTCCGATCCCTGGAGGCGTTCAAAAAACATGTAGATATGGCACTTCAGGATATGGTTTAGTAGGAATGGTGGTGCTGAGTGGATGGCTGGACTTGATGTTCTTGGAGATCTTTTCCAGCCTTAATGGTTCTGTGATTACTTGGGCTAAACTCTTTTAAACCAACAAACAGAAAGCAAAATGAGTGAAGAATGCAAGCCAATGTAATCTGTTGCAGACCTGTAGCATCATGGTTTCAAGAGGATCAAGGAAGAGCTTATATAGATAAGGAAGAAACAGAACCTGGAAAGACTATGTTTCACATGATAGTTAATTTTATTTTTAGTTTTTATCAGGTAGGGTATTTCTGAAGTTTGCTTTGTTGAATCTCAGCATAGTACTTTGGCACAAAGCTTACAGTAACACCGTGTTAAGAAACAAGTAGTAGTTAAATCCAGTCCTTGCTTGGCTGAAGAGCAAAGGATCATCTCTTTCAAGATAAATCTAGGAAGTCTTAGAAATGCTGAGGGCCACAGCCCTAAAGGGCTGAGGGCTAAAGAGAAGTGATCTGCAGCTGTGTGGAGTCTTCCACAAAGAATTTTTTTCCGGTATTACTTGCATTCATAGGAAATGGGTTTTCCTACTTCTGCTACTTGCAATGCAGACACACACTTGGAAGGAGCTGGTTTATGCCATCACATGCTCTGCTCTTGTGGTCTCCTCCCTTTTGGATTCACACATTTCCTTCCCCTACAGCACTGATGGACAGCCAAAAATCCAGATGGCTGAATATTAAATGGCCTTTGTACTTGTGTAACAGAGCTAGGGCGCACTGCCTCCTTTCCTAAATTCTGGTCAGCAGGAGTATGTAATGCTCTAGAGGGTTTAGATTCCACTTGTCTTGCAGGGAATTTGCAATAAATTCTGCACACACACCCCCTTTTTTTTTTCTGTTTTAAGGGCTGTTATTTTCTATAGGACGGGCAGAATTTTAGCGTTTCAGTTCTGCAGGCTCAAATAGAGCTTTGCAAGGATAAAATCAGTTTTTTTTTTTTATTAAAAAGTAGAAAACTTGAACCTGTAAGTTTGAAAGATTTCTTCCATGTATCTCAGTTACAGTTCCATACAGTATATAGTTCCTTCAAAAAGAGAAAGCGTTTGTATATCTGCAAAGTCACCCATGTTGTTTAAATGGATGTTAATTGGGATGATACTGTATAGATGTTGTGCGCCAAGGATGGAGAAAATGGAACTGCTTTGAAAGGAGGATTCCACTCCTGGCTGTGACATTGCAGGTATCTGCTGCATGATGGAGTGGCTGCTCTGCCACTTCTGATTTTCTTGGAAGGAACCGATTGTATTTTTCTATCATTCAAATGAAAAATGTCCCGGTCCATTTTTCTCTCTCCTCTTCCTACATGGCAGAATAAAACCAGCATCATAGAGGTCATCACACCGTAGAACCTTTCTTCAAACAATTAAATACTTGCTGTAGAAGCAGAGATTCTCACTGCTGTGTGGGTAGAGGGGAGGGAATGCTTACCTGTAAGTGCTCAGGAGGCTATTCTAAACTTAAATCATAGCTGAGACTCTTTGTGTTCTTTAGCTCTCATCCTGATGTTGTCTTCAAATATTGCTACTGTTTGTTTACGCTCTTTATGATGTTCATGAACCAGAACGTAATAACGGTAGGTATTGTAAGAGTTCAGGGGAAAACTTAAAATGCCATCTTTCAAGGCCAGGAAGGAGTAGCTATACTGGGGAAAAAGCCATATCTTTGGGTGGGTTACATTGTGGTTTACACTTGTTTTCTGAAGTGTCAAGCTTTTGAAGAGAGTTGTGGAGACCTTTCGTTTAATCCTGGAATGGACGTAGTACTACTTGCCAACAATAATACTGAGATACGATCAGGGCGGTGCTGACTTATGCTTTGACTTTTGCAACTTAGATAAGAGGTGTTTTAAGAAGGCGTAGAGTTAACATCAGTGACTTAAATTGTATTATTTTATTTAACTGTTTCTTATCATTGCTAACAAGGTCAAATTAAGCTAGATTTTAAGAACTGGTTCATGAATTTTCAGCTGCACTGTTACTGGATTCAGTACATCTGTACATCCAAACCCTGCCTGCGTTTTGGAAGGCTTTAGCCTTGTGATCCACATCATAAACATACCCTTTTCTTTGTGCACAGATTCTAGGAAACAAGATACCCTTCTTCAAGAGCTATAACGTGTGGAGTTGGTATCTCGCCTTGGATATTGAAGTGGTTTTCTGGTTTTCCAGTTGAGTTGTATAGATACAAGCACAAAGTTTGCTTACTCTCACTGAATCTCTGATGTCAAATAATTTGGCATATTTGCAGCAGATCAATATATTCAAGCAGACGTAAGTGCTTCATTATATGTAATTTGGAATATTTATTTCAGATCAGACTTAGTGTGATCTTAGACTAAAGCAACTTTACTGTCCTTGTGATTTAAAGTTTGCTGAAGTGAAAAGGCAATTAGTGCATTCTAGAGATGTACATGCCATTTGAACCTATTGTACTCTTGAGCATTAGGACTTTTTTTGTATATGGAGCTTCCAGTTGCAGATGCAATGTTCAGATGAAAAAAGAAATAGTCAAACTTTCAGTTTCGGGTACTTTATTGTTGCTTTTTCTATCACAGTATTCCCCTCCTTAATGAATGTGAGCAATTTGATCCACTTGAAAGTGTGAAGACACCAGATGGAAGCCCCAGGGTGCTAGAGGTGCTTCTGAATGCTCTAGCAGTTGCTAGACGTAGCAACACTGTGTACATGTGTGAACAGACTGACCCTAGAGTCCGGGCGTGGTGAAACTGACCTCTTCTGTTATGGTCATGTGCTTGTGGTGGGACTCAGTGCTTAGAGGCTCTTGAATGGTTAAGGCAGATTTCTTCTAACCTAGGCAGAAATGAGTGCTGCTGACTGAATTGTATACGATCAAATGAAGGAAAAGGCCTACGAGCCTTGCGCTCAGCTGCAATATGTTTTCCAGTTTCCAGCGGAATGTATATATTATGATGAGGCATCTTAATCTCCTTCACTCCTAAATGCTACTGACACGACCACCTCAAAACAATGGAGTAACAAACTTCTCTAATAAGCTGTTTGCAGAGTAGAGGTCTCAAAGTTGAATAGCTATCTTTACATTGATAAGACGATAGCCAGCCACGTCCTATTTCAATTTCAGCTCTTTATTGTTGCAGTATTGCTGGTGATCAGCTGGATTTCATACACCTTAAATGGGTTCTGTGTGGGGGAGATCTACAAGTACCATTTGTAAGTATCTGTCCTTAGAACAAAAAGAAAGTGAGATAAATTGTTTTGCTGTCAGAGGTATCAGTGTGAGGTGCGTGCTTTATATTTTTAATCCTTTTTTGTTAGCTGTTACTAGTTGATATCTTTAAGACCATCTTTTCACATGATTACTTTTCCTGGATGGCTTCACTTTTTCCATTGCAAAAAGAATCACGCCTTTTTTCTCTCAAGTAATTCTCTAGCCAGCAAGAAATCAGTGAATGTCTTAGTGAAAGAGTCTTTGATCTCTTTATGTGAATAGCTTTTTTTCATTAAGCTGGTGCGTGTCTAAATACTATAAATTTCATTTGGATTCTTAAGGTTGTCAAAAATGAATAGTTTGTTTCTTCTTGCTATCTGAAATTTATCTGACAAAATGAAGTTCAACATGAAGCACAGACAGGTAATGAAAACAGTATTTGTGCAGGTAGAAGATCTGTGAATAATTAAGTGGGCAGCATCTGGATGTGACTTCAGTCTATTTGGGAAGGGCTGTAAGTAGCATCAAAGATTTGTGAGCATTAGGTCTGTGGACAGCAGGAAATACTTGAAAGCCAAAGTAGGATCAAATGTTTGGGTAAAAATTATGGTTATAGCTAACCACAAATCAAGTGAGAGCCATTAGAATGTTATTTGTTATCCTGTGGTTGAATGTAAATTCTGAACATTGCTCCCTTGATTTGTAAAGCAAGTGAGGGTTAGGCTGCAACCTTGAAGACATGCAAGACGTTGAAGTAAGACGAGCAGGCTGTCCTGTTTTTGTTGTACTCTGCCTTTGGAAGCTTTCTGAAGTAAGACAGACTCTGCAAGTATAGGCATGGTTCCTCACCGTTCAACACTCTGTTTATTTCGTTTCCACTAAAGGACATGCACTATTGAACCTCTAACTTTTGTTTGTACATGTTAAGTACCTCAAACAGTAAAATGCTTTAAAAGCTGTCTATGTGGTGTAATTTCTTGCTGTTCTCTTAGAATGCTATGAAGCACCTACATTTTGGCTCCCTCAGGGATCAGCAAAGTTGAAATCAGTTCCTGGAAATCTGTATCATTTTTCTCATTTGCAAATAGCTCCAGTGAATGAGGTGTACGTTTGGTGGTAATCCCACCAGGAGAAGGGATGTACTGGCATGTGCTAGCTATTACTCTCTAGCAGTCATAGAATCTTCAGTGGTGGCTCATTTAATACTTGTCACAAACAGATGGCAATGAAGGGAATAACCTTAATTGAATTGTAGGAGTTAAATCTGTAAGTTCATACACGAAGGTCAGGGGTTTTAACAGTGGCCAGAGAAAACCAGTATTGTTATCCTCAGCTTCCTCACGTGTTGAGGAGAGAGCCATCCAGCCAGTCTCTAGGCAGCCTTCCTTAGGCTTGGGGGGAAAAAACTGAAACAACGGAAAAATTAGGGGCCTCCCTCGTGGAGAGGAGAGAGATGGATCAAAGACAAGAAAGAAGAGTTGGGATGGAAGTGTCAGAAACTGGCTGTCAGGGAAAGGAATGCAAGTCAGCTAATGCAAACCGCAGTTCTAAAAGATGAGGAGCCAAAGCTTGCAGATGCCAAAGCGATATTTGCTTTCTTGTTGCTAATCTAATGTACCTCCTGCCTAGAGGGAGAGGATTAAATAAGTGGCACTTCTGTGAGTTCCAGTTGAGTGAAACTGGTAAAGTTGGGACTGTCTTAGTATCTCCTGCGATGTCCTCTTTATCCAAGCATCCTTGTACAAGTTCAAAAGGGGGAGCCTAGAATGTAAACCCCAGACTAATGCAATACTGCAAGTGTTTAATGACTTATTTAGCCCCTCCAGTCCCATATCATAAATGACTTTGTGGATAAACTAATACCTGCTGGTATGTGTCAAAGTGTGTGTCACATACTCATGTGAGGTGCATTGCCATAGAACCCCGTTGGTAGAGCTGCGCCATTTTGTTGTAGCTAAGCACTTTACTCATTCTGGTGTACAATTCTGTTAAGATCTGATTTTATTAGTGTTTACGTTAAATTTTATCCTGCAGTTTTTACCTAGGTTAAAGTAACTGATCTGAGAAAAAGATAATCGTTTGTATGCCAAAACTGGTTTTTAATATTCTTTCCTCGATATTGTGTTTTTAATCACAGTAAGAAATTTAGAAGATTCCAGTTGCTAAAAAAGGGTTTGAAACTCTGTGTGAAATATATATTCTAATATTTGGGTTTGCTTTTTCATTAACTGACCTTACTTACTTTTCTGATTTACTTCTTTGAATTTGCGTGTGTTTGGGGTTTGTGAAAATGTATTCACTGTTTGCTGTGGATTTGAGCCATTAGAAACAGAATGCGCTAATGGTAAGTTGCACATAAAGGGAGGGGTACAATCTGAAGTGAAATATGGCAGTTGAGTTGATATTAATACAAAATCCTGGAATTTGGAGTTCTGAGTGAATAAAGTGGTACTAGTGATATAAAGGGATGTACTTTAAAGTTTATAATTTTCTTTCTCAGCTATATACTTAAATAGTCATTACTTAGGGGAAACCCTGCCCTCCCTCCCCCCCAACTTTATTTTCATGGAACCAGTTGGTTATAGAAGGAGTTTTTAGACATAAATATTCATCTGGAGAAAATGAGCAATGGGCTGTTCTTGCCAAACATCCTTGGCCTTTCTTACCATTTCAAAGTTTATTGTTTTAAAGTAATTTTTTCATTTCTGTGAGATGTCCGTGATACAAATTTGGCTCTGAAAAAACAACGCTCAAGGCTTTCTTTAGAAAAAACAATCTGATATTGAAAGAATAAACAGATCTTTGCTTTATGTTTGTTTTAGTTTCAAGATGGCGTGGCTTTTAATAGTAGTGCATAAATGCAACCTTAATGCTTGAAGGTATAAAGGTAGATGTCTACATCTAGCTAGTTCCAAGCAAGTTTACTGCCTGTTCTACAATGACTGTGTCTCCTAAAACTGAGATATAACTGGAATTAATAAGAGATAAGAAAGAACCATTGATAGCTGGTGGTGCAACTTTGAACAGAAAATATGAAAAGGAAGTGATGCAGATCATCTTACAAGATGTCCAGTGGAAACAGTTGATAACTGGTATTGTTTTATTTTGATGATCATTAATTTCTTTGTGGTTTCACATTTCTTTGTAACATTTTGTGGTGTTTTCACTTTTCTTCTTTTTGGAGGAGGCAATGGTGGTTGAGGTAGTTAGGTAAGGAAAACAGGAAAAAGAAGAGGAGAGAAGTTTATCTTTGCCTTTAATGCCTTCTCTTCAAAAACATTTTTAAAGTAAATGCCTTGTACTGGAAACCCAAAATTGGACACAGTATTCTGTCCGTGGTTTCTCAAGTGTCAAACAGAGGACATAATCACCTTCCTTGACCTGCTGGCTACACCCTTGCTAGCACAGTCCAGTATGCAGTTGCTGTCTTTGCTGCAAGGGACCACTGCTTGCTCATATTCAACTCCTTGGCCATAAGGACCCCCAGGACCTTTTCAGCAGAGCTGTTTCCTAGCCAGTGAGCACCCAGCCTGTACTGGTGCATGTCGATACTCTGTCCAAGATACAACTTCATGTGGCTCCTGTTTGCCCATTTCTCCAGCCTGTCAAAGTCCCTCTATGTAGCAGTCCTGCTTTCAGTATTTTGACTGCTCCCCGCAATTTGGTGTCATCTGTATATTTGCTGACAGCACACTCTGTCTTATTGTCCAGCTCCTTAGAGAAGTGCTAAACAGTATTAACTCCAGTAGGCCTCCCAGAGAGATGCCACTAGTAACTGCCTGTAAGTTGGATTTTGGAGCAGTGATCACTCCCCTTTATGTCTCGCAGTCCAGCGGGTTTCCCACCGACCTTATTGTCGACTTACCCAGTCTGGATTTCTCCAGGTTGGCTTTAAGAACTCTGTGGGAGACTGTGTTGAAGGCCTTGCTAAAGGTAAGAAACATCAACTTCTCTCCACTTACATTTAATCACAGAAGACAGTAGCTTGTTCAGGCATGACTTGACCTTGATAAATCTGTGATGGTTGTTCCCAATAATTTTTTTTTTGTCCTTCATCTGCTTGGAAATGACTTCCAGGAGGATTGGCTCTGCAGTCTTTCTGAGGGCTGGGATTAGCATGACCAGCCTGCAGCCGAGCCTCAGGTCCTTCTTCTTGCCATTAATGAAGATGTATGTGGCATTTGCTTTTTCCAGTCATTGGGCATTGCCTCCAGTCACCATGACCTCAATGTGATGTCATCCAACTCCATTGCCACCGTTGGTTGCATCTCATCTGGTCACAAAGATTTGTGTACATAAAATTTTATGAGATGCCCCCTAATTTGATCTTTCTCTACTCATTTCCAGGCACTCAGTGGGAGTGATTTAATTGTACAGAAAAATACAATTGAGTGGAAAAAATTAGAATATATATATTTCTGTTTGATACACTTAAAACCAGAAGTCATTTAAATTTATTAGTAAATTTTGGATTGTGAAGACCGTGAAATTGACATAATTCTGCCTGGTCAAATCCGTAAAGAGGCTGACTCCTGTGACATGGCAAATTTCCAGCTGATGTCAACTTTGAAGTAAATGAGGATTCCTTTTGAGGAAAAACAGCAGGATTTGGATTAAAATATTTATTTATGATTGATAAATGAAGTCCACCTGGTGTCCAGAAAAAGAGAGCAGATGATGCAAGAAAAATCAGTTTGAAAGTCCCTCATTCATTTCAGTTCTGTATAACATTTTATTTCAGATTAAAATACCTCCCAAACCCAAAGAAATCTTTGCATTGACTGAAAAATTTTAAGAATGTATTACCGATAACAAAATAACAGTAGTTGTTACTCATGTATTAGAGGCTAATTTGGAATGAAGAGCAATACCAACTTTGCATTTAGGTGTAAGAAATTAACTTTTTTTGCATGAACTTTCCACATTTTGATTTCACGAGGATTGTAAGTGCCACCTTGTGGACAACGTTATTAATCTTGTGCTCGTTACAGGACACAAATTGTTGAGGTAGGATAGTACAATTTAGTTTCAAGTTATGTGACAGAAATCAGGTATGTTTTCTTTGGGGATTGGAGGGTTTTGATTTATTATGTTTTCCAGTATTGTCAATTGATAATCTGAGACTTCACCTTCTTAATTAGCATGTGAGTATTCTGTAAGAAATCTCTGAAGTCAAAGAACATACTACCATTGGCTTCAATGGCTGTGAACAAAGCCAAACTCTACTAGTCTTACTGTGGAGTCTTACTACTTCATGATTTTTGCAGTTCTGGCTGAAATACCTTTGTTGGTCACTTTCAGATCCTGAATGCTAGCTTGTGTGGCTCACAGATCTGGTTCGAATGGCAATTTGTTACATAATACGTAGAGTTCTACTAAGGACTGTGAACTGCAGAAAAACAGATCTTTTAGTTCAGAAGTTTCCCATTTTCTCAGCTACCCAAGCTCTAGGTTCTCTTCAGATTCTCTCTAACAGTCACCAGATAGCCCCACCCTATTTGAGACGAGACCAAGCATTTGTTCCCAGTAGCATTAGATGATACAGCCTTTTGTTTAGTAATTTAGAACCTTTCAAGGATCACTTTTTTTTTGTCAAATCTTTTAATGTTCCTAGATTAAGAAGAAAAAACTGTCTTTTCCCATAACTTTAAAAAGAATGTAGGAGCATGCAGGAACAGATATGTTCTACCTTTATTTTCTTCTTATCACACGTTACTAAGAGCTTCAAGACTGTCTAGGTTTTAAACCACTGTTGGTTGTAGTGTTACATTCTGACATACAGTAAAATGTAGGTAATAACTGCACAGTGCAAAGTCCCCCTGATTAGGGGAAAAATTGAAGTTGTGCATTTTCTGCTTACTTTAATTGAGAGAGTTGTGGCTTATCTAAAGCAGTATGGATTTGCTTATTTGGGGTTTCTTTATTCAGTAAGCAAGCTGCGTTGCTCAAAGCAGGCAATCTCTTTTTCCTTTGACTGGAACTTAGAGCAGTGGGGTAGTTTGACAGCCAGAGAAAAAAGAAATACTAATTTGGTCAACAACAAGGGCATGCTGATCCATAGGAGAAGGTGAATCTGGAGCTGAGAATCACATCAAACCAGGCCGACGCTGGCCTTCCCAAAAAGGTTGCATGTCCCCAGTTCCTGGGCAAGTAGGGCAGGTCTGCTGATGGTTGCCAGACTTAGCCAACAGTGTAGATGTCAAGGCCAGTCTCTAACAATGAGCTAGATCCTATGTCAAGCCAGACAATCAAGTCAGCAGGTCAGGACCAGGGTCAGAATCAAGTTGGTACATGACCTGGCACGGGTGTACGGGCAGTGTAGCTCAGACCAGTGGGGAGACCCTGATATTAGAGGCACCTTCTGGGGAAAAGTAGGGTAGGAGGCATCTCAGCTCTGTGGTTCAGGGCCAGATGGCTGCGTTATGACAGTCAGCCTTGAGCCTGGGCAGCTAACCTCCCAAGGGTGGTACACAAGATCTGAAACAGGGAGTAAACAAAACTCAGCTTTGTCTTGTACAGAACCTGGGAAACCAGGCTTAAGAGGCTTTATCCCGCAGCTGCCAAGCTCTTGTTGTAGTGTTCCTGGATGCCTTCCCAGGGAGTGGAATGCCAGCATTTCTAGCTGGTCCTACTCTGACTACCAGATGCGGCTGCAGCACTGAAATCTCAGAGGTGCTCACACTGTGTTTAGGAAGCAGGAAAAAGAACCAGTCTGCCTTCCTGGCTGAGCCTGCTTTCATAATGTGATCCTTACACTTCGCTCATGTTTTGTGATGTGGGCTGATTCACCAAACCATATTACCTGACCTATATTGACCTGTTGTTGATTTAACTGGAACAGAACCTAAGCAGCTTCAGGGCCAGAACTGGAAACCTGAAATGAGCCAAAAAACGTTCTGGTTTCACTTTTTGCTTCTCTGGTGAGTTGTCTTTTGTGTTTAGTTTCCCAAGACTTTATTCAACTTAATTATTTGCCCAATTTTCTCGTTTTCAGTTGCAGTGATGGGCATGATTCCCCAGTTCTTCCCATTCTCAATGACAGTTTTTCTTAGCTTCCACAGCTGTGATGAAGGCTGCGTGTTAAATTATGTCAATGTTTCTGTGTTGCACTGGTGACCAGCAGAACTTGCTGCCTTTTTGTGGGATCAGTGAAGAAGGAATGGATTCAAAATGGGTCTTCAAATCAAAAGAACTCTAATAGATTGACTTTCTCAGAAGTTTCCTTGTCTAAAGGCTGGACTGGATTACATATGCACATCCAGATGTTGTCATACCCAAAAGGATATTTGATGGATGAATAACAGATCGATAAAACAGCAGAGCTTCTGTTCAGATTTCATACTTTATTAAACATGGGTGTAGTGTTTGCTAAATTAGTTTAAATCTTGTAGCAGTTCTTAGAGACTCCTGAGCTACACCCTGTAGTTAGTTACACTTCTGTTTATGTGAGAGAGAATGTAAATGACAAATAAAGGAGACAGTGTGCAGTTTGGCCTCGGGACCATATGTGCAAACTTTTGTTTCAAAAATTGCAAACAAGTTCTGTGAACAGATGACAGAAAGGTGAACAGGTATCAGCACTAAAAATGCATGTGAAAGCCTCTCAGACTTACTGAGGGAAAGCACAGCTAGCCTCCGAGACAGCAACACTGGCTCAGTTCTTAAAAGCTTTGAAGGCGAGATCTTAATGAGGGAACTAGTGTGTAAGGGAATGCCCCAAAAGGCAAATATTTACAGCTTTAGCGTGAAGCCTCTGTCACAGACAAGAAAAAAGTGTTGTGTATTATAGACAACAATGTGTACATACTAAGTGCTTTGCTAATAAGTCAATAGCAGTGTTTGCAGGTGTGAATTGAACTTTGAGGTGGGTAAACCTGTTTGGTAAATTTGGCTTGATAAAACAAATCTGCTGGTCGTGACTACAACGCCAATGATGGTTTCCAGTGGCAAAAGTGTGAAAGAGATTGTGGTATCCATAATGCAACCACCAAGTATAAAAGGCCATTGGTGATAGCATTAAATTTTTTTTTCTTCCCGTCACCTAGCTTTTTGTAGTTGTCCTCATGGGCTTGAGGTTTGTTTAACATACCATTAAAGTTGAGGACTAAACAGTAGAATCATAAACCAACTGAGAAAATGGACCATGTTGTGTTCCTTCAGAGTTCAAGACCTTTATAAGACTAGATACAGACAAAGAGTCCCCATGGAGACCTCCAAGTTCCTGGCTGAGGTGAAAGGGCTCTGAAAGGCCATTAATCATGCTGTATTTGTGGTGCAATGAATCCCACAGCTTTAAGTTGAAAATGCCCCACATTTACAATGGGCTGGGAAGTAAATTGTGATTTCAGCAGGCTATTCCTGCTGAATCAAGAACAGTAAATTGTACTTCCTCTTGTATCTTTTGTAGATGGCCTTTCACTGGAGACTAGAGCTGATTCCTAGGCCCAACTCCCACTGATTTCAAAGGGGGCCTTCCCACTGATTTCAGTGGGATTTGGATCAAGAGTAACTGATGTGATACAAGTATGTTTCTCCATGAAGCAGATATTGTTGGACAAATTTTGGAATATCTGACACATCTCACACATACTATGCTTATATGGGGAGGGGGGTGGAGGGGAATTAGAAGAGATTCAGAAGAAAGAGTACTTACTAATCCTTTCACAGCTCCCTGCGTATTTTTGGGTCAAGAACCCATTGCTTTCACTCAGCTGAGTGTGTCTGGACCATGGTCGCTGATTGAGAGGTTTTATGTGAAGGTAATGCACAATCTTTTAACACAATTGCACTAAAAGGGAGCTAAAAAAGAAAAAGGCCCCGTGTCCACTAGATGTTACATCATGAGAAGATCTGGAATATTCAAAGAAGGAGAGTTGGCCACTAAGTGCAACTGACTGCTGGTGAGAAAATAAAACACCAACTTTTGGAGCTGAGCAAGCTTTATGCTGTGACTGACTTCATCCCTGCATGGTTTTTGAACAGGAAGGAGAAAGAAAAATTTAAGGGCTGAGGAGGAAAAGCAAGGAATTCCTGTAAAGGTGGAGGGCTGAGTGCTTTCTGAATGTGTAATGGAGCTGACCTGTGTTTTCTGGCAACTTCTGCTGCGTAAGACATCAATAGAATACCGTAGGAGGGAAATCCCAGACGTCTGGTAATTTCACAAGCCCTTTAAGTTGTAGCCCCAAATGTCCCGTGTGAAGGTCACTTGATAGCAATAATTCATGCAATGTCATGAAGTAACACATGTAATTTTTGTCAGCAGTTGATGCTATTTTACCTGTACACACTTTTTTCTTTTAAGAGCTCTTAGTTCTGTCATGCTCCTGCCCAAAGGCTTTTAAATTCTGAATGATGGTCTGACTACCACCACATGGGTGCCTCAGAAAATTCATAGGGCTCTCTGACATCGGGTAGGTCAGAGAGGTGGAATTTCAGAATTGGCGACTGCACGACAACATTTCAGCATTGAGCTTATATGTAAAGCAGAGCTCTCTGTTTAAATGAACTAACCTTGGTGCTCAGAATTTGCTGAGAAGTGTGAGAACAGAAAAACTGGTATTTCCCAAAGCCAATAAATAAAATTCAATCATGGCAATGCAATAAAAGCTTTGCAGCGTATGTTCTTAGAGTCATGCAGCAGTGGACATTGCAAAGTACAGTTGTTGAATTCCGTCATTTTAATTTCCTCTTTTGTGGGCTCTCCAAGTAATGTCTGTTTAAAAAATTACAGCGCCTCTAAATAATACCAAAATACTGTTAACTGGAAATGAAAGTGAAGATTTAACAAGACAATAAATGCCTTGTCCGTCTTGAACAAAATGCACAAAGGAAGCAAATAGCACATTTAGGAAAAGTAGATGACTTTTAAATGGTTCCAATGATCTGCGCAAGCATTTAAGGCGAGGAATTAAAATAAAACAAAGCCAAAAAACACCCAACAGCGTTTTCTTCACCAGTACATTAAGTTGAGCAAATATTAGGAGAACTATATTCACAAAGAAGAAACTTTGCAGTTTAATTAGCCCATGTCTGGGCTTGGTTTTGTATTTTTCCTCTTTGTCTTCCTCCTCTTTACATCAGCTGCCTCTCTAGCCATTTGCAGTCAGCTTGAATGGTGGGATTACAGCATTTTCTGTAAACACAAAGGACTGTGTACATGTTCAAAAACATTACAAAGCAGTGGTAGCTAGATCAGCCTGTGTTCTGTATCCATTTGAAATGAAGCATGTTAGCAGCCAAAAGAACAGAAAAAAACACTGTTGAGTCATTGGTGCTCTCGAGAATGTCAGTAGTATATCAATGAGCAGCAACAGGAGGGAGGTGATGATGGTAGAAAAAAAGGAGTAGCTAAGATTGAATCAGTTCTGCCCCCCCTCCCCTGATGCAGTGACAAACAAGGCGTTGCTGTAGCATAAAAATTAGTAAAATGAGTCATAGCGCAAGTATGCAATGGTGTGTTCTCAGGATCAAGAGAGCACCCAGAGGAGCAGCTCTGTAAGTTAGGTGACTGTTCCTCCTGAGGCCTCTTTCAGCTGCGAACATTCCTACAGATTTCAGTGAACGTATCTGGAGTCAATATAGTGTATTCTGGATTTTAAATACTGGAAGCAGAACTTTCTAGAAAGTATTTGTTAATGTTTTTTTCTGTAAGTTAGAATAGAGGAATTTGTATGTTTGTACAAGCAGAAAATACAAGTTATTAGAAGACCATTAGAAATGTAGTGAAGCTGCTAGTGAAGTGCCATTGCTACAGGTCATTGTTCTACAGCTGGAGTCCAGTCAATAATTTGGTTGATGCACAAGCCAGGAAGAAACTAGTGTCATGTTCCCATAGCTGTGTCAGCCCTACAGTGGCAGGGAAAATGAGACTTTTGTCCTGGTTTCTATATCAACAGAGTTTCTAACTTGGTTCCACTTGCAAAGCAATTTCCTTGACGAGTGGCACATCAATAGCTGCTTTAAGTTTGGATATGGGAAACTAAGTTAAAATAGTGGTATAATGGAGGCATGGTCTGGGACTTACATCTGGAAGGAGTTCGGGGTTCTCCCACAGACCTCCAGCATGACTGCAGGTTGTTCTAGCAATCTTATACTTCCAGATTTAAAAGCAATCTGAAAAGGCGGCTGTTTATTCACCCCTTCTCCTGACCTCATCCATTGGTGACTGCTTTGTGGCTGTTGAACAGCTCAATCATCGTCCCGATGTTGGTTGGGACTTTGTTGTGAGTGATGGTGGACTATGGTGTTCAAAGGGTGGCTTGGTAGTCTGCATCTGCATGTGTGGGTTGTACGCTTTTCTTTGTTGGACATCCTGGAGTTTCGTGTGTTTCTGGCAGCTGTATTCTGCTGTGGGATGTGGTGTTGTGACATCTCATGGTGTTGGCTGGGTCAGCTATGCCATGTTCATACGGGGTTTTGGGAATGTCCTGTCTCTAATGCCTAGGTACAATGATGCCTGTAACAGCACGCCCCGACTCAGGCAGTTCTGTGCTTTGCACAAATAAAACCAAATTGTATTCTGAGGAATATAGAGGTTCTAATTCTATGTAGTTACTTTTCTGCTTTTTAATAACTTAAAGGGAGTTCTATCAGATTCAAAATATATGAAGTATCTCCTGTTTATCTAAAAAATGTCTCTTGAGGATCTCAATCTTCCCCCCTAGCCAACTCAAATTTAAGCCTGTATTCTAGAAGTAAATGCCATGTGATTTCTTTGTATGCTGTTTAGCTGCCAACCATTCCAGCTGCCTGTGCACATGCAGCCACAAATTCCTACTTACCTCCAAGCTATACTTAGGCCATAACCAGCATGAAAATTGCAGGACATCAGACCTCTTCCTTGGCTTGCTGATAAAGTGCTTTGTATGTTGTCACAAAACAGAAGCTGATTTCTCTTAGAGATAAGTTGTTTTTTAATGAAACTGTTACAGAAATGTACAGCAGCCTTGGTTTGTAAAAATACAGTTATATTCCTGGTCAGTGAACAAGCCTCTAGGTTAGTATCTCAGCTATTGGGAAGCAGTTTTACAGATTGTACAAATGATTGCCTCACTTGAGTGTTCTGGGGGGCAACACTAAAATTCTAACATGCAAGTTTATTTGTGTCCATTTCGTTACTGGTTGAATTATGAAGCCTGTTTGAAAGGCTTGGAAAGTAAAACCATCAGACTGAATATGGCGAAGGTATGTGACAATGGCAGAAACCCCTCAGACTACCTTAGAAATTTGGCTAGAATATAGGAAGCTGTTTATTAGAATGGAGATGAAAGAAGGTCAAAGATTATTCTCTTAGCAGCAGAACAATGAACAATGCAGGGCAAGGGTTAGTTAGAAAGTTAAGGCTCCAGCATTTGTTAGAAAAGACCAAGAATGATGGAAGAATTGTCTTGTTGTTTACATGCTTTTATCACCTTTCAACTTTAAGTGGCTTTGATATTCCCTTTATTTATCTGTTAAGACGTCTTTCCTGACTTTTCAGCTTTAGTGTGATCATAGATTTTGGGAATGACTTCTTTGTGCTTGAATGAGCGTTTTTTTTATTTTTGGTAGAGCTGAATAAACATGTTTAGGAAAATTACAGAGTTTAGGGGAAAGCCAAATGAAACTAACTTTAAAAACATTTGTAATGTTACCCCCTCATTTACAGTTGTTTTTCTCCTTCATTGTCCTCAGAGATGCCATAGTTTATTTCATTTATTTTGAAAGGAGGGATTAGGTAAATGTAGGAACGTTTTCTTCTATGGACTTCAGTGTCAGGCATGTCTCTGGGGACCTTGGAGGACTTGCTCAAGAGGAAAACTAAGAGAGGAAAACTCGCAACAGGCAGTTTCCACTGACATTGCTATGGATCACTGGAACTTCACTTTCTCTGACAAGTTATAAGTTAAGGCAATGGCAAGCAAAGCACTAACTACTTGTTGTATAGTGCCATGCAGCCAATAGAAGGTAAGAAGATAGCGCAATACTAATTAGTAGCATGATTCAGTGGGAAAATTGTTATATTGCAGTGTAGTCTACCCTCTATGTACTTCATCTGATAGAATATAATAAGAGTAGACCAAGAGCTATAAGGTACTCCATGTTTCTTGTTCTGTACTAGTGAAAATAATCCTATAGACCATGTAGGAGAATGAAAGGAAAACAGTAATGTCTAGGAGAAGGGAGGAGAAGTGGGAGAACTGAGAATCTGATCTCAGATACTGAACTTGCATTGGATTTACTGTTCCCATGCTGTTTTCAGGACAGAATCTTCTCAATAAGAATAACCAATAATGACTGCTCAATAATCTGCAACTGCAGAATTCATCACATGTATCACTGCTGGCCTGTTATGGGTCAATTCCTCCTTTTAGGAAGTAAAGAAACCAGGCTGTGCAGCCTGTAGTGCAGATACGACAGAATAAGCGTAACTGAAGGCAGATGTGCAGCTGTGTAGACATGCACACATTTTATGTATTTCCATTTGTTGCTTATATGGATGAAGAGCACAGTGACTTGCTTTCTTTGTTGTACTGGTGTTTTATTCAAAGTTGTTAGTGTGCATCCTTGGAATGGATTACTCGGGTGCAATTATAAGAAAACACAGTAAGCTACAGAAATAACAAGAAACCTAGAAAAAAATCCACAGGATTTCTTAAAAAAGATTCAACTCTTCATGGACCTGAGAAGCACAAAAAGCAAGATAATAGCTATGTTCTGAGAAGACCATGTTTGAGTCATCTACCACGTAACCTTGAAGTTATTACCTATTTACAGATCAGCTTTAAAGCATCTTCTTCCTCTTGTGAGTTTTTTCTGCATCATATAATGGCAGAATTTCAAAATAATGATTTTGGTACCAGTCTATCTTTAATTCTGCTTTATCTTGGCTTGGTTTAAAGTGGTGTTTCTGTATGGTGCAGCATATGCAGATTTTTGGTATGAACACTGAAAATGCCAGGCTCCTGACATGAGGATCAGAGTCTGTGATAGCTAATTAAAGAAAATGCATAGTTAGAACACATTCATCCTGTCTTCCTTATCTGCATGTCAGTGAGGAGCTAAATACAAATTTTGCAAAATCCTGTTTGAGTCCTAGTAAATATTTCTCCTCAAAAATTCATATAATTCTGAATTAATTCTGTAGATGGCTTGCTTTAAATGAGGTCTGTCAAGAGTCATTGAATGGAGTTTGAATGTTAGTGTTACGGCCTTAATATTGATTGGTTTTTGACCATTTTTAGGATATTACAGGGAAAAAAGGCAAGAAGGGAAGAATGTTACTGTAGGGGTGACTTATTTGATAATAGCAGCTAGATGGTGTATATGATAGTGCTAGCTTTATGATTTATCAGCTAGTATTCCTACCTCAAATCCCTCAAATGTCTATCTGATAGAATTTCAAAATACTTTAGCAAAGGGTCCTTGTTAAAGGCTTAAGAATCTGGGCAATCTACTTTATTTCTTGCACTCACTTTTAGGAGAATATGTGCCTGCTGTGTTGAATTTTTTTAGAGTCATGTATCCTGTTTTGGGTCTTAATTCTTGCTTGTTAAAGTCCTTGTAAGTTAACTATGAAAAGTGTCTGTAGAGTATTTACCTTCTGGGTAAACTAAATAATCTGTGCTGCTACTTGCTTGCCCTTAATAAATAAATCTGGTGACTGTGTATGCTCTGTCTTAGGTGGCAGACTGCGTAAGAATAGCTCTTACTCTGTTCACACTTGAATCTCATTCGCTGTATGCCGCGCAATCACCATTCTCTATCTGTTTTCAGTTTTAAATAATGTATTATGAAGACTAATCTATTTCATTTTATAGCCGTGAACAGCACAAATGAAACTAGGTAACAGCAAGTGAGAACTAAATATTAACAGAGAAACATCTAGACACACTTACAGAATGTCTTTTTAAATCTATTTTCAACACAAAATTATGTGACGGGATATATGTGCTGAAGTTAATCATTCCATGTGTTAATAATGCTTCATAGATTACCCATTTGCTTTGGTAGTTTTGTGTCAATGTGCAGATTTTCTTACTCTGACATAGTATTTTTCTACTGTAAACCACAGAATGTTTTTACTAGTTTCTGCTCAGGTACCTGCATACTTAGAAGGCAAAGAGACTCAAGACAGCTAATGTGAGATTTGGATGATCTTACTTTTCTTTTTCCTTAAATGCTGAAAATAATTAATCCTTAGTAATAGATCCAGTATTTTTTTATGAAATATTTCCAGTCAGTGTAATATTTAATAATTCATGTAATCCTACTTCTCTGTGGAAGCTACACGGTATTAAACAGCTTAAATCCTAATATATTCAAATATGAGTTTGAATGATTTGATACTTTATAGAAGAGAAAAAAGGAAAATATTATAATTGCAAATTAGAATTCTGAAAAGATATGATCAGCTAGCATAGCTAGTTTTAATCATCTTGGTATTTCATGATTTTTGCTGGAGTCACTATCAAAGGATATTGAACTGCTCTCGAAGGATGACCAGAAGTACGAGAAAGGAACTATGACTAGTTCTGATACTTTATGTTATACCGCCCTGTAAGACTCATGTACCACGTTTTTCAGAACATGGAGAGGAGAAACAGTGACCTAAAAGTAAAGGCATCATCTCTTGTAGTTAACTCCCACAAATCACTCACAATGCTAATAGTTAATCTCAATACTTCTGTTTATTCCACAGAGCACATGAAAATGTACATGTGTTTTGGTGGCTAAATCAGTAATACCAAGTGGGGGAGATGCAGTATTACTAAGGCAGAACAGCAAATACGATGACTCCCATGAAGCTCTGTTTCATAGGACAGAAGCACGTAAAACTTAATTAGCAGTAGCCTCAGCAATTTGTAGAACTAGGATTTATTGATAATATACAGTGTTAAAGCAAGTCTCACGCCAGTAACCAGAATCTGGGCAATCTACTTGGTCGAGGAGGACTGTGTGAGGGATCGCTTAAGCGATCTGGACGTCCACAAATCCATGGGCCCCGACGGAATGCACCCACGAGTGCTGAGGGAGCTGGCGGAT